>Ga0335075_10006431_pt1 | contig 18153 bp, 17 predicted proteins | sample Lox_Sample_24_FD_206723 | JGI IMG/M metagenome (GOLD analysis project Ga0335075, IMG submission 206723) | Soil microbial communities from Loxahatchee National Wildlife Refuge, Florida, United States - Lox_Sample_2.4 | ecosystem: Environmental > Terrestrial > Soil > Wetlands | place: USA...
CTTGTCTGGCGAAGAATCAGGGGGCTGACGCCCCCCGCTCGCCAAAATGCGATAGCCAACCCGCCGAAGACCAACGATTCCGTAGCGAACAGTCCCGGCTGCCGTGGTCCCATCCAAACGCACCACAAGAAATAGGTGAGGGAGGAGAGACCGATGGCAAGGACCGTGCCCAGGCTGACTCGGAACAGGATCCGCCACCGGCTCAGCGGAAACGGGGAAGCCCACCGAACCATCGCGTAGCCAGCCGACAACGGCAAGAGAAGCAACAAGGCCACGGCCATCATCGCGGCTCCTCGCGCGCATACAGCCGCACGCCGTTGCCGAAGTCGCAGAGCAGGCGCCGGCCGGACATTGCCGCGCGAGCCGGACGACCAGGCGAGTCGTCCACCAGCACGAACCGGGAGTGGTCCCCTTGTATGAGAATGCGCGGGGCGAGAACGTACTGCGCGAGATAATAGGACCGCGTGGCCTCGGGACCGTCCGGATCGTCCGTGACGTAGCCGACGACGCCGCTGTGCGGCAAGACTTCGTCCAGTCCCCGGTAGCGGAGCTGGTCATACTCGGCGCAGAATGCGGGGTCGCGCTCTTCTGGCTCCGGTGTAATGGCGATGGAGCCGACCTGATAGCCGGCGCTCAGACAGACAGCCGTTAGCAGCAGAATTCCTCCTGCCCGAACGCGACGATTCATCGTTCCGCCCCTCCGGATCCTCGACGGGCCATCGTGGGAATGATTCTCTACTTTACCACGAGCGCACTATCCTCCGGCGGATTGTATGCGCCGCGTTGACAAAGTGGGGAAGAGACGGCGAGCTGTACTGTTGCGCCATCAGCCAATGAGTATAATGTTCTGACTGGTCCCCGTACGCAGGGAAGCAAGCACTGAAAGAGGGTAGGCTTTCCAGGCGGCATCGCTTTGGGAACCCAGATAAGGGAGTATCGAATGTCGGCCCCCGTCAAAGTCTCGTCGGGCAATGGCACCGGGCTCGCCTCCACCAACGAGCTGCGTCAGGTCACGGTGCCGGACTTCGTCGCCGCCAAGGCGCGCGGCCATCGGCTGACCATGCTCACCGCCTACGATTACACCATGGCCCGGCTGCTCGACGACGCCGGCGTCGATAGCTTGCTGGTCGGCGATTCGCTGGGCATGGTCGTGCAAGGCCAACCCGATTCGCTGGCCGTTACCCTTGATGAGATGGTGTATCATACGCGGCTGGTGGCGCGCGGCGTCCGGCGCAGCTTACTGGTGGCCGACCTGCCGTTCATGAGCTATCAGGTCAGCCCGCAGCAGGCGCTGGAGAGCGCTGGCCGGATCATCAAGGAAGGCGGCGCCCACGCGGTCAAGCTGGAGGGCGGCGCCCGCAGCGCCGCCGCCATTGCCGCCATCACCGCCGCCGAGATTCCCCTCATGGGGCACATCGGTTTGACGCCTCAATCGGTGCGCCGCCTGGGCGGCTTCAAGGTGCAGCGCGACGCCGAGCGCCTGATGGAGGACGCCCTGGCAGTCGAGGCCGCCGGCGCCTTCGCCGTGGTTGTCGAATGCGTGCCGACCGAGCTGGCGGCGCGCATCACGGAGACCTTGAAAATCCCAACCATTGGTATCGGCGCCGGACCGAGCTGCGATGGTCAAATCCTGGTGACGCCCGACTTGCTCGGCCTGTTCGACGACATCCGCCCGCGCTTCGTCAAGCATTACGCCGAGATGGGACAGGCCGTCCGCAAGGCCGTCGAGAGCTACTGCCGCGAAGTCCGCGACGGCGTCTTTCCCGGACCCGAACACAGTTTTCGTTAGCCGCTTGCGGCTTGGCGTTCTCGCGCCAAGCCGCAAGCGGCGGAACCCGCGATCATGTTGCAGCTTGTCGGCGTCAGCAAGTCGTACAACGGTACACCGGCCCTGCGGCCGACGAACCTGACCATCGCCGCCGGTTGTACGACCGTACTGATTGGCCCCAGCGGCTGCGGCAAGTCCACGCTGCTGCGTCTGATGGCCGGCCTCATTCAGCCCGACAGCGGCGGCATCACCTTTGAGGGCGTTCCCGTCACGCCGGTCAACGCCCGCGAGCTGCGACGCCGGATCGGCTTCGTGGTTCAGGATGGCGGACTCTTTCCCCATCTGACGGCTCGCGGCAACGTGACGCTCCTGGCGCGACATCTCGGCTGGGATCGCCTTCGCATCGACAACCGGCTCACCGAATTGATGGATCTGACGCGCTTCTCCTCCAAGCTGCTGGAGCATTATCCCGTGCAGCTGTCCGGCGGGCAGCGGCAGCGCGTCAGTCTCATGCGCGCTCTGATGCTCGATCCGGCCCTGCTCCTGCTCGATGAGCCGCTCGGCGCGCTCGATCCGCTCATTCGTTCCGACTTGCAAGCGGACCTGCGCGGCATCTTTCAGACGCTGCACAAGACCGTCATACTGGTGACGCACGATCTCGGCGAAGCGAGCTTTCTGGGCGACATGCTCGTGCTGATGCAGTCCGGCCGCATCGTGCAGCAGGGCACCTTCGCGAACCTCCTGCACGCGCCCGTCGAGGAATTCGTGACCCGCTTCATCAACGCCCAGCGGTCAGTGTCAGCCAGCGCCACGAGCTTGCCGCAAGCGACAGAGTCATTTTGGCGGCCGCATGATGTGCGGCGCGAACGGCCCTAGCTTCTCCGGGCCATACACGCGGGCGTAGTACATGAGCAGGCCGTGGATCGCGTGATACAGCGTGCCACCCTCCATCGGTCGTCTCTCGATCTCGAGAAACATCATCGTCAGCGCGTTGGCGGCGTCCTGTATCCACGGCTCTTTCAATTCGTCGTCCGACAGCGTCAGCATCAGCCACTCGAAAATGTGGCCCGACGTGTTCAAACGCCGTTCCATGTCCGGGACGTGGCCGGGGCCGTTGAAGAAATTCGTGGAAAACGAGCCGTCGCGGTTTTGCAGCTGACGCGCTTTCTTCTTGGCATCGTCGAGCTTGGCTACCACGTCCTTCCATACGCCCTCGGTTTTGCCGCCTTCTTTCAGGTGCAGGTGGTGCGACCAGGCCAGGCCGAACAGCCGATGCGTGGCTCCGCAGGCCCCGGCGGTCAACGGCTTGTCGGTCTCCGCACGAACCAGGTCTTCAAAGCGGACCTCTTCGCCCAGCGCGTTGGTCCACTTACTGTCGGTGCCGAACGAGGTGCCGATGATGACCAGCGACCATTCCAGCTCCATCGGCTTGCTGACCGTGGCCCGCGCCCGGCTGTGGCGCAGGAAATCCATGAACGTGTAGTCCTTGCCGTTGACCACGAACTTGCGGTCGTGCGGGACGCCCCACTCGACCATCTCCGCGACGAACTGGTCGTTGTGTCCCTGGCTGACGAACGTGCCCGGCGCGACCAGCACGTCCAGGCCATACGGCGTTGGAATGAACTCCAGGCCGTTGAGCTTGCCGCCGTCGGCGATGTAGTCCAGCGCGTTGACGCGCTGGCCGGTTTTCGTGTCGAGCAGCGTGATCGACGGCCCCAGCCCCAGGATGCCGTGGAACACGGTCCAGAAGCCGTGAGACGTGGTCAGATCGCGCTGCAGCGATTGTGTGATGGCAGCCTCCAGCCGGGCCTGGAGAGGATCCTTGGGGCCGCGGTCGAAGTGCAGCGCCGCCGGGACCGGCTTGGGCTTTGTCTCCGGCTCCCTGGCCGACTGCGGGAGCGGCGGGAGGTCGGTGGGCGGACAGCCTACACCGAAGACGGCAAGGCCCGCCGCGGCGAGAATGAGGAGCTGGTTTCGAGTTTTCATGTGTGGTTCCCCACAGGGACAGCGCCGGCCCGCGTACCGCCCTTGACGCCCCGTGCGGCGGCGGCATCCGGTTCCTGCCTGAACCGAGCGAAAATCGGCAAGCGGGTCAGCATACTTTCCACCCAGCGCCATTCCATCGGCGACACGTAAGCCAGACAAATAACGAATATCAGAGGCCCAACAACAGGCATTTTGAGGGCCAGCGCGGTCATGAGCCAGCCCAGCACCGCGCCGCCGAGCAACAACGGCCGCAGCCACAGCCGCCACGCGAATAACGGGAAGCCGATTTGCCAGGCCAGCACCGCGTACGCCACCAGGCTGAACGCGTTCAGGGCTGTCTGGGCGTTGGGCGGCGCGTAAGTCTGGAGTTCGGACATCGTCGAGCGGAAGGGCGGGTGCAGATAGAACCACGGTGCCAGTCCGGACCACCATGAGCTGCTTTGCAGCTTGTGCAGGCCGGTCGCCACCATCGCGATGGCGAAATGGACTTGCAACAGCCTTAGCGCGAGATTGGCCCCGACGCTCGGCGGCAGGGCGACGCGGCTCCGGGGCCAGATGCCGTTGAGGAGCCAGGTCGAGCGCGTCGGACCCAGGACGAGCGCCAGCGGGGACTGACCGGGCATCTGCAAGCCGAGGAAGAGGTGGCCGAGCATCAAGTAAAACGCCAGCATTTGCAGGAGAGGATCGGCGTCGTGGGCAACAGCGGGATTGGCCGCGAACGACACGACTGCGCCCCACGTCAACACGCCGGTCAGCCGCGTCGCCAGGCCGAACGTAAACAGGACGATAGCTGCGATCGACAGCCAGTAAATCGCGACTAGCAGGGTCGGGTTGTTGCCGCACCAGTAGGCGGCCGACCAGCTGAACAAGTGCGGCGGCAGCTCCGTCAGACGCGCCGCCTCGCCGTAGGCTCGCGAGTCGAACCAGCCGCCAAGACCGAAAAAGGCTTGCGGATCGCCGGCGAAAGGCAACAGCCAGTACAGGAAAACAAGGCCGCCCAGTACCCGGAGTACCGACAGAGCAACGGGGTCGGCCGAGGTGAACCAGAAGCTGGTCCAGGCAGCGAAGAAGCTGTTGCGGTTTTCGGAACAGGCAAACGAGGACGAATTCTTCACGGCGTCACCTCCCCGAAGCTGGCGACGAGATCCTGAAGCGCATTGGGCGGCATCGGATTGCCGAACAACACAGCCGGCGAAACCGGCTCACGCGTGTGCCGCAGCACCTCGGCGGAGACAGCCCCGTACTTGCGGCACAAATAGCGGGCGTAGGAGCGCTGAAGCACCAGCGCCCAATCGGTTGGCTTCATCAGCTGGCGATTGCGCGGGACATGGTTGTAATCCACCGTTCGCAGCAGCAATTGAACCTTTGCATTGCCGGCAGGCGGCTGACCGGCACCGCGGTCAAACTCGTCGGGCAGCGTCCAGAACGACACGGTGGGTATTTTCTGACCGGGCGGCGCCAGCAGCTCAGCGCCCGGCGGCTCCAGCGGCTGATCGGGAGCCAGGTTGCGGGCCAGCAGCTCCTGTCGCTGTCGCACCCAGAAGTTGGCTTTCGGGTCGGGAAAATGAAGTGTTTGCAAGACCTTGCCGTCGACATCCTTCAGCCGCACTTCAAATTCGACGCCGGGCAGGTCGCCCGGCCGGTTGGAAGGAAAGTCGTAACTGTGGACGACGCGCAGGTATCTGCCGTGGAGCGTGGAAAGGGCGCGGGCGGAATGCGCGAAGGCCGGCGCCTCGGCGTAGCCGCTGGGCCACGGACCACTTCGCATATCGAGAACGGAAAGCGTGATGGCGGCGAGGTGAAAGAGGATCGCCGCACTTCCCACGCGGACCAGCCAGCGCGGAGGCGCCGTGGCGGTCGGTGAAAGCGGTGGATGCATCGAGGACTCCAACCGAAAACCCGCCGGGAGGGGAACGCTCCGGCAACGCTCCCATTTTCTCTCCCGAACCCTGAAGGAAACGTGGCAAGCGTTCCCTCCTCCACGATACACCATCTACCGGGAACTTCAGCTTAACTTTCCTAAATTCTATTAATCCCGCAGATTATCTTGTGATGTGATCCTCTCTCTCCGCAAATTCCGTCCGAGCCGCGCACGGAGCGCAGTGGAGTAAGCCGTTGGAGCGAGCGCTTCCTCCGCTGCGCTGCGTGCGCGGCTCGGAGTATAAAAGAACCCTGTCTGCTTGCAGGAAGAGAGGTTGTGATGTGCGGGCGAATTCTGTTGCTGGTCCTTCTGGGCGTGCTGACCTTGACGAGCGTGGCCAGCGCGCAGGCTGAGAGGGCGAATCCCGTCGTGACCATCGGAGCCAAGGCATTTCCCGAATCGCAAATTCTCGGCGAGATGCTGCGGCTGCGGGCGCGCGAAGCGGGAGCTCAGACTCGGGATCTGCAAGGCCTGGCCGACACCCCCAAGGTGTGGAAGGCGCTGCTCGCCGGCCAGATCGACGCCTACTGCGAATACACCGGCACGCTGACGCAAGAGGTGCTCGCCAATGAGGACGTGGGCACGCTGGAGAAACTCCAGACGGTGCTGACGCGGCGCGGCCTGAACATGAGCAAGTCGCTCGGCTTCGCCGACAGCTATGGGCTGGGCATGCGAACGAAGCACGCCGCAGAGCTGGGCATTCATTCGATTTCGGATCTTCGCCGGCACCCGGAGCTGAAGGTTGGATTTAGCGCGCCATTTCTCGATCGTGCCGACGGTTGGCGAGCGCTGCGACAGTTTTACGTTCTGCCTCAAGATACGCGCGACGGCATGGAACACGCTCTTGCCTACCAAGCGTTGACGGCCGGCACACTCGATATCACCGATGTCTACACCACCGATGCGGCCATTCGCCAGCTCGACCTCGTCGTCCTCGAGGACGATCGGCATTTCTTTCCGCCCTACGATGCGATCATTCTTTATCGCGGCGATCTGGAGGAGCGTGTTCCCAACGTGGTCGAAGCCTGGAGGCGGCTGGAAGGAAAAATCAGCGAACGAGACATGATCGATCTGAACGCTCGTGTCGTCGTGGACAAGCAATCGCCGCGGCGAGCGGCGGCGGAGTTCCTGCGGCAGAGGATGAATCTGTCGATCGAGGTGGCGGATAACTCGCTCTGGGAGCGCGTGCTGGTGCGGACGTACCAGCACTTGCTTTTGGTGTCGGTCTCGCTGGTGCTGGCGATCCTGGCCGCAGTGCCTCTCGGCATCGCGGCGGCGCGTCAGCCGCACCTCGGTTACGTCTTGCTGGCAGCCATCGGCGTCGTGCAGACCATTCCCGCCCTGGCTCTCCTGGTGTTGCTGTTGGTGCTTCTGAATCGCACTGGACCAGCCCCGGCCATCGCGGCTCTGTTTCTCTACAGTCTGCTGCCCATCGTTCGCAACACCTACACGGGACTGCACGACATCGCCTTGCCCCTGCGAGAGTCGGCCGAAGCGCTCGGCCTGGGATCGTGGCCGCGTCTTTATCTGATCGAGCTGCCGCTGGCGTCGCGGGCGATCCTGGCCGGCATCAAGACGGCAGCGGTCATCAACGTCGGCTATGCCACGCTGGGTGGACTTATAGGGGCCGGCGGCTACGGAGAGCCGATCATGAACGGCGTCACCCGTCTGGACTATCGGCTCATCCTCGAAGGCGCCATTCCTGCCGTGGTCATGGCGTTGCTGGTGCAGGCGCTGTTCGAGGGCATTGAACGACTTGTGGTGCCGAAGGGATTGCGACTGCGCATGACAAGCTGAAGACGGCGCGTCGAAAAGGAAGCGAGTTATGTTCGATTGGCAACACATCCCATCCTGGGTGCGCGTGTATGTCGAACGTCTGATCGGGGCCGTGCTGATCCTTCTGGTGGGCTGGATCGCCACGCGGCTGCTGGTCGGGCCGCTGCGCCGGCTGCTGGGACGCAGTCGCCTCGACGTGTCCGTCGTCTCGTTCCTTGTCAACACGGTGCGCACGCTGATTCTGCTGGCGGTACTGCTTGCGGTGCTCCAGCAATTCGGGTTGGAAACGACCTCGCTGCTGACGCTGCTGGGCACGCTGGGACTGGCGGTGGCCCTCTCGCTGCAAGGCTCGCTGGCCAACTTCGCCTCCGGTTTGGTGCTGCTGGCCTTTCGTACCGTGCGCATCGGCGACTGGATCGAGATTGGCGACGTGCGCGGCCGAGTCAGCGAGATGCTGCCGTTTCACATCGTGCTGGAAACGCTGGATAATCAACGCATCACCGTGCCCAACACGACGCTCACGAACGGCCCGGTGCGCAACAATACGTATCTGCCCTTGCGCCGTGTGCAATGGACGCTGCCGGTCAGTGCCGGCGAGGATCTGCAAGCGGTGAAGGCGGCCCTGCGCAGCTGTTTGGAAAGCGAATCTCGTATCTTCAAGGAGCCGCCGCCGCAGATTTATGTTCAGGAGTGGACGACGGACCGGCGCACTCTGGTTGTGACGGCCTGGACGGCGACGGCCGATTACCTCGACGTGCAGCAGGAGATGCTCGAAGAGCTGGGCAAAAGCGTGGAAGCAGCCCGCAATTCGAGCCGTTGAGAACGCTCTATCAGAGCCCGACGCGTAAGCGAGGGCTATCTTTCGCACTCGCTTACGCGTCGGGCTTTGATAGGTTTCGCGAAGGGCAGGCGACGCGGTTTCTCCAAGCGCTCGAAATCGCGGCAGCGAAGGCGGATGGCCTCAAACTGCGTATGTGTCTCCATCACAATCCAGGTGTCCGGCGTGATACTATCGTCCAGAAGGGTGGCAATTCCGTAGCGCGTCCCGAAGGGAGGCACAACGCCCCATTCGCAATCGGTGAAGACCTCGGTAATCTCTCGATCATTCGCCAAACGCACCGGGCCGCCCAGATGCCCCGCCAGCGCCTGAGTGTCGATCTGGTGCGTCGCCGGCAAGACCGCAAGGAGATAGCCCGTCGGACCGGCCAGCAGCACGGACTTGGCAACCTGATGACCGGGCAAATGCAGATACTTGGCCCGCTTCTGCGCCGTAAACGCCGGCGGATGGGGCAGGCGCTCGAAGTCGATTTGCTGCTCGGTCAGGTAATCGCCGATGTGCATCTCGACCTCCCCTGTACTGAAATGGAGCCAACCTGGACGCTCCACCGCGCGTCCACGCAAATATAACAGCGAAAGAGTCTGCCCTCGTGGATTCTTTGCCCCAGATGCCGCAGACAACCTCCGATCCACGTAGAGATGTAAGGTGTGTAACGAGCGTACTGTCACCCGAATCCTCCTGCGGCTTTTTTGGAGAATGATGGACTCAAGGGTGACGTAATTCGGAAGACGACAGAACACTCCCTCGTTCCCAAGCTCTGCTTGGGAACGCACGTTTGCGAAGCTCTGCTTCGCAACCTCCTGTGGGACAGGACGGGAAGCAGAGCTTCCCGACATGCGTTCCCAAGCAGAGCTTGGGAACGAGAATGTGAAGAGGAGAGCGCATGTTTCTCGACGAAGAGATCGAAATCCTCCGCCCCCACCTGCCGCGCGGCCGATTCCGTTTCGTGCTGTTCGACTTTGACGGCACGCTGTCGCTGATCCGCGAAGGCTGGCCGCAGGTCATGATCCCCATGATGGTCGCAGCTCTGCGCGACACCGGCACGAACGAAACCGAAGCGGAGCTGACCGCAAGCGTCGAAGAGTTCGTCATGCGGCTGAACGGCAAACAGACCATCTTCCAGATGATCCAGCTGGCCGAGGAGGTGCGCCGTCGCGGCGGTCAACCACTCGATCCGCTGGCGTACAAGCATCGCTATCACGATTTGCTGATGGCGCGGATTCAGGGCCGATTGGCCGACCTGGAATCCGGGGCGGCAAGTCCGACCGACTGGACCGTACCGGGAAGCCACGCGCTGTTGGCGGAGCTGCGACGACGCGGCATGACGCTCTACCTGGCCAGCGGCACCGATTTGAAATACGTCCGACGCGAGGCCGAGCTGCTCGGCGTGGCCGAGTATTTCGGCGAGCACATTTATGCCGCCCTCGATGACTATCAGCAGTTCTCGAAACAGATGGTGATCGAGCGGCTGCTTCGCGAGAACGACCTGCACGGCGAGGAATTGCTAGGGTTCGGCGACGGCTTCGTGGAGATTGAGGAGATCAGGCGCGCTGGCGGCGTGGCGGTGGCGGTCGCCAGCGATGAAGTCAATCGGCGCGGGGTGCATGCCTGGAAGCGCGATCGCCTGGTGCGGGCCGGCGCCGACATCGTCATTCCGGAATATCGACGACATCAACGGCTGCTCGATTATCTGATGCCTACGAGCGCGCCGTGGGAACGTCTTGACGAAAACCATGGCTATCATTAAAGTCTGCATCCGACATCGCGCCGCCTGCGCGGCCCGTCTCGCCCGCAATCGAGCTACCTCCCCGGACCGAAGCCGCTCCGCGGACCGCCGGCTCGGACTTACGTCCTCGTTCGCCGTGCACGTCAGCGCTCGTCGCACAGAATGGAAGGGATCCTTCATGCCACTGCGGCGCGTTGCCTTCGCTGTCGCCCTACTGATCGTTGCACTCAGCGCACAGCGAAGCGAGGCCGATCTTATTTCCTGGAGCTACACCTGGAGCGCCCAGCCGGTCGTCCTTGACGCCGACCCCCTCGGTCCCGACAGCCGCCCCACGGGCGGCATCACGCTTACGCCGGGAGCCATTACCATCACTGGAGGAAAGCCCGGCGTGGCACAGGGCAATGCCAACATCGTTGCCGTCAATCTGACCGCTTTCGCCTTCTCCCCCAGCCCCGACGACAAACCCTATCACTTCACCAATGCGCCCTATCATTTGGGCGTCACGCTGACCGACGTCGATTCCAAAGTTTCGGGAACCTTGACGTTCGCGGGCGTTTTTAACGGTACCTTTACCAATTCGCACATGGACCTCGACACCTCCTTCACCTCGCCGACCCAGCAAAGTCTGACCCTCGGACACAACGTGTACACGGTGAAACTGACGGCCTACACGCCTCCTGGTCCGCCTGAGGGCGGAGGCGAAGGAAATATCAGTGCGCTCGTAACCGTCCAGCCCGCTCCGGAACCATCTACCTTCTTGCTCGCGGCCATCGGAGTCTTCGCCACCAGTTTTGTCTGGGTGCGGCGGCGGCGTGGTATTTCGCGGCAGGCGAAAAGACAAGTCGCCTCCGTCGCGCTTTCCGTGTAAGATAACTGTCAATCCCCTGACGGTCCGGCAGCCAGCTCCGGTACCGTTCCCTCCTAACGGGGACGTTTCTTTCGCCCTTCCTCCGGAGATTGTCCCGGCAGATTACCATGACATTGCTTTCTCTCCGACGCCTTGTCGTCTCTCTCCTCGTGGTCGCTGTTCTTCCGCTGTCGTTCAGCCGCGCAGCCGACGATTTGGAAGCCCGTATCAAGGAGGTCATCGGCCGACCGGAATACAAGCATAGCCGTTGGGGCTTGTTCGTCGTCGATGCCGACAGCGGAACGCCGATCTTCCAGCACAACGCCGACGAGCTGTTCACGCCGGCCTCCGTCACCAAGCTCTTCACCTGCGCCGCCGCCCTCGCCCGCTTTGGGGCCGAGCATCGCTTCTGCACGCCCGTCTATCGCCGCGGCGAGATGCTCGACGGGACGCTCAAGGGCGATCTTATTCTCGTGGCCAAGGGTGATCCGACGTTGGGCGGCCGCACCGACGCCGAGGGGCGTCTGGTCTTCAAGGACATCGATCACACCTACGCGACCTTCACAAGTCCGCCACTGGAATTGACCGAGACCGATCCGCTAGCGGGTCTGCGGTCGCTGGCCCGCCAGGTGCGTGAGAGCGGCATCCACGTGGTCGAAGGCGACGTACTGATCGACGATCGACTGTTCTCTCCCTCGCTTGGCACCGGCAGCGGACCCAAGATCGTCACGCCCATCATGGTCAACGATAATGTGCTCGATGTCCTCATCGCGCCCGGCAAGGCGGTCGGCGAGCCGGCCTCGGTGCGTGTGCGGCCCGAGAACCACTTTATCCATGTCGATGTCCAGGTGCGCACCGCGGCCAAGGGCGGCAAGCGTCATGTCGCCGTCGAGATGGCCGGCTTGGACCGTTACGTACTGCGCGGCAGCATTCCGCTGGGATCGAAGCCGCTGGTGCGCATTTGTCCGGTCGCCAACCCGGAGCTGTTTGCGCGCGGCCTGTTCATCGAGACGTTACGCCGCGAGGGCGTTCGCGTGCAAGCCAGCGCCCTTGCCCGCACGGCTGCCCTCTTGCCTGACGCGGACGCCTACGCTGGTCTGTCACGCGTGGCACGCTATGAGTCGCCGCCGCTCTCGGAGCTTCTGAAAGTCGTGTTAAAGGTCAGCCACAATCTCTATGCCAGTGCGCTCCCCTTGCTGATCGCTGCCGGCGAGGGCCGGCGGACGCTCACCGAGGGGCTGGGGCTTGAGGGCAAAATCCTGGCCGATCTGGGCATCGAGGTCAAATACATTTCTCTGGAAAGCGGCGCCGGCGGAGGATCGGCGGACCGCCTCTCACCCCGCGTCACCGTGCAGCTGTTGCGCGCCATGGCCTGCCGTCCAGATTTTCCCGTTTATCGCCGGGCCTTGCCGGTCCTCGGCGTGGACGGCACCCTGGGCGACGTGGTTTCCAAAGACAGCCCGGCTTACGGCAAAGTAATGGCCAAGACGGGAACCTATATCGATACGGACCTGTTGAACGATCGCCTGTTTCTGCGCTGCAAGTCGCTGGCCGGCTACATGACCACCAAAAACGGACGCCATCTCACCTTCGCTTTGTTCGTGAACGATGTGCTGCTGCCGCGCGGTGTGATGTCCTCGCGGGAAGCCAAGCAGCTGGGCCATTTGTGTGAGATCTTCTATCTGCATACGCCGGGAAAGGCCGGAGACAGCTGATGACCGAAGTCCTGGTGACGGGAGCGACGGGCGAGGTAGGACGCGGTGTGCTGCCGTGGCTCCAGGAGCACTTTTCGCTGCGATTGCTCGCTCTGGATCCACCAGGCGACGACCCTCGCCGCATCCAGGCCGACCTGCTCGATTGGCATGCCCTGTCGGCCGCGATGTGCGGAGCTGCCTCCGTTCTGCATCTCGCTGTCGCGACGGGCCACAGCGGAGTGTACGAAGACGATGCCTTCAACGATCGACGTTTCGACATCAACGTGAAAGGCACCTTCCATCTGTTTGAGGCAGCGCGGCGGGCGGGGGTGCGGCGCGTCGTACATGTCAGCAGCCTGATGGTTGTGTGGGGCCACGGTTGCGCGGCCCCGGTGCCGGGCGACGCGACCCCGCGACCTGTCGGCACCTACGCTCTGACCAAAGCGCTGTCCGAGAACATCGCCCGGTATTACGCCGAGGCCCAGGGTATGGAAGTGGTCACGCTGCGCATTGCCGCGCCGTTGGATCTCGACGATCCCAAAGGGCTGCGGCAGCCCGTTCGGCCGCAACAGATCCCGCTGCCGGATCTGGCCCAGGCATTTATCCGCGCGCTGACCGTGCCGCTGCCGCGCTATGAAATCGTCACCTTGGTTGGCGAAAGCTCTCGGCGCATCTGGGATCTGGAAGCGGCGCGCCGCGTCCTGGGTTACGAGCCTCGTTATCGCCTGGATGATCTCGGCGTGAGCTGGGCCGGGCCGTTCGCGGTCGAGCCGTGAGGCGCCGACGGCTTACTCATTCTTGGGCGTTACGGAGAGAGGGGCTTGATCGTCTCTTTTACTCCTGCTATGACTGATTGTTTCCACTCACCCTAGAGGGACTATCCATGCCTCGCTGGATCGCAAGCTTGCTCGCCGCCTTTGTCGCGGCGATGCCGCTGCTGGCCCTGGACAAGTCGGCCGATGAAAAAGGCAACGACCGGGCCACGCAGTTTAAACAAATCCAGGCCGATTATCAGAAGGCCGTGCCCGGTGCACGAGAGGCCCTGAAGGCTGCCAAGACCGAGGCGGAACGAGAAGCCGTTTTCGATAAGCTCTCCAAGCGATTCTCGCCGCGAATCCTCAAGCTCGCCGAAGCGGAGCCCAAGGATAAACTCTCGTTCGAGATGCTCCTGTGGTCCCTCCAGTCCCTGCCGAACGTCGATAGCAAGGTGTTCGAGCGGCTGGCCAAGGACTGGGCCAAGGACAAGAAGATCAAGCAAGTGTGCCAATTCCTCATGTTCGCTCCCAAAGAGGAAGCCAATGAGCTGCTCGAGAATGTGCTTCATCAGAATTCGGACAAGGAAGCTCAGGGTTTCGCTTGCTTCGCCTTGGCGAAGATGCACAAAGATCAGAGCGAGAGCCAAGGGGACGTGAAAGCCGCCGAGAAAGCCGAGAAGCTCTTAGAGAGAGTCGGCAAGGAGTTCGCGGAGTTAACGGTGGCCGGTGACACCCTGGGCGAGCAAGCCAAGGATTCCCTGGCCGACATTCGTGTCCGCGGCGTGGGCAAGAAAATGCCCAACCTGGAAAGCAACAACCTCCGCGGCAAGAAAGTTCAGCTCAAGGATTACAAAGGCAAGGTCGTCGTGCTCGATATTTGGGCGACCTGGTGCCCTCCGTGCCGTGCCATGATTCCGCATGAGCGCGAGATGACCGAAAAGCTTAAGGACAAGCCATTCGCTCTCATCAGCGTTAGCGCCGATGCCGATAAAGAGGACTTGGAGAAATTCCTCGAATCGAACGAGATGCCGTGGACACACTGGTGGAACGGTGCCAAGGGAGGAATCCTGAAGGAGCTGGAGATAAAGTTCTTCCCCACCATTTACGTCCTTGATGGCCAGGGCGTGATCCGTTACAAGAACATCCGCAACAAGGATCTCGAAAAGGCCGTGGTAAAGCTGCTCGCCGAAGCGAAGGACAAGAAGTAAATCGGAGCCCGAAGCGTAAGCGAGGGTCGAGTGTCCCTCGCTTACGCTTCGGGCTCCGATTTATTCATTTCCGACACACGAAATCCGCCACGGACACAACTTGCCCCGTCTCGACGGAGCGCTGCGCCGCCAGGCACAACGCCACCGACCATTTCCCGTCCTCGCCGGTGGCGGCGATCGATCCGCCGTCGCGCACTGCGCCCACCATCATCGCCATCTCGTCTTCCAGCTCGTAAACCTCGCCGGTGATCTTCGTGATGGGGATGGTTTCCGTCTTCGTGCCGTCGTGATACTGGAGCGAAAAAGTCGGATGAAAATCGCGGTCCATCGCCCCGCTCCAGCTCGCCCACAGCGCGCCCTTCGTGCCGGTAAGCTTGACCGTCTGATGATGCTGGAACGCCGCCAACGTCTGCGAGATGACGGCATACTCTCCGCCCACGAAAGTGAGCACGGCGCTGAAATTGTCCTGTAGCTCCGGATGGCCTTCTTGCCTTGAATTGGCGCGCGCGAAAACGGTGACGGGATCGCCAGCCGAGGCGAGATACCAGCGCGCCATGTCGAAAAAGTGAATCGGTTCTTCGAGGATCCAGCTCCCGACGCGCTGCAAGTCGTAGCGCCATCCCTCGGCACCCAGACGATAGGGCCGTCGCCACAGCTCGATGAACAGATACAGCGGCCGGCCAATGGCGCCGCCGGCAACCATCTGCTGCATCCGGCTCCACAGCGACGACAGCCGTAATTCATGGCCGACGGCAAGGCACTTCCCCTGCGCTGCCGCGAGCGCGATCAGCTCCTCGCACTCCGCCAAGCGCGGCGCCATGGGCTTTTCCAGCAGCAGATGCCGTCCGGACTCCAGGACCGCCCTGGCAACCTCATAGTGCAGGTAGGTGGGCAGCACCACATCGACCACGTCGAGCTGTTCGCGCTGAAGGAGGGTCCGATAATCCTCGTAGATGTGGGCCGTGGGATGGTCCACCTGGGCGGTTGCTCGTGTCTTCTCCGAGCGCGCGGCGATGGCAACCAGCTCGGCTCCCTCCGTGGCGGCGATGGCGCGGGCGTGATGACTGCCCCAGGCTCCGTAACCGATCAGTCCAAAACGGATGCGGCTGTGCTCAACGCCTTTCGGCATCACTGAATTCGCCTCCTAGAACAGCCATCATGCCCACGGTCTCGCCACCGGTTTCAATATTAGTTATAGGATAAGCCCGGGACCAGCCAGCCCTTTTTCGTCCGTGCGAGCTTGCCGCCATGAACGAGCAGCGCCAAGAAACGACACCCTGGTATCACGGCATCAGCCGCTATCAATGGCTGGTCCTGATCGTGGCCTCGCTCGGCTGGGTCTTCGATATTTTCGAGGGGCAGATTTTCGTCGCCAGCATGAAGGAAGCGATGCCGGCCCTTTTGCCCGTCGGCGGCTCCATTCAGGATGTCCCGTTCTACACGAACATCACCTTCGCGGCCTTTCTCTTCGGAGGTGCGCTGGGCGGCGTCGCGTTCGGCGTCCTCAGTGATCGCGTGGGACGCAAGCGCACCTTGACCTACACTATTCTCGTGTATTCGCTCTTCACCTGTCTGTCGGCACTCGCCTCGACATGGTGGGAGATGGCGGCTTATCGCTTCCTGGTGGCGCTGGGCGTCGGCGGCGAGTGGGCCGTCGCCAGCGCTTTCGTGGCCGAGGTTTTTCCACAACGCGCGCGCGCCTGGTCGCAATCGATCTTTCATGCATCAAGCGTGCTGGGGACCTATCTCGCCGTGGCCGCCGGAACGCTGATCGTCGCCAATCCACGGCTGACGACAACACTGTCGCTGCTCGGCCACGACTTTTCGCTCACCGGATGGCGTATGGGCTTTCTGCTCGGCGTCGTACCGGCACTCCTCATCATTTGGATTCGCGTCTGCTTGCGCGAGCCGGAACGCTGGTTAACAGCACAGAACGCCGCAATCGAAGCGGAATCGAACAAGCAATCCGAGGAAATAGTCGCGGCCGATTCCAGCGAGGCGATCGCGACTCTCGGGCAGCTGACCGCATCGCCTCTGCCCTCGACAGCTCGCTCCATGCAACGGACTCGGCCCGTTGCGGCGGACGTGCGGGTAAAGCCATCGGTTGGACAGCTGTTTGGGGCCGGCCTATTGCGGCGGACGCTGGTGGGGGTCGGCCTCGCCGCGGTCGGCTTGGCGACGTTTTGGGGAACACATATCTACGGCAAGGACGTTTTTCAACAAGCGTATCGGCTGAGCACCGGCGAACAGAATCCAGAGGTCCTCAAACACATGGAGATGCTCGGCATGTTCCTCGTCACGACAGGCGGCGGATTGGGGCTGATCGCGTTTGGACCGATTTGCGAGCGGCTTGGCCGGCGCGGCGCCTTTTTGTTTTTCCACGTCGGCGGCCTGGCGGCTTCGCTGGCTCTATTCAAACAGGTTTCCGGAATGACGGCAGTGGCCGTGCTTCTGCCGATCTTCGGTTTTCTGACGCTTGGCATGCATGCCGGCTACGCGGTGTACTTCCCGGAGCTGTTCCCGACGCGCCTGCGGAGCACGGGCGGCGGGTTCTGCTTCAACTTCGGCCGCATCCTCGCCGCGCCGATTCTCTTTCTGAGCGGCTGGATGCAGACCAAGCTGGGCTTTGGCCTGAACAATGCCGCGGCTCTGTTGAGCTTGCTTTTCGCAGTCGGTGTCCTAATCCTGTGGTTCGCCCCGGAAACGAAAGGCCAGGATCTGCCCGCGTAAACAAGCGAACCTTTTGTGTGAGAACGGGTCTAATCGACATGGAACAGGACAAACGCAGCTATCGGCAGCTCAAGCGCGACCTCAAGCGAGCCGGCAACCGCAAACGGCGCCGCCAGCTCCAGCGCGACTTGCTGGACAATCCCAATGACGCCGCCCACAGTACGTTCGACTTCGGCCGCGACAGGAGCGCCGGACTCAACGGCAATGATCGCGACGCCACTCGCCGCAACAGCGAGAAGGACAGGAGCTGAACAAACCTCACCCTGCAATACGTTGCGGCATTTCGTCTAGGTGGGTGCCGCGCTGGTTCCTTGCCGATGGCGGCCGACTGAGGGCCGTATTCAGCCCGAGAGCTGCAACAACCGCAGCCATCCCGGCGAGAAACTGTGCCGACGCTCCGAACCGATCGATCACCAGGCCGAACAGGACGGGACCACTCAAGCTGCCCGCACAGTTGCTCGCCAGATAAAAGGCATTGGCTCTTGCCAGCTCCGCCGAAGGAACCCGATCTCCGAGCAAGGCCAGTCCCAAGGGGTACAAGGCGCCACAACAGGTTCCCAGCAGGAACAAGGAGACGGCGAGCAGCGGCGTCCCCGGTCCCCAACGCATCAGGAGCAGCGCGATAAGCAATAGCCCATGACAGCCAAGCAAAACGTGCCAACGACCGAGACGATCGGCCAGCCAGGCCAGCGGCACCTGACAGAGAATCACGCCGGCAAACAGGCCTCCCACTAGAAGACTGACGGCCCCCTCCGTGTAGCTGCGACCCAGCAGATAGAGCGACAAAAACGTGATGAGTCCGCCTTCCAGAAAGCCCTGAACCCAGGCGGTGCCGTAGCAGAGAGCGTTCGCCTGAGCCGGCGAGCGGGGTCGCGTTAGCGCCCCGAGTGCCTCGTCTCGGGGC
>Ga0335075_10006432_pt1 | contig 18153 bp, 11 predicted proteins | sample Lox_Sample_24_FD_206723 | JGI IMG/M metagenome (GOLD analysis project Ga0335075, IMG submission 206723) | Soil microbial communities from Loxahatchee National Wildlife Refuge, Florida, United States - Lox_Sample_2.4 | ecosystem: Environmental > Terrestrial > Soil > Wetlands | place: USA...
TGCGTCAGTACCGGCCCTCCGCACTTCGAGCGCTCCCCAAGCAGCCGGCAGGAATCGCAGTGCAGGAGGTGTCCGTCTTCGCCGAGGCCACGAATACGGACGCCTCGGCTACGGCGAGACGCTCCGCCGATGAGACACCCGGCGGAGCGGCCTGAGGTGCTCAGCGTGCACCAGTGGGTGCCGGCGGCGCACAAGGGCGACGCGATCGGGGACTCGGCCCGGCGCGTGCGCGACCTGCTGCGGGCCCGCGGGCACGCCTCCGAGATCTTCGCGCTGACGGTCGACGACGATCTGCGCCATGAGGTGCGGCCGTTCACCGATCCCGAGGCCAGGCGCGGCGACGTCACCGTCTTCCACTTCGCGCTGCCGTCGCCGATGACCGCGGCCTTCGCGACGTTGCCGGGCGGACGGGTGCTGCAGTATCACAACATCACGCCGCCCCACTTCTTCGCCGACTACGCGCCGCACATCTACCGGCTGGCAATGCTCGGGCGGCAGGAACTGGCGACATTGGTCGGGCACGTCGACCTGGCGCTCGGTGACTCGACGTACAACCGCGAGGAGCTCGACGAGCTCGGCTTCGCGCCCACCGGCGTGATGCCGGTGGCGGTCGACCTCGCGCGGATCACCACGGCGCCGCCGCGACCGGCGCTCGAGAAGGTGCTCGGCGACGGGCTGATAAACTTCCTGTTCGTCGGCCGGATCGCCCCGAACAAGAAGATCGAAGATCACATTCGCCTCGCCGAGCACTACAAGCGCTACGTGGACAGCCGGTACCGCTTCATCTTCGTCGGCCGGACCGACGCCGTGCCGTCCTACTACGCCACGATTCGCGCCTTGATGGAGCGTTACCAGATGCCCGCTGATCGCTTCTGGTTCACCGGCCCGGTCCCCAACGCCGACCTCGCGGCGTTCTACCGCCACTCGAGCGTCTACGTGTCGCTCAGCGAGCACGAGGGCTTCTGCGTGCCGCTGCTCGAGGCGATGGCCGCCGGGGTGCCGGTGCTGGCGTATGGCGCCGCCGCCGTGCCCGAAACGATGGGCGGGGCCGGCATGGTGTTCAACCCAAAGGATCTCGAATTCGCCGCCGAACTCATGGGGCGGCTCACCTACGACGACCGACTGCGCGCCGACATCATCGCCGGGCAGCATGCGCGTCTGGCGGACTTCGGCGAGGCCCGCTTCCACACGCACCTCGACGCGATGCTCGCGCCGTTCGTCTGACCTTCCCGATCACACAGGATGCTTCCGTGAAGATCGCGTTCATCATCCAGCGCTACGGCACCGAGATTCTCGGTGGGTCCGAATACCACTGCCGCCTCATCGCCGAGCGCATGGCCAACCGCCATCAGGTCGACGTCCTCACGACCTGCGCCCGCGAGTACACCACCTGGAAGAACGAGTACCCCGAGGGGCTCGATCGCATCCGGGGTGTCAACGTGCGGCGCTTCGCCAACGCGCGCACCCGCGACCTCGAGGCGTTCAACCGCTACTCCGACTGGATCTTCAACTATCCGCACACGCGCGAGGACGAACTGCGCTGGCTCGAAGAGCAGGGCCCGTGGTGCCCGGCGCTGCTCGAGTACCTGCAGAAGCAGCACCAGCAGTACGACGTCCTGATCTTCTTCACGTATCTGTACGCGCCGACGGTGCTCGGCCTGCCGATCGCGCCGCGCAAGAGCATCCTGGTGCCGACCGCGCACGACGAGCCGGCCATCCATCTCGGGATCTATCGCGAGCTGTTCGCCGCCGCGACCGCCGTCGCCTTCAACACCGACACCGAGAAGGCCTTCCTCTCGCGGACCTTCGACGTGCGGACGATCGTCGAGGAAACCGTCGGCTGTGGCGTCGACCTGCTCGACACCGACGGCCAGGGCAAGCCGCGCCGTGGTGTCGATGCACCACTCGAAGGCCCACTCGTGCCGGAGGACGAAGAAGGTGCGGCACCAGCGCCGGAGACGCAGAAGGATGGTGTACCCCGTGGCCGTCGCGGCCGGGGACCGCGCCCGAGCCGTCCGTCACCGGATCGCAAGCGCGGCATCGGCGAGACCTTCCGCCGTCGCCATCGGCTCTTCGGTCCGCTCGCGCTCTACGGCGGCCGCATCGATCCGGGCAAGGGCTGCGAGGAACTCTTCGAGTACTTCTCGACCTATCGGCAAGGCGGCGGTGACGCGACCCTGGCCCTCATGGGCGCCAAGCTGATGCCCATCCCCGAAGCGCCGTGGGTGCGTTTTGCGGGCATGCTGCCCGAAGCGGAGCGCCTGCAGGCGCTCGACGCGGCCGACGTGGTCATCGTCCCGTCGCCGCTCGAGAGCCTGTCACTGCTGGCCCTCGAGGCGATGGCAATGGGCACGCCGGTGCTGTGCAACGCCCGCGCCGAGGTGCTCGTGGAGCATTGCCGCCGCTCCAACGCCGGCCTGTACTACGCCGACCGCGACGAGTTCGTCGAGGCCCTCTCGCTGCTGATGGCCGACGAACGGCTGCGCGGGCAGATGGGCCAGAACGGCCGCGCGTACGTTCAGGCCAACTATCGCTGGGACGTCATCCTCGGCAAGTACGACCGGCTGATGGGCGGCCTCACGGGTGCGGCGGCCCCTGCAGCACCTCGCGCGTCTTCGACAGCAGCGCGCTGAACGAGAACGGCTTCTGGAGGAAGGCCACGTGCGCCGGCCGCAGTCCGGTGAGCGCGCTGGCCTCCTCCGTATAGCCCGACAGGAACAACACCCGCACCGATGGCCGCAGCCGCGTGATGGTCTCCATCATCGTCGGTCCGGACATACCCGGCATCATCACGTCCGAGACGACGAGGTCGACCGGGCCGCCGGCTTCCACGTGCGCGATGGCTGCCGCGCCAGTCGTGGCCTGGGTCACCTGATACCCGTGCGTCGTCAGCACGTGGACGATGATTTCGCGCACGGCTGCGTCGTCTTCCACCACGAGCACCTGCTCGTTGCCAGATGGGTAGACCGCCGCGTTCCTCTGGCTGGCGCCGTCGTCGGCCGCATCGCCCGCCCAGGGGATATAGACCTTGAAGACGGTGCCCTGCCCGAGTTCGCTGTAGACGTCGACGTGCCCGCTCAACTGGCGGACGATCCCGTAGACGGTCGACAGCCCGAGCCCGGTCCCCTTACCGGCCTGCTTCGTGGTGAAGAACGGCTCGAAGATCCGGCTGCGGACGTCTTCGGTCATGCCGGTGCCGGTGTCGCTGACGAGCAGCCGCACGTACCTCCCCGCCGCCACGCCGGCTGGTGCCGGCATGCCGTCGCCACCGAGCCACACGTCGTCGCTCTCGACGACGATGGTGCCGCCTTCGGGCATTGCGTCGCGGGCGTTCACTACGAGGTTCATCACGATCTGCTCGACGTGCCGCGGGTCCGCGACGATCGGGCAGGGCTCGGTGGACAGCCGCAGTACGAGGTTGATGTCGTCGCCGATCAGGCGACGCAGCATGCGCGAGAAATCGGTGACGACGGCGTTGAGATCCCCGCGGCTGGCCGACGTCGACTGGACCCGGCTGAACGTCAACAGCTGCGATGTGAGGGCCGCCGCGCGCTGGCCGGTGTCGCGCATCGTGATCACCGCTTCGCGCAGGTGGTCGTCGGCCTTCAGCTCGGAGAGCAGCAGTTCGCTGTAGCCCGAGATCACGGTGAGCAGGTTGTTGAAGTCGTGCGCCACCCCACCGGCCAGGCGTCCGATGGCTTCCATGCGCTGCGCGTGCAGCAGCTGTGACTCGAGCTTGCGCTGACGGTCCTCGTTGGCGCGCCGCTCGGTCACGTCACGAAGGATGACGGTCAGGAACTGCCGCTGCGGCAGGTGCACGGGCGACACCGTGCCCTCGACTGGGAAACGGGTGCCGTCGGCCCGCGTGCATTCCGCGCCGAGCAGGTAGCCGTCGCCTTCGCGGCGCAGTTCGCAGAAGTCGGCGATGTCGCGGCCGCGAGCCTCCAGCTCGTTCAGACCAAAGGCGCGTTCGGCGGCGGGATTCAACATCGAGATGCGGCCGTCGCGCTCGGCCACCACGAAGGCATCCTCGGCCGCGGCGATCAGGCTGGCGAGTCGTGCTTCCGACTCGGCCAGCTGCTGCTCGGTGTGCACCTGCGAGAGGACACGCGTGACGGCCTCGGGCAGGTAGTCGATGTACTCGGCGCTCTTGGTGACGAAGTCGCGGACACCGGCCCGCAACGCCCGGATCGCCGTGCCCTCGTCACTCCGCCCGGTCACGAGAATCACCGGCATGCCGTAGCCGAGGCGCTGCAGGTGTTCGTGGAACCGCAGGCCGTCGGGCTCGCCCGGCAGGTGGTAGTCGAGCAGCACCAGCGCAATTCGATCGCGCTCGACGTAGTCCAGGGCCTCCCGCGTCGTCGACGCGGTCACTACTTCGTATCCGGCTCGCTCGAGCTGTTTGCGCTCGAGCCGGGCCACGCCCTCGTCGTCCTCGACAATCAGGATCCGCGAGATATCCGGCGATCGGCTCATGCCGGCAGGCCTCCGCCCCGGGCCGCAGTCTCGGGCGGCACGGTCACGATCGACAGGAAGAGGCTGAGTCGACGCATCGCCTCCGACAGGTCGTCGTAGGTCACGGGTTTGGTCACGTACACGCTGCACCCGAGGTCGTAGCAGCGTTCGACCTCGTGCGGGTTGTCAGTGGTGGTCAGCATCACCACGGGAATGCGCGCGGTCGATGGTGACGCCTTCATCTGACGCAGGACTTCCACACCATCGACCCGAGGCATGTTGATGTCCAGCAGCATCAGCAGGGGGCCGTCCGGCTCGCGTCCGGCGTGGTTGCCGCGCGAACGGAGATAGTCCAGCGCCTCCTGCCCGTCGCGCGCCCGCTCGATGCGATTGGTCACACCGGCGCGACGCAGGTTCCGCTCCACCAGTACCGCATGCCCATCGTCGTCCTCGGCCAGCAGGATGGTGATCGCTTCACGAGACATCGGCAGCCCCCTCCACGGGCTGTAGTGGTAGTTCGATGAAGAAACTGGTGCCGGCGCCGACCTGCGAGCGGACCCACACCCGGCCCTGATGGCGCTCGACGATGCGTCGCACGATGGCCAGGCCCATGCCTTCGCCACGACCGACGCCAGGATGCACGCGTCGCAGCGGCTGGAACACCTGGTCGAGGTGCGCTTCGGGGATTCCCAGACCATTGTCCGAAACGCGTATGACGGTGAAGCGTGCATCACGCGCCAGGTCGGGCTCGACCGCCAGTTCGATGCGCGGTGGCACGTCTGGCCGCGCGTAGGCGACCGCATTGCCGATCAGGTTGGCCAGCAACTGTTCGAGCGCGAGCGCGTCGCCGGCCACGGTCGGCAGGCCGGCAAACGTCACCTCGCCCTTGACCTCGCCCAGCGTCGCCTGCATCGCGTCGACGATGCGCTGGACGATGCGGTCGAGGTCGAGCGACTGGATGCGGTACTCGACGCGCCCGGCCCGCGAGAGGCGCAGGAGGCCGTCGATGATCGCGGCAAGGCGGCCCACCGCGGTGCGAATGAAGCGGACCGACTCGGTGACGTCGTCCTCGATCAGCGGCATCGCCTTGCGGCGCAGATCCGCCGGTACGTCCGGACCGTCGAGGATGACTCGTAAGCTGTCGGTGACCATCGTCAGCTCGCGGCTGAAGCCTTCGAGGTTGACCAGCGGTGACCTGAGGTCGTGCGAGACGCTGTAGATGAAGAGTTCGTTCTCGCGATTGGTGAGGGCGAGGTCGGCGTTGGCCGCTTCCAGGCGCTGGCGCGACCGCTCGAGCGCGAGGGCAACCGTCGCCGCCCGCGCCAGCGTCTCGATCACATCGGTGTCGTCCTCGCGGAACGCGTGCCCGGGCGGCGCGACCACCTGAAGGACGCCGAACGGGGTGCGCCGATCGTCGCTGAGGGGCGCCCCGATCCAGTCGCCCGCACCGAGCACCGCCGCCACGGCCTCGGGGATGGCGCGGCCGTCCCGTGCCGTCGCCGTCAGGAGCAGCGGGTGCGACGTGCGCATCACCTCGCTGGCGGCATCCCACGTGAAGGCCGTCCTCGGGGTCGGCGCCGGCGTGCCATGTCCCGTGGCGGCGCGCGCCGCCACCACATGCTGTTCGCCTTCGGCGTCAGCCAGGGTGCAGATCGCGAGGCTCGCGTTGGACAGCGCGAGGGCGCGGTCGACGGCCACGTCGAGCACGGCACGATGGCTGTCGGCGGCCGAGAAGAGGCTGACCGCGTCGGCCAGCGCGCCTACCGTGGCGCGCTGCCGTTCCTCGATCGAGGCGGCCATTTCGCGCAACGCGCGATCGACGATGGCGAGTTCGTCGTCGACGCGGGTGTCAGATGGCACCGCGCGGCCATCGGCGAGGGCCCGCGCCGTCGTCGTCAGGCTGGCGACGCGGCCGCCGAGTCCGCGCTGGAACCACACGCCGGCCACCAGTACTCCGAGCAGCGCCGCCCCGGTGCCGCCGACGACGGTGGTGAACAGCCGACGGCTGGCGATCTGCAGTTCGTGCTGACGCTGCTCGTCCAGGCTCTGCTCCGCTGCCCTGAACTCGCGAACGCTGGTGCGGAACTCGTCGACGAGCAACTTGCCCCCGACGACGAACGCGCGCTCCTGCTCTACCGGCAATGGACCGGTGCGCGCCTGCGTGATGACCTGCTCGTAGTGAGAGAGCACCACGTCAGACCGTCGTGCGAAATCACCGATGCGAGCCCGCTGCGAGGGATTGTCGGCGGTGAGGTCCTGCAGGCGTTGCAGTGACCGCGGCAAGGCCTCGCGGGCCCGGCGGTAGGCCTCTAGAAACGACGGCTCGCGCACGATGATGTAGCCGCGAATGCCGGTCTGGATGTCGCTGAGATGCGTCTGGAGTTCCTGGGTCTCCTCCAGGACGTCCTTGGTGTGCAACGACCAGCGCGTCGCCTCGGCCTGGCGACGCTCGGCCTGCCAGAAGAGGACCAGCAGCCCGACGAGCATCAGCATCGGGACCGCGACCAGCAGCAGCGTGCGCGAGAGGATGCTGCGAATCATCGCCGTCTCATGTCGTGCCGGCGTTGGGCGACCGTCGCCGCGGCTGCGCACCGGCCTGCGTCAGCGCGGGGTGCTCCCCACGGGACCTGCGGGCTGGCGCCAGCGAGCGAAGTCATCGTCGACGTACCGGACCTCGTAACCGAGACGCTGCAAGTACGCGCTCGCGAGAGCCGCTCGGCCCCCGGTGGCGCAGTGAACCGTCACCGGACGTTCGCGCGGGATGCGTTCGACATCGACCGCCAGCCGCGGCTGCGCGATGTTGAGGGCGCCCTCGACGTGGCGCTCCGCGAACTCGCCGGCCCCGCGAACATCCAGCCAGGTGCTTACCTTACTCGCGGCGGCCGCTTCAGGGAAGCTGATCCTGTCGATCGTCGCGATCGCGCCGCCCTCGTGGCGCCAGTCCGCGAAGTCGGCATGGGTAAACCAACCGTGAATCTTGTCGAACCCGATACGTACGGATTGCCTGACCAGTTCGTCGAGCTCGTGCGGCTCACACAAAAACACTAGCGACTGGTCAGCATCGACATACGCGCCGAGCGTCGCGGTGAAGTGCCGCGGCAGCGGGCCGTACAGGCTGCCCGGCAGGTGCGCCGTCATGAAGTCGGCGCGATCCTCACGCGTGTCGATGACGACGAGCGCCGGATTGCCGGCAACCTCGGCCACCGACAGGCGCGGCGGCATAGGGACAATCCCTAGTGATGGGGCGCCCTCGCGATTCAGCCGCTTCATGCGCGCAAAGTACGGCGGCGGTTCCGGTTGCCCGGCGAGGATGGCGTCGACGAACGCGTCGGGCTGCTCGCCCGACAAGGCGAGAGCGCCGTTGAAGCGACGCTCGTAGCCGACGGTGCTGGTCGGCACCGCGCCCAGGGCCTTGCCGCACGCGCTGCCGGCGCCGTGCCCGGGCCAGATCTGCATGAACTCCGGCCAGGCCGCGACGTGCCGCAGCGAGCCTTGCAGGTCCAGCGCGGCCGGCCGCATTGCCCCGGTGACCCCGGCGGCGGCTTCGAGCAGGTCCGGGCGCCCGACGTCGCCAACGAACAGGAAGTCGCCGGTCGCGACGCCCATCGGGCTGTCGGCGTCGGAGCCCCGGTCGGTGACGAGGAAGACGATGTGCTCGGGGGTGTGCCCCGGCGTGTGCCGGACCTCGACGTCGATGTTGCCGACGCGAAAGCGATCGCCATCGCGTACCAGCAGGCACGCCGTGAGCCCAACCGCCCAGTCGTACTGCCAGTCGGCTGGGCCGGCCGCCGACAGTACGAGACGGACGTCGCCGCGGGCCGCGTACTCGCGAGCGCCCGACAGGAAGTCGGCGTGGATGTGCGTCTCGGCGACGGTGGTGATGCGCAGGCCTTCGTCGGCGGCGATGCGGTCGTACCGGTCGATGTCGCGTTCGGGGTCGACGAGCAGCGCCTCGCCGGTCCGCTGGCAGCCGATCAGGTACGCGTACTGCGAGAGGGCCGGGTCGGTGATCTGGCGGAAGAACACGGCCTACCTGACCGGCTCGGGTTCGTCGGCCTGTCCCTTCTTCCGACGCGGACGGATGTCGTACCGCTTGATCATCTCGTTGAGGGTCGTCGGCTTGATGTGCAGCAGTTCGGCGGCGCGCTTCTGCACGCCGCCCGCCGCCTCCAGCGTCGTCTCGATGAGGCGCCGCTCGAAGTCGCCCGTGACTTCCTTGAAGGAGATGCCTTCGGGCGGCAGCACGAAGTTGGGAAGCTGGAACCGTCGCGTGGAGCGGACCGTGTCCGGGATCAGGTCCGGGCCGATGCGCGAGCCGGGGCACAGCACCACGGCGCGCTCGATCACGTTCTCGAGTTCGCGGACGTTGCCCGGCCAGTCGTAGTCCAGCAAGAGATCGAGCGCCTCTGGAGCCAGTTCGAGATCACGGCGGTTGTTCTCCTCACCGTACTTCTCGAGGAAGTGCTGCACGAGGAGCGGGATGTCTTCCTTGCGGGCCCGCAGCGGCGGCAGGTTCACCGTGATGACGTGCAGGCGGTAGTACAGGTCCTCACGGAACCGCCCATCGTCGACCATCGTGCGCAGGTCGACGTTGGTCGCGGCAATGATGCGGACGTCGACCTTGATGGTCTCGACGCCGCCGAGGCGCATGAACTCGCGCTCCTGAATCACGCGCAGCAGCTTGGCCTGCGTCTCGAGCGGCACGTTGCCGATCTCGTCGAAGAAGATGCTGCCCTTGTCGGCGACTTCGAAGAGTCCCTTCTTCGGGGCGATCGCACCCGTGAAGGCGCCCTTCACGTGGCCGAAGAGGTTGCTCTCGAGCAGGTCGGGCGGCAGGTTGCCGGAATTGACGGTGACGAAGGCCTTCTCCGCCCGCAGCGAGTTGTTGTGGAGCGCTCGCGCGACCAGTTCCTTACCGGTGCCGCTCTCGCCGTAGACGAGGACGGTCGAACGGCTCGGGGCTGCCTGGATCACCAGGTCGAATACCTGCCGCATCTTGCCGCTGCGGCCGATGATGTTGGCGAACTTGGAGCCCTGGCTCTGCAGGTTCTGCTTGAGGATGCGGTTCTCGCGGGCGAGCCTGGTGCGCTCGACCGCGTTGCGCAACACCGCCGCGAGTTCATCGTTCTTGAACGGCTTGGTGATGTAGTCGAAGGCGCCGCGCTTCATTGCCGACAGCGCGGTCTCGACCGATTCGAACGCCGTCACCATCACGACGGGCAGATCCTCGTCCATCGCCTTGAGTTCGGCGAGGACGGCCAGGCCGTCGATGCCCGGCATCATCACGTCGACGACGGCGGCGTCGAACGAGGCGGCACGCGCCAGCTCCAACCCCTCGATGCCGTTGACCGCAAGGCGCACGTCGTAGCCCTCGCGCGTCAGCAGCGCTTCGAGGACCTCGCGCATCACCTCCTCGTCATCGATGACGAGAATCGTTCCTCGGGCAGTCGCCATTGCCTGCTTTCGTCTCCCGCCTCAGCGGGGATGGGCCCCGGACGCCTCGGGTCGGGCCGAGGCCAGGGGCGGGAAGGACAAGGTGAACCGCGTGCCCTGCCCCACCTGACTGTCGCACACGATGGTCCCTTCGTGCTCCTGCACGATGCCGTACGTGATCGACAGCCCGAGACCGGTACCCTGCCCGATCGGCTTGGTGGAGAAAAACGGGTCGTAGATGCGCGCCAGATGCTCGGCTGGTATGCCGGCTCCCGTGTCACTCACCTCGACCACGACCATGCCGTCGATCCGATGAGTGGCAATCGTCACCCAGCCGCCCTTGGGCATGGCATCGCGCGCGTTGAGGAAGAGGTTGAGAAAGACCTGTTGCAGCTTGTGCTCGACCGCCCGGACGACCGGCACCTCGGCCTGCAGTTCTTTGCGGACCTGCACGCTCGCGGTGCGGAACTGGTGCTCGAGCAGTGACAGCACGTCGTTGATCACGACGTGCAGGTCGACCGGCCCGGTCTCGCCCTGAACGGGCCGCGACAGGTGCAGCAGGCTGTTGACGATCTTGGCGGCGCGGAACGTCTGCCGCTCGATCTTCTCGAGCAGTCGCGTCCGGGGATCATCCGGGTCGGCCTGATCGAGCAAGAGCTGCGTGAAGCTCGAGATGCCGGTCAGCGGCGTGTTCACCTCGTGGGCCACGCCGGCCGCCAGCAGGCCAATCGACGCCATCTTCTCGGAAATCTGCAGCTGCTCCTCGAGCTGGACACGCGAGGTGATGTCCTCGAGCATCAGCACCGAGCCGGCCTGGTCGGTCGACGCGGTGCGCAGCGGCAGCATCGACGCATTCACCAGGCGCTTGCGCGCGCCGTCGGCGTGGCGCGACACCAGCGGCGTGCGATAGACGGTCGCCGCTTCGGTGCCACCGCGCTCGGCCATGCGCACCGCCGCGAGGAACTCCGGATCGAACAGCTCGTCGATGCGTCGGCCGACGGCATCGGCGACGGCGACGCCCGCAATCTCCTCCATCGCCGGATTCCAGTGCAGCACGACGCCGTCGAGGTCGATCACGAGCAGGCCGTCCTGCAGCGACTGCACGACGTTCTCGCTGAACTCGCGCATGCGGTTCAGCTCGTCGGCCTTCTCGCGCAGGGCCTGGTAGAGGCGCCCGTTCTCGATCGCGGTCGCGACCTGCGCGGCCACCGCGTTGAGAAGCGTCAGGTCTTCCGAACTCAACGGCTCACCGCTCGGGCGCGAGCCGAGTCCGATGACGGCAATCGGGCCGTCCTTGGCGAGGCACGGCACGAAGTAGTGCAGACCGTGGTCGCGCCAGAAGCGGACCTCCTCGGCGGCGAAGCGACGCACCGTGAACGGGTCGTCGAGGCTGACCACCTGGCCGCTCTCGATGCGCGTGCCGATGCCGGAGAAGCGACGCAGCACCGGGACCGCATCGATGGCGGTGCCGACGGCACGATGGGCGAGGAAGCCTTCGTCGCTCGCCGACGCAGACGCGACGAACAAGGTCACGTGATCGACGCCGAACGTATCGGAGAGACGCTGCACGAGTCGATCGGTCAAGCGATCGAGGTCGAGGTCGGCGTTCAGGTCGCGCGCGAACGCCAGCAGCGCTCGCCGGTAGTCGTAGCGATCGCGGTAGTGCGCGTAGTCGAGCACCGTCTGGATGCCGTTCTTGACCACCGGCGCCAGCAGCACCACGAGCAGCGTCGCCAGGATGGCGATGACCGAGTTGTGCTGCTCGGACCCGCCGAGGAACATCTCGCTCGCAAGCCGCAGCGTAATCGTGTAGATCGTCGCGATCGCCGCCAGCACCGTCGCGTAGACGACGGTGCGCTTGATGATCACCTCGACGTCCATCAGCCGGTAACGGACGACCGCCGACGCGAAGGCCAGCGGTACCAGCGCGAGCAGCACGACGAGCACGCCCAGCACGTCCCATGGCTGGTAACCGAGTGCGTAGGGCAGCCCGTAGAACAGCGCGAACGGCAGGGCGCCCGCCATCGTGCCCCACACGATCCAGCGCAGCTGCCGGCGCGCGGTCACCGAGCGCAGCTGACCGAGCGTGCGCGTCATGATCGTCTGGCCGACGACGAGCGCCGCGACCAGTTGCAGCATCTCGAGCCGGTCGAGGGCGACGATCCACTGCTCCAGCGAGTCGCCGCCGATGCCGACCTGCGACAGCACCGACACCCGCGCCAGCCCCAGCACGATCGCGGGCAGGTACAGGAACGGCATGACCCGGCGGCCGCTCGCCGACTTCGCCCAGCCGTCGTGCCGCTCCGGGAAGACCAGCGCGAAGTGCACGAACAGCGGCGCCAGGGCCAGCATCGCGACGACGTCGCCCCAGTAGAAGACCCAGTCGAGACGATCGAGCCGGCCGCTGTACGAGAAGCCGCAGACGCCGAAGAAGGCGACGGTCAGCCAGAAGAAGTGCAGCGTCGCCGGGTCGCGGGGCCGCTGGACGCGAACCGAACAGCCGACCAACAGCGCGAAGATCGCCACCGCCGCCAGTGCGTAGTACAGCAGGCGGGCGCCGTCGGCCACCGGCTCGAGGTCGATGCGAATCGGCCGCTCGGTCCCGGCGCGCGAGACGATGTAGGAGAGCGGCTGGCCGCGCAGGGTGCCGTGCTGGGCGTCGAGGACCTGCTCGACCCGGTCGATACCGCGGCCATTGATGGCGACGAGCACGTCGCCGCGATGCACGCCGGCCCTCGAGCCTGCCCCTTCGTCGCCCACCTGTGCCGCGACGACGCCTTCAGCCCTTGCTTCCCACAGGATCCCGTCCTCGACCTCGACCCACGAAAAGCGGACGGTGATGTTGGCCACGACCAGCGCCAGCAGCAGCGCGGTGACGCCCACGGCCAGCGCGGCCCGGCCCCACTGCATGGAGCGCGGCCCTTCAGGGGGCGATGGCCAGAGTCCGTCGGTCATGAGATGGCTGAGGACACGCGAGGCAGACGTCACCGACCGCGACGACACGTGTCACCTAGCCGATAGCAAACGGTGTTCCAGAGAACGACGCGCATCAGGGCCTTCAGAAGTCGCGAAAATGGCGGAAAACAGGCCAATCCTGGCGCTGTTCTCTACCTTCCTGGCGACGCGTCCGAGGATCGGGATCGGTGCTACAGAATAATGGATTCGGCCTCGGGCAGGCCTGTTCTGCAGTGTCCGGGACGGGGCTGGCGTCGGCGGGCGCCGACGCGAAACGGCCTCAGAACTTGACGAGCACGCCGCCGACGATGCGCTTCGGCGGCCGCACGACGAGGAGCTCGTCGTAGAGCGAACCGATGCCGTCGCCGTCGCGGAACATGTTGCGGACCGCCACCACGAACTCCCAATCGGCGCCGGTCGCCGCGAGGAACGGCAGCCGCTGGGAGACCTGCACGTCGAAGCGCGCGTCAGTCGCCGCGTCGGCCAGCAACGGGCTGCGACGGGCGAAGGCCGAATTGACCTTGTAGATGGCCGTCACCCGGGTGGCCGTTTCGGGCACGTCGGTGACGACACGGGCGGTGACGTCGTGGATGCGCTCGCGACCGACCCGGTCGGCCGAGGGCGCCATCACGGCAATCACGCCGCGATCGCCGGTGCCGAACCACTGCGCACGGGCGACGGTGTACTCGACCCCGCCGCGGAACCGCGGACCGGCGTCGTGCGACACGCCGAACACCCAGCCGCCGGCCGTGAGATTGCCGCCGTTGGCCACGGCGTAGTGCCCGAGGTCGGGCGCCGCGCCGACGGCGCCGACGCCGAACATCGCCACCAGCTGGTTGTCGACGGTTTGCTCGAAGCGGCGGACGTTGAGCAGGAACTGACCGATCTGGCGATCGAGCCCGACCTCGACGTGGCGCGTGCGCTGCGCACTGAGCCGGCCGTCGCGCGAGGCCGACGTGAACGTGCGCTGCGGCGGCATCGAGAAGGCCGACAGGTTCCGCGCGTCGAACTCCTCGGCGCCGGGCGCCAGCATCTGCTGGGTGACGGCGACGCGCACCCACGTCTTCTCGAGCGGCGAGACCGACGTCGACACACTCGGGCTCATCAACGTGGGCCGATCGAGGTAGTCGTGGTACGCGTACCGGGTGCCGTAGGTGACCACGGCACGGCGGTGCAGGCGCCAGGTGTCGAACGCGTGAATCGACCCGGCTGCGCGACGACGCTCCGGCACGCTGACGAGCGCCGCCGGCGTGTCGTCCGAGAAGCTCTGGAGCGCGAACGACGCGCCGAGATCGAGCGCGTGGCGCGATTCGGTCGGGCGGATGTAGTTGCCGGCGACGATCCACGACGACATGTCGCCGCGACCGATGGCGCCGCGCACCGACCAGGCGCCGGTGTTGCCGATCGGCGCCCCGACCGTCGCAAACGCCACGCCCGCCGGGCCCTGCGCCCACTCCGTCTCCTCACCCGATCCGCCATCGTCGAAGGCAGTGGCCGTGAGGAACTGGATTTGTCCGGACAGCGACGCGTCGCCGAAGAATGACGACGTGCCGCGAGCCGACGCTTCGCGGGCGGCGGTGACGCCGAAGCGCTCCTCCAGCCAGTCGATGTCGTCCTGCACGGCGTCGAGCGCGAGCTGCCCCTGCGTTTCGCGCAGGACCGACCGCTTCATGTGGCGAAGACGCCAGAGCCGTGGGTTGTGTTCGTGGTCGTCAGCGCCGGACTTGCCGCCCGGGGCCGGCGCGATCGTGGTCGTCCCGCCAAACCCGGCGGCAATCACCGGCTGGGTGACGTCGGCGTCGGCGCCAGCCTCGGTCGGCGGGAGCGCCGTGCCTTCGAGGCGCGCCAGGCGGACGATGTGGCGGGCGCTCGAGGCCGGCGCGACGTCGATGAACTCGCGGGTGGAGGCGCGATAGCCGGCCCGCTGCGCCCGCACCAGATAGGTCCCGACGGGCACGGCCGCGAAGACGAAGCGGCCGGAACGGTCGGTGACGCCGAACAGGGTGTCGGGGCCGATGGCGGACACGGCGACGCCGGGAATCGGCAGGCCGTTGTGGTCGGTGACGACGCCTTCGATGCGGCCGGCGACCAGATCGACACCCGGAATGACGGCGGCAATCCCGGCGTGCGCGCGTGCCTGCACGAGCGGCTGCGCACTCGCCTGTGAGGCGAGACTCAAGCCGAGCGCGACCGCCGACAGCGTCACCGTCCGGGACATGGCCACTCCAGTGGCAACTCCTGAAACGACCCTGCGGGCCCGAGGGCCCGCCCGGTGCCGCTTCACCTTCCGCCGCGACTAGGAGCCGGCGACCGCGAAGGCGACGTCGTGGGTCAGGGACTTGCCGGTCTTATTGTCCGTCACTTTGATGTTCAGGCGGTAGTCCCCCGCCTCGAACGCCGACGCCGGGACGTTCAGGCTGCCAACGAGCTGGTGTCCCTGGGCGGTGTCGAAGCCCGGAGGGAGGGTTTCGCTGTTCAACTTCTGCGGCGCCACGCCACGGTACTTGGCCTCGCCGACCGGCCCCTTCTTGAACGGCTGCCACTCGACGGTGACGTCGGGCTTCTTGTCGTCGCCGAGCTGCACGCCGTAGATGATGAAGAACACCGAGAGTTCGTCGGCAGGCGTGAACTTGCCTTCGGGCGGCAGCGGCGCCAGTTCGAGGTTGCCGATGACGTACGGCTTCATCTTCTGGGCCTCGCCGGACGGCACTTCGGTCAACTGCGTGACCTTGTTGGCCACGAACACGCTGGAGAGCTGGAAGTCGTTGCTCCAGTAGTTCGGGACGGTGACCTGGGCCTTGTGGACCGCCACCTTCATCGGGCCCGGCGCAGCGGCGGCGTCCTTGACGACGACCGCGACGTAGGCGTCGTAGTCACCGGCGTTGACGCTGAACGGCCGGCTGAAGGTCAGCGGACCACCGGCCCCACGCGGCGTGGCGGTGAGGTCGTAGTAGTCCTCCCAGGGATACTCGACGCCCGACACGGCCTGTCCGGCCAGGTCCTGTGCTTCCTTGCCCTTCTTCTTCTTGTCCTGCTTTTCCTTTTCCTTGCGGGCCTTCTCGTCGAGCACCGGCGGGGCGGCGGGCGGCTTGGCGCCGCGCGGCGTCAGCCGCACGTAGACGCCGAGATTGGCGCCCTGCCCGAGCACCCCGGGCTGCAAGGTCACCGTGAATGGCGCGTAGATCTTGTTGTCGGAGGCCTTGAGGTAGTCCACCGCCAGGGTCATCGCCACGGTCGTCGCCGGGTCGGCGGTCACCGAACGGGCGACGGGATCGGCGGTATAGACGGTGGTGCCGGCCGCGCCTTTCATCGCCTCGTCGGTCGAGCCGACCAGCGAATCCACAGCCGCCTGCTTGGGATCGGCGGCCGCCGCTTTCTTGTCGTCCTTCTTCTGAGCGGCAGCCGGATCGGCGGCGAGCACGACGGCAAGCCCTACGGCGAGCCAGGTCATCTGAGCAGTCAGTCGCATGCGGTCACTCCCAAACGATGAATCATATGTGCGACGTCCGACCGGGCCAAACCGCAATCTTGACGACGGCAACAGGACGAAAAGGTCGAAAAGGGCCAAAAGGTCAACACGCTCGCGGCTGAACGGGCGGAAACGGTTGCTGTCGCCGCCCCCAAGGCCTTCTTGCCCTTCTTGCACTTGTGGCACTTTTCGCCCTTTTGCGTTGTTTCGTGCTTTTCGAACCTTTGCCGTGTGCAGATCGATAGAATCGCCGACACGCTGACGCGAGGCGGTGGGCGACCCATCGGGGGCCGGCCGGAGCCGCACCGCATTTCCCGCCCCACGGGGCGACAGGCGCGCAGTCCACTCCGGAGGGCCGGATGAACGGCTGACGCGCACGGAACCGTGCCCATGCTCAACGACTCGCTCGTGATCGTCCTGGCTGGAGGGGTCGGCGAACGTCTCTTCCCCCTGACCAAGGAACGCGCCAAGCCGGCGGTCTACTTCGGCGGACCGTATCGCATCATCGACTTCACGCTCAGCAACTGCATCAACGCCGGGCTTCGCCGCATCTTCATCGTCACGCAGTACAAGAGCCTGTCGCTCAATCGCCACATCCGGATGGGCTGGAGTGTGGTCGCCGAGGAACTCGGAGAATTCATCGAGATCCTGCCGCCGCAGAAGCGCGTGAGCGACAACTGGTATCTGGGGACGGCCGACGCCGTGTACCAGAACCTGTATTCGGTCGTCCGCGAAGCACCCAAGCGGGTGGTCATCCTCTCGGGCGACCACATCTACAAGATGGACTACTCGAAGATGCTGCGCTGGCACATCGAGAAGGGCGCCGCCGCGACGGTGGCGACCTACGAGGTGCCGGTCGAGGAAGCAGCGAAGCGCTTCGGGGTCATCCAGGTCGACGAGGAAGAGCGCCTGATCGGCTTCGAGGAAAAGCCGGCCGAGCCCAAGCCCATTCCGGGCATGCCGGGCGTGGCGCTCGCGTCGATGGGCATCTACGTCTTCGAGGCCGACGTGCTGATCCGCGCGCTCGAAGAAGATGCCGGCCGCGACAGCAAGCACGACTTCGGCAAGGACATCCTGCCGTCGCTGATCGGCAACGCGCCGGTCTACTCGTACCGCTTCTCGGACGAGAACAAGAAGGCCAACAAGTACTGGCGCGACATCGGCGAGCTCGACGCCTACTACGAGGCCAACATGGACCTCGTGCAGGTCAATCCGGACTTCAACCTCTACGACCCGGAGTGGCCGATTCGGACCTGGATGCCGCAGGCGCCGCCGGCCAAGTTCGTGTTCGACGACGAGGGCCGGCGCGGCCATGCGCTCGACTCGATCATCTCGTCGGGGGTGATCGTGTCCGGCAGCAACGTCCGCGGCAGCATCCTGTGCCCGAACGTCCGCGTCCACAGCTACTGCGACATCGACCGCAGTATCCTTATGCCTGGCGTGCGGGTTGGCCGCCACGCCCGGATCCGCAACGCGATCATCGACCGCGACGTGTTCATCCCGCGCGGTGCGGTCATCGGCTACAACCTGGAAGAAGATCGCAAGCGGCACGCCGTCACCGCCAAGGGGGTGGTGGTCGTGACCACCGACGACGAGCCGTTCGTCCAGACGCCGGAAGACGACCAGCGGCAGCGCGAGCAGGAAGCCGACGCGCGCGGCCACAGCTAAGACGTATCACCGCCGGCCTTCGGCCTTCGGCCGTGGGCCTTCGGATCACACCCGGTTCCCGGTTCCCGGTTGCCGGTTCCCGATCAGGGCGCAGGAGTTTTTGACAGTGATCATCAAGCAGGTCATCGGACGCGAGATTCTCGACTCGCGCGGCAATCCCACGGTCGAAGTCG
>Ga0335075_10006434_pt1 | contig 18149 bp, 19 predicted proteins | sample Lox_Sample_24_FD_206723 | JGI IMG/M metagenome (GOLD analysis project Ga0335075, IMG submission 206723) | Soil microbial communities from Loxahatchee National Wildlife Refuge, Florida, United States - Lox_Sample_2.4 | ecosystem: Environmental > Terrestrial > Soil > Wetlands | place: USA...
GAAGCAGGGCCTCGAGCACGCCGAACTCCTTGACCGACAGGTCAAGCTGCCGGCCATCCCTGGCCGCAATGTGGCGCAGCGGGTCGAGTTCGATACCTAGCGCGCGCAGGACCCGGCCACGGGCGGCTGGCTGGCGGCGGGCCAGCGCACGGATCCGCAGTACCAGTTCCGGGAAGTGGAAGGGTTTTGCCAGGTAGTCATCTGCGCCCAGGCGCAAGCCGCCGACCCGGTCACCTGGCGTTCCCGCCGCGGTGAGCATCAGCACCATCACCCGGTCGTCCCGGTCGGTGATCATCTGGCACAGGACATCTCCGTGGATACCGGGCAGGTCGCGGTCGAGCACGACGACGTCATAGGCATTGACGTCGAGCTTCGCCGCTGCCGTGAGGCCGTCGTGAGCCGCGTCCACCGCCATGCCCTGGTCACGCAGGCCTTCAACCAGGACATCCGCCAGCGATGTGGAGTCTTCGACGACCAGGATTCTCATCCGGGGACCCCCGCGAGATCAGCGGGGACGGGTCGCCCGGCCAAGGGCAGCTCAATCGTGACCCGCAGGCCACCGTCCGGCCTGGCCCGCAGATCCAGCTTGCCGCCATGCGCCGCAACAATCGCCGCGACAATCGAGAGCCCGAGCCCGGACCCGTGCTCAGTGGAGATGCGGTCGGCGCCGAGCCGCTTGAACGGCTGCGCCAGCTGGTCAACCTGTACCTGATCGAGTACCGGGCCGCCATTCTCGATGACAATCCGGGCCGTGCCGGAGCCGAGCCAGGTCCCGACGGTGATCCAGCCTGTTCGCTGGTTGTGCACGATTGCATTGTCGACCACGTTGTCGATCATCCGGCGCAGCAGCGCCTGGCTGCCCGCAACCGTTGCGCCTGAGGCGGCCGCCTGGCGCAGCTCTAGGCAGGCCTCGGCGATCGCGGGCGCCCTGGTGGCCACCGCAGCGGCTGTCGCATCGTCGAGGACGAGGAACTCGCGGGCTTCGAGCGCGCCGTGCTGCGCCCGGGCGAGAACGAGCAGGCCCGCGAGCAGTTCGTCGACGCGATTCAGCTCACCGCGCAGCCGGCCGGCCAGCGCGACAGTCTGAGGTGGTGGCGGATCGGGCTTGGCCATGGCAACGTCCAGTGCAGCGCGCATCGTGGCCAGTGGCGTCCGCAACTCATGCGATGCGTTGGCCACGAACCGGCGCTGGGCCGCAAACGCCGCCTCCAGACGCTCGAGCAGGCCGTCAAAGGTGTCGGCCAGGTCCTTGAGTTCGTCGCGCGGTCCGGCAAAGTCCAGCCGCTCATGGAGGTTGTCCTCCGAGATCCGGCGCGCGGTCGCGGTGATCGTCCGCAACGGACGCAGCGCATGCCCGGCCATCAGCCAGCCCAGGATCGCCGACACGGCGGCCATGACCGCGAGCGCAATGAGTGACCCGACTAGTAGCTCATGGGTCGGCGACGGAGGCTGGCTGTGCTGCGCCGCCGCCAGCTGGTCTTGTAGCTGGCGGATCCTGTTGTCGGCCTTGGCCAGCTGTGACATGCCTGCGGGTGAGCTCTGTGCGCCTGCGGCATTCTGGGTGACGGCCGCGGCCCTCGTGGTCGACCGGGCCGTAGCCACGCCGCTAGCGATGGCCAGCAGCACCGCGCCTGACATCAGGAACAGCGCGCCGTAGAGGAGCGTCATCCGGGACCGCACGGTCCGGCGCAGCCCGAACGGCCGGATTGCCAGGCCCGCCAGTCGCATGCTCACCTGTCCTCTCCGCGTCCCTGTGGGCCGCCTCGGGGTTGTGCCGCCCGGAGAATCAGCCGGCTCGGCGATACCGCCCGTTCCAGGATGGCCTGCCGGACCTAACGGCGAAATAACAACGACGGTTCGGCCGGTGTTAGCGCCACTGCCATACAACCAGGTCACTGGCACTGTCTGGAGAAAGGCAGGAACGTGGAACCAACGATCGAGGTGTCCGGCCTGCGCAAGCGGTTCGGGTCAGCCGTGGCACTGGACGGCATGTCGTTCACCGTCCAGCCGGGCCAGGTGACCGGGTTCGTCGGGCCGAACGGCGCAGGCAAGTCCACCACCATGAGGGTCATCCTCTGTCTGGATGCGCCCGATGATGGACGCGCCCTGGTGTGCGGCCTGCGGTACGCCAGCTTGCCGCACCCGATGCGCTATCTGGGCTCGCTGCTGGACGCGGGGGCGCTTCAGCCAAGCAGGTCAGCGCGCAATCACCTGCGCTGGCTCGCCTCCTCGCAGGGCCTGCCACCAAGCCGGGTCGAGGAGGTAATCAAGCAGGCCGGCCTGCAGGACGTGGCTCGCCGCAAGGCGGGCGGATTTTCTCTCGGCATGCGGCAGCGCCTCGGCATCGCGGCGGCGATGCTCGGCGACCCGCAGATCCTGATGCTGGACGAGCCGTTCAACGGCCTGGACCCGGAGGGAATCGTGTGGATGCGGGGCTTCCTTCGCTCCTTCGCCCGGCAGGGCAAGGCTGTACTGGTCTCGAGCCACCTGATGAGCGAGCTTGAGGACACCGCCGATCATCTGGTGGTGGTCGGCAAGGGAAGGGTCGTCGCCGACACGAGCGTCGCGGCGCTGCTGGCTGCAGCAGCCGGCGGCCGGGTGACGCTGCGGACGACAGCGGTACCGGAAGCGGTGACCGTGCTTGACCGCGCGGGGGCTGCCTTGACCGTCTCCGGTCAGGACGCACTGACCATTTCCGGGCTGCCAGCGCAGCGGGTAATCACACTGCTGACCGAGAACGCCGTGCCGTTCTTCGAGGTGTCGGCTCAGCGGGTGACGCTCGAGCAGGCCTACCTGGAGCTGACCAGGGACGCGGTCGAGTTCCGTGCCGAGCCCGCGCAGGGGGTAGCGCCGTGACTTCCGCGAGCATTCGGCACGGACGGCCAGCCGCCAGCCGCCGGGCGGGGGGCAACGCCGGTGCCGCCTTCGGTTGTGTGGTCCGCGCCGAGTGGATCAAGTTCCGCAGCGTCCGCGGCTGGGTGATCGGCATGATCGTAGCTGCGCTGCTGACCTTGCTCTTCGGCGTGTTCCTTGCCGGGAACGCGAGCATCGGTTGCGGGCCTACCGTGAGCGGCCGCGCATGCCTGCCGAAAGTGCCGGTCGGGCCGGGCGGCGAGGCAGTCACTGACAGCTTCTACTTCGCCCGGCAGCCGCTGGCCGGAAGCGGCAGCCTCACCGTCCGCGTCACGTCTCTAGCCACCATGATTTCCACTGGCGGGCACGCGGGTCCGGTAGGCCAGGGCCCGCGGAACCCGCTGGCGAACATGCAGAAGGGCCTGGTGCCGTGGGCCAAGGCCGGGATCATCATCACCGCGAGCACCAGGCAGGGCTCGGCTTACGCCGCGATCATGGTCACCGGCAGCCACGGTGTCCGAATGCAGGACGACTACGTCCACGACACAGCTGGCCTGGCCGGCGTGGTCAGCCCGGCGGCCCCACGCTGGCTGCGGCTGACCCGGAGCGGCGACGTGATCTCCGGCTACGACTCGGCCGACGGCAAGCACTGGGATCTGGTCGGAACGGCGACGCTGACCGGACTGCCGGGAACCGTCCAGGCGGGCCCGTTCGCTACGTCGCCCATTAACAATGAGGTGCAGCCATTTTTCGGTGGCGCGCACATCCAGAGCGGCCCGAGCCAAGCGACCGCCGTCATGGCCGACATCACACGGCACGGGCACTGGCCGACGGCAAAGTGGACCGGAGACAACATCGGCGGGCGCGGTAACTCGCCTGGCACCGGCGCGGGCTACTTCCGTCAGTCAGGCGGCGTCCTTACGATCAGCGGCTCCGGCGATATCGCGCCGCTAGTGCCGGGACCGGGGTCCTTCTACCCGACGGCCACCATCGAGCAGCCTCTCTCGGCTATCTTCATCGGATTGATCGCCGTTGTCGTGGTGGCCGCGATGTTCTTCACGACTGAGTACCGGCGCGGCCTGATCCGCACGACGCTGGCAGCCACCCCGAGCCGGGGCCAGGTGCTCGCCGCCAAGGCGGTTGTCGCCGCCGGTGCCGCCTTCCTTGCCGGACTGGTCGCATCGGTCATCGCGGTGCCGATTGGCATCTCCAGGGCACGCAACCAGGGCCAGTTCGTCTTGCCCGTATCGCTGCTGACTGAGGTGCGCGTGCTCGTCGGCACTGCGGCCATGGTCGCGGTCGCGGCAATCCTCGCAGTGGCCGTCGGCGCGATCCTGCGCCGCAGCGCTGCTGCCGTGACCACGGTGATCGTGCTGATCGTGCTGCCGTTCCTGCTGTCAGTAGCAGTGCTGCCCAATGGTGCTGCGGACTGGGTGCTGCGGCTGACTCCCGCAGCAGGTTTTGCCATCGAGCAAAGCATCCCGAACTACTCCCAGGTCAGCAGCCTTGCCGGGCCGGCCGGCGGCGCCTATCCGCTGACCCCGTGGGAGGGCTTCGGCGTCCTCTGTCTGTACGCGGTCGTTGCGCTCGCACTGGCGACGGTCCTGCTCCGCCGGAGGGACGCATGACGCAGGCACCGTCGCATCCTGTTCTGGCGCGTCCTGTCCTGGCGCATCCCGTTCTGGCCGCCAGCCGCGATGCGCTTCAAGCGGAATGGCTGAAGCTGCGCACGGTTTCCAGCTCGGCGTGGCTCCTGACCGGAGTGGTTGCACTCACGGTGGGTATCGGTGCCGCCGTCATGGCCGCCAACCGCTGTCCTCCAGGCACGACGTGCCTGGAGGACACGGCCAAGCTGAGCCTCACCGGCGTCCAAGCAGGGCAGGCAGTCGTGGCCGTTCTCGCGGTGATTGCCGTAACTGGCGAGTACAGCACAGGCATGATCAGGACAACGCTGACCGCCATGCCGCGGCGGGGCATGCTGCTTACCGCCAAGGCGCTCTTGATCGCCGCGGCCGTGCTGGCAGCATCGACCGCCGCCGTGGGTGCCAGCGTGCTGGCCGGGTGGCTAATCCTGCCGGGTCACGGCTTCACCGCCGCGCGCGGCGTCACAGGGCTGTCGCTGGCCGACGGCCCCGTGCTGCGTGCTACCACCGGGTCTGTGCTCTATCTCGGGCTGATAGCACTGCTCAGCCTCGGCATCGGGACCTTGGTGCGCGACTCGGCGGTGGCGATCGGCACGGCGCTCGGGTTGGTGTACCTGTTCCCGGTCGTCACCGCCTTCGTCAGCAACCCGGTCTGGCAGCGTCGCCTCGAGCGCTACAGCCCGATGGCCGGCCTCAACATTCAGGCCACCACGGGCGTGAAAGCCCTGGCCATCGGCCCCTGGGCTGGCCTTGGCGTGCTAGGGATCTGGGCAGTGGTCACGTTGCTGGCCGGAGGGCTGGCTTTGGCCCTGCGTGACGCATGACCGGGTGACGGCATGACGGGTGGCCGGCCTGGCGAACAGGCCGGCCACGAACCGATGGATCGTGTTAGCTCAGCTGGCTGGCCGGGGTGCGCCCTGGCCGCGCTGGCAGCCGGGCCTGGACTCGCCAGCCGCCGTCTTCGGCCGGTCCGATGGCAATGTCGCCGCCGCACGCCTCTACGCGCTCTCGCATACCAGTAAGCCCGCAGCCGCAGCCGGTCAGCTCCAGATCCGACAGCCGCCCCGGTCATGGGCCCGTTGACTCAGTCGGATCCGTCGCGGTGAGCCGTTGGGCAGCGCTGGCCTGGATCACCATCACGCTCACGCAATGGGCAACGCGGGCCGGGTTCGTGATCCCAGATGAGCTACCCGGATCGGTTACGCGTAACATCGGGACATGATCGATGTCCGGGTCTGCGAGCAGTGCGGTGCCCGGTTCACGCCTCGCCGCGAGCATGCCCGCTTCTGCTCGGCCCGCTGTCGCGTGGCCTGGAACCGCGCGGACAGGACGCAGCCGGCCGCCGATGAGAGCGCACTGGTCTGGGCGGTAGCGGCAATGTCGGACACGGTTGCGCGACTGCCGCGAGTGGCCGGGCTGGACCGGCCCCGCGCGTTCGCCGTTGTCAGCGAGGCAGTGTGGTGGGTGACGATCGTCGATGCGAACCTCGTGCGGTATCACCCTGACGTGTACGATCGCGAGCTCGCGGGGCGCCCCGAACCCGAGCGGCAGCTCATCGAAGGAACCCTGGCGGGTCTGCGATTCGTGCGCAACCGGGTGGGCAACGACATCGATCAAAGTCATTTCATCCAGCCCGGCGCGGACGTCGCTGACAGCTGGCGCGCGCAGGACTGGATCTGGTCGTCGTTGCCGGAACCGTCGTGCGAGTCGCTGTCACCGCGCGGCCTGACGTGGGAGATGGACCGGTACCGGGCCTACGAGTCCCGCCTTGCCAGACGGCCCGTGGTAGCGACATTCAGCTGCGCGGGCGCGTTCCTCCAGGTAGTCGCCGCAGGCATAGGCACGCCGGAGGCCGTCAGCAACCACGGCCAGTTAACGTCATCCTGATGAGCCGCATCATTATCAGCCAGCTGGCTTCGCATCAGCTGGGCGACGTCGGCCGTCTTTGTGAGCAGGAACTTACGCTCGATCGCTCGGCCGGCTCGATTCCGCGGATCGTGACACGGCAACCGTATCTGGGTCTGGTAGCCATTCGGGATTCATCGACGGTCGGCGCCTGTATCGGCTGCATCGCTGAGTCCGGTGACGGGAACGCGGAAGGGTTCATCGATCTTCTCGTCGTCGACCGCGCGCAGCGGCGGCAAGGCATCGGCCGGCGCCTTGCAGGCGAGCTGGAACGGCAGCTAACGGATCGCGGCTGCCAGCAGATCAGCCTGTCGGGGAACGGACCGAATAACGCCTGGCCCGGCGTCGATGTTCACTACACCGCGGCAGTGTGCCTCGCCGAGGACTCGGGCTACCAACGGCAAGGCTGCGAGGTCAACATGGACGTTGACCTGCTGGGAACGCCGCTGGACACGCGCGCAGCGGAGGACCGGCTCGCGGCAAAGGGCATCGAGGTGCGCCGCGCGGATGGCGATGACGACGGCCCGCTGCAGGAGTCCCTGCGCTCTACCTGGCAGGCAAGCTGGGTTGCCGAGATCACTGATGCCCTGCGCAGCAGTGAAGCGGGCCTGTACGTCGCCCGGCAGAGCAGTCGGTACGTCGGCTTTTGCTGCCACGGCCTGAACCGCGTCCACGAAGTCGGTCCGATTGGCACCGATCCCGGCATGCGCGGCCTGGGAATCGGCGGGGTCTTGCTCAAGCGGTGCCTGGCCGAGCAGCGCGACCGCGGGATTGATACCGCTGAGCTGGTATGGGTCGGCCCGCTGTCGTATTTCGCCCGCGCAGTGCATGCCACGATCGGCCGCGCTTTCTGGTTGTACTCAAAGGACCTATCCGGTGCCGCCCGTGTCCCGGACTGGCGGGGCAGGATAGGCCTGATCTAAGCAGCGGGGAATCCTGTCGCCGCGGCGATCAAGTCGGCCGCTTCGGCGGCACTGCGGCCGTCGGTGTCGATCCGCAGAGCGCTGATCTGTGCCGTGTTGCTGCTTATCGTGCCGGCCCCGGAGCGATCGAGCGCATCGCCTTCGGCCGCGGCCCGGTCCGCCACGTCGGCCAGGAACTCGGCCGGCTGTCCGCGGAGCGGGTCGCCGGGCTCTGGCCAGCTTCCGCCGTCCCCGCGGGACATGACCCGCCGGGTCAGTTCTGCGGGCCCTGCGTAGAGCCGGCACAGCGTGATGGTGGCCGATGGCAACGCCTCGCGGTAGGCACTGAGTACGGCATCGCTCTCCACGCGACCAGTCGCGATGAGGTGCCGCGCGCCGACGGCGTGATAGTTCCGCCACATGGTCGCTAGGTTCCGGGCCTCGAGCCGGTGCTGACTCTGATCGCCGGGTCTGCCGGCACTGACGAATCCGATCTGGCGGAGGTCGATGTAACCCGCAGCCAGCCCGGCGCGCAGGTACCTCAGGTACAGCGCAAAACCAATCGTTGACTTGCCAACGCCTGTCGGCCCGCTTATCAGCAGGATGTGCCCGCCTAGGGCATCGGCCCCGACGCGGCTGCGACTGGCTGTCTCGGTGTCCGGGCCAGTTGCGTCGCAGCTGGGCGTGGCCGCGCCAGCGAGGAAGCCGGGCCAGTGCGGGCAACTGCCCCGGACCAGTGCGGCCACCTGCCCGGCCGGTACGCCACTGGTCTCTACCTCCGCATCCCCGAAATTGCTGGCGTCCATGGCCTCAGCTTCAGCGAGCGTGTCGGTCAGCGCGTCCTGGAGATCGGCGCTGCGGCCGTGGCGGTCGGTGAACCGCCGGGCGAGTTCATCGCGGTCGGCACGGAGCCTGCAGACCGTCAGCGCCGCTTTAGAAAGCTCTTCGCGGTAAACGCCGCGGACGGGGTCGACCACGCCGTTCACGATCATGCAGCGGGCTCCGGCTGCCTGGTAGTTCGCCAGCATCGCGCCCAGATTCTGTGCCTTCAGTCGCTCACGGCCAGGGTCTGCTCCCGGCGCCGGGTAACACATGCACAACTGATCGGTATCGGCAAAACCGACGTGCGCCCCGGCTCGCGTCAGTTCGGTGAACAGCTGCCACGACACCGTGGACTTTCCGACGCCCGCCGGGCCGCAGAGCCACAGCACGGGCATCAGGTCCTCAGCCACCGGAGTGTGCTGTTTCCAGGACCGAGCCGAGCCAACGCTGGCAACGACCTCGGGTGACGAGCGGCATAGCGGCAATGCTAAAGCAAGTACTTGACTGTATGTGCCCGAACGCGCATACTCAAGCACATGCTTAACCAAGTGGCGGAACTGGACCGCGTCTTCCACGCGCTAGCCGATCCTGGACGCCGGGTCATGCTCGAGCGGCTCAGCAAGGGTCCGGCCTCGGTCAGCGAACTCGGCAGGCCGCTCGCCATGTCGCTAGCCGCCGTAGTCCAGCACGTCCAGGTTCTCGAGGAGAGCGGTCTAGTCCGGTCGCAGAAGCTAGGTCGCATCCGTACCTGCAGTCTCAACCCGGCGACACTGCGGTCGGCGGAGCACTGGATCTCCGAGCGTCGCAGTCTCATCGAGCGCCGCCTCGACCGGCTCGGCGATTACCTGGCCCAGACCGCGGAGTCGCCTGAGCCGGGGCCTGCGGGCCCGACTCCGCCTAGTAACCCGGCCTCATAGCCCAAAGGAGTTCCAATGACCCAGCGGACTGTCATCCACGACACGTTCTCGATCGCGCGGACTTACCCAGCGACTCTGTCTCGGGTATTCGGCGCGTTCGCCTCGCAGGAGGCAAAAGATATCTGGGGCGACACCGGCGACCTGGATTCTCACGAAGCGGCGCAAACCGAGTTCGACTTCCGGATCGGCGGGCGCGAGCGCTTCGGCTTCAAGTACCAGGGCACAAGCTACCGGTACGACGCCCTCTACTACGACATCGTGCCCGGCCAGCGGATCATCTACAGCTACGAGATGTACGCCGGCGACACGCGCATCTCAGTGTCCGTAGCCACGATTGAGCTCGCCGAGGCCGGCGACGGCTCAGCGCTCACATGGACCGAGCAAGGCGCCTACCTCGACGGCATCGACGGGGCTGGCGCGCCGCAACTGCGGAGCGAGGGCATTGCCGAGATGCTCGACGGGCTCGAAAAGTACGTCGCAACAACACAGCCAATGACCTGACACCGGCATGCCTTACTGCCGCAGCAATTAGAGGTCATTCCCCCAGCGCGACGAAAAGGAGTGTCCGATGCGGAACGTAGTACTGCGGATCTATGACTACTCGCTCGACGGCGTCATCAGCGAAGAGGGCACCGAGTTTTTCGAGTACTGCCGGGATCTCCCCGATGACCCCGCAGAAGTGGCACGCACGCTCAGCTTCTTCGAAAATGCAGACCTGCATGTCATGGGCCGGGTTCAGTACCAGGGAATGGCACAGTACTTCCCGACGGCCGTCGACCACCCCTATGCTGCAGCCCTGCTCGCCGCTCGCAAGATCGTCTTTAGCAGCACGCTGCAGAGCGCGGGCGATCTAGCCAAGGAGATCCTTAAGCTCAAGCAAGACGGCAACGGCTACATCGTTGCCCACGGCGGCATCCGCTTCTGGCGCTCGCTCATGCGGCTCGACCTGGTAGACGAATACCGTGTGACGGTCTTTCCCTGCCTTGCAGTCAAGGGCCGTCGGCTATTCGATGACGCCGAGAAGTCGCGTCGGCTTGAGCTAGTGTCCAGCACCGCCTGGAGCAACGGGACCCTCGAGCTGGCCTACCGTCCGCACCGCTGACGTTCGTCGCCGGAGCATCATGATCCTTGCGCCGGGCCGGGCGGTTGTCAGAGTGCACCTCAAGTGCAGTATAATGCATTAATGGATCATGCTACGTCGGCCCTCGCCCAGGCGATCGGCCGCCGGGTCAGGCAGGAGCGGCAGTCGCGACGCTGGACGCTCGACAGACTGGCGGAGACTGCCGGCGTCAGCCGACGCATGGTAGTCAACGTCGAGCAAGGTGCCGCGAACCCGAGCGTGGGAACGCTGCTGAGAATCGGCGACGCGCTCGGCATCGGACTGCCAGCGTTGGTCGAGCCGCCACAGCTCAAGCCAGTCAGGGTAATCCGTCATGGCGACGGTGCCGCCTTGTGGAGCAGTCAGGCCGGCGGACAAGGGGTGCTCGTCGCCGGCACGGAACCACCGGATGTAGTCGAGCTGTGGGACTGGACGCTAGCCCCGGGCGACCAGCACGTGAGCGAGGCGCACTCTCCGGGCACGAAGGAGCTGGTGCAGGTCCAGCAGGGCGCGATCGCAATCGAGGTCGCGGGCCAGCCGGTCGGCCTTGACGCCGGGGACGCGGTCACTTTCCCCGGCGACGTAGCGCATTCTTACGCCAATCCGGGTACGCAGCCGGCGAGGTTCTCCCTGGCCGTGTTCCAACCTGGAGTGGGGTCGGGATTCCGGCCGGAGATTGCCGATGCCTGAGCTCGACATGCTTCAGAAGTTCCTTGCCAGCAGCCGTATCGACCCAGCGGTGTCTGCGCTGCGTCAGGACTACCGAGTCATGCTGATTGCCGTCGACGGAATCGTGCCCGGCCCGAGCGACCGGTCAAGCGAAGCCCTGCTCGAGGAGGCCGAGACAACGGCTCGCGGCATGCTCCGTGACCGGCCGCCGGAGGATCTCCCGCATGTAGCCGCGTGGCGGGACGCCTACCGGGCGTTCGGAGCCAAGCCGCAGCGCACCCGCAACAGCCTGGAGGCGCTGCTGCGCCGAGCGATGTCCGGGCTGCCTCGAGTGAACCGTCTCACCGACATCTACAACGCGGTTTCGGTGCTGCATCAGGTGCCCCTAGGCGGGGAGGACCTGACCCGCTATGTCGGCGCGCCGCAGCTCGTCCGCGCGACCGGCGAGGAGACCTTCGACACTGTGGCCGACGGCATCGCAGTGATCGAGCGGCCAGACCCTGGCGAGGTGGTCTGGCGCGACGACTCTGGCGTGACCTGCCGACGCTGGAACTGGCGGCAGGGACGCCGCACGCAGCTCAGCGACGACACCGTGCGGGCGCTGTTCATTCTCGACGCCCTCAAGCCCATGGCCGATGGGGCCCTTCATGCCGCCGCTGACGACCTGGTCGCCCGCCTCACTCGGCTCGGCTCCGATGTCGGAGTCGCCTGCCGCCTGATGAGTGCAGGTGGCGCCTGTGACCAGGAAGCCTGACCTGCTTATCCGCAGTGAGATCAGCTTGGCGGAGGATGCGAGATTCGAACTCGCGAGGGGTTGCCCCCAACACGCTTTCCAAGCGTGCGCCCTAGGCCACTAGGCGAATCCTCCGCGGGCAAGCTTATCGATAGCCAGCCATGCGCATGCCAGCAACGTTGGGTCGGCATGAGATCCTGCGGCCGCCAGCAGGGGCAGCAGGCCGATCGCGGGACGGGCGGTACTCGCAGTGCTCCTTTAAACTCGGGCTGTGATCTTCAAGCAGGTCGGGGATGGGCGCCCTTACCCCGACCATGCCCGGACCGGGCGCGAGTGGGCCGAGATACCGCCCCGGCCGGTCCGGCTTGACCAGCTAATCACGACGAAGAACGTGCTCGACCTGCACACCGTCCTCGCAACAGACTCGACCTTCTACGGGGATCTGTTCCCGCATGTGATCAGCTGGCGCGGGGAGCTTTACCTGGAGGACGGTCTGCATCGTGCACTGCGGGCCGCGCTGCAGCAGCGGTCAGTGCTGCATGTCCGGGTGCTTGAACTGGATTAGCGCAGCTCGACCGCGACCTGCGCGAACAGGTCCCGAGTGACTGTCGGTCAACGGTCCCGGACGCTGGCAAATGAGAGGACTGAGCCCAGTGCGCCGGGCCTCACTGGCCAGCGGCGCGGCTCCCGCTGGGCCACGACCGCGCCGTGAGCGCCACCGCCACCCAGGCCGTCTCTTCGGAACTGTTGTTATCGATCGCCCAGCCCCGATTCACCGAATTCCGGATACGCCACCATCGCCGTACCTGAGCCTGCCCCGGAATTGGCCGCACCCTGGACACACTGGCAATTCACTGCATAACGCAGCGGATTGCCACCAGCAACCATTTCTGCCACAGGCTAATTTCCTTTCGCATAGCCCCGGCAGGCAGCAGGACCCGAAGCAATGCAGTCTGTAAGCTACCGATGGGCCACGCGCCAAGCGGCGGCTCGTCGCGGCTGGTTACGCGCTGCCACTAACGGCCACGCTTAGCACGGCACCCGCCAACCTGGCACAGCAGCACAGTCTGAAAACGCACTGCGACCAAAGCGGTGTGGGACTGGTCGCGGCGCAGGGGTCCCTACGGCCGTTAGAGGCCGTCGGTTATTATGGAACACGGCGTCGATTGCCCAGGATCGACCGCCCGAGATCACGGTAGGCTGCGTTAGCGGAACGAGGCAATTTGGTTTGCTGCGCCTAGAATCGCAACGGCTCAGGGCTTTCTTTTCGGTTAAATCTTTCTCTGTGGTCCGAGACGCCAGGATTTTCCGGCCCTGGAATCAGGGAGCTACCGCCGCCTGCACGGTCTTCGCCTTCGGCTTCTTCGCGCTCAACGTGTTCTACCTTCTGGGCTTCGGGCAGACGCGCCTGCCTGGGCTTTACACTTTCCGCGCCGCCACGATCGGTGACGGTATTCTCCTGCCGCTGCTCGCGTATTCGCTGCTTCAGTCCGTCGACCTCGGCCGGTTGCGGACAAGCTGGCTTCAGACCGCCTTCGCGGCCGGCGGCGGCATCCTCGGAGTGGTGATCGGGGCGGGAATCGAGGTATACGACCTTTCCAGCCCGACCGCCCCGCTGGACTGGACCTTCCCTGCGCCGCACCGCTACAACCTCCCCGGCTGGTATCACACCCTCTTCCTGGTCCTCGCGGCCGGATTCTACGGCGCCGCGCTGGCGCTCGCGCTCGTCCAGTTGCGCGAGCAGGCCCGCCGCGACTCTGCGGGGGCGATCGGCCGCCTTCGCTCGGTCGGCGTCCTAGGGGCGCTGTTTCCGGGCCTGGCTTTCGTCTGCCTGCTCGAAGAGGACGACCTCACCGCGTACTCGCACCTTTTCGTCATCGTGGTTGCGACCATGATCGGCATGGGGATCGTCCTCGGCGGTCTGCTCATCTGGGCGTGCGGAACGCGGAATATCCGCTGGTGCGCATTCGCCGTGATCGGCTCGATGCTGCCCGCGCTCGCGCTGAGCGGCTTCGTCGTCCCCGGGGAGGGGGTCCGGCCCGCGTCGATCGCGATCGCCTGCATCGTCGGCATGGCCGCGCTGGCCTCGTCCTTTTACCTGGAGCGGCGCGCACAGCCGCGGGGTACCGCGCATGGCATCCAGGACAAGCGCGGCCGGGGATTGCGCCTGCCCGCCGCCTGCCTGGTCGCCAGTGTCACGGTATGCGCGGCCGGCCCGGCATACGCGATTTCGGCGCAGAAAACGCTGACCCTCTCCCAGGTCATCTTCTGCCTTCTCGCCGGCCTCGTCCTCGCCAGCTGCGAATTCGGCACCCTGCAGTCGCTGATCTCAGAGCTTGAGCAGGCGGCGCCGGGCGCGGCGGAGCACTCAGCGTTATCACAGGTCAGTGGCGGTGGAGGTGGGATTTGAACCCACGGATGAGTTGCCCCATCACACGCTTTCGAGTACTGCGCGGCACCGTCCACCGACGGCTCCCACCGTCCGCCACGTGCTCATCAGCCCACCTCGGGGACAGTGGCGGACACTGCCGGACGGGGGTGAATGAGACTAAAACTGAGACTAGCAACATGCCGCTCACGGGCCTGTTCGCTCTGGTTGGCGTGGGCGGCCAGGCATGAGCGTCGAGGCGATCTCACGGGCGCTCGACCTGGCGCGGGTACCTGCCGACTGCGGCGATCAGGCTCCGTCTTCGACTCCGGGGTGCCGGGCCGAAAACTGTGTACGCGTTGGTGTACGCTAATCAAGTGTCCGTGCCGGCGGTGATGTCCTTCCGGGAGTTCCGCGCGGGCCTGGCCGGGGTGCTTGACCGAGTCAGGCGGTCGCCGGGAGCGGTTGTTTTTGTCGGCGCCTATCGCAAGGCGGAGGCTGTCCTGGTGTCAGTAGAGCAGTACGAGGCGCTGCTGGAAGGCGCTGAGCGGCAGCGAGCGGTTGCGGCAGCGCTGGCGTCTGTTCGCGCAGAAGGCTTGGAGCCCAGCGCCGAAGACCTGGCCCTGTTCGTCGAGGTGGCAGCCGGCCACATGAGTACAAGCGAATTGCGGGACCGCGTCCTGTCGCGCTACCGGAGGTGACCGACAGCGCGGGCCAGGATCCCTATCTTGATCCTGGCAGCGGCGTGCTGCGAAACCTGCTGGGCATCACCGATCCAGGCGAGCTGGCCCAGGTGGAGGCCGCGCTGTCGGCGTCACGGCTGATCGACCTGGAAAGGCGGCGGCTCCCCGGCGGATACGACCTGAACCACCTGAGGGCATTCCACCGCTACATCCTCGGCGACATCTTCGCCTGGGCCGGCGAGCTGCGGACGGTATCGATTGCGAAAGGGTCGCTGTTCTGCCTGCCGCAACACCTGGAGACAGCTGCTGGCGATGTCTTCGGCCGACTGGCAGCAACCGATCGGCTGCGCGGGCTGAACCGCGACCAGTTCATTGGCCAGCTCGCGGACTTCCTCGCCGACGTCAACGCCCTGCACCCGTTCCGCGAAGGCAACGGCCGTGCCCAGCGTGCCTTCTTCTCCCAGCTCGCCCACGACGCCGGGCACCACATCGATTGGGTCCGGATGGACCCCGACCGAAACAATGCCGCGAGCGCCGCAGCCCACCACGGCGACCTCGCACCGCTCACCGCGATGCTCGCCGAGCTCGTCGATCCACCGCATCCTTCCGGACCACCCAGCCCTGGCGGCGATCGCGCGGCTTGATGCCGCCAGCTGCAACGAGCGACCGAAGCCTGCGCACGTCGCGGCCGACTGCATCCGGCACCTAAACATCGAGCGGACCTAGCCTTCGACAGGCACACTGAGTTTCGCGTCAGCATCACGAGCGCGCTGGCCACATCTCCGGCCGCTGGCCATGAAAAGGCGCCCAGCTCTTTGCGCGGGTAGGTGCAACACTCCGTCGACTACCGTTGCCCTGGAGAGGTCTTCATGGGAGAGTCCGTGACGGGTGCCAGGCAAGGTCTACCGGACCGGGATGCTGAGCTGGTCCGGGCCGCCCGCCGGGCCGTTGGCCGCTGGACCGATTTCCCGGCTGACGCTGATCCCCGGCCACTGGTGCTGCTAGACGGCCCCGTCCGGGTGACCAAGGGGTTTGCCACCGGAGACGCGAAGCTTGCCTTCTTGCAGGGTGCGGTAGTTGCGGAGGACTACGTGCCGCAGGATGCGATACGGATGCTTTGCCGGCCCGCCGACGGGGCGGATCCGCGGCCACGCGGTCAGCTGCGGATCGTTGGTGCTGAGCGGTCCGAGGCCGAGTTCGCCACCGACCGGGGCCACCAGATCCTGCCTGCGTGGAGACTGAAGGCTGCGGCCGCGCTTGGCCCGATCTGGGTGCTCACGGCCGAGGTGCAAGCCCGGTGCTGGGCGCCGTCAGAGCCCGCCGGCCAAGGCCATATCGGCCCGCACATTCTGAGGTTGGGCGCTGTCGGAGCGGACGGCAGCGATCTGGCCGTGGAGTTCACTGGCGGCAGCAGGCGGCTGTTCGGCTATGACGCCGAGGCGATAGAGACGCAGACGGCCGTCTGTGTGGCGCCGCTGCCTCGGATGACCGTGCGGATTGCGCCGCGCACGGCGATCAGCGCGGAGGGCCATCTGCGCACTCTGCTGGTCACACTGGCCGAGAGCCTCGGCGGCAGGGTGCTGGTCAACCTGGACGGCACCCCTGTCCCGGTCACTTGGGGTGAACTGCCGCGCGATGCGAAATCGCTGTAGCACGAGCCTGGCGACAACAGCACGGCTGTTCTGAAGACTGGGCCCGTGCGGCATGCGGGGTCAACAGACCTGCGGACACGGCCGACATCTGGGACGGGCACCGAATGCCAAGACTCATGCTCACCGCCACCAGAAGCGCACGCCCGGTGGGCGTGCGAATGGTTCACCGACCTGAACGCGGGAATCCGGCAACCGGCGCGTGGCAGCTCTCCGACGCCAGGTGCGACAGACCCCAAGCGAGCCGCATCTCTCGCCCGCCACCGTCGAACAAGGCCGCTACCTGCAAGAACGGACTGCGAGTGCCGCTGGCAGCGCAAATCGCGGGAGTCATGACGGTCATCGAATAGGCCAAGCGTTCGCCGTCGCGAGCGGCCGGGGGCTTGCTCGCAAATCGGCGCCCGCCCCGCTAAGGCCCCGCAACTGAGACTAATCAAAGCCTAAAACTGAGACTAAGCACCCTCAGCAGCTAACACTGCGCATGAGCAACCTGCTACATCGCTGCAGGTCAGTGGCGGTGGAGGTGGGATTTGAACCCACGGATGAGTTGCCCCATCACACGCTTTCGAGGCGTGCGCCCTCGGCCACTAGGCGACTCCACCGCAGCCGAGCCTACCTGAGACAAACCCGGCGCGGACCGCGGGTCGGCTAGCGCCGCTCTTCGAAAAAGCCGCGCAACATGGCAGCACACTCAGCGGAAAGCACACCGGTCAGGACTTCGACCGGCCGCCCGATGCGCGGATCGTGCAGCACGTCCCAGACCGAGCCGGCCGCGCCCGCGCGCAGATCGTGGGTCCCGTAGACCAGCCGTGCGACCCGCGCGGCCAGCAGCGCTCCGGCGCACATCGTGCAGGGCTCAAGTGTCACAACGAGAGTGCAGCCGTCAAGCCGCCAGTTCTTACGGGCAACGCCGCCAGCGCGCAACGCCAGTATCTCGGCGTGCGCGGTGGGATCTGCTGTGCCCTCGCGCTCATTCCGGCCGCGGCCGATGACCGAGCCGCTGGCATCAAGGACGACAGCACCTACTGGCACGTCCGCCCCGGCAGCCTTCGCTTCCGCTATTGCCTGCCGCATGGCGGGTTCGAAGCTGGCCAGGTAGCCGCTCATCGGGTTACCTGGCTATAAGGCGCCGATAGCGGAGTCCAGCGCGCGCTCCAGCGCCTGACCGAACCCGATCCGCCTCGCCAGACTGGCCAGTACCTCATCGGGGAACAGGTCGAGGTCGCCAGAGAGAGCACCGAGTTCCATCTCGTCGACGCCCAGGTCAGCGAAGATCGACATGTCTCCGACCGGCAGCACCTGATCGAGGTCTTCATCTTCGGGAACAGGGATATCGAGGTAGTCGAGCACCTGCCGGGCGAGCGGCCAGTCCACGGAGGCAGTGACGTCAGACAGGAATACAGAGACGTGGTTGCCAAGCACGCGCAATGCCACGAAAAAGTCGTCGCCAACGGCGGCCAGGCCAATCGCCCCGCCGATGCCCGGCTGCTGGCGCAATGCCTGTATCAGGCCGTCCAGGTTCTCGGTAAGTGCCGTTGGCAGGACCTCGGCCTCCCAGACGTCATCCTCCCGGTAGATGACGACTGCGAAGTCGCTCGGGCTCACATCGGTCATCGGCACTCCGCTAGCTGGGATCTAGAAGGGCAATGGTGTCAGACTCTCCGGTGCCGCGTGCAGCGATCGCGCTCCTGGCTGCGTCGGGCGAGCGGTGCCCACTCGTCACTGTACGAACCGGCCGGGCTCGCCGGCGCGCCACCGCGCGCCGGCAACTTGATGTCGGCCGAATCCCGTATGGTTACTTGGGGTTAGTGGTCATTGGTCGGCAAATTGCGCTGAGCTATGCTGAGACGACTGCCTTACCGAACGGCTTGCTCACTCGCGGTAGCGACTACCCTGGCATCCTCAG
>Ga0335075_10006435_pt1 | contig 18149 bp, 17 predicted proteins | sample Lox_Sample_24_FD_206723 | JGI IMG/M metagenome (GOLD analysis project Ga0335075, IMG submission 206723) | Soil microbial communities from Loxahatchee National Wildlife Refuge, Florida, United States - Lox_Sample_2.4 | ecosystem: Environmental > Terrestrial > Soil > Wetlands | place: USA...
CGCCCCCCGTCCCCGGTGGCTCCTTGATCAAGCGGTCGACGGCTTCCAGCTGGATCTCGTGCACGCGCGGACAAGGAAGCCGGATGGATCTGTGATGGGACAGGATGAGGCGCTCTTGGAATGGATAGCCCGCCCACCTACCTGGTCTGACCTGGAGTGGATCCGGGAATCCTTCGGTGGACCCGTCATCGTCAAGGGCGTCCTGTCGATCGACGACGCCAAACGCGCTGTCGATGGCGGGGCGTCAGCGGTCATCGTCTCCAATCACGGTGGGCGACAGCTCGATGGCGTTCCGGGCACGTTCAGCGTCTTGCCTGCAATCGCCGAGGCGCTTGATGGCGAAGCCGAGGTATTGGTGGACGGCGGCATCCGGAGTGGTGCGGACGCGGTGCGCGCTCTCATGTTGGGCGCTCGCGCCACCATGGTGGGGCGGGCGTGGGCCTACGGCCTCTGCGCAGCGGGGGAGCCTGGGATCGCCCGCGTACTCGATCTCCTTCGTGCGGACATCGACCGCACGCTCCGGCTCATGGGCGCGAATTCACTCGCGGACCTCAAACGAACGGCTCGATAGCTGATCTCCGTGGCCCGGCGCCGCGGCAGAGGCTGGCCTTGACCGCGACCCGCGGGCCGCGGGGTGCGCTGGCAGGGGCTGGGTATACGTTGTAAAGTCAGGAACGTACGAGGTTAACCACTGGAAAAGGGGAGGGTTCGCGACGTGAGTGGAGCCCGTCAGCATTGCTGCTCGAGCCATGCCTGACCTGAATCTGCAGCGGATTAGCGTTGCTGCCCTGGCGGTGGCGGATGCCCGTGGGGCTGGTGGGTTCACGATGCGCGCCGTGGCAAAGGAACTCGGGGTGAGCCCGATGGCCTTGTATCACCATGTGCCGGACAAGGCGGGCCTGGTCGAGTTATTGGCAAATCACGTAATCGCCAGTTTCCCGCTGCCGCTGCCGACCGGGAATTGGCGCGACGACCTCTTGGAGATGTGCCGCTGGATGCGGACGATGACGCTGGCCCACCCGGCAGTTGGACGGCTTCGCAGCGAACACAGCGTGGTCACGCCGAGGATCTTCCCCATTGCCGAGCGCTGGATGAGTCTGTGGCAGCAAAGTGGACTCAGATTGGACGACGCCACGCTGGCCGCAGCAGCGTCCGGTCGAGCGCTTGTCGGGTTCGTCGATCAAGTGATGGTGACGGCCGACGAGGAGATGCCGGACGAATCCCTCCTGGCTGCATTCCCAAATGCCCGCTTCGCGTTCAACTCCGAGCCTGATGCCGACGCTGAATTCGAATTGATGATCCACGGCCTGATCGCAGGCATCTACGGCCAGTTCGCTGAGGCCGTCGTCGCTTCCACCAGTGAGGGCAGGCCGACATGAGATGCAGGACCGGCCCCAGGAGACCTCCGTCGAGGCCGGCAGCCAATGCAGTCCGTGGACACGCCCAGCCGCGCCCACATCACCCACAGGTCTCTCTAACGTTCGCAGATCCCACCGTCTGGAGGGTCCCGGCAGAGCTCGATGTGTCCTGAATCTCAAACGGCGACAACAGAGACTTCTGTCTCGATCACAAGGAGAAGGATGATGCGCAGGGTATTGGCGATGTTGGGCCCATTGGTCGTCGTAGTCGTGACCGCTGTGCAGCTGCCTTCGATGGGAGCATCGGCAGCCGCATCTTCGACGCCGGGGGTGACCGCGTCCACAATCAAGGTGGGCATCACCTACCCCGACGTGGCCGCGATCCGCTCCGTGATCAACGTCGATCCTGGCGACTACGTCTCCGCCTACAAGGCCCTGATCAACCAGATCAACCACAGCGGTGGGATCAATGGTCGAAAGATCGCCCCCGTCTTCTCCGCAGTCAACCCACTCGGCACCTCTGGCGCGGCCACAGCATGCACGCAGTTAACCGAGGATGACGGAGTCTTCGTCGTGCTCGGCTTCTTCCAGACCGCCGACACGGCGTGTTACCTGGACACCCACGCCACCCCGATCATCGGGCAGTCGCTAACGACGCAGGAGTCATCAAAGGCGCAGGCACCCTGGTACAACGATCAGATCTCACAGAGCGAGCTGGTTCCAAAGGAGATGGCGTATTTCAAGGAGCAGGGCGCTTTCGCGGGCAAAAAGGTTGCAGTTGTCGGGACGTATGCGGACACGCAGGAGATGGCACTCGTCGCCACGGCGCTCCGGAATGCGAAAGCCCACGTGGTCGCGACGGCAACCAACAGCGTGCCCGACACGGACACCACGGCTCAGGTGCAGGAATACGGCGTTATTGCGGAGAAGTTCAAGTCCGCCGGAGCCGACGTCGTAGTAGCGGTCGGAAACTCAGGTAACGGCTGGCCGTCGGCACTGCAGCAGAATCAGAGCACCTACACGCCACGTTTGATCGCGACCGATTACAACGATCTGGATGCCTACGTATCCAACAAGGCGGGAGTGTCGCAGCAGATCCTCAAGAATGTTCTCACTGCCGGACCAACGCCGCCGGCCAAGGTGACCTGGGACGATCCGACGATGAAGAGCTGCGTGGCGACTATTCAGAAGGCCGAGCCCAATGCATCGATCAGCAATCCCGTGACGGCGACCGCATCGACTCCTGTGACCTATACGGCTCCCGAGACCGCGTGCCCACAGGTCGCCCTCCTCAAGGCCATTATCACGGCAGCCGGGAAGACGCTCACGACGCAGACGTTCGCCCGCGGTGCGGCATCATTGAAGGGCATCAGCCTCCCGGGCGGAGGTGGCACCTTCAACTTCTCTGGCGGCCACAACGACGGAAACGGCCCGGTCTTCGTTTACACATGGAGCCCGTCGGGGAACAAGTTGGTCCTCAAGACGACGCTCGGGTGAGAGTCCATCTCGCGCGTCTGAACGCATGATGCAGGAAAAGAATTGGTTGGGCACTGGCGATCCGATGTTCGATGAGCCGTACATCGATGTCGATGAATGGCGTGAACAGCCCACGCGTCATCGCTACATGCACGGCGGTTTTGTGGGTACGGAGACACGTTTCTCCCTCTATCTTCCACCGGCGGATCGGTATGAGGGTCGTTTCTTTCAACACATCACGCCCGTCCCCGACAGCGAGCACCTTGCCCAAGGCGCAACGGGCGAGGAGGACAAGATCAGCTTCTCTGTCGAGAGCGGTGCCTATTTCTTGGAGACCAACGGCGGGGGCGTCTTCGGTGGTTACGGCTCGGACGATCCCACCGTCGCCGCTTACCGGGCGAACGCAGCGTGCGCACAGTTCTCCCGTCAGGTGGCGGCGGAGACCTACGGGAGCCACCGCCCTTACGGCTACGCCTACGGGGGAAGCGGCGGGGGCTACCGAACGATTGGGGGCATTGAGAACACAGAGGGTGTCTGGGATGGCGTCGTCCCCTATGTCATCGGGTCACCGATGGCCATCCCGAACATGTTCACGGTGCGGATGCATGCCCAGCGACTCTTGAGGGACAAGCTCGATGTCATCGTGGACGCGCTCGAGCCCGGGGGAAGTGGGGACCCGTTTGCAGGGCTTTCGGAGGAGGAGCACCAGGCCCTCAGTGAGGTGACACGGATGGGATTTCCCCTGCGCGCCTGGTCGGGGCACAAGTCAATGGGAATGCACGCGTTCCCCGTTCTGTACTCCGGCATGCGCGCCGCCGATCCCACCTACTTCGATGATTTCTGGTCCACCCCCGGCTATCTCGGGTCGGAGGCCCCGCCCTCGCTCATGCGAGACCGCCTGCGCCTCCGGTGCCAGGTGACCGCCCCGGTCTTCGGGACCGATACGGGTGGATCGGGTGCTGCCGTTGACGTCCAGCCCGGTCAGCCTCACGGTGGAGTCGACACCGCCTGGCGGGGGAGCCAGGGACACCAGCAGGTCCCTGTGGGATTTCGTCTCTCCGCCGCGTCAGACGTCGACGTCCAGGGTGCCGAACTGCTGATCCGATCAGGTCCCGCGGCTGGCGCTCGCCTTGCACTGCTCTCGGTGATTGGCGATCTGGCCACGCTGGGCCCGGATAACCAGGACGTGGCCCTCCAGATCGCCGTCGGCGACGAGGTGGAGGTTGACAACAGCGGGTTCCTGGCCGCTCAGACGTACCATCGCCATCAGGTCCCCGATTCCGATGAGTACCCCGTCTGGGATCAGTTTCGGCTCCCCGACGGGTCGCCGATGTATCCACAGCGGCCCATGTTGCTCGGACCATTGTTCGCGGCGGCTGCAGCCGGCACGGTGCAGTCCGGTCGGTTTCAAGGGAAAATGATCGTGGTTGCTTCCCTCCTGGATCGGGAGGCCTTGCCCTGGCAGGCCGATTAGTATCGGTCCCGGGTACGTGAGTATCTCGGGGAGTCCCTGGACGACCACTTTCGCCTCTGGCTCACGGATAACGCACTTCACGGTGACGTCACGTCGACGGAAGATCCAACGCACTTCGTGAGCTACCTCGGTGCGCTCCACCAGGCGCTTCGAGACCTCAGTCGATGGGTGGAGATGGGCATCCCACCACCCTCGTCAACGGAATACGACATACTCGACGGCCAGGTTGTTGTGTCCCCGGACGCATCGGCCCGACATGGGATCCAGCCAGTGGTATCGCTCACTGTCAACCGTAGCGACTCGGCTCTCGTTGTCGTCGGCGACGAAGTCGCGCTGCGCGTCAGTGCCGAGGTGCCGCCCGGCGCCGGGTTCATCACCTCTGTCGAATGGGATTTCGACGGAAGTGGATCCTTTGCGGAACGTGAGGCCGTCGAGGCTCAGCCCGCCATAGTTATGGAGCGCCGGTGGAGGTGCGAGGGTATTGGTACATCATGGCCAGTGGTACGTGTGATCGCGACACGCGATGCCGAGAGGAACTCCGCCTTCGCTCGCTTGCAGAATTTGGCGCGTGTGCGTGTCGAGGTCACCTCGCGCTGAGCGGGATGACACCTGAGGATCCGAGTGCGGGCTGCCCGCTGCCCTAGACGCCACCCAGGGTCGCGAATGCCTCATTTAGGAGACCCTCGAGGTCAAGCTCGCCGTCGGATGCGGTCCAGTGGTCGAGTGCGATGTTCAAACAGACGAGCGCAGTAGTAGCCTTGACTACGAGGGGCAGCGGAACCGGTCGTAACGAGTTGTTCCTGTCGGCGAGTGCCTCGGTCAAGGCGGGCCACCACGAATGCTGCTTCTCCAGCATTCGGGCATAGAGGGCCGGGGAGTTCTGGACCAGGCGTGTCATCGCAAGTGCGCTGGCGGGGTCTCGGCGATACGGCTCGATGACGGTGTCGAGGGCGTGGCGTAGTGCGGTCCAGTCGCTCTCATCGGCTGGACGAGCCAGTAGTGCGTTGACCAGTTCGGTGATCTGAGCGTCAATGGCGTAGAGGACCGCGTCCTCCTTGGTGCGGAAGTAACGAAGGAACGTGCTCCGCGAGACGCCGCCGGCCTCGGCGAGGTCGTTGATCGTCACCTTCTCGAACCCGTTTTGGCTGGCGAGGTCGAATGCCAGCCGGGACAGCTCTGATTTCACCGCAGCTCGCGCGATCTCCCGCGATCCCGTTCGCTCTTGGGATCCACCCCCGGGCCCCTGCTCCACGGGGCTCAGGGTAGTTGCCGTCACCCCGCGGCACCCAGAAATGAACTATCGTTCCAAAAATCGAACAACGATTCAAAATCGAGCTAACAATTCGGAATTGGCGCTTCGATTCAGGTTCGCGGGACGGCTGAGCTCCGCTGGCAGCCCGTGTCACGAGTGCCGGGCGCGGTGTCATGCACGAGCCGGCGTCCACTTGGACGACGGAGGCTGGGGGTCGCGGCCTTCGCTGGGTTTGCAGTCGCGCTCGTGCTCGTCCCCTTGAGCACGGCGCCATCCCCATCGTCCGCTTCATCGCCAACGAGCGACTCATCAGGGCGCTGTCCCTGGGTGAATACCAACTTGTCACCGAGGTCACGTGCTCAACTGCTTCTTGCAGCGATGTCGTCGGCCGACAAGTTCCGGATGGTGCATGGGGGCGCATCCAACACCAACTCCGACGGTGCGGCGGGGTACGTGCCTGCAAATCCGAAACTCTGCATCCCTGAGTTGGTGCTCCAAGATGCCGGCGCCGGCGTGGGCGACGGACAAGAGAATACGACCGCGTTTCCCGCTCCGATCTCTCAAGCAGCAACGTGGGATCCTTCGCTGCAGAAGAGATTCGGTCGGGAATTGGGTGCCGAAGCTTTGCAAAAAGGGGCGAACGTCCTGCTTGCCCCCGACGTCAATGTTGACCGGATTCCTCTCGACGGGCGCAACTACGAATCCCTGGGAGAAGATCCCTTCCTGGCGGCACAGACAGCCGTGGCTGAGATTGAGGGTATTCAGAGCAACCCGGTCATGGCGACTGTCAAACACTTTGTTGCGTACAGCCAGCAGACAAACGAATCATCCATCTCGGCGAACTTGAGTACGCGCACCTTGCAGGAGATTTACCTCCCACCCTTTCAGGCCGCCGTGACCCAAGCGCACGTCGGCGGCGTGATGTGCTCCTACAACCTCATCGATGACATCCACGCTTGCCAGGACCCATCGACACTCACAGGAGTGCTCAGAAACCAGTGGAAATTTCAGGGGTTCGTCGTCTCCGATTGGTTCACTGCCGTCCACTCGACGGTTCCCTCTGTGGATGCCGGACTCGACCTCGAGATGCCCGTAGGGGGTTTCTTCGGCAAGCCACTCCAACGAGCGGTGAAATCCGGTCTCGTGCCTATCGCTCGGCTCAATCAGATGGTCCTAGACATCTTGACGCCCATGTTTCGCCTTGGTCTCTTCGACCAGGTCCCAAGGGAAGGACCCAACGTGCAACGTCTCGATGTCAGCACACCAGCTGATATCCAAACAGCACGCACCCTCGCCGAGGATGGCACGGTCCTCCTTCAGAACACCGACAACGTGCTCCCGATACCAGGGAATGGCAGGAAGATCGCCGTTATCGGCCGGCCGGCGAGCCTCGAGGGAGCCAAAGGGGTCTACGGAGGAGGCGGCAGCTCACATGTCCCCTCATTCGGAAGCGCCCATGTCGTTGCTCCCTTGTCCGCCATTCGGCAACTGGCCGGCAAGCGACACGACACGGTCGCCTACGACGACGGCACTGACGTCGCATCGGCAGTCGCGGCCGCAAGGTCCGCCTCGGTGGCGATCGTCTTTGCCGACGATGCGGAAGGCGAGACACAAGACGAGCCCAGCCTGAGTCTGCGCGGCGGTGCATGCACCTTCGTATGCGCATATTCGTCTGATGATCAAGACACACTGATCGAAGCGGTCGCCCGTGCCAATCCGCACACCATCGTCGTACTCGATAGCGGCGGTCCCGTCCTGATGCCTTGGGTCAGTCAGGTCGACGGTATCGTCGAAGCCTGGTATCCCGGGCAGCAAGATGGCAATGCGATTGCGGCGATCCTCTTTGGTTCAGTGGATCCATCTGGAAAGTTGCCCGAGACATTTCCCGCTTCGGAGAGCCAACTGCCAACGAATTCCGCGGCCCGGTTCCCTGGGGTCAACGATCAAGAGGCCTATTCCGAGGGACTCTTGATCGGTTACCGATGGTACGACGCAGAACACATCACCCCCCTCTTTCCTTTCGGATTTGGGCTCTCCTACACGACCTTCTCGCTGTCGGATCTCTCGGTCAGACGAGATTCTGATGGCGTAGGACTCACCTTCAACGTGCAGAACACCGGCGAACGAGCGGGAGCAGAGGTCACTCAGGTGTACGTCGGAGACCCCGCGCCGACAGGCGAACCCCCTAAACAGCTCGAGGGATATCAGAAGGTGCGGCTTACGCCTGGACAGTCCAAACGTGTGACGATAAATCTGAGCAAGCACGCGTTCGCATATTGGAACACTGCCGCAAACGGTTGGCGCGTTGCGCCCGGGTGTTATTCATTGATGATTGGAACGTCGTCGGTCGATCTACCGCTGCAACGACCGATCGCGCAGAATGGCGGCACTTGTGGCGGTGGCCGGTTGGTCAACTCAGTTCATGCTGGACAGCGAATGGAACGGGCTCGAAAGTGAACCGCCCGTAGACGATCTCTGAGGGGTGCGCGGCAAGTCAGGATCGGCTTGGGATTCCGACTCGGGGTCACCAGGTCGTTAGTAGACCGCTTTACTACGGGGTCGAATTCGGGCGCACTAGACGGACGCTTTGTGGACGTAGTTGCACGTCAGTGAACTACAAAAGTCCTAGTAGATGGCCTAAAGAACCTTGCCAACGTGATGGTCGACTACTGGTTGACTAGCCGGGGTCGACCGGAACTGAGGTGCCGACCTTCCTGAATCGCGGTTGTCGCGAGCTGACCCCCGCTCTCTGAGCGAACCGAATGCGCGATTGCGAGCTCGAAGGAAGTCACCCGAGGTTTACACCAAGGTCCGTGGGATCCCACGAAAATCCCGTGCGTCCAGCAGCTCGGGGCGCCATGAGTGCAAAGGAGCAGCCATGACGTAACCGAGCGAGAAGCTCACGACGACCAGCCGGTGCAAGTCCGGTCCGGGGAGACGCCAAGGTCCCCGGTAGTGAAGCCCCCGGGGTCGGCCGAAATGCCGGGGTCCGAAGCGGGGTGGAGCAATTTGGCGGTCCGCATCATGAAGTGAAGCTTGCAGTGTCGTCATGTGGCCTGCGAAAGCAGGAGAAAGGGAGAGCCGAGCCCGTGGGATTTGGGCGAAGGCCATGGAAGGCACCTCAGACCTTGGAGCGGGTGCCCAAGAACTCCTCGGCACATGGAGCGTGGAACGTCAGACAGGCCGTCGTGGGAACTGGAGAGGCCCTCCTCGGCCCTCGTCCTGCGGGGATGCGGAGTGCGTTTGCCTATAACCGGCGATCCCGGGAAGTGGCAGGCAGCCGAGAGGGAGTCGGAGGGGGTCGTAGTAGTGACGATGGGCGGGACAACACAACCCGCCCCGAGCGAAGGGCCCCTGCTTCACCGATGCACGTAGAGGATGCGACGGAGTAGGTCAGTGTCACAGCGACTAGATCAGCCAACCGGTGCCGACGAAGACGGTGACCCTCAGACCCGCACTCGGGCCAGAGACGTCGCCCGCGACGAAGGCGTCAGTAATCTCCAAGCCCTCCAACGCGTGCTTTACCGCAGTGCCAAGCAGGATCCAACACGCAGGTTCCACGCCCTCTACGACAAGCTCACCCGCAGAGATGTGATGTGGCAGGCGTGGGTCAACGTGTCCACCAACCACGGTGCGCCCGGCATCGACGGGGTCTCCATTGACTCGATCGAAGCCGGGGGGACAGAAGGGGTCAGATCCTTCCTCGATTCGCTCGCCGCAGAGGTCAAGGCACAGAGTTATCGCCCCCAACCACTGCGACGGGTGCACATCCCGAAGGCCGGCAAACCTGGGGAAACCAGGCCGCTCGGCATACCCACCCTCCGTGACCGGGTGCTCATGAGTGCGGCGAAGCTGGTTCTCGAACCGATATTCGAGGCCGACTTCAACCCGGCCAGCTTCGGTTTCCGACCGAAGCGGTCAGCTCATGACGCACTCGAGGTCATCCGCCAGAGTGCGAACGGGGGAGCGCATTGGGTGCTTGACGCCGACATCAAAAGCTGTTTCGACGAGATCGACCAGGACGCACTCATGGTCCTGATCGAGCGCCGGGTCTGTGACCGGGCGATGTTGAAGCTGCTGCGGAGTTGGCTTCGGGCCGGGATCATCGAGGGAGGGGTCTACTCAGACGTCTCGTCGGGAACCCCACAGGGTTCTCCGATCTCACCGTTGCTCTGCAACATCGCCTTGCACGTCCTCGACGAGGAACTGACCAAGGCGAGACGCCAGACAGGAAAGCTCATCAGGTTTGCCGACGACTGGGTCGTCCTGTGTCCGACAAAGGAGCGAGCCGAGTCGGCCCGTTCCATTGCCGAAACGATCTTGACCACGCTTGGGCTGCGTCTGCACCCCGACAAGACCAGGATCGTCAACCTCAGCCGAGGGGCAGAGGGCTTCGACTTTCTGGGCTTCCACAATCACATGTGCGAGTCCGTGCGATGGCCGGGCCGGTATTACCTCCAGAAATGGCCGTCGAACCGGGCCATGGCCTCCATCAAGGCCAAGGTCAAAGAGATGACCCAGCGGCGATTCACCGGGTCATCGCTCGACGCTGTGGTGGATCGGCTCAATCCCGTCCTGCGGGGCTGGGCTGGCTACTTCCGACATGGAAACTCATCGAAGAAGTTCGCCATCGTGAACAGCTACGTCCACCAACGGATGGCGATCCTGGCCAGCAACAAGCACGGACTTTCGGGACGCAACTGGGCCGTCCGGTTCAACTACGGCTGGCTCACGAGCCTCGGGATCTACCGGCTGAGTGGAACCGTGGACTACGGGACTGCGCATGCACAGCGGTGAACGGTGTCGGGAAGCCGTGTGCCGGAGAACGGCACGCACGGTTTGAAAGGGGGCCGCTGGGGAGGTTGACGTCATCGTGCGGGGGCTGCTGGTCCCGGGCCGGTGTGCTGTGAGACGCCACCACCATGGCCTGGTCGGGACCTCAACCGCAGCGTCGGCGGAAGCTGAACCAGCGGCCTACCTCACACGGATTCAGATTTTGATGTCACAGGACGTTTTCCTGGAAGGGCGGGTGGCGATCTATTTCCCCAGGTAGAGCGCCAAATGGAACGAACTCGATTAGTCCGTAGAGTCCAGTTAGACGGACCGGATAGGTCTCATAACCCGACCAAAAAATCTATCGAGTGGGTCACAGTCCGAATTGATTTCATTCGCGGGTTCCCCGACTGTGCCCGAAACCATGTCTTGGCGAGGACAAGGTCTTCGGTACCATCATCGGAACATTCGGGCGTGGAATCCCGACGGATTGCCCTCAGCCTAGAGACTGCAGAATTGCAAGCCCTGCTCAGGGGAGGGCAAGTGAACCGTCCTGGGAATAGTGGAGGCTCCATCTTTCGGAGAGGATGGAGTCTGTGCCAACCAACAAGCCGTATCCCAAGGAGCTGCGAGAGCAGGCCGTGGCCCTGGTGCTCGAGTGGCGCCGAGAGCGCAACCGCACCGACGGCGGCCTGAACGAAATCGGCGAGAAGCTCGGGGTGCATCCCGAGTCACTGCGCAACTGGGTCAAGCGGCACCAGGTCGATGCCGGCGAACGGCCCGGTCTGACCACCGATGAGCGGGCTCGGATGAAAGAACTCGAGCGTGAGAACCGGGATCTGAAGCGATCCAACGAGATCTTGCGCCGGGCGTCCGCGTATTTCGCCCAGGCGGAGCTCGACCGCCCGTGGAAGTGATCGTCGACTTCGTCGACGAGAACAAAGAGGAGCTCGGGATCGAGCCCATCTGCAAGGAACTGCAGTTGGCCACGAGCACCTATTACGCAGCGAAGTCCCGACCGCTCTCGGCCCGGGGGATTCGTGACGCCGTCTTGGTGCCGGCGCTGGTCGCCATCTGGAGCGCCAACTACCGGGTCTATGGAGTTCGTAAGCTCTGGCGCGCCGCCCAGCGCGCCGGCCACGACCTCGGCCGCGACCAGGTGGCCCGGCTCATGGCCATCGGCGGCATCGAGGGCCTGCGGCGAGGCAAGAAGCGCAAGACGACGAAGTCCGATCCCGCTGCGACCAGGCATCCCGATCTGGTCGAACGGGCCTTCGTGGCCGATGCCCCCGACCGGCTCTGGGTCAGCGATCTGACCTACGTGCCGACCTGGAGCGGCTTCGCCTACGCGTACTTCATCACCGACGCCTTCTCGCGCATGATCGTGGGCTGGCGCGTGGCGTCGAACATGAAGACCGACATGGTCCTCGACGCCCTCGAGATGGCACGCTGGAGGAGGAACACCACGCTCGAGGGCCTGATCAGTCACACCGACGCCGGATCGCAATTCACCTCAATTCGCTATGGCGAGAAGTTGACTGAACTGGGCGCGGTTCCCTCGATCGGAAGCGTCGGTGACGCGTATGACAACGCGCTCGCCGAATCCATCAACGCCGCATACAAGAGCGAGCTGATCCGAGGTCCCGGACAAGGGCCGTGGAAGACCGTCGAGGACGTCGAACTGGCCACACTCTCTTGGGTGCACTGGTACAACACCGAGCGACTCCACGAGTTTCTCGGCTACGTTCCGCCAGCAGAGTTCGAGGCGGTCTACGCCGCCAAGAAAGCCGACCAAGAGCTGGTCGGAGTCATATAGCCGGAGTCTCCATCAGACCCAGGACGGTTCAAAGAGTGGATTGGACTGAAGAGCAAAGAGCAATCCTTGAGCACTCTGGCGGGCATGCCAGAGTCCAGGCCGGACCCGGTACTGGTAAGAGCACTGTCCTCATAGAACTAGCCGGATTGCTGGCGACGCCGAGACCCGATGGAGCGGTCCGATTGGCGACTTTTACGCGAGCAGCGATGAATGATCTCGCTCACAAGGCTCTTGCTGAGGAGATCCCAGTTCCTGTGACCACGGTGCACTCCATGGCGTTGAGCATTCTGGTCCATAACACTCGGTGGTCTCGATTACCACTCCCTCTGCGGATCCCGGATGAATGGGAATCACACGAATTGATCCATGCAGACTTGCGCGATCGGCTATCGGATCGCTGGAAAGGTTTGCGGCGTTCGATGGTGGATCGTCTGGAACGTGAAATGGCGGCCCAATGGGAATCTATGGACGAAACGCGGCTAGTTGCAGATATCGACCCGGAGCTGCGTGATGCATACATAGCAGCCTGGCGTCGGCAACGCGAGACCTTTGGCTACTCATTATTCGCCGAGATGCCTTGGTATGCACTCGACCTTGTCGAAGATCATGACGACGCCGACCTAATGAATATTGAATTCCTAATAGTCGACGAATATCAAGACTTGAATCGCTGCGAGATCCGTCTGCTTGAAGCCCTCTCCACGAGAGGAATCGATGTGTTCGCGGTCGGCGATGAGGATCAATCGATTTACTCCTGGCGAATGGCCGCCCCCGAAGGCATCAGGAATTTCGAACACAACTTCACGCCCTGTTCGGATTACTTCCTGTCTGAATCGCAGCGATGTGCGAGAACGATCCTTGATGCTGCGCAGCGGATCATAGGGGTTGCTCCTGGACGTTCAACATCGCGTCGACGGCTTTCCCCCGCCGCACACAATCCAGAGGGCATGTTCGCTTACCTCCAGTTCCGACCGCGGATGCCGAACGTAGTGGAGTCGTCCAGATTCTGCGGCATTATCACGAGTCAGAAGAGATCGAATACACCCGCATGGCCATCTTGACGCGCGCCGATTTTCAACATCGTTGGAGCAATCCAATCCGGCTGGCCCTAGATATCGCCGAAATTCCGTACACGGACGTCGAATCAGTCTTAGAACCTCTACATACTGACGACGCACGACGACTGCTGGCGGTAGCTCGACTGTCACTAAACCGAGATGACGATCTTGCATGGTGGACTCTCCTCAAAATGCGCAGAGGTATCCCTGACTCAGCGATTCGTGCTTTGGCGGACGCTGCCTGGTCATCGGGCCCTAGAAGATTTCACGAGCAGTTGATGGATCTGGAAGGTGTCGAAATAGCTGAGATAAGCACTGGGGCTCGAAATTTGACGATGGGATTGGTGCATGAGGTCAGCGCAGTCCTCGATGATCTGTCGGATGAGTTGGTAACAGACACGACCGACTGGGTTGAATGGCTTCATTCCATAGCCGATCGTCTTGGAATCCCCATCAGCGACGCACTTGATTCCTTACTGACTCGGGCTGGAGAGGAATCAGATGTAGAAGGCGGGATTCCAGGGCTTTTAGCGCAGCTTGAGCCCGTTGCTCGTGATTTAGCGCTTGAGGCTGGTGGCGTCTCGATCATGAGCTGTGGGCGCTCGAAGGGCCTCACCTTCGACGTGGTTGTTACTGCCGGAGTTGAGCACGAGTTGTTCCCTCATCCACTATCAACAGATCACGAGGAAGAGCGGCGGCTTCTGTATGTCGCAGTTACACGCGCGCGCCTGGCAAGCTTTCTGACTATGGCGAGTTATCGAAGTGACGGAACGTCATTCTCCGGCGGTGGAGATCCCGTTACATCACGGAGTCGTTGTGAGTTTCTTTCGCAAGCAGGAATTCGGCCCGAGAATGGGCCGCAGTATATAAGAGGTCTCTCGTCCTAAGTCTGAGACTTAGGCGAATCTCCACTGCAGCAGACCTCTAACCATTGTCTGGGTTGATCGTTGAGTCTTCCGCCACAAAAAGAGGCTCGAACCAATCAACCAACTCTGCCAGGTCTGTTATGTCGACCGGAACTGGATGATTCGAAATAAATTGGGCCTCGAGATACTGGCTCCGGAAGGCCTCGATCGTTCTTCTCGGATGATTTGCAATCCAGGACTCAAAGAATGATCCAAACACATCGTAGTGATGAGTGTGAATAAACGGGCTCCATGTCTCTCGGATCCCAGCAGCATCACAGTCTGGGCGACTGATTATCTCAACTTGCTCAAACTGGCGCTGCTCCACGTCACCCCAGGCTTCTTTTAAGAGCCGAATGGCTTCTACGTCGGTTTTCGGAGCGCTATAGCCAAAAATTGTGAACATGAGGCAGTCCTCAAGAAACATGCGGGCTATTTTCCATTCTCCTGCCGTGAACGCATCTCCTTGATAATCCTTCTTCTCGACTGGGAACAGGAGCCTCGTGGGCGAGAAAGGTTCTCCGCATTTTCGGCAGGGGGATCCTCTCAACCACCCGCGATTGGCAACGCCCATAACATCGTCCGCGATGCAATAGCCGATCGCAACGTTGCCATGGAGAAAGTGCAATCTCGGGAAACGGCTTACCCCGAGCTTGGCGAGCCGCAGCCTCGACTGCACCAGCAGCGGATCCCAGTTGAACGTGAAGATTGCATCCTTGTCGCGTAGGCAAAGCAACAAGTAGTCATACAAGTTGGGTTGGTCAGGAATCCGAATGGACGCGAAAAAGTCGGCAGTTCGATCGTCGAGCTCTTGGATCCGTGGATCACCTAGCTCGAACAGAATGGAATAAGCCGACTCAAAGTCCTCGGATGCGAGAGAGCGGAGATCTTCGGGAAATAGGTCAAGAAGTTGGAGCTCGCTGGCAAGATCGCGGAGAAGAGGCAGAGATCTACCCTTCCTGTCACCGTTGGGTAGAGCGGCCTTGCTTGCGCCGGCTCCCAACAGAAGGACGTGAGGACGAGTAGCGCCAGCGTTCGAGACCTCGTCAGCCACGCTCAGGTCGCCTGAATACTCCGTCAATGTGTTTGTGCCGGTCAGTTCTTGCTGGGACAGTACGGAGACATGACGGTCACCGGTCTGGCACTCCTAAGCGCCGACTCAGAGTGGCCGAAGGGTGAGCAGCGAAGCCTTTTCAGCTCTGCACCTACTCGCTGAGAAACATGTAGATCGTCAAGGCTGCGCTTGCCAATGACAGCGGAGACACCTTCTTGCCTTTGGCCACGGCGTAGATCGTCGTGCCAGCGAGAATTAGCCCAAGGATCCTGCGAGGATCGGGGCCGCCCGATGCGATAGCGGTCTTCTGATTCACGTGTCATCTTCTTTCATCTCGTCGAGATTGAGGCGATGGCGTTTGCCAACGTCAAGCCGTCTGTTTGCCTGCTCCATTGCAGCCGCGAACGTTTCTCTCCGTTGTTGTTCCAGAGCGATCCATTCAGGATCCTTTGTCTGGATCGGACGAATGATCCGATGAATGTTGGATCGACTCCTATCGAAGAGTCGGGCGGTCCGGGTGGCACCCTGCACTTTGTAGACCTCGTAAATCGCCTCGGCACGAACCCGATTGAGTTCTTCAATTAGGTCGTTTGCGTCTTGGATTCGAACCAGCACCTGGCACGCCCTTGTATAGGGATCCGGTTCTCTCAGCAGCTCTTGGACAACGGGGTGTCCTCGCATCTGCGCCTAGTGTAGCTAGGACAGCGACACTCGTCAAGCGTCGCGCATCGGGCAACGGGTTTGAGCTAGCCGGGATTGCTGCGCTCGAGGAGACAAAGCACGCGATTGCCCATCCGGTTGCCCAACTATTCGGCCGTCACTACGGGCTCTGAGTGGATGATCTGGAGCACCCCAACGCCGTGAACTGCCTGGATATCGCGCGAGCGTACGTAACGGACCAATCCATTCGCTCTCTCAAGGTGGGGGAGTCCATCCACTAGATGGTCAGGCGTTCGGACTCTTCAGACACGTTCTACGAACGACGCCACCGCGAAGACCGGGCCTCAGCTAAGCCCCGCGCTTCCGCTGAGTTCTTCCATGTACCACTCGCCCCAGATGCTCTGCCGCCCGTTGGTCTGAGGATGCACGTGATTTTGAGTAGTGCCGGGTGAGCACCTGTGGACCGTGTCCCTGGCGCTCCGCCACCACGCTGATGTTGAATCCCGCATCGAGCAGCTCTGAGGATGTGAACTTCCGCAGTCCCAAGATTGAGCCGTCGAAATTGAGCTGAGGACGACCAGCAGCCGTTGCCGCCTCCCGCCGTTCGGCCGACGCTACCGCCATGCTGGCCCAGCGCTCGCTCCGGCCCAACGCTGCTCCTATCTCACGGAAGGACATCCCTCCTTGAGAGTCGGGCCCTGGCCTTCCTGCCAGCCGGGCGGAAGGAACCGAACGTCGCAGTCGCAGCGCCTCGTCCTCGAGGTCAACCACATTTGGATGCTTGCTCTCGATACCGAGGTGGCCCTTGAGAACCGCGACCTGCTTGGTTAGGAGATCTGGAGCCAGAGGGGCCGAGTAATCCGGTACCGCACTGAAGAGGTACGGATCAGGATCGAGTGGCACTCCAGCCGCCTTCGCCTTCGCGTCCAACTGGCTACAGTGCCGCTTCAGCATGGCGGTTGTTGCGGCGTCGATGTGAAACGTCCTGCTGCGGTAGGTCTTGGTTGCTTTGACCTTCCCCGACGACGTGACGGCCGAATCGATGGTCACGAGTCGTTTACTCCAGTTCACACCCGAGCGCCGGATCGCAACGAGCTCGCCTCTGCGCACGCCGGTGACTGAAGCCAAGACGAGAACAGGCGCAATCTCAGGAGTCACTTCTACGGCCGTCGAGAGGAGCAGTGTCACCTCTTCGACCTCTGGTGGTGTCCGGCCGGCCGACCGGTAGGTGCTAGTCGGCAGCTGGAAATCAGCCATAGGACTCTGGGTCGTGATTCCTCGACGCCTCGCCCATCGAAAAAACGGGGCGTAGAGACTTCTGGCCTGATTGAGGCGCGACGCGCTCAAGCCGGCTCGGCGCATCGCTCCGAAGAGCGCATCGATGGTCGCACTGTCGATCCGTTTCACGGGCTTCGATCCGATGGTGGGGGAAAACCATCGCTGGTGGAGGTTGCGGTAGTCACCGATGGTCTTGTCCGCCCGACCCTTTTCGCCAGCCAGATATTCGTTGAGGAACCGCTCCATGGCCTCGTCCACTGTCAGGTCCCGAAGGTCACGGGATTTCGGGAGCGAGGCGTCACTCATCTCCTCCACAAACTCAGCCAGGAGGTTCGCCGCAGCAGTCTTGGTTCTGGCAGCGACGGTGCGGGTGAACGAACGCGGACGCCCGTCCTCCCAACGTCCAATGCTGACTCGAAGCTCCCACCTTCCTGGTCGAACCTGGCGCATGGATCCCGACCCCTTACGCGCCCGGTGCGAACGGCTGGGAGTGACTGATTCAGAAGATTCGACCCGCAGGTGCTCGACGCGCACGCACGCTGGGTTCGAAGGGCACCTTGCGACTCGCTGCTTCGGGGTGAGGGGGCCGTGCGCCAGTTCCCATGCAACGCGGTGCGCAGTCGTTGTCATGTTGCCGACCTTGATTCGTCCCGTGCCGCGTTCCGGGTTGATGCTGCCGAGCCACATATGGTGTTCACCCGAACGATTGACCTGTCGCTCGAAGCGTGTCGCCAGGTCTTCTACGGGCCGACCCATAAGAGTTAAGGGTATCGGTTAAGTGCATCGAAAGGTGGATCTGGGGTGTATCCCGTCCCCATCAAGCTCGATGCACCTAACTCCGACAAGGATCGGTTCTGAGCTGGGAGTCTTGGTGCGCCCCCCGGGATTTGAACCCGGAACCTGCGGATTAAGAGTCCGTTGCTCTGCCGTTGAGCTAGAGGCGCACCGCAGAGTGTAGGCGAAGGACCCGTTCTTACTTCCCTGCACGAGGTCCCCCGTTGTCGCCGGCCCGGGCTTGCGCCACGGACCGGCGACCCCCCCGGGG
>Ga0335075_10006436_pt1 | contig 18144 bp, 13 predicted proteins | sample Lox_Sample_24_FD_206723 | JGI IMG/M metagenome (GOLD analysis project Ga0335075, IMG submission 206723) | Soil microbial communities from Loxahatchee National Wildlife Refuge, Florida, United States - Lox_Sample_2.4 | ecosystem: Environmental > Terrestrial > Soil > Wetlands | place: USA...
GCGAGTAAAATCCCGTGCTCGTAGTCATTCGCCATCGCGGTATATGGGATCTGGAAGAGGTGAAAGCGGGCGTTCGCATCCTCGAAGTGGCCGCCTCGGTAAAGAAGAAGCCGCAAGTCCTCCAGCCGAATCCACATGTCCCCCGCCGCGTCGGAAACCAGTCCTAGTACTGGGCCCAATGATCCCATGCCCGCTATGGGCTGCTGAATCAGTGTGAAGTGAGAGCCGTCAAAGCGCACCAGCCCGCGCTCTGTACCGATCCAAAGATACCCGTCGGAAGACTGGCAGATTGCATAGATCGATCCACCCAGCAATCCGTTTTCTGCCGTCCATCTGTCGTGGACGAATTGTGAGATTTCCACGCTGGGATGCAGCGCGAATGCCGTATGAACAGGCCACAGGCACGCCAGCACAGCGGCCGCCCATTGCCAGCGCCGAATTCGCCTCTTTCGGCTATGGCAGATACTCAAACTTCTCAATGACAACCTCAGCAGGACGCTGGTAAGCGATCTTGGAATGATGGTAGTCATACAGGTCAAGATGCACGGCCTTCCCCGCAGGGGACGGAATTCCTGAAGTGAAGTCGTGCTCGCTGATCAGCTTTGCGTTGGCGGTCTCGCCTGTACCCGAAACGGTCTTGAACGATGCAATGCCGGGCGCCCAGTGAAGAATATAGGTATGCACTCCCGCTGGCACGTTAAACCGGTAAACATTCTGGGGCACATAGTAGGGCTGTACGACATACTGCGCATTCTTGCTGTCGGCATTGCCCCAGCGGCTCAGCTCAATATCCAGATCGCTGGGGTTCGCTTGTGTCTCCATATCATTCCATGTGAACATGCTGACCACCGCCGCTGGCCCCAGATGCCCCATATCCTGCACCACAACCTTATAGGTACCGAACCCCAGGCTGCGTGTCATGCTGATCTCTGCGCAGTACCATTGGCCGTCGTGTTCCGTCATCTTCATATGAAGATAGCCATTCTTATCTACCCAGGCGTTCGCGGGATCGTATTGGTTGACTCCACCGCCACGGTCGCTGCTTGCGTTTCTCACAAGCCAGTCATATCCGCTAAAGTGGATGATCTTCGAAACGATAGGCGCCGACGCTGTGCCGTCGATAGTTGCGATCGCAGCCACACCTTTGCCAACAGCTGGTAGTGTCTGCAACTTCGGCTGCGGGGAATACCCCGGATCCACCAGCAATACGGCATATTCCGTTCCCAGGTGCGTCGAGTTTTTCCAGGTCGAATCGGGCTGAATGTTCGTAAATGGGCTGTTGGCAAATGGCTGGATCCACCAGATCTCGCTGCGCGCATAGATCACAATCTTCTGGCCGTGGGCAGCATTCGTCACCCGCCCCCCAATGTAATCGAGGCTGCCGGGACCGCCTGGGTTTGCCGGCGGCACGAGCGTGATCTCAACAGACGGCTTCTGCGATTGTCGGTGCGAATTGCAGCCCGCAGCAAACACGCAGACAGCCAGCAGAACAATTGCGGACCGATAGGGTTTCAAGCCGAAACTGCAGTTGAAAGGGCACATTCTCTCTCAGACCTGGCAATAATCGAGGGTTAGGAGCAGCAGCAATGCCTTCTAATCTATAGCAAACCTCGTGGGTACACACATTGCCCGGAACCAGGGCCTGGTCTCCGTGGCAGGGAGAGAGCGGGAGAATTCAGGCCATGTGCGCCTCAGCAAGCGGATGCGCTACGCCGCCGACGGATTCGCCCCCGGGGAGCGTGGAATGCGCAGGCGCGCGGCCATCTTGATCAGATCAGCGAGGGATTCTGCCCTCATCTTTTGCATCACCCTTCCACGGTGCGCTTTTACTGTGATTTCGCTGATCCCGAGTTCTCCGCCAATCTGTTTGTTAAGCCGGCCGGAAACCACCAGAGCCATCACCTGGCGTTCACGATGAGTAAGCGATGCATAACACTCCCGCAGCGTCCGGATCTCCGCCTCCCGGCCCAGAGCGATGCGGCTGCGCTCAAGAGCGTGTCCAACGGCGCCCAACAATGCGTCGTCGCTGAACGGTTTTGTCAGGAATTCCACAGCACCCGCTTTCATCGCCTGGACTGTCATAGGGATGTCGCCGTGGCCCGTGATAAAGATGATCGGCATGTCGGGTCGCTCGCCCGCCACGAGCTTTTGCAGGTCAAGACCATTCAGCCCGGGAAGAGAGACGTCCAATACCAGACAGTTCGGAGTAAGAGACCGGGGCCGCTCCAGGAATTCCTGTGCGGAAGCAAAAGTCTCCGCTTGCCAGCCCGCAAAGCGGATCAGCAGTTCCAGTGATTCGCGCACGGAAACGTCGTCATCGACAACGAACACCGTCGGTGCGGCTTCCAACATAGGGCAACCTCGCTTCTAACATAGGGCAACCTAGCTTCCGGGCGACTGGGCCTGGCAGGGTTAATTGTATTCCGCCACGCTGGCGGCAGCATAAACGAAGGTCATTTCATCCGCCACCGAATGCAAGATTCAGCGCTTCGAGCAGAGCTGTGTCGCTGAACGGCTTAAACAGGCACTCGACCGCGCCATCTTTGAGCAATTGCTTCCGCACTGTCTCGTCTCTTCGGGCCGTGATAAAAATTACGGGAACTTCCCGCTGGCGTTTCTTCACTTCGCGATAAAGATCCGGTCCGGACATGCCTGGCATCGCGATATCGAGAATCAAACATCGCGTCTGAAAGACATCATCGGACACAAGGAACTCCTCCGGGGACGCGAAAGCGTGGGCCGCAAACCCAAACTCTGTCAGCAAGTCGGGCAACGATTCCCGCACGGATTCGTCGTCATCAATTACTGATACAAGTGGACGTGTAATCATCATGGATTTCTCATACCGCGCCCGCAGTCAATGGACTTTGCTCAACACTCGGAGCGACATAATCTTTCCAGCTATTTGAGCAAGTCGATCCGCTTGTGAGGACGTGCCGCCCACAGCAATCCACGCAGCACAGCAACAACGCGGTAGAACCAGTCTCCATGGGCCCACTTTCCGGTTTGGTCACAATATGATCCGACGGCAGAGCAAGGAGCGTCTATTGTACTTTGGTATTGGTTTTTGCCCGGCACGTCCCGGATTCCTCAGGACGGTCTCCTGAAGCTCGGCGTCCTGACAATACCGGTCACGTCACGCAAGGTATACAGAACGTAAATGTGGATCCGGGACCATCATTCAGTGTTGCCCATAGGCGCCCTTGATGCGCCTCTATGATCGAGCGGCTTACAGACAGCCCGATTCCCATCCCGTCGTCCTTGGTTGTGAAGAACCCTTCAAAGAGTCTGTCCGCGATCTGCGGGTCGAAGCCGACTCCCGCGTCCTTCACGCTGAGCCGTACCCGCTCCGCCCCGTCTCGTTCCGTCCGGACGAGCAGCTCTCTCGGTCGGTCATTGATTGCGGTCATCGCCTCTGAAGCATTACGCAGCAGGTTCAGCATGACCTGCTGGAGCTGAATACGATCGCCCTTCACCTGAGGCAGATCGTCAGTAAGTTCCTGCAGCACGACTACCTGGTTTCTTTCCCACTCGCTCAGTGACAGCGCAATCACCTCCCGGGCAGCATCGTTCAGGTCCACGATCTCCACCGTGATCTCTTTCTTGCCAAAGAGCGTGCGCAGCCGCGTGATGACATCTGAGGCTCGATTGCCATCGCGAATTGTCCGCCTTGCAGTTTCACGCGCGCCGTCAACATTCGGAGGATCGGCATTCAGCATCCGAAGGCAGGTGCTGGCGTTCGTTACAATGCCTGACAACGGTTGGTTGACTTCGTGCGCAATGGATGCCGTTAACTCTCCAAGACTCGTCACCCTGGTCATATGGGCGAGGTCGGCCCTGGCTCTCGCCAGTGCTTCCTCCGCGCGCTTACGATCGGAGATGTCTTCCACAATCGCCATGAGAAATTGCGGTATGCGGTCGGTTCCCAGCACGAGGGAAACGTTGTTGCGCACCCACACGAGACTTCCGTCCTTGCGCCGGTATCGCTTCTCGATCTGGACTTCTCGACGCCTTCCCGCAATCAGCTCATCCACGAGCTTCCAGTTAAGTTCAACGAACTCTTCTTTCGTGATGTCGAGAAACGTTAGCAACCGCAATTCCTCCTCGCTGTAACCTAGCATCTGCTGAAACACCGGATTCGCTGCTAGAAAGCGCCCGCTGAGGTTGGTAAGCGCAATACCGACAGCCGAGTTCTCGAAAACAGACCGCCATCGTTCTTCGCTCCGCGCCACCCGCGCATACGCCTCGCGAAGCGCATCTTCACTGCGCTTGCGCGCGGTGACGTCGCGCAGATACCCGGTGAACGACGGCGGCCCGGGAAACGAAATCCGTGTGATCGCGAGCTCCACGGGAATTTCGCTCCCGTCCGCGCGTAGTGCCGTCATTTCAATGCGCTGTCCGATCACATGTGCCTTGCCTGTCGCAACGTAGCGCGCAAAACCCTGCTGGTGCTTCTCCCGCAGCGACGGAGGGACCAGCACCTCTGACATAAGTCTGCCGATCACCTCATCACGCCTGTACCCGAAGGTGCGCTCCGCAGCCGGATTGAATTCTGTAATGCGGGCTTCATGATCGATGGTCACCACGCAATCAAGCGCTGAATCAAGAATGGCCTTGCTCCATGCCTCGCTTCTCCTTAGTTCGCTCTCCTCGTCGCGTAGCCTCTCCTCTACCGTTTTGCGTTTCTCGATTTCCCGGCGCAACTCGTCATTGGCTCTGGTCAGCTCCTGGGTGCGTTGAGCGATCCGGCTGTCTAAGTCCGCCGTCATCCGTGTCTGTTCAGACAACAGTTGGGACTGCTGGAGGCCGATCAACGCCTGATTCGCCGCTACGCTCAACAGAAGCTTCTCCGTCTGGTTCGGGAACTCGGCCCGCTGCGAACCTGCGGCTATCAACCCGAATTCCCCCTCCAGCCCCAGCCGCATGGGCGCAATCGAAATCTCTCCCCCGTCGGCCGGACGCCGGATCACTGGTTGCGATCTCTGCGGCTCCTCCCGCATGCTCTGTTCTAGCTCACTGCACACCTTGACTAGCTCGGGCGCGGGCTCTCGCCATGGTGCCATCCGCACCATTTCGATTGGCGCCCTTCCTGTTGATCCGCTCACCTTCACATACACAAGATCAAGCTGAAGCATACGCAGCAACGCTTCGCTCAGCGTGTTCGCGATCCGCAATGGCTCGCCGCTGCTCCACAACGCAGGCAGCGCAAGGATGCTGACTATATCGTTGATGCAGCGTTGAAGGCGCGTGACCTCTCCGGGTTGTTCGAGCCGGTCTTCCATTTCAGCCTGCGGCCGCGGATCGCGCCGCTCGTTCTGCTCGCCGCGCGCGAACTTCGCGCAGAAACTCCGGTGGCGGCACAAAGAACGGATTCTGCTGGAGGATACCGCCGATAATCACCATCGGGTGCGTTCGCATGATATCGACGACCGCCTCGCCTCCGAACTTCTCGAGGTTATATGTGCAGATCACGGCGTCGTCGTGGCGCAGCCACACTTCGTTGACCCGTGACTCGAATTCGATCAGATCGTCGATGTATGGCCGGCCCTCGCCCGCCCATTCCATATGGCAGACAATCCGGCTCATCGGAAATCCAGCTTCGACGTTGCCGCTGGCCATCTCTTCGAACGCCTCCAGCATTCGGTCCTGGTCAAAGCGTCCGTCAACCAGATAGATGTCCGTGTTGGTTCGCAGTTCGAATTGCCCGGTGCTCCGCGCCGCCTCCGCGTCGATGCCCGCCTCAGCCAGCCGCTTTAGGTGGCTCTGACGCTGATCCGGATTCACTACGTGCACCGCTTTGTCTCCGCATGCAAATCCTTCCCGGACAAAGGGAAGCAGCACGCGATACTGCTCCTCCTCATTGTTGAAGAACGCGCAGACATGACGCATATGGCCAAGCTGGGTGCCGGCCAGCGAAATAGAAGACGTGCTACCGCTCATTGCGGAATCCTCCCATCCAAATCTCCGCAGAGGAGGCAAGTCTGGCTACGGACAGTCTGCATCGCGCTTCTGCTCTGCGTCCTCTCAAAGCGCGGTCAAGTTCGCAACTTGATCTTGGGGATTGCGTTCCGTGAAGGACGACAGCCAACTCCCTGGGAGCAGCCATTTTAGCTTAGATTGACTTCCGCCGTTCTTACCAGGGCTCCTGCGTTTACCGGCAGGGCGTCAGCTCATGCTTTCGGAATGAGTTTTGTATATCTCTGGCACGGGCGCTGCTCTGTTGCTACCAAGGTATCGAACAATACCTTCGTCCAATGGATTCGCTCCTCTTGAACTGGCTTAATGGCATGTGTGTTCGGCCTGACAGGTCGGACGCCTCATCGATCAGTTCAGCAGAAGGAGCGCAACATGCCTCGCATCGAGCAAAGAGAAACCTTCGGCGCCCGGTCCATTGAAAATGTCGCCTACCCCGCGACAGCTGACAGTACAGGTGTGCCCGACCAATCATTGAGGAGCGCCGTCAGGAATCTTAGGAATCAGAACATTCCCATCAACTCCAGTCCTGCCGAGCGGTCTGCACTGTCGGAAACACGGCTCGTGCTGGCTGCACAAGCAGGATCGTCGGCAGCATTCGCGGAGCTGCAGGGGCGTTACGCGCGGCGTCTTTACAGGACGATCATCGCCATCACGAAGAACCGTGAAGACGCCGAAGATGCCCTGCAGGAGACTTTCTTACGCGCCCATTTGGCCCTCTGCAATTTTGAGGGCAGGTCCAGCGTTTATTCCTGGCTGACGCGGATTGCCATCAACTCTGCATTGATGGTCCTTCGCAAGCGCCGCGCACGGCCTGAGTTCCTCTTCGACCCTTCTACTGATGAGGTGGAAAAAGACCCCTCACAACTCGAGATCAAGGATCACTCTCTGAATCCGGAACAGGTCTGCGACCAGCGCGAGCGGCGCGCTTGCATACTCCGCGCAATTCAGCGGCTCGATCCCAAGCTTCGTATCGCGCTCCAGATTCGAGTCAGGTACGGGTGCTCAATCAAGGAGATCGCTGAAACGCTCGGCATCTCAGAGGCGGCAGCGAAGACCAGACTGCATCGCGCGCGCAAATGTCTCATCAGGATGCGAGCAGTCAGGCTTCTCACAGCGAATGCCTTGGTCTCCCCCGCCTCAGAGCGCGAACGCGTCAATTTCGGGTTGCAGGATCGTGGGCAGTCATAAGCGAGACCCACCATCGCGACCGATACCAAAGTATCGCCGATACCATCGTCTGATTGTTTCCGCTGCGGCGCTCTGGCTTAATCGCAGCTGTGCGTTGGCGGGCGATCATCCCGGCTGGTCCAAAAACGCATCCCGGCGGGCAGTGGTTCGCAGTGCTTTGCTCAAAAGAGAAGGAAGAGAACCGGCAACACTGGGCCGCGCAGCAGTAAGGAGTCAGGTATGGAAGCAAAGAAAACAGTCATTGTGACCGGGGCGTCGCAAGGCATCGGAGCCGCGATCGGCCAGGCCTTTCTGGATCGCGGCTATAACGTGCTCGCCACCTCCCGCAGCATGTCTGGTGCAGGGTTCAAGCCTTACCCGCATCTCGCTCTCGTCGATGGAGATATCGGGCAGCCTTCGACTGCGCAAAGAGTGGTCGAGACTGCGATAAGCAAGTTTGGTTCGATCGATCACGTCGTAAACAATGCCGGTATCTTTGCAGCCAAACCGTTCACCGACTATACCGAGGAGGACTTTCGCCGCCTTGTCTCGACCAACCTGGGCGGCTTCATCTTCATTACGCAACTTGCCGTAAAGCAGATGCTCAGGCAAGGCGCCGGCGGCAGTGTCACCAATATCAGCGCGTCGCTCGCCGATAACCCGTTCGCCGGAACTCCAGCCTCGATTCCGATGATCACCAAGGGTGGCCTCAATGCGGTCGTCCTCAGCCTCGCGAACGAATACGCAAAAAGGAACATCCGCTTCAATGCTGTCGCACCGGGCGTCGTCGATACCCCGCTGCACGAAGATGGTCCGAAGAACTTCCTCAAGACTCTTTCTCCGATGGGGACAATCTCTGAACCGAAGGACATCGCCGATGCTGTCGTCTATTTGACTGAGGCTCGCCATGTGACCGGGGAGGTGCTGCACGTGGACGGCGGTGCGCACGCGGGCCGATGGTAGCCGGTAAGGGTCCGAGGACCGACAGCGCAGAGCGCCGCCTCGAAGACCTGGGCATCGAGCTCCCCGCGGCCCCAACACCGTTCGGCAGTTACGTCGAGACCGTGCAAACGGGCAATCTGCTCTTCCTTAGCGGAATGCTCCCGGTCGTGGATCATAAGCCGAAGTATCTTGGCCGCCTCGGGAAAGAGCTCGATGCGGAGGCAGGACGGGATGCTGTCCGCACAGCCGCCTTGAGCGCCCTCGCTGCCGCCAAAAAACACCTGGGCTCGCTTGACAAAGTCACGCGCGTGGTTCGGCTCGGTGTGTTTATGGCGACGTCAGGTGATTTCTTCGATCAGCCAAGAGTCGCGGATGCTGTTTCGGACCTGTTCCGCGATATCTTCGGCCCCGAAAAATTGTCGGTTCGCCTGGTCCTCGGCGTGGCGAGCCTTCCTCTCGGAATGCCGATTGAGCTCGAAGTCATTCTGGAAGTAGCCGGGTAGATCGGAGCCTGAGTGTGTATGACTCCAAATTCCAGACCAAGGGAATGGAGATGAAGGAAAAGCGCTGGAGTAAGAGCGTTCAGACGGCTCTGGTGATTGTGTGTTTTGCATTCATGTTGACCGGTGCCATCCTTGCGGATCAGGACCGATTCACGCTCAAAGCGCCCAACGGGATCGCGTTCTCCGGGTTCAATGGATACCGGAGCTGCCAGAACCTCGCGGTGAGCCGAATACCCGCTGGGATCAAGGCGATCCCGGCGAATCCTGTCATGATCAATGCGTACAAGGCAGGCATTCCCGGCAACGGTAAGCCTTTTTCTGGCGGTTCCATGCTCGTAAAGGAAGAATTTGACGCTGTGAGCGGTGAGCGATGTTCAACCGCCTCACTGGCGGCAGTAAGTAATTCAGCTACACCTAAGCCTTCAAAGGCGGATTTATGGCAACCACAACAGCAGTCGCAACCATGAAAGCCGCGCAGGTGACCGCGGCTGGAGCCGGTCTTAGAATCGTCGAGTTGGAGATTCCCACTCCAGGCCCAGGACAGGTGCGCATCAGGGTTCACGCATGTGGTGTGTGCAACAGCGATGCGATCATCGTCGAAGGCCGCCGGCTGGGAATCCCCTATCCACGCGTTCCGGGGCATGAAGTGGCCGGCGTGGTGGATGCGCTGGGCACTGGAGTGACTGAATGGCGAAAAGGCCAGCGTGTCGGCGTTGGGTGGCACGGCGGCCACGACGGCACCTGTCCCGAGTGCCGGCGCGGAGATTTTCGACTCTGCCGCAATGAGAAGAATCCCGGTCTCAGTTATGACGGCGGCTATCAGGAATACATGTTGGCTCCGGTCGAAGCGTTGGTTTCGATTCCGGACAATCTTAGCGATATCGATGCGGCGCCGCTGCTGTGCGCTGGGAGTAACCCCTACAATGCCCTGCGGTATGCGGGCGCATTGCCAGGCGACCTGGTCGCGGTGCAAGGAATCGGAGGACTCGGTCACCTCGGAATTCAATTCGCCAACAAGTTTGGCTACAAGGTAGCTGCAATCGGCCGCGGCTCGAAAATTGAATCGTTGGCAATGAAACTCGGCGCCGATGTGTATATCGACAGCAAAGTGAAGGGCCCAGCGGAGGAACTACAAAAATTAGGCGGCGCAAAAGTCATCATCGCGACTGCACCGGACTCCAGTGCAATGACCGAACTGATTGGCGGTTTGGGTCCGAACGGCAAGCTTCTCCTGATTGGCGTATCCCCTGGCCCCATAGAGTTTGCTCCGTTACAGCTCATAAGGGGCGGCAAGACGATTGAAGGATGGGCAGGGGTAACGCCGGCGGATTCGGATGACACACTCCGCTTTGCCGAACTGCGCGGGGTACGCGCCATGATCGAAACCTATCCACTTGAAAAGGCGGCCGAAGCATATGCCCGTATGATGAGCGGCAACGCAGAGTTTCGCGTTGTTTTGACGATGTGAGCCTGGTCGACAACGCGAATACGAAGTTGGGCGAGTTGCGGTCCGCGAGCTGGCACTTAGGGAGTTCGAGCGATGCGTTTCTTCACATTTGTTCTGTGAATCCAACTCCGCTCGATCGCGTCTTTAGCATCAGTGGCTTTTACTTTGCTTCGATCACTTGAATTGCCGCCCGGACCAACAGAAAGGAATGCCATATGCAGCCGATTTTCTATCGCACAGTCACGGTCGATGGAGTCTCCGTTTTCTATCGGGAGGCCGGGCCGAAAGATGCTCCGACCATCCTCTTACTGCACGGACTGCCGTCTTCATCGCGGATGTTTCAGCCGCTGCTGACACGGCTTTCGGACACTTACCACTTGGTTGCACCCGACTATCCGGGCTTCGGACATAGCGACTGGCCCGACCCGAAGCAGTTCGCCTATACCTTCGACCGCATCGCTTCGGTCATGGACGGCTTCACGCAGGCTCTTGGCTTGTCGCGCTACACGCTCTATATGCAGGATTACGGCGGGCCGGTCGGCTTTCGCATGGCGTTGGCGCACCCGGATAGGGTTCAGGCGCTCATTGTCCAGGATGCGGTCGCTCATAACGAAGGCCTCGGAGCAAACTGGGCAACGCGACGGGCCTTCTGGACAGACCGGCCGGCCTATGAAGAGGCGCTCCGCAAAAACCTGCTGTCGCTTGCGACTACAAAAACTCGCCACGTCGGAGACGATCCGAATATAGAACTCTATGACCCGGATCTCTGGACGGACGAATACGCGTTTTTGAATGCGCCCGGGCAGGCGCAGGTTCAAAGCGACCTCTTCTACGACTACCGCACCAACGTCGAGGCTTATCCAAAATGGCAGGCATGGATGCGCAAGACGCAGCCGAAGCTCATGGTCGTCTGGGGCAAACACGACCTGTCATTCGATCTGGGTGAGCCGGAGCGATACCGCAAAGAGGTACCGGACGCCGAAATCTACGTGTTCGACGCGGGACATTTTGCGCTTGATACGAAAGCAGACGAGATCGCGACACTCGTCCGGCGGTTCATGGAGTCCTTGCAAACAGAAACTAGTCCCGGACCCGCAGCTGAGGGGAGTGAGAGTGCCAGACTCGCGCCATCAAGATAGCCTCCCAGGTTGGCAAGGTGGCTTTGGCCGGCAAGTTGCCTGCCAAGCGCAACAGATCGCTAGGTTATTTGAAGTACGGCTTGGAGCGCATTAGGCTCAGTGCCGCAGTTGATCGGCTTGTATAGGCATCCATACGCAATCGGCATTGTCGGAGTCCGTCACACCGTTGACCGCGCAAGGGATCGAGAAGGAAAAGATGGCTATTCCCCCGCCATCGTGGCGTGTGTTCCTGTGGCCGAACGTGTGCAGAATCAATCGCAAACTAGGGTGAAATGGGCTACGGCCTCGGATTGATTCGTGCCCGCACCCCATGAATTAGCAGGTGCGTGGGCGATTCGAATCAAGTGCGCGCGCCCGCCCCAGAGGCCATTTTCGTCTTCGCAGTCAACGGGGTCCGGATGGCTCAAAAAAAGTTGTGACGGGCCGAATTCGCTTTGCATCCTACCTGTTAATTAAGCCAACCTCCTTTACCTGACGGGGAGATTATTGTATGGGAGCAGAGTACCCTGGCGAGCAAGTGCCGAAGTTCCGGCTCGACGTTCCTTTGCATTCGTTGCTAACGAAGCCGGGGACCGATGCGGTTCGGCTTCCACCTCTCGGGAAACCGCAGGCCTTTCCCGACCCGGTGTTTCCGCAGCATCCGGAACTGCTGGGCCCCATCGAAGACGATCCGGACTGGAAGGCCCCGGAGAAGCGCCACTGGGGACCCAGCCATATCTACCACACCATGCGAGGCTGGTTGTTCCCCTACATCCGTTCTCGCGTCACGCCGGGCGACTTTCACCCGCTCATCGCTTACCTCTTCACTGAGTTCAAGTGCAATCTGGACTGTCATTACTGCTGGGCCTTTGACAACAAGGTCAAAGGCATGACCGAGGACACCGCAAAGCGCTCCGTGGACTGGCTGCATGGCACAGGCTGCCGGGTGCTGGCCTACATGGGCGGCGAGCCGCTCCTTCGCCCGGATTTCATCCACCGCATTACATACTATGCGGCAAAGAAGGGGTTCTGGATCTACTTGCCCACCAATGCCCGGTTGCTGCGTACGGATGTGATTGACAAGCTGGCCGACGCCGGTCTGGCAACCTTCAACATCGCGGTCGACGCCGTGGATGTCAAAACGGGTTTGCCGAAGGCGCTCGCGCCCATCCGCAAGCAGTTCGATTATCTTATCCGCAAACAATACGGCTACGGCTACTCCGTCTTCCTGAACATCAATATCTGCCGCAACAATCTGGACGATGTTCGCGAACTGACGGAGATCGCGCACGGCCTCGGCATCGCGACCGATTACCACATCAACGAATCTCCGTTGATTGCGCAGGACGAGCACTTCAAGCACGCGGAGAACAACGTCACCTACATCACCAGGGAAGACTGGCCGGCCGTTGAGGAGACCATCCAGTGGTTGACAGAGAAGCAGGACTCCGGCTACAAGATGGTAAATTCGAACACGCGGCTGTGGCAGATGGTCGGGTTCATGAAGGGCAACCACTTTCCGTGGAACTGCCGGGCCGGCCAGAACTCCATGATTGTCCGCGTCGACGGAACCTTGGCGCCGTGTTTCCCTATGTACACCGCGAACTACGATTGGGGTGTCGTCGGCGCTCACAAGTTCGACACGAAACAGCTTGATCACCAGAAGGAAAGCTGCCAGACACACTGCTTCTCAACCCTCAACCATATCCTCGGCTGGTGCTATAACGACCAGCGCGTCATCAAGTACTTTTTCAAGGAGTTGGCCCACGGGTTCCAGGGTATGCAGGGCCAGATGTAAGCACGTCCAAACCAAAATCTCATCGATTCGCCCATCCTATCGGGAGGAGAACTATATGCCGACAACGGTTCGTGAGGTTGTTCAGACTGACTTCGAGATGGAAATTCAGGCCCGCATTGATGCCGAGCGGGCGCGTCTGCGTGCGGAAGCAGGACTGGCGCGAATGCGCGAGTTTAAAAAGCCGGTGGAGAAGCCCTTCACCGCGGAGGAGCGCGACCGCGTCACCATCCTCTTCGGCGGCCTGACCTGGAAGCACGAGGAGATGATCAAGGCCGTCTTCCACGGTTCCGGCTACCACTGCGAGAACATCCCCACACCAGAGGTGGCGGATTTCCAGGCAGGCAAGGAATTCGGCAACAACGGGCAGTGTAACCCCACCTACTTTACAGTCGGCAATCTGGTGCGCTATCTGCAAAAGCTCGAGCAGCAGGGGCTGACACGCAAGCAGATCATCGACAACTATGTATTCTTCACTGCCGGCTCATGCGGACCCTGCCGCTTCGGAATGTATGAGGCGGAGTACCGCTTTGCCCTGCAGAACGCGGGCTTCGATGGGTTCCGCGTACTGCTGTTTCAGCAGACCGACGGGATCAAGGCGGCCAGTGGCGAGCCGGGGCTGAAGTTCTCGGTCGACTTTGGTATGGGCATGCTGAATGCTTTGAATCTGGGCGATGTGATCAACGAACTCGTCTACCAGGTCAGGCCCTTCGAAAAGAACAAGGGCGAAACAGACCGCGTAATCCACGAGTCGGTGAAGACCCTGACCGACACGTTGCGCGACCGCAAGCGCTGGCACATCCGCGATGCATCGCCGCAATGGGCGCTGCCGTTCCTCGACAAGCACGAGAAACTCGCCGGCATCGGCTGCACGCTCGGCAAAGTCGCGCACAATCTCTACGGCAAAGAGTACGTTGATGCGCTTCATGCCTGCCGGGACTCGATCAACTCCATCGAGGTCGACCGCCTGCGCGTGAAGCCGGTCATCAAGATCACCGGTGAGTTCTGGGCCCAGACCACCGAGGGCGACGGCAACTTCAACATGTTTGCGTTCCTTGAGAAGGAGGGCGCACAGGTGCTGGTCGAACCGATCGCCACCTGGATCGCCTACATGATGTACGTGGCAAAGGAAGGCGCCAAGGCGAGGGCCGGCGCACAGGCTCCGTATCGCGATCCTAAGTGGTACGAGGTGAACAAGCGCGCCGCAAATGAGTTTGCGCTGTTCAAGAAGACAGGCGGGCTGAACGCCGGCAGCGCCATGTGGACCTACTTCTATCACCGCACCATCAAGCACATGGGTGGCACTGTGCATCGCCTGGTGCCTCAGAAGGAACTCGCGCGGCTGGCCCACCCGTTCTATCACCAGCTGGCGCGCGGCGGCGAAGGACATATGGAAGTGGGAAAAAATGTCTTCTACACCGTCAATCACCTCTGCCACATGGTGCTGGCGCTGAAGCCCTTCGGGTGCATGCCATCAACACAGTCCGATGCGGTGCAGTCGCGCGTCGTCACCAAATACAAGGACATGATCTTCCTGCCCATTGAGACCTCCGGTGAAGGCGAAGTCAACGCGCACAGCCGTGTGCAGATGGCGCTGGCCGAAGCAAGAGCCAAAGCGCGGGCCGAGTTCGACAGCGTGTTGGAGAAGACCGGCAAATCCGTCGACGATCTGCGCGATTATGTCGAGCTGCACCCTCGCCTCAAACGCGCGCTCTACAAAGTGCCCCATCGCGACGGAATCGCCGGGACGGCAGCGCAGTTTGCCTGGCATGTCAGCGATCTGATGGATCGGGACGATGCGCCGCGCCGTGCGCAGGTCACCGTTCCCGCTACTCGGGTGGCGTGATGCGAAGACTCGGCCGGTTACTGGTGGAAGGCCTCGCTGCTGTTTCGATTCTCACCTTTGCCGTCGGGCTGCGCGTAGCGATCGAGGGCATTGCAGAGCAACCGATTCGGCGGAGGCTTTCCCAGCGACACTGACCGGAGAGGGTACGTTCTTCCTTGGTAACTGTTCTTGAACCCAATTGGCTGTCCTCAAACAAGGAGAAGAGCAGATGCAGAGATTTCTTGTAGGGCTCGATGTTGGGTCGACTACCGTGAAGGCTGTGGTGGTCGATGCGGCCACCGACGCGATGCTCTGGCAGGACTATCAGAGGCATGAGACCAGACAACCGGAGAAGGTGCTCGAGTTCCTGGAACGCATGGAGAAGGACGCCGGAATATCGCCGGAGAACACGCGCATATTCGTCACCGGCTCCGGCGCCGGCACCCTGGCCGAGATGATCGGCGCCAAATTCGTGCAGGAGGTGCATGCCGTCGCGCTGGCCGTCGAGAAACTGCACCCGGAGGTCTACTCAGTCATCGAACTCGGCGGGCAGGACGCAAAGATCATTGTCTTCAAGGACGATGAGGAGACGGGCCGCAAGAAGAAGATCCCCTCGATGAATGACAAGTGTGCTGGCGGGACGGGCGCGGTGATCGACAAAATCAACGCAAAGCTCAAAATCCCCACGGCGGAGCTGGCCAATCAGGGCTATCACGGCATAAAGCTGCACAAAGTTGCCGGGAAGTGCGGCGTGTTTGCGGAAACCGACATAAACGGCCTGCAGAAAACCGGCACACCCCCGCATGAACTGATGGCGTCCCTGTTCGAAGCGATCGTGCTGCAGAACTTGAGCGTCCTCACGCGCGGCAACACGCTGCGTCCGCATGTGCTGTTGCTGGGCGGACCGAACTCTTTCATCCGCGGTATGCGCGAAGCCTGGCAGGCGAACATACCGCGCATGTGGAAGGAGCGCAAGGTTCAGATCCCAGATGGCGCGACACCCGAAGATCTGATCAAAGTTCCCGAGAATGCGCAGTATTTCGCGGCGTTCGGCTCAGTGGAGTTCGGCAAGGACGAGGAACCGGAAGTAGGTCGCTATTCCGGCACGGAGAAGCTGGCCTGGTACATCAATTATGGCCGCGCGGAGGAGAAAGCCGCTTCAGGCGGCAAGGGTCTTGTCACAAGCAGTGACGAACTCGAAGAGTTCCGGACAACTTACAAGCGCAAAAAATTCACCCCAGCCGAGTTCATGCCGGGGCAGACCGTTTCCGGGTTCGTTGGCGTCGACGGCGGCTCGACATCGACCAAGGCGGTCCTGCTGGGCAAAAGCGGCGAGATCCTCTGCAAGGCGTATCAGCTCTCAAACGGCAATCCGATCCAGGACACCATTGAAATGTTCGACAGGCTGCGCGAGCAGGTCGAGACAAGGGGCGCGTCGCTCGAAGTCCTCGGCGTCGGCACCACCGGCTACGCCAAGGATATCCTGCGCGACGTGCTCAATGCCGACGTGGCCCTGGTCGAGACGGTCGCGCACACCGAGTCGGCGCTGAAGTTTTATGAGGATCCGCATGTGATCGTGGACGTCGGCGGGCAGGACATCAAGCTGATCGTGCTGAAGGACGGCCGCGTCAAGGACTTCAAGCTCAACACGCAGTGTTCGGCAGGCAACGGTTACTTCCTGCAATCGACAGCCGAGGGCTTCGGCAAGAAGGTCGAGGAGTTCGCCGACATCGCCTTCTCGGCCAAGTCGATGCCTTCTTTCGGCTACGGCTGCGCAGTCTTCATGCAGTCAGACATCGTGAACTTCCAGCGGCAGGGCTGGCGCTCCGAAGAGATACTTGCCGGCCTGGCTGATGTTCTGCCGAAGAACGTCTTCCTCTATGTCGCCAGCATCCCGAACCTCGCGGCCCTCGGCTCACGTTTTGTCCTTCAGGGCGGAACACAAAATAATCTCGCGGTCGTAAAGGCCGAAGTAGACTTTATTCGCTCCAGCTTCCGCGCCAACGGCAAGGAGCCCGAGGTCATCGTGCACGAACACTGCGGTGAGTCGGGCGCGATCGGCGCGGCGCAGGAGGCCCTGCGGCTCTGGAGAAAAGGAAAGGAAACTACTTTTATCGGCCTCGACGCGGTGCGCAATATTCGCTACCGCACCACGCGCAATGAGGACACCCGCTGCTACTTCTGCAAGAACAACTGCCTGCGCACCTTCATCGACGTCGACGTTACAGGCGGAGCCGCAACCGGGACAATCGCTCCTCCTGCTCCGGCTGAGGATCGCGCAGCAACCCCCGAAGAAGTAGCGGCCGTGGTTGCAAATCTGCCTAGTCCCGCATTGCCGAGTCTCGCCCAGATCGAGGCCAACCTTCCTGTCCACGGTTCCTCGTGCGGCACGGGGCATGAGCATGATCATGCTGGTGGAGGCTGCGGCTGCGGGTCATCCTCGACCAAATCACTGCGCGCCAAGGTCGAGCCGCTCATCCAGATCCAGGCTGCCCCCGGAGCAAAGAAGCCCGTTGAAGCGCTGAAGCCGACCGGCGAGTTTCAGCCGCGCAAAACAAAAGTTCCTCTTCGCGTGGGCGAACAGCGGCTCATCATCTCCACCTGCGAGAAAGGATCGGTCGAAGACCTGAGCGATATGAAGGGGATTAAGGCGGACATCGACAAGATCAAGGCGGCCAATCCCAACTTCGTCGACGTCGCCGCGCGCGATGTCTTCCGGCACCGCGAGGTCGCGAGCGTTGCCGATCCAATCCCGGCGACGAAGGGACTCTTCATTTCGAAGCAGACAAAAGAACGTGCGGCCCTGATGGAGCGCCGCAAAGACTTCCGCATCGGCATCCCGCGGCTGCTCAATACCTATACCTACGCGCCGCTCTTCAATGCCTACTTCGCAAGCCTCGGAATCCAGGCAGAAAATATCGTCTACTCCGACTACACGACACCGGAGCTGTACCGCGCCGGCGCCAGCCGCGGAGCTGTCGACCCTTGCTATCCATCGAAGATCGGCATCGCGCACGTCTACAACCTGCTGGCCGTCAAACACAGCAAAAAGCCGCTCCACACCATCTGGTTTCCCATGTATGACGTGCTGCACACGCCGCTGGTGAATCTGACCGGCTCCAACGCCTGCCCAACGGTGACAGCAACCCCGAATGCGGTCAAGGCCGCGTTCACCAAGGAGAGTGACCTCTTCGGCGAGAATGGCATCGTCTATCTCGATCCCATCCTTAACCTGCAGGATAAGAATATCTGCGCCGACCAGATGTACAAGGCATGGTCGCCCATCCTCGGTCTCTCGCGCCAAGAGAACGACCGCGCCATCGAGGTCGGCTTCGAGGCTCTGGCCGGCTACGAAGACGAGATCCGCCGCC
>Ga0335075_10006437_pt1 | contig 18143 bp, 18 predicted proteins | sample Lox_Sample_24_FD_206723 | JGI IMG/M metagenome (GOLD analysis project Ga0335075, IMG submission 206723) | Soil microbial communities from Loxahatchee National Wildlife Refuge, Florida, United States - Lox_Sample_2.4 | ecosystem: Environmental > Terrestrial > Soil > Wetlands | place: USA...
CCGAGCTCGTCGCCGGTGTCGAAGTCTCTAAGGGATGGACTGGACCGACGACCTTCGCCGGCTCTACTACGTCGACAGCCACGCTGGCGGGATCGACATGTTCGACATCGATCCCGGTAACGGCGCGCTTTCCGGCCGACGCCGGTTCGTGCCCATCCCCGCCACGACTGGCGTGGCCGACGGCCTGAGCCTGGACGCCGAGGGTGCCGTCTGGGTAGCGATTCACGGCAGCGGCAAAGTATGCCGCTACGCGCCGGACGGCCGGCTGGACACGGTTGTACAACTCCCTGTTCGCCAGGTGACGTCCGTGGCGTTTGGGGACCCGCAGCTGACCACGCTCTTCATCACCACTGCCCGCGACGACACGGGCCCGGCCAGCGCAGGGCACCAGTCACATGCTGGCGACATCTTCTGCTGCACACCGGGAACCTCGGGGCGCCCTCCGTTCCGTTATGCCGCAGATGCGCGGCTCGCTGTCGCGACGGACCGCGCGGAGACCTAAGGCCGGGTAGCGCCGGCGCGGGCGTCAGCCGCTGGCATGCCGATCCCTTGCAGTATCGCTGCCACCCGCTCTGCCTCTGCACTGCCGAGATCCGCAAAGGGCGCTCGCGGCGACCCGACCTCGTGGCCCAGCAGGTTGGCGGCCGAGTGCATCACTTCCAGCCAGTGCGGCGAGCCTCTGCTGTCCCGCATGGCGGGGTCGAAGATAAGCCGTACCAGCGGGAGCAGGCGAGCCCACTGGGTCTGCAGCTCATTGACCGGCTGGCCAGCCCGCACGCCGTCCCATAGCTTCCTGGCCAGCGCCGGGTAGAGCGCCGGCAGGGCCGAGACCCAGCCGTCCGCACCGGTCAGCAGACACTCGAGTGCGCTCCCGTCGTGGCCGCAAAATACCGCTGCGGCATCGCCGAGAGCGATCTTGGCGTCGCGGGTGTGATACCCGTCGTAGAAGGACTGCTTGATCGCATGTATCACGTCCGCGTCTACCAGCTCGCAGAGAACCTCAAGCGGCAGCTCCACCTGCGTGGTGGCGGGCACGTGATACAGCATGACCGGTACATCGACAGCAGCCCTGATGCCGGCCAGATGCCGCCACACCGCGTCGACATGCGCGCCCATGTAGAACGGCGCTGACGCCATCACCGCCGAGGCGCCCGCCGCCTGCGCATGACTAGCCAGCTCAGCCGAATGCTCGGTCCGGTAGGCGGCCACGCACACGATCACCGGGGCCCGGCCACCGATAGCACTGAGCACAGTATCGGCGAGCACCTTACGCTCCGCCAGGTCCATGGCGATGAACTCACCAGCACTGCCAGCCACGCACACGCCGTGGGCGCCCTGCGCGATCAGCATCCTCGCGTAGCGGGACGCCCCGTCTTGATCGACTTCTCCGTTGCTGAACGGGGTCAGCATCGGCGGGAACACACCAGTGGGGAAGCTCACGTGATCCACCTGAGGACTCCGGCTACTTGATCGCGCCTGCCGTCAGTCCTCGTACCACGTGGCGCTGCACGGTGAGATACAGAAGGACCGGCAGAAGGGAGAAGACGACGCCAGCCGCCTCAAGCTGATCGAGTTTGATGGTCTGATCGCTGATGAAGGTGGAAATGCCGAGGCCAGCCGTGTACAAGGACTGATTCGTGAGGAAGGCGGCCGCGAACAAGTAGTCGTTCCAGCTCCCGAAGAACGCCACGATCGCCACCGCGACGACGCCCGGCTTGGACAACGGCAGCAGTACCCGGTAGAGGACGCGCATTCGCCCGCATCCGTCCACGAGCGCAGCGTCGACCACTTCGGACGGCACCGTGTCAAACGAGGACTTCAGGATCCAGCAGCCGAGCGGGACGTTGAATGCGGCGTAGAGCACGCCGATTGCGAGCAGGTTGTTGGTCCAGCCGAGTTCCCGGAAGAACTGCAGCTCGGGCACGACAACCATGGCACCGGGCATCAGCTGCGTGAAGAGCAGGAGGAATCCGAACGGGCCTACGCCGCGCCAGCGGAGGCGAGACAGCAGGTACGCCCCGGGTATGGCGAATATCAGCGTGACAACCACGGTGACCGCTGACACTGTCAAGGAGTGAAGCAGCCAGGCCGCTATCGGGTTGCCGTCGAACAGGCTCGTCAGCGTGCTGAACTGAATTCCGTGCGGCAGCAGGTCAGGCGGGTAGGTTATGGAATCCTGCTCCGGCTGGAAGGTCGTCAGTACCATCCAGTAGACCGGGAACAGGGCCACAACGCACACGACTACGATGACCGCGTAGCGGACGAAAGCGCTCGCCTTCCTGCGGCGGCTCCGCCTCGGGCGGACAAGCGGGCGCGCTGCGACAGGTGTCACCTCAGCAGCCATGGCCGCCTGGCGTCCCGCCTATGACAGGAGCCTGCGTGGTTCCGCTCATAGCGCCGCGTTCACCCCTTCCAGCCGCCGTGCCCTGGCCACCCGCCGTTGCAAGACGATGTACAGCACCGTGCCCGCAGCCGCGAGCAAGAGGCCTACGACAGCCACAGCACTTGCATAGTTGTAGTTGAAGAACTCGAATGCCTGGTTGTAGATGGTGACCGCGAGCGTCGAGGTATCCGTGCCCGGGCCGCCTCCGGTCGACAGGTAGATGAGCGAGAACTGCTGGAACGAGAAGATAAACGCCAGCACTCCGAGGAGGCCCAGGGTCGGGTACAGCGCCGGCAGCGTGATCGACCTGAAGCGTCGCACCGGGCCGGCGCCGTCTACCTTTGCCGCCTCGTAGAGCTCGTCAGGGATCGACTGGAGGCTGGACAGCAGGATGAGGGAGAAGAACGGGAATCCCTTCCAGCCGACCATGATGATGATTGCGATGAACGCCAGATTTGGGGCGCTCAGCCACTGAATTTGATGGTGCACCCCGGGGATGAACGCCGCGAACCGGTTCAGGATGCCGAAGTTCGGGTCCAGCATGATGGTGAACGTCAGAACGACGGGAATGTCCGGCACGGCCCATGGAATCGCCAGGATGGCACGAACAAACCCTCGTCCGGCGAAGCTCCAGTTCATCAGCAGGGCGACTGCCAGGCCGAGCGAGAGCCAGACCGCGATCATGGCGAACGTGAACTCAAATGTCGTCTGTACCGACGACCAGAAGATCGGGTCGTGCAGCATCTGGCGGTACTGCGCGAGTCCCACGAACTTCGTGACGCCGAAATTGGTCTCGTGGAACGAGAGAAGTATTCCCCGCACGATCGGATAGATGACGAACAGGCACTCGAACACCACGATCGGCGCGAGCAGCGCGTACGGGAACGGCGACGTGCGTGGCTTCCTGGCCCGCCGTGCTACCGCACCGCGGGCCAGGTCCAGTACCGCATTCATCTCAAAACCGCCTCGCCCTGCTGCCGATGCCCGCCGGGCACCGCGGTCGCAGATGCCGGCCGATTCGCCAGATGTCCGCCGCTCACGTCGGCAGGTGCAGCGACTGCTGTGCTAGCGACTGAGCGGACTGCAGGGCTTCAAGTACAGTCGAGCTGCCGGACACCGCCTTCTCGATGTTGGTCGCGATCAGGTTACCTAGCTGGGCGTAGGCAAACACGTAATCGCCCAGGATGTCCGCCTCACCGACGTAGTTGGTCTCGTTGAAGCCTTCTAGCCACGGGAGCGACTTCTCGAACGCCGTGTAAGCCGGCACCTTGTCAGCGAAGTTGCTGTACGGGATGAGCGGGTAGCCATTCTGCCGGGTCACGTAGTAGAGATTCTTTGGCTCGATCATCCACTTCGTCAGCTCGTAGGCAGCGTCCAGATGAGCCGACGTCTTCAGAACCACATTGCCGTGCAGCCGGGCGATGGCCTTCTTGCCGGGCCAAGGCGGCGGCGCGCTGCGCAGGTTGGGGTACAGCTTCGGAGCTAGTTGCTTGAGCGCGGCGCTGCCGAAACCGACCGTGAACTGGGAAGCGATCTGGTCGCCGTAGTAGAGCTTGTCGAGCGCGGCCTCACTCGTGCCGGCCAGACCGCTCGCCTTGACCAGGTCCACCCAGAACTGAATCGCCTTGACGTTGGCAGGGGAGTCGATGGTGAGATTCTTTCCATCGGCCCAGACGCCGCCGAAACCAAGCGGCCAGTTCTGCAGCTGGTTCCACATGTCAGCGGCGGCTGATGCGGTGTTGATGAGCAGCGTGCCGTACTGCTTAGGCGCGTGCGTGAGTTTCTCCGTCATCGTCAGCCACTCCTCGGGAGTGGTTGGCGGCGCGGAGAACCCGCCAGCCTTAAGTATTCGCTGGTCGTAGGCGAGCAGGAACGCGACTTCAAGTACGCCGAGCAGGTAGAGCTTGCCATCCACGACGAACTGGTTATGAGCCGCGTTGGGCGTCAGTCCCAGGGAATCGGCGATCTGCCCCAGGGGCTCGCACAGGTTGTAGTCCATGATCAGCGTGGACCCCAGCTCGGGCGGGCACATGACGACGTCAGCATTGACGTGGCCAGCCTGGGCCTGGGCGATGACGTTCTGGTCATAGTTGGCGAATGGCCATCCGGTCCACTTCACCTCGATCGACGGGTTGGCGACCATGAACTCGTCGACGACCTTGTGCCAGGCCGCAGTCTCAGCCGGCTCGAACATCTCCCAGGACATCAAGGTGAGCTGGGTCTTCTTCGACGACTTGCCAGCGCTCGCCTTGTTCGGTGAGCTGCTGCCGCACGCAGCCAGCAGCGGAGCCGCGATGCCGGCGGCAGCCGCGGCGGCACCACCTTGCAGTAGCGTGCGCCGGCTAATCGGGGACTCAAATGAACCTGCGCGCTTACTCAGACTGTCCATCCTGATTCTCCGCTTTCTGAGGTCTTTCATGATGGTGGATGTGCCAGGCGGCACACCGCGGGTGTCGCTTGCTTATGAGCCGGGTCAGCGCGGCCGGTCCGCCACGTGGTAGCCACCGTCGATCGCTATCTCCGCGCCGGTGATATACCGGCCAGCGTCGGAAGCCAGGAGGATGGCAACCCCGACGAGGTCGCCTGGAACTCCGAAACGCGCCAGCGGGATCTTCGGCAGGATGCCGGCGGCCAGAGCGGACTCCCTGACCGGCCGGGTCATCTCGGTTTCAATCCAGCCCGGCAGGATCGCGTTGACGCGGATGTCGTGGGGCGCGAGCTCCACGGCAAGCGCTCTCGTGAGACCGACAAGGCCGGTCTTGGCAGTGGTGTAGTGGACCCCCGCGGGCGCCCCGAACAAGGAATACATCGATCCGATATTGATGACGCTGCCGCCACGGCCAGCCGCGATCATGGCGCTGGCCGCGAACTTGGTTGCCAGGAAGGCGCCGGTCAGATGAGTGTCCAGCATTTGCCGCCACTCTTCCTGGCTCATGTCCAGGAAGACCGACCGACCGCCGATCCCCGCGTTGTTGACGAGGATGTCCACACGTCCGTGGGTTCTGGCGGCACCGTCGATGACCGACGCCATCGCTTGCTCGTCTCGGACGTCTGCGGAAACTATCTCGCCGCGAACCCCGAGTTCCTGCCTGACCGCTGCGTTCTTTCCCTCGTCGCGGCCTGTGCCGACAATGAAAGCGCCCGCGTCGAGCAGGGCCAATGCGATTGATCGGCCCAGGCCGCCGTTGGCGCCGGTGACTATCGCCACCTTGCCGGCCAGCGAAAACGGCCCGCCGTCCACGGCTGAGGCAGCCATCGGATTGCTGAACTGGAGCGCCATCGTTATCCGCTCCTCCCTGAGTCGCTAGCCGCGTCGGCGAGCCCTTCCGGGCCCCTCGACCAGCCAGTAACGTTCACTTCGGAAGTGCTCCTTGGATCCGGGCCGACACAGAACCAGTGGTCGCATAGTGAGCCAGATCACGTATGTTGTCAACAACTTACGGTAGACCGCTAGCCGTTTCGTTATCCGGGAAACTCGAGCTCGGGCGCCGGGCGCCAGCGGCTTCACCGAGGCTCGCTGTCCTTATGCAGGCCCTTAGCAGCCTCGCCGAGCTCCGGGACATGCGTCCCGGCGGGTTCGCGGTAGCCAGCTGGGTAGAGCGGGCTTGACAGTCTCTGCCGCTTGACCTTACGTTTACTTTGGCGGTTGACTGAAGATTGTTGACATTATGCAATTGCTGCCCTTGGGCTCGGTCTGGCCGCCAGTGTGGTCTGACGCGTCTGGCCGGGACGGGCCAGCGTCTGTGGTGATAATTCGCTGTTGACAATCAGCGAAGAGGGAGGGGATGCATGTCACCGCAGCGCGTCAGGAAGGCACCGTCGGCTCTGACACCGACCACTCGCAAGAGTCTGGGAGAGGACGTCGCCGAAAGACTGCGCGAGGCCATCCTGAACGGCGAGCTGAGTCCCGGACAGCATCTGCGCGAGGAAGAACTCGGCGAGCGGCTGCAGGTCAGCCGGGGTCCGGTGCGCGATGCTTTCGTCCTGCTCGAACGCGACGGCCTGGTGCGATCATCCCGGCATCGAGGCGTGTCGGTCGTCGAGTTGACTCGCAACGACCTGCAGGAGATATACACACTGCGTTCGGCGCTCGAGCCGCTGGCTATCACGCTTGCTATCCAGCGCGGAAGCACGAGCGACCTTGCTGACATGGACGCAAGCCTCGCGGAGATGACCTCTGCATTCTCCCGGCGCATCACCGAACGCGACGCTGCGCGGCTTGACGTGCAGTTCCACGACACCATCTATCAGGCCGCACATCATCAGCGGTTGTGGAGCGCATGGGAGCAGATCAGGCTACCGACCTACTGGTTCTTGCTATCGCGCAACGTGGCCAGTCCCGACTGGCGTGACGCGACAGTGTCGGGACACGCCGAGATCGCGCGCGTCATCAGGACAGGGGACGAGACGCTCGCCGCCGAGACGATCAAAGCGCACATCACCTTCGCCTACGAGCGCATCTTGCAGAGCTACCTGAACTCGGTGAGCCAGTCGGCGGCGGCCGGCCCCGAGGCAGGGGAGGCACCCCCTACGAGCAGGCGGATCCCGTTGTGAAGACGATGAGTACAACTCATGCGACTCGGTAGCTACTACGACGGCAATGGCGCGCTGCGTGCTTGCGCGCTGGCCAGGGAATCGACGCTGCTGGACCTCGCGGCCGCGGATGAGTCGTTGCCCACAGAGCTGCTGACGGTTGTTAACCACCTTGCTGATCTCGCGCCACGAATAGAGCAGCTGATCGGGCAAACCCCGGCTGATGCCTGCGTCCCGCTGGAGACGGTTCAGCTCGGGCCGCCCTTCCAGCCGGGAAAGATCATCGGCATCGGCCTGAATTACCGCGATCACGCAGCCGAGACCGGTCAGGCACTGCCGGACTTTCCCACTGTGTTCGCGAAGTTCCCGAACGCGGTAACAGGACCGTCAGAGCCAATCCGGTTGCCCGCTTCGAGTGCGCAGGTGGACTACGAAGGCGAGCTAGGCGCGGTGATCGGCCGCCGGAGCCGGGCAGTACCGCAGAGCGAGGCGCTTGCGGTCGTCGCGGGCTACGTGATCGTCAATGACGTGTCCGCCCGCGATGTCCAGAACAGGACAAGCCAATGGACTCTGGGCAAGAGTTTCGACTCGTTTGCCCCCATAGGCCCGTTCCTCGTGACTGCCGACGAGATCCCGGACCCGCAGCGCCTGGCCCTTGCCGTGCGGGTGAACGGCGAGCTTGTCCAGGACTCCACGACGGCCAACATGGTTTTCTCCGTGGCCGAGCTTGTTTGCCTGCTGAGCGAGATCATCACTCTCGAGCCGGGTGACCTGATAACGACAGGCACTCCCGGCGGTGTCGGCGCGGCCCGGGTTCCGCCGCTATTCCTTCACGACGGCGACGTCGTTGAGGTTGCCATCGAGAGGCTCGGCATGTTGCGCAATCCGGTGACCGCGGCGCTGGGTGTCAGCTAGCGATGGGCACCGTACTGATCGCATACGCCGAGCGCGCGCAGAGCCTGCGCGAGACAGCGCTGCTCGAGGAGATGGGCTACCAGGTTCAGCACGCCCAGGGCGTCCCTGGCACGGCTGATCCCCGGCTCCGCGATGCCGAGGCGATTCTGGTCACGGTCCAGGAAGTTACCGCAGGAACCCTCGACGCCATGCCAGCCTGCAAGATCGTCTCGCGAGTCGGCACCGGCCTGGACAGCATCGATCTGGATGCCGCGGCACGCCGCGGCATCTATGTCACCAACGTCGCTGACTACTCAGTTGATGAGGTATCCACGCATGCGATCGCCCTGCTGCTCGCGCACACCAGGCGGCTGCCGCAGTACGTCGCCGGGGTGCGGGCCGGGCAATGGTCATCGACTGGGAACGGAGCCATCAGGCGCCTTCGCGGTCTGACCCTCGGCGTCGTCGGGTTCGGGCGTATCGGGCAGGCTACCGCGGCCAAGGGGCGCGGGCTGGGCTTGTGGGTACTGGCGTTCGACCCTTTCAGGGCCGGCACTGACATCCGCGCGAGCGGGGCTGAACCAGTTGACTTGCCGGAGCTACTGGACAGGTCAGACTTCATTTCGCTGCACGTTCCGCTCACCGCGCAGACGCATCACCTCATCAATGCCCAGGCACTGGCGGCCATGAAACCGTCGGCCGTGCTCATCAACACCGCTCGCGGCGGCCTCGTCGATGAGCCCGCGTTGGCTGCTGCTATCCGGTCGGGTCAGATCGCGGGAGCTGCGCTCGACGTCCTCGCCCAGGAGCCTCCGCCGCAGGACCACCCGCTGCTTGCCGATCAGCGCGTCCTCATCACTCCGCACGCCGGCTGGTACTCGACGGAAGCGCAGGACGACGTGGCTGTGCGGGCCTGCGAGGAAGTGCACCGGGTGCTGTCCGGCCAGCCGCCAAGATCTCCGGCGAATTCACCCGCGCCGCCGACGGCGGTGCCAGCTCAGCGAAAGGAGAACGTCGGGTGACAACACCGCTCGTCAATTTGTCGGGCAGGCATGCACTGGTGACCGGCGGAGCAGGCGGGCTCGGCCGCGCGGTGGCGCAGACCTTGGCCGCAGTCGGCGCGAACGTCACCGTGCTGGACGTCAACACTGATGGCGCGGCCGCCACGGTAGCCCAGATCGTCGCGGCCGGGGGGCGGGCGGAGGCAATCGACTGCGACGTAACGGACCCGCTCAGCATCGCGGATGCCTTCGGGCAGGCGAGCGCGTCAGGCCCGGCGGACATCCTGATCAACAATGCGGGGATAAACCTGCGCGGAGGCAGCCTGGATTCGACCGCGGAGATCTGGGAGCGAACGCTGGCGGTCAACCTGACCGGTTACTACCTCTGCGCGCGCCGCTTCGCTGAGCTGCTGATCGATGCTGACCGGGGCGGAGCCATCGTCAACGTGAGCTCGACCGGTGGCAGCACCGCGCTTGGCCGCGGCAACTTCTGTTATGGCGTGACCAAGGCCGGCGTCGAGCAGATGACCAGAGAGCTCGCCGTGGTCTGGGCTGCTCACAGCATCCGGGTCAACGCCGTTGCGCCGTGCCAGATCGCAACGGACGGATTGCGCGCGCTGAGCGAGCGGCCAAGCGCTGATGGCCGGCTGCTGGACACATTCCTGCGCGGAATCCCGCTCGGCCGCCTGGCGGAACCGAGTGACGTCGCTGCCGCCATCGCTTTCCTGGCGTCAGAAGCGGCCGCCATGATCACTGGCGTGGTTGTGCCGGTCGATGGCGGCAACCTCGCCCTGAACGCGTCGGGCACGATCGGCGAGTAGCAGCGGGAGCGCGGCTCAGACGGCCTGCTCAAGCCGCGCGATGCCGAGCTTGTCGGTGAGCTGGTAGATCATTTCAAGCACACCAAGGCCGACTGGTATGCCACTGGTGAGCCGCTCGCTCCGGGTCCTGGCTTCGAGTTCGCCGGGCAGCAGCACGGTGCCGTGCGTCGGGCCGGCCCCGTCCGCAACTAGCCTGGCGCAGAACTCAAGCGCGCCGGCCCGGTAGGTGCCGGCCTCCGCAAACGCTGACAGGTCAAGTGCGAACAGCACCGTGCCGTTGCCGCCCGCATATTCTGGCGTGCACGAAGTTCCCATGCCGGTCATCAGCCCGCCGAGCAACTCGATCATGATGCTCATGCCCGAGCCCTTATGACCACCGAACGGAAGCAGCGCGCCGCCGGCGTAGAAATCCTCTGGACGAGTCGTCGGATGACCCCGGTCGTCAACGATGAAGCCTTCTCCGACGCTGCGGCCCTCCGCCGCGGCGACCCGCAGCTTCCCTTCCGCGATGCCGGCCGTCGAGAAGTCAAGGACAAGCGGCCCGTGCGGGCCTCCGGGAGCTGCCCAGGCAAACGGGTTGGTGCCCAGAGCGCGACCAGTACCGCCGAACGGCGCAACGACAGCGCCGGAGTTGCAGAATGCGAGACCCATCAACCCCGCCTCGGCCAGCGCCGCTACGTACTCGCCCAGCCTGCCAACATGATTGCAGTTACGAATACTCACGGCGCCGACGGAGTGCTCGCTGGCCATCTCGATCGCCATGCTCACCGCTAGCTGTGCTGTCGGCTGACCGAAGCCCCAGCGGCCGTCCACGACGCCGGCGGCGTGCTGGCGGCTGGCAACCACGGCGGCAGCTGCCGGCCTGATCTGGCCATTGCTGATCCAGCCCGAGTACTGGATCAGCCTGATCACGCCATGGGAATCGTGTCCGACCAGGTTAGACAAGACCAGGGACCTGGCGACCTGGTCGGCCACCTCGGGCGGCGTGCCAAGCTCGCCAAGTACCCGTGCGGCGAGCAGGGTGAGCTGGCTTGCGGAGTACAACCGGACATCATCGGTCTGTGTCATCTGTTGACAGTATTCAGTTGTGCATGATGGGGTCAACTAGTGGCTACTTCGGAGATGACCGTGATCTCGGGCGTTTACGTGCCGTTGCTGACAGCCTTCGCCGCCGACGGCAGCATCGACCCTGGCGCGTGCGCCGAGCACGCACGGTGGCTGGTGACTGCACAGGTAGATGGACTAGTACCGTTCGGCACATCCGGCGAAGGGCCGTCGGTCAGCGTGCGAGAGAAGCTCGCCGCTCTGACCGCCTTGTTTGCCGCCGTACCCGGCACGCCCATCATCCCGGCCATCACTGAGGCCAGTCTCGACACAGCACTGCAGCTTGTTGATGCGGTCAACGATCTGCCAGCCGCAGGTGTGCTGCTGCAGCCGCCGTTCTACTTCCGGCCGCTCAGCGACGAGGCATTGCGCCGGTTCGCTGACCGGGTGCTTGCCGTCAGCGCGCACCCGGTGCTGCTGTACCACATCCCGGATCTGGCACCGGCCGTGCACCTGCAGGCAGTCGCCGACTTGCCGGTCTGGGGAGTGAAGGACTCCAGCGGAGACCTGAGCTACACCCGCGCCGTCTTGACGGCGGGGAAGGGCGTGATGGTCGGCGCCGAGCACACGATCGTCGCCGCGATCGAAGCCGGAGCGCAGGGAACCATAGGCGGGCTCGCCAACGTGCTGCCTGAGCACCTGATCGCAGCCGCGTCCGCAGCTCGCGCAGGCGACAGCGAGCGGGCAACGGAGATCCTGGGCCAGGCCCTCGCCTTCCGCGACCAGATGCTAGCCGGGGCCGGCCCGCTGGATTGGCTGCCCATCATGAAGCGGCTCGCGCAATCGCGGAACGGCGTCAACTTCGGCCCCGCCAGGCCACCAGTGCCTGAGGTGCCTGCCGATCGGGTGAACTCGCTCATTCCGCGGCTGCAGGACGTGTTGTCCGAACTGGAGCCGGGGAGCGCACTCGCCTGATCTGACTGCCGGCCCGGCTTCCGCCAGACCTGATCGGTTAACGGCAGCTGCCCCCGGACTATGGCAGCAGCGCGCCAGCTAGTGCCTCTCGCATCAGGCTTCCCTGCTCGCTCCACCACCGGTGCAGGATTCCGACGTCGTGCCCGACGCAGAAGTGGCGAACGCCTAGCTCGAGGTACGGCTCAGCGCCGGCCGCGCTCGCGATCTCCGCGCGGGGCTGCACTCCATGCTTGATGGCGCGCTCGATCACGTGACGTTCAGTCTCGCGAATGGCATCTGCCGCGGTCGAACGCGACCAGCCCATGCTCATCGCATAATCGGCCGGCCCGAACTGGATCATGTCGACGCCCTCGACTGACAGGATCTCGTCGAGATTCTCGACCGCTTCTCTCTTTTCGATCATCAAGGCGACGACGCTGCCCGCGAGGGCGCCGACCCACTCTGGTGACCCGACGTGATGCAGTGTCCGCACGTCTCTGCGCATCCCGGCACCATGCAGCCCGCGGTAGTCGGGGTGCTCTGCCCGCACCGCGCGCACGCACTGCCGGGCGTCTTGCGCCGTGCGGATATCAGCGAAAAGGATGTTCTGGATTCCTGAGCCGATAGCGCGCATGGCCAGGTGGCCCCTCGTATCTTGCTCGATCTTGACCATCCCGGCGAAGTCGGGGAACAGTTCGATCGCCCGGCCGAGGTTGTCCAGGTCATGCATCGTCCAAGGCGCATACTCGGCAACGAACTCCACGTAATCGAACTGGCGGGTCTGACCTACGAGCTCGGTTATCGTCGGCCACGTTGACAGCACGTGCGTGCCGAGGCTAGGTCCTCCGCTGTCCAGAAGCTCCCTGAGCCGGTTACGCCGGAGCGGATAAGGTTCCATCGGTACGATCTCCTTCGGTGCCTGCCCTAGCCAGCGGCAAAGAACCCGGCCAGCTCAATGCGCGCTTGCCTGCCAAGCTCGCAGGCAACATCCTCGGGTACGCCGCGATAAGGCCATCGGGTACGTGTCCCGATCGGCGCCCAGGCGCCAACCGCCGCCAGCATCTTGTCCAGCGCGGCGTTGCAGTAGCCACTGCGCTGGAGCGGCGCCACGTGCTCGTCGAAGAACGCGTTCAGCTCGCGCTCCAGCCCTAGCCCCGCCGCCGGATCGGTGAGCATCGTGCGATACCACCGCGTCGCTCCGGCCGGGGTCATGCAAGCCACGTTCGAGTAGGAGCCGTGCGCGCCCAGTAGCAATCCACTGGCCAAGTGGTGACCCGCCACGAAGATGGCGATATCGCCAGCGCAGGTTCGCATCTTACCGAACCACGCATCGTCGCCGCCGGCCACCTTGATCCCCGCGAGTTGCGGGAAGGCCGCGGCCAGACGGCCGAAGAGCTCTGGCGTCAGCTGCGTCTTTGCGTGCGGCGGGTTGTACAGGACCAGCGGGACTGGCTCGGCTGCTCGCGCCATCCCGTCGATCGTGATTAGCACTTCGTCGGGGGGCAGAGGGCACCAGTCCGGCAGGATGACTTGAATTGCTGACGGCGCGCAGGCCGCGGCTGAACGGATCCGGCGCAGTGAGATCTGTCCGCTCATATGACTGGCGCCGAGTTGAAAAGGGACCCCGGCATCGCGGCAGCGGGCGGCGACAAGCCCGGTTATCCGCTCGTACTCATCTTCGTCCAGGGCGTGAAACTCGCCCGCCGTCCCGTTCGTGTAGATACCGTCCAGGCCAGCCCGGACCAGAACAGCGAGTTCCTCAGCCAGCCGCCCGAAGTCGATCGAGTCGTCTTCATTCAGCGGCAGCAGCACCGGTGCCCATGTGCCGCGCAGCGTCTGCCGGGTCAGCGGCTGCATCAGGAGCGCTCAGCGGGTGCCGGCGACGACGATCGCACCGTGCTCTAGCTGTCCCGAGGTCAGCCACTCGATCGCATCGCCCACCGTCCACGTATCGAGCCGCCACGCCGACCGGTCCGAGTATCCGGCGACGTGTGGCGACAGCAGGACGTTCGGAGCCTGCAGCAACGGCGAGTCGGCGGGCAGCGGCTCGTGGCCGAAGACATCTAGCCCGGCACCGCCGAGCTGGCCGGATGTCAGTAGCTCCGCCAGCGCAACCTCGTCCACCTGCCCGCCCCTGGACACGTTCACGAGCACAGCACCGCGAGGTAGCAGCGACAGCTCACGCCTGCCCAGCATGCCCCTGCTCTCGGGAGTCAGCGGAGCATGCACGGTGACGATGTCACTGTCGGCTAGCAGGTCATCGAGCCGCTCTTGCCTGACGGCGCCCGCGAGTTCGGTGTCCGGCAGCAGCGGGTCATAGACGAGTACCGAGCGCACCATAGGCGCAAGCTGATCTGCGACGATTCGCCCGATCCGGCCGTAGCCGACAATGCCGGCAACGGACTCGTCCAATGGCTTCACCGGCTTGATGTCGAGCCTTCCGCCGGTCGCCCAGCCGTCGCGTACATACCGGTCGCACTGAGCAAGCTTGCGGTGTACCGCCAGCACCATGGCGATGGCGTGGCTGGCTACTTCGGGAACGCCGAAGGTGGGTTCGTTGAACACGGTAATGCCGGCCGCTGCTGCTGCATCCAGGTCAACGGTGTCGGTCCCGATGCCCATCCGCCCGATCACTCGGATCCCGTCGTCCATGGCGAGTATCAACTCCGCGGAGAGCAGCTGCAGTGCGACAACCACTGCGTCAGCGCCTGCTGTTGCCGCCCGGATATTCGCCACGGAGGAGATATCCGCAAGCCGGACCGTAGCGCGATCCCTGAAGTGCTCGATGACGTCGGCCGGGGCGCGCATGGCACCGTTGGCGACCACAATCACCGGCAGGCGCGCAGGACGGGTGACGACACGCACGGGGGCAGCTTGCGCGCTCGGCAGAGCGGCATCCTTTTCGCTAGTCATCAGTAAACAGTCTACTATCATCGGCCGCCCATTGGTATGGCACCGGAGCCACCGGAATGGCCAGCTGGCGCGTAAGCTGACGGCGAGAGCGGGAGGTGCGCGCATGAGCTCGACTGATGTAGCGCCACGATTCCAGCGCTGGGTCGGCCAGACATCGAACTTGGACCGGTGCACCCGGTGCGGGCGTCCGCGTTCGGTACACGGGCCCGACTGGAGCTGCCCGTCGGGCCGCCCGCACGGGGCGGCTTCGGCGGCTCTGATCGCGGGCAGCCTGTTAGCGGTCGCAGGTGTAGCACTGCGCCTCACTTCGGCCATTGCTAACCATCAGGTCCCTGCGGCACTGTTCCTTGCCGGGGTGATCCTGGCGATGGCCGGCTTCAGCTTGCTCGGCCCGCCGAAGGAGCATCCGAAGAGCTAGCGGCGACGCTGGCGCGACCACCGCGCCGGGATCGACGCCGTGCGTGCGCAGCACCGCGACTCGCCAGTGCGCTAGTCTCCGCGTCAGCTCGGGCCGGCCGCTCCGGGATCGATGCCGTGCGCGCGCAGCACCGTCCGGAGGCGGGTCACCTCTGCGCGCAGCTCGGCTACTTCCGCGGCAAGCGGCAGCCGCTCCGTCCACTCCCGCGCCGTGGCGTCCCGGTCGATCAGCAGCTCGGTCTCGGTGTCGCTGAGTTCTTCGGCGCGCTTGAAATCCTTGGCATCAATCGCGGCTTCCTTGTCCCGGCGCAGTCCGTCGATGACCCGATCGAGCTCGGTCAGGTCCGGCTTCATGCCGGTCCAGCGCTCGAGAGCAGCAAGCCCCGCGGCAAGCGCGTCGAGCCGCCGCGCGGTCTCGGTGTCAGGGCCGGGGCGCAGCTCCGTTCCCGCCCTGGTGCCGAGCCTGCTCGCTGACCGCCTGGGCACCATCTCGATCACCCGCTGCCGGACCGCACCGGGCTGCGCGCCGAGCCCGGCCAGGGTCCGGGCGGCGACGCTCGTGTCGTTGTGGATCACGCCGAGCAGGATGTGCTCAGTGCCGATGTAATCGCAGCCAAGCTGCAACGCCTCCCGCAGCGCCAGCTCCAGCGACCGCTTGGCGGGCGGGGTGAACGGGATATGCCCGGCCCGGCCGCGGCCACGGCCGACCGTCGCTGCCACCGCCTCCCTGGCTGTCTCCAGGGTGATCCCGAGCGAAGTCAGCGCGCTGGCGGCGACGCCGCTGCCGTCGCGCAGCATCCCGAGCAGCAGGTGCTCAGTGCCGATGTAACTGTGGCCGAGTTCCCTGGCCTCCTCCTGGGCCAGCACGACGGCCCGGCGCGCCCTGTCGGTAAACCGCTCGAACATGGTGCACCTGCCCTTCGACTTAGAGCATCGGCACGACCAGCCGCCGCAGTCAAGCTGGCCGAGACTCCGGTAGCGGCTGCGGCAGCGCGAACCGCTCGCCGCCCTGGCGAATGTCGCCGTATCTCGGCACACTGGACGATGTGTACGACTTCGAAGTGCTGGTCATCGGCTCAGGGCCGGGCGGGCAGAAGGCGGCGATCGCCGCAGCCAAGCTCGACCGCCGGGTCGCGATAGTCGAACGGCCCGACATGCTCGGCGGCGTGTGCCTGAACACCGGCACGATTCCGTCGAAGACGTTGCGCGAGGCGGTGCTCTACCTCACCGGGCTCGACCAGCGCGAGATGTACGGCCAGAGCTACCGGGTCAAGGATGAGATCACCATCGGCGACCTGACAGCCCGCACGAAGCATGTGGTCAGCCGGGAGAACGATGTCGTGCGCAGCCAGCTCACCCGCAACCGCGTCACGGTCCTGACCGGGACCGCGCGCTTCACCAGCGCGACGACGGTGGAAGTAGCAAACGGCAGCGGCCGAAGCCGTGAGTACAGCGCCGAGAAGATCATCATCGCGACCGGCACTAAGCCGGCCCGGCCCGCCACGGTGGAGTTCGATGAGCGCACGATCATCGACTCCGACGGCATCCTGCAGCTCGACCGGGTACCCCGGTCGATGGTGGTGGCCGGCGCCGGAGTGATCGGCATCGAGTACGCCTCGATGTTCGCCGCCCTCGGCACCAAGGTCACCGTCGTCGAGCAGCGCGACCGGATGCTGGAGTTCTGTGACCTCGAGGTCGTCGAGGCGCTCAAGTACCATCTGCGCGACCTGGCGGTGACCTTCCGGTTCGGCGAGACGGTGTCTGCCGTCGAGCGCCACCCGGACGGCGCTATCGCGGCGCTGGCCAGCGGGAAGCGCATCCCCGCCGATACGGTCATGTACTCGGCTGGCCGTCAGGGCATGACCGACGAGCTCGGCTTGCCCGCCGCCGGGCTGTCCGCGGACGCGCGCGGCAGGATCGCTGTGGATGAGTTCTTCCGCACCGCCGTTCCGTCGGTCTATGCGGTCGGTGACGTGATCGGCTTCCCGGCGCTGGCGGCCACCTCGATGGAGCAGGGCCGCCAGGCGGCGCAGCATGCCTGCGGCGAGGCGCAGCACCAGGTAAGCCAGCTGCAGCCCATCGGGATCTACAGCCTGCCGGAGATCAGCTTCATCGGGCAGACCGAGGACCAGCTCACCCGCGACTGCGTCCCGTTTGAAGTCGGCGTCTCCCGGTACCGCGAGCTCGCCCGCGGCCAGATCATCGGTGACTCCTACGGCGTGCTGAAGCTACTGGTGTCGCCCGCCGACCGAACCTTGCTCGGCGTGCACGTCTTCGGGACCGGCGCGACTGAGCTGGTGCATATCGGCCAGGCTGTCATGGGTTGTGGCGGCACCGTCGACTACCTCGTCGATGCCGTGTTCAACTATCCGACGCTCGCCGAGTCATACAAGGTCGCTGCGCTGGACGCGACGAACAAGATGCGGCAGATCGAGCGCTTCTCCGCCTAGCCACGGGTGGGCCGGGGCGTGCATTTGGCCGACTGCGACCCGAGGTTGTTCGTGAGCGGCGGGCTCAGCCGCCGCAGCCGCACGCGCCACCGCAGCAGCCACCGCCGCCGCCCGCTCGCGGCGCGGCGGACTCTGCGGCCCGGCCGCCCACAGCGACCGTGGACAGCAGCTTGACCGTGTCGTCATGGCCTGCCGGGCAGGTGGCGGGGGCCGACGACTCGCTCATCGGGCGGGACTGCTCAAAGGTGTCGCCGCAAGCGCGGCACCGGTACTCATATCGCGGCACGCGTTAATACTACCTGGGCCCCCGCGGCGCCACACGGGGCTCAACCGACACACCCTGCTAGTTCGCCGGGATTGCTGGCGGCATTTGTCGCTTATGCGCCCGGCAAACCGCCAGGGTGTCGTGCTAGGGCGGTCAGTCGGCGACAGGTGCGGCTTGCGCCACGCTGGCCGCGTCGTCGGCCGCCGTCGCCACAGCGGGATCGGCGTAGTAGAACTGCTTGCCGCGCATGAATGAGATGAGCGCGCCGAGCACTGACATCGCGATCGCGGCGCTGAACACGATGACCAGGCCGTGATGGAACGGCCCCGATATCAGGTTCGGAAAGAACTGCTTGCCGGTGAGGATCGCGGCGTTGCGGGCAGGCAGCTTGGCCAGGGCTCCGGTCGGCGCGAGCATGCTCCTGATCGGGTTGTAGCCAAGCAGCGCCGAGAACAGGGTGCTGACCGG
>Ga0335075_10006438_pt1 | contig 18142 bp, 19 predicted proteins | sample Lox_Sample_24_FD_206723 | JGI IMG/M metagenome (GOLD analysis project Ga0335075, IMG submission 206723) | Soil microbial communities from Loxahatchee National Wildlife Refuge, Florida, United States - Lox_Sample_2.4 | ecosystem: Environmental > Terrestrial > Soil > Wetlands | place: USA...
GTGGAAGCCGGCGCTCAACGCGTTCGCAATCACCTTCAACGACCGTTTCCCGGCGGCCGAAACCTACTAATGGAAACCGCCGGAAACACCGTTAACGCGATAGTCCCTCGCACACCGCAAAAATTCGAGTGCATTGTCGACCCAGTGCGGGACTTCGTCCGTTGTGCGACTTGGTGAGTCATCGCGGTGGTGTGCGGCCGCGTTGTGGTGACTGCGGGGGCCGTCACGTAACAACGTTCGAGAGCTGTTGCCGTCCGACGATGTCGGTGCTGAACTCGGTGATCGATCCGGTGTCAGTCGATCCCGCGCCGCCACATCGTCGGCGCGTGGCATGATCGAATGGCGATGCGCGAGCCGGCTACTGCGTTGCAAGAGCGCTGGCGCGGCCAGTTGTACTGGTATGACGGCGGCCATGTCGGCCACGTGTTCTCCCGGCGCGTGCAGCGCGTCACCGAGCGATTCCTGCAAGGAGTGGTCAGTTGAGCGACCGCACGCTTGACGAATTGGGTTACTACCTGCTGGCCGGGGCCGGTGGTGAGGGGCCGGCGACGTTGATGGATGAGGCACGCCGCGGTGAGGAGTTGGGCTTCGGGACCGCGTTCATCTCCGAGCGCTGGAACATCAAGGAAGCTTCATCGCTCGTCGGCGCCGCATGCGCGGTGACCAGCAGGATGCAGATCGCCACCGCCGCAACCAATCACAACACCCGTCATCCGCTGATCACCGGATCGTGGGCGACCACTATGCATCGGCTTTCCGGCGGCCGGTTCACCTTGGGCATCGGCCGTGGTATCGCTGCAATCTACGGGGCATTCGGCATCCCGGCGGTGACGACTGCGCAGATGGAGGATTGGGCCCAGGTGATGCGCCGACTGTGGCACGGCGAGGTGATCTTCAACCACGACGGCCCGATGGGCCGCTACCCCGTACTGTTTCTCGACCCGGACTTCGACGAAGACATCCGACTCGCGCTGGTGGCTTTCGGGCCCAACACGCTCACGCTCGGCGGCCGTGTTTTCGACGACGTCATCCTGCACACCTACTTCACACCGGAGACTTTGCAGCGTTGCGTCAAAACGGTCAAGTCGGCCGCGGAGAAGGCGGGTCGCGACCCGGACAGCGTGCGGGTGTGGTCGTGCTTCGCCACAGTTGGCGACCACCTGCCCGAACAGCTGCGACTGAAGAAGACCGTCGCGCGGCTGGCCACCTATCTGCAGGGGTACGGCGATCTGCTGGTACAGACCAACAACTGGGATCCCGCGGTGCTGCAACGGTTTCGGGAGGATTCCATAGTGGCCTCAATCGCCGGCGGAATCGACCACAAGGCCACGCCTGCGCAGATCGAACACATCGCCACCTTGATTCCCGACGAGTGGTTGGAGCCGTCTGCGACCGGGTCGGCCGAGCAGTGTGTGGCTCGCATTCGCAAGGAATTCGACGACGGGGCCGACGCGGTCATCATGCACGGCGCGACACCCGACGAGCTCGAGCCCATCGTCGCGGCGTATGGCTGACTGGTGAGCAGACGCGAAAGCCCCAATTTCGTTCCGAAAATAGGTGCTTTCGCGTCTGCTCGCGCGGAGAAATCAGGTGGACATCGCGCGGCGGTTCATATCCCTGTGCAAAGGGTAGGGGCGTCGCAATCGTTACCGGGGCAGTAGGTCGAGTGTGCGGCGTTGACCATAGTTCCGACGTCCAACAACGTAACGCCCCTCGCGTTCAAGTGGGCGTGAACGTCGTCGGCAATCTGTTGTGGCGTCCAACCCCAAGTGAGGTCGTAGCAGATGAGGTGCGCTTCCCCGATGAGTGCCTCCTCCGTCTTGGGCGGCCAAGTAAGGCCGACAGCACGCAATTGAGCGAGGTATGCGTCGTCGCGGGGATCGGCAGTCGCAATCGCAGCGCTACTAACAAGGGCAGCGCCAGCCATCATGAGGATGGTAAGACTGGCCAGCCACCTAGGTGCGCGCATTGGATTCCTTTCATTTCTTGTTGGCGTTAGCGAGGTCGTCAACAGTGTGTGGGTCCAATGCAGCGCAGACGTGAAGAATAGCCAAAGCTTGGAAAGGCGGCTCCTCGTAATTCAGAGTCCGTTGACAAGTGTGTCGCTCGGGATGTCCGCTGAAATCGCGTGAGCGGACGAAGGCACCGCCCATGCTGCGGACGTCACCGATATGGCGCAGGTCCAAGCGGCGGGCCAAGACGCTGTCGACATTTACGGTCGCATCGACGTGATCGTGAACAACGCAGGCGTGATGCCGCTGGCTTTTTTCGCCGACCATGAACGCGCGTGGCAGAAATGGCACAACGCGATCGACATCAACATCAAAGGCGTCGTGAACGGCATCTCGGCGGTCTATGACACGATGATCAAGCAGCGCCGAGGCCAGGTCGTGAGCCCTACGACCCGAGCAGGGGCATGGCCGTTGAGCGCTGAGCAGACGCAAAAGCACCCATTTCGTCCCGAAAATGGGTGCTTTTGCGTCTGCTCACGCCCCGGCCGTTAGGGCATGATCACGGTCCGGCTCACCGGTTCGGCGACCGCTTGCCGGCTGGACAGGCCCCGAATCAACGAAGCCAGCAGCGCGTCACGGGTTTCGCGGGGATCGATGAGCTCGTCGAAACCCATCCGCTCGGCGGATAGATAGGACGCTTGCAGCTCGGCGTCGCGTAGCTTCGCGGTGAGGTCCTCGCCGGCATGCGACGCCCGGCTCAGTGCCGCCGCGCTCATCGCACCCATCGTCGCGCCGGGGTAGGCGAACGTCGCGACCTGGTCATCGAAACTCAGCAGCGACATGACCATCGAGCCGAACCCATAGGCCTTGCGCAGCGTGAGGTGCAGCTTCAAGGTGGTGGCCGCGGTCTGGGCGGCGAACATTCGCGCACCGGCACGCAGCACGCCGCTGCGTTCGGACCGGCTGCCGGGCAGCATGCCGGGGTTGTCGGCGAGGAAGACGATCGGCAGGTGGAACGAGTCGGCCACCATGATGAAGTGCGCCGCCTTGTCCGCGGCGTCGGCGTCGATGGAGCCGGCCAGCACCTTGGGCTGGTTGGCCACCACCGCGACCGGATGGCCGCCCAGATGCGCCAGCGCGCAGATGATCGCCTTGCCGAACTGCGGCTGGATTTCGAACCAGTCGGGCTGGTCGAAGATCACGTCGAGCACGGCACGCATGTCATAAACGCGGCGGTTGTCGCGCGAAACGATGTTGAGCAGCTCCGGTGTCTGCCGCGGCTGGGTGGTTTCGTCGTGTGGCAGCGACGGCGGGTACGACCACGCGCTGGGTGGGAAGTACGACAGGTAGCGGCGGACGTCGCCGAGCACGGCTTCGTCGTCCTCGGCGACGTTATGGATCACCCCGCTGGGTAACGCGACATCGGGTCCGCCGAGGTCCTCTTTCGAGATGTCTTCTCCGGTGGACTCTTTGACGACGGGTGGGCCGGCGGTGAAGATGGCACCTTGCCTGCTCATGATCCGGAAGTCACAGACCGGGGCCACCAAGGCGCCGTGTCCGGCCGAGGGTCCGAGCACGGCGGCGACGGTCGGGACCCGTCCCGAGCACTGCGCTTGGGCAAGTAGGTCGGTCGGGCTGCGGCCATAGTGCCCACCGGTCGGACGGAAGCCGGCGCCTTCCAGCAGCATCACCAGCGGTATTTTGTCGCGCAGCGCGAGCTCCGCGATCCGGTAGCGCTTGGAGTTGCCGCCGGGCCCGATACTGCCGGCCATGGTGGTGAAGTCTTCGGCGCCCAGCATCACCGGTGAGCCGTTGATCCAGCCGGAGCCGACGATGATCCCGTCGGCGGCGATCTCGCCGCCAACCAGGGTGCCGAGTTCGCGGAATGTCCCCGGGTCGACGAGGTGATCGATCCGCGCCCGGGCGTCGAGCTTGCCTTTGCCGCGGTGTTTCGCGACCCGCTCCGCACCGCCCAGCGCCCGGGTGTGCTGACGGCGATGGTCGAGGTCGTCGAGCGTCTCCTGCCAGTCGGCGGACTTCGTCATCGTGATGTCCTCACTCGTCGCGCGTCACGTACTGAAGTGCTTACTGTAGCGTCTGCGAGAGGTGCGCGGCCACCGGCCGCATGACGACACGGAGATGGAGTGGCGCGATGAGCATCCGGTTGACGATGGACGAAGCATGGGAAGCCGTCGAGTCGGCGCATACCGGAATTCTGACCACTCTTCGCCGCGACGGCATGCCAATTGCGTTGCCGGTGTGGTTTGTGGTCGACGATCGCAGCGTCGCCCTGATGACACCGGCCGGCACCAAGAAGATTGCGCGCATCCGGCATGATCCCCGGGCGTCGTTTCTGGTCGAGTCCGGGGAGCAGTACAGCGAGCTGCGCGGCGTCCATCTCACCGGACGGGTCGAGGCTGTCGAGGACGCCACGGCGACGTCACGGATCGAGGCTGCCGTCGACGCCAAGTACGCCGCATTTCGCCCGCCCGCCGGCAAGTTGCCCGCGACGGCTCAGGCCTACTATGCGAAGCAGGCATTTCTTCGCTTCGTGCCGGAAGGGCGAATCCTGACATGGGACAACGCCCGGCTGAAGATGAAGTAGCCGACGTCGCAGGGCTTTTGCCGCCACGCGGGTGCTGACATTGACCCTACCGAATTGCTTACTGTAGCGTCGCGAGTATGACGTCCGAGGGCTTTCAGCTGCCGCGAAGCGCGCGGATGACCGCTAGGATTGCCTCCGGCCTCAAGGTCGATGGAGGCATCTTCACCGACCTCGCCCGGGTACCGGAGCTGGCGGTCACGCTGGAAAAGCAGGGCTATGACGCCTGCTGGACGGGCGAAATCAATCACGATCCATTTCTGCCGCTGCTGCTGGCCGCTGAACACACCACCCGACTCGAACTGGGCACCAGCATCGCGGTGGCGTTCGCGCGCAACCCCATGATCGTTGCCAGCCTCGGTTGGGATCTACAGACCTACTCGCAGGGCCGGTTCATCCTCGGCCTGGGCACCCAAATCAAGCCGCACATCGAAAAGCGCTTCAGCATGCCCTGGAGTCATCCGGTGGCGCGGATGCGCGAGTTTGTGCAGGCGCTGCACGCGATCTGGTCGGCCTGGAACGACGGAACCAGGCTGCGGTTCGAGGGCGAGTTCTACACGCACAAGCTGATGACGCCGATGTTCACGCCTGAGCCGCAACCGTTTTCGGCGCCCAAGGTCTTCATCGCAGCTGTCGGTGAAGCGATGACCGAGATGTGCGGCGAGGTCGCCGACGGCTTACTGGCCCATGCTTTTACCACGAGGCGTTATTTGCACGAGGTGACGATGCCAGCGGTGCAGCGCGGCCTGCAGCGCTCTGGTCGCGATCGGCGCGCAATTCAGGTGGCGTGCCCGGTGTTCGTGGTGACCGGCAACGACGACGCCGAGTTGACCCTCGGCGCGGACGGCGTCCGCAAGCAGATCGCCTTCTACGGGTCGACGCCCGCCTACCATAAGGTGCTCGAGCTGCACGGCTGGGGCGATGTGGCCACGGAGTTGCATCGACTATCCCGGCAGGGGGAATGGGATGCGATGGGCGCGCTGATCGACGACGAGATCCTGGACGCCTTCGCCGTCGTCGCGACGTACGACAAACTCGCGGCCGCGCTGCAAAGCCGCTGCGACGGCGTGATCGACCGGGTGATGCCGTCGTTCCCCCGCACCGTCTCCGAATCCACGGTCACCGCCGTACTGCACGAGTTGCGCACACCAGGAGCCGCCCATGAGTACGCCCACGATGGATGAAGCCGCCAAGGTCCTCGCCGATCCACTGGCATATGCCGACGAGCCGAAACTGCATGCGGCGCTTACTCATTTGCGTGCCAAGGCGCCGGTGTCGCGGGTCGAGGTGCCGAACTACCGGCCGTTCTGGGCGATCACCAAGCACGCCGACATCATGGACATCGAGCGCGACAACCTGCTGTTCACTAACTGGCCGCGCCCGGTCCTGACCACGGCGGAGGGCGACGAGTTGCAAGCCGCTGCCGGGGTGCGCACGCTGATTCACCTGGACGATCCGCAACATCGGGTGGTGCGGGCGATCGGCGCGGACTGGTTCCGTCCAAAGGCGATGCGGGCGTTGAAGGTCCGCGTCGATGAGCTGGCCCGCAATTACGTCGACAAGATGATGGCGGTAGGCCCTGAGTGCGATTTCGTTCAGGAGGTCGCGGTCAATTACCCGCTTTACGTGATCATGTCGCTGTTGGGGATCCCCGAGTCGGACTTCCCGCGAATGCTCAAGCTGACCCAGGAGCTGTTCGGAAGCGACGACAGCGAGTTCAAGCGGGGCAGCAGCGGCGAGGATCAGATCCCCGCGCTTTTCGACATGTTCCAGTACTTCAACGGTGTGACCGCGGCGCGTCGGGAACATCCGACCGAGGATCTTGCGTCCGCCATTGCCAACGCCCGCATCGACGGTGCGCCGCTGTCGGACATCGACACAGTGTCCTATTACCTCATCGTCGCCACCGCCGGCCACGACACCACCAGCGCGACCATCTCGGGCGGTCTGCATGGTTTGATCGAAAACCCGGATCAACTTCAGCGGTTGCGCAACAATCTCGACTTGATGCCGCTGGCCACCGAGGAGATGATCCGATGGGTCACCCCGGTCAAGGAATTCATGCGCACCGCCGCCGAGGACACCACCGTCCGCGGAGTGCCGATCGCGGCGGGGGATTCGGTGTTGTTGTCGTACGTGTCGGGCAATCGGGACGAAGACGTCTTCACCGATCCGTTCCGCTTCGATGTTGGCCGCGATCCCAACAAGCACTTGGCATTTGGTTACGGCGTGCACTTCTGTCTGGGCGCGGCGCTGGCCCGCATGGAGGTGAACAGTTTCTTCACCGAGCTGTTGCCACGGCTGAAATCCATTGAGTTGATTGGTGCTCCGCAATTCGTCGCCACCACATTCGTCGGCGGACTCAAGCACCTCCCGGTTCGCTACCAGTTCCACTAAACCGGCGGCGGCCACCGTTGCTGAATTTGATGTGGTTAACAGCAGGCAAATGCAAACCCAGGTCAGGAAACGGTGGCGGATGGATATGCCGAATACTCACCACCCTTAGGATCTCCTGTGATAGGCCCGTAATCGACATTTTAAGGCTTCGCAGGAGGAACAAGGTCATGGCTATCGCACGGTGCATCACTGCAGCCGGCTTTCTCGCAGGTCTCGCTCTCGGACTAGCCGCCCCTGCCGGCGCGTGGGGACCGGCCGGCCCCGCACCACTTCCTGCTGACTTCCAAACGAACGCCCACTACACCGAGACCCAGATAAACCCGGCAGACAATCAGCCGTTCACCGTCAACGGTCAACCGGTCGTCAACCAGTGGTACTTCAGCCCATGCGGCGACGGATGCGCTTCGGCAGCTCGCGAACCCGGCGGACCCCCGCTGGGGCAAGCCAATTTGGTGAACGGACAATGGGTGTTGGACACCACCGATGGCGCAGACTGCCCGGACGGCACCAGCGTTCCGGACGCCATCGCGGCCCACCGCACGTGGGACCCGAACACCCTCGCGGGCACAGTCCAAACCACCGGCAGTAAGCCGGCCTGTGGTCTCCCACCGGGAGAGCCGGAGACTGCCAACATTCAACTACAGCTGGCGCCCTGAGCTACGAACCCGAATCCGCGTCCGCGGCCCGGCTCTACTCCTAAACTCGCACCATCGTGACAATGGTGTGTTGAGGATGCGGGGGCTAGCCTGTGTTGGGTGTTCATCATGCGGCGATCTGCACCGCCGACGTCGAGCGGTCGTTGAGGTTCTGGCGAGACGGGCTGGGATTCACCGAGCTGTTCGACCGCACCTTCAGCGGTAACTGGCCAGAGCTCTTCGGGGCTGTGTCTGATCAGTTGCGCTCGATATTCCTCGGTGATCCGCAAAACCCGGACACCGGGATCGTCGAGCTCGTGGTCTTCAAGGGAGCCGGCGATGCGCCGGCTCCAGCTTCCGGTCCCCGGCACGGATTCTTCCTGCTTTCCCTGCAGCGTGACGTCGATGCGACGCTGTCCAGTTTGGCCGCTTTGGGTTTCACCGACGGCGTGCGGCGTGTCGGTGTGCCCGCACCGGCAGGTGCGACCGTCCCGATGGCGGTCATTACTGCACCCGACGGGGTACTGGTCGAGCTGATCGGCGCGCCGGCGACGATGCAGAGCGAAGCGATGAGGAGGAGTGGGGCCAAATGATCGCCGCCATGAGCCGCGCCGCCGTGACCGCTCTGGTGACTGGCGGTGCTTCGGGCATCGGGCGGGAAGTCGCCGGAAGGCTGGGTGATGCGGGTTACGGCGTCGTGGTGTGGGACCAGGCTGGCGGCGACATCGATTGCGACATAAGTGATTCGGAGGGGGTGGCCGCGGCGATGAGCCAAACCGTGCGGGAGTATGGTGTGCCCACCCGGGTGGTGGCTTGCGCGGGCATCGGTGCGTCCGGCACGTTGTTGGCGGAGTCGGTTGAGCAGTGGCAGCGGGTGCTGGCGGTGAACCTCACCGGTACCTGGCTGACCATCCGGGCTGCCGCTCAGGCGATGATCGATGCGGAAACCGGCGGGTCGATCGTTGTCGTTTCCAGCATCAGCGGAACCGTCGCCGACCGCGACATGGGCGCCTACTGCGTGTCCAAAGCGGGGTTGAACATGCTGTGCAAGGTTGCCGCCGTGGAGTGGGGCGGTGACGGTATCCGGGTGAACGCCGTCGGCCCCGGCGTGACCCGCACGCCGATGCTGGGCGAACCCGAGCAATTGCCCGGCTGGGTGGAGGGGTTGTCGGAACGTACCGCATTAGGACGTCTCGGGGAAGCCGCCGACGTAGCCGGTGTCATCGTTGGTGTGCTCGAATTGCCCTGGGTGACAGGACAGGTCGTTCACGCCGACGGTGGTCTCGCTCTGCACAGCCCGATCGACTCATACGGTCAGGTGCAGCGACTACGCGGGAACCTCAGGCAATCCCGAAATCAATGACGCCACGGATGATTTCACCATTGAGCAGATCTGCATAGGCTTCGTTGATGTCGTCTAGCCGATAGCGTTTGGTGATCATCTCGTCGAGCAGCAGCTGTCCGCTCTGATAGAGCCTGGCGAGCTTGTAGATGTCTGCCTTGGGATTACAGGAGCCGAACACGGTACCCGCCAGGTTCTTGTTCATCAGGATGAAGTCCTGCAGGTCGAATTTGATCCCCCGCGTTGTTTGCGCGGTCATGCCGGTGAGCACGCAGGTTCCGCCCTTGCGGGTCAGCCGCAAGGCGCTGCGGACGTCGTCGGCGTCGATCAACGACGGTGAAACGACGACGCCGTCGGCCATCACACCGTAGGTCAGTCCGGTGACCAGGTCCAGCGCTTCGTCGGCGTTCGCACAAGTATGGGTGGCGCCGAACCGCAGCGCTGACTTCTGTTTGAATTCGACCGGGTCAACAGCCACGATCTGCGTGGCGCCGTTGATGCGGGCGCCCTGGATGGCGCCGGTACCGATGCCGCCGGCGCCGATGACGACGACCGTGTCGCCGCCGCGCACACCGGCCCGATTGGCGGCTGACCCGTACCCGGTGGGAATGGCGCATGACAGTAGCGCGCTCGGCAGCAACGGAAGATCCGGCTCGACCTTGACGAGGGAATTCGTCGACACCACAGTGTGTTCGGCGAACGCGCCGACTTTGGAGATGTGCCCCAACGGCTTGCCGTCGGCGAGGTGGTGGCGAAAAGTACCGTCGGTGGGCATTCCCGGTGTCAATGTGCCGATACCGGCGTCGCACAGGTATTCCATGCCGGTTGCGCACCAGCGGCATTGGCCGCAGACAGCGACGAACGACATCACCACATGGTCGCCGGGCTCGAAATCGGTGACCCCGTCGCCGACATCGCACACGATGCCGGAACCCTCGTGGCCGCCGATGGTGGGAAACATGGTGGGCAACCCCATTGCTCGCAGGACTTCGTTGGGCGCTGCCATGTCGCCTTTGAGGATGTGATCGTCGGAGTGACACAAACCGGCGGCGGCCATCTGAACGAGGACCTCGCCGGCGCGCGGGGCGTCGAGCTCGAATTCCTCGACGGACCAGGGGCCGCCGACATCATGCAGAATCGCTGCCCGGCTTTTCATGACACTGGGGCGAAGGTAACCGGAAGCTTGTTGGGCGACCGGAAAGTGAGGCCGACGATCCTGGCTGCTTCTGCGGTGCCGTCATCGGGTAACAGGGCCAGGTTCGCGACGCGGTCGAGCAAGCTGTTCAACATCACCCGGGTTTCCAACCGGGCCAAGTGCATTCCGAGACACATGTGGATGCCGCCCGCGAAGGCGATGTGGGCTTGGCGCGGACGGCGGATGTCGAACGTGTTGGAGTCGGTCCAGCGGCTGTCGTCGCGATTGGCCGAGCCCATGCACATGTCGATCTGCGCGCCCGACGGGATTTCCTTGCCTCCGATTTCGACGTCCTCGGTGGTGGTGCGCATGACCATGGTCAGCGGAGTTTCGTAGCGCAGTCCCTCTTCGATCGCGCCGGGTATCAGGCTTCGGTCCTGGTAGACCATCGCCAACTGCTCGGGATGGGTCAGCAACAGGTAGAGCAGATTGCCGGACGAGCGATAGGTGGTTTCCAATCCCGCGGGCAACAGCAGGCGCAGGAACGAGATGATGGCCTCGTCGGTGAGCTTCTCGCCGTCGATTTCGGCGGCAACAAGGTCGCCGATGATGTCATTGGTTGGCTTGCGGCGGCGCTGCTCGACCTGGTCGAGGAAGTAGCCCTGCAATTCCGACGCCGCGTTCAACCCCGCCATGATGTCGGTGGGAATCGAGATCAGGTCCAGTGAGAGTCGCCGGAACAAGTCAAGGTCTTCACTGGGCAATCCGAGCAATGTCGAGATGATGCGGGTTGGGAATTCGAAAGTCAGCGACTTCACCAAGTCGGCATGTCCGTTGTGCTTGATTTCGTCGATAAGCTGATCGCACACCGGTCCGATGACCGATGGTTCCCAGCGTTCCAGGGCGGTAGCGCGAAACGCCTTGGCCACCAAGCTGCGGTGATCGTGATGTTCTTTGCCGCCCATCGCCAGGATGGTGTGGCCCATCACCAGTCCGATCGTCTTGTCGTAGGCGGCCGAGGTGAAGACCCGGTCGTTGCGGAAGGCCTGAAAGACACCGTCGTAGCCGAAGAGAACCCATTCGTCGTCCGGTCTCATTTCCTCGGGCATCTGAGTGTGGTCCGCCAGGGCGCCGTGCCAGACCGGATCGGTGTGCCTCATGTATTCGAAGAACGGGTAGGGACTGGTTTCGCCGGTGAGGTCGAGGACGACGGGTTGACCGTCGGGATCGGTGCTGAGCGGCATTAAGCGCTCCCTTCTGAGCAACCGTGGATTATCGCTATCATAATATAAATAGCAACGAAGCCCAATGGCTTGTGGTGGCTACCGTAGACGGGAACAGTATTGAGCTGCACGATCATCAGAAAGGCGGTGGTCCGGCCGTGCTGAAACGCCGATTGGTCTGCTCGCTCGACGAGCTGCCGCCGGGCACCATGAAGCTGGTCGATGTCGGCAAGTTCGGCGTGGGTGTGTACAACGTGCGGGGGTCTCTGCACGCGATCGTCAACTACTGCTCCCACGAGGGTGCGCCGTTATGCCTGGGCTACGTCGGCGGAACCAACGAAGTTGACCCCGATGCGCCGGACCGGTTGCGGCGCAGCCGCGACGGCCAGATCGTTCGGTGCCCTTGGCACAACTGGGAATTCGACGTCACCACGGGCTGCAACGTCGCCGATCCGCGACGGCGCATCCGCACGTACCAGGTCGACGTCAGCGACGGAGAGGTGTACCTGACCGCTTGAGCACCATGATCATCGACACCAATGTTCAGCCGCATTTCCGCTTCAACGCCGAAATCCGGGACTATCTGCCTGACGCCCACCGACTGCGGTCGATTCCCGACGTCGAACAGCAGTGGTATCAAGCGCCTGGCGGCGACTACCGCCGCGACCTTTACGGAGAGCACTATCCGGGGTCGGATCCGGAAACCGTTGCCCGCCATCTTTTTGACGACGCCGGGGTGCAGTACGCGATCTTGAACCCGTTGACCCGCGGCAACATTGCCGACTATTTGCTCAACAGCCGAATCTGCGCCGCGGTCAACGACTGGCTGCTGGACCGATGGCTGGAGCCAGACAGCACCGGTCGTTTCCGCGGCACTATCCGGGTCAATCCCGAGGACCCCAAAGGTGCGGTCGCCGAGATCGAGCGCCTTTCCGCACATCCCAAGCTGGTCCAGATCGGCGTTCCGATGCAGTCTCGCGAGCCGTATGGCAAGCCGATGTTCGAGCCGATCTGGGCGGCTGCGGCCGCGCACGGGCTGCCGGTCGCGGTGCACATCAACGGCGGCAACGGCGTCGACTATGCACCCACTTTCGCCGGGCACGCACACACCTATCCGGGCTACGCGGCCTTCATGCCACTGAACTACTTCGTCCATCTCGCGACGCTCATCGTCGAGGGTGTCTTCGGCCGACACCCGGGCCTGAAATTTGTTTTCGCCGACGGCGGATACGACATCCTCACCCCGTTGATGTGGCGGCTGGACACGTTCTGGTTGTCGATGCGCGACCAGACGCCGTGGGTGGACCGCTATCCCAATGAATACTTGCCGGCTCACGTCCGGTTCTGCTCGTCCGCGTTCGACGGACCGACAGACGCCGCCCAGATGCAGCGTTGGATGGAGTTCTCCGGCAAGGCCGATCTGCTGATGTACGGATCGAGCTATCCGCACTGGTCGACGTCGTCGCCGGAGATTGCGGCCGCGGGTCTTGACGCGGCGCAACGCGACAAGGTGCTGTGGCAAAACGCCAGTGAACTGTATGGGCTTGCAGTGAAGGAGACAGCAGGATGACCACGATCGAACGGGTCGAACCGCAGACCGAGATCGCGGTGGCGATCGTCGACACCGATGTGCATCCGATGCCCGTCTCGACCGACGTACTCAAGTCCTATGCGCCCGCCGACTGGATCGACAAGATCTGGCCGACCGGGAACACCGTCACACCGGTACCACACTTCTACGACACGCCGGACTCGTACAAGACCATGTCGATGCGTGTTGATGCGACCCCTCCCGGTGGTGGCTTCGCCGGCACCGATCCCGAATACGCCGCCAAACAACTGCTGATCGACGCCGGCGTGGGCATCGCGACGCTGGAGCCGATGTGCGACGCACAGCTGCCGCAGGCCGAGCACGTTTTGAAGTCGACCTACAACGACTGGCTCGCCGACGTCTGGCTGGACCAGAACAACGCACACGGCCGCTGGCGGGGATCGATCAGCGTCAGCGCACAAGTACCCGAGCTGGCCGGGCGAGAAGTCGAACGCTGGTCTGGGCATCCCTACATGGCTCAAGTATTGATGACACCGCAGACGCGTGGAATCCCTTTCGGCAACCCGCATTTCGACCCGCTCTACCGGGCTGCATCAGCCAACGGCTTCCCGGTGGCCACTCACCTGATGGGGCAGACGCCTTTCGAGTTGATTCCGCTGTACCCCGTGGGCAACCCGGCGCACTGGCACGATTTCTTCGCCTCCTGGCCGCTGCTGTACGTCTCACACTTGATGAGCCTGGTGTTCGACGGTGCCTTCGACCGGCACCCCGACCTGCGGGTGGTGTTCGTCGAGGGGGGCTTCACCTGGGCGATGCCGGTGATGTGGCGGATGGACCGGATCTGGGAAGCCCGCCGCAACGACCTGCCGCACGTCCGCCGCCGGCCATCGGAGTATGTCCGTGAACACGTCCGGTTCACCACGCAGCCGCTGGAAGACACCGACGTCGGACAATTCCGTGAATATCTGGAAATGATGGACCTCGGCGACAACCTGATGTTCTCGACGGACTACCCGCACTGGAGTTATGACTCGCCGGCCTATGCGATCAACCGTTTCCCCGCGGCGCACCGGGAGCGAATCATGCGGGGCAACGCGACCAAACTCTATCGGTTGCCGGCGACCGTGAAGGCCCTGCCCGGGGAACAGCCGCCGGCTTGAATGCTCTTGTCGATCTTTGACCACATGGAGTCGTTGCGGGTTTACGTTGGTGAACATGACGACCGAGACCGATCGCGTGCGGCTGAAAGGGCCGAGAGGAATCAGCCGCATTGACCCGGCGCTGCGCGATGCCGCAGCAGCCCTGGACATCGTCGAATTCCGTGCGGCGTCCCTTCCAGCCGAGCGGGAGCGTGCCGACCGGCTGGCCGCCGAGCGCGCGGCGGCCGTCGACACCGGCAGCGTCGAGATCGAAGACCGGGCCATCACCGGTCCGGGGGGTCGGCGGCTCGATCTGCGGCTCTACCGCGGCCTGACCAAGTCGCTGGCGCCGCTGGCGCTTTATGCCCACGGTGGCGCCTTCGTGACCGGAAACCTCGATACCGACCATCCGCACTGCGTTGAGCTGGCCCGAGCGGCCGGCTGCCTTGTCGTGTCGGTCGATTACCGGCTGGCACCGGAGCACCCGTGTCCGGCGGCGCTCGATGACGTCGAAGCGGCGTTTCGCTACGCCGTTGACAACAGCGACCTTCTCGGCGCGGACGGCACCCGCATCGTGGTGATGGGCCGGGATGCGGGCGCAGCGCTGGCCGCCGCGCTGGCGCAGCGCATGTTCGACCACGAGGGCCCGTCGATCCTGACTCAAGTGCTACACCAGCCGATGCTCGATTCCGACGCGACACCGTCGCGCCGGGAATTCCAGCGCACGCCGGGACTCAACGGCCCGGCCGTGAGCCGCGCGTGGGGCCACTACCTCGGTCACAGCGCCGCGAGCGGGCAATTCGTGCCGGCCCACCGCGCGAACTTGGAAGGGTTGCCGCCGGCGTTCATCAGTTGCGCGGAGATCGACCCGTGTCGCGACGAGGCCATCGACTACGCCAACCGGCTTCTGCACGCTTACGTGCACACCGAACTGCACGTTGTCGCGGCGACATTCCACGGCTTCGATTCAGCGGTGCCGGAGTGGGTTGTTTCCCGGGAAAGTGCCGCACTGCACGCTCAGGTTCTTCGCCGCTCGTTCGCCATCTGAACAACTGCCCGGGGCTGGTCTCGGCTCAGATCGGCTGAAACTTGGTGATAAGCCACTTGCCATGAACCTTCGTCAGCGACACCAGCACGCTGCTCGACGCCATCGCCGGATCGGGCCGGTCTTTGCTGACCGTGGCCTGGTTGACGAAGAGCAACACCACCGCCGAATTCGGGTGCAGTTCGGACGCTGCCGCACCCACGACCTGAGCGGTCGTCGTCAGCTTCTTTTCCTTGGCGGCCGGCGTGACGATCTCCCGGGTGAACTGGTCGTAGTAGTTCAGGAAATCCCCGGTGAGATGGGATTTCGCCGCGGCGAAGTCCTGGTTGAGGGTGTCCGGTTTGTAGGACAGCAATGCCACGGTGCCGTCGCGCGCGGCGTCGATCGCGCTTTGAGCGGCAGCTGCGTCGGTCTTTTCATCAGGCCGGTACTGCTTCGCGTACAACCACGCGGCCAGCGCACCGGACACCAGGAGAAGCAGGATGAGAACCAGCGGGGCGAAATCGTGGTGTCGGTGGCGCGCGACTTTGCCGCCGATCCATGAGGTCCTCTCCCGCTTGGTCGCGCCGTCGTCGTGCCGCGCTTCGTGGCCGTCGGGTGCGGTCTTGTCGATCTCCACCCCGTCGCTGGGCTCGAGATCCGGCGCGTCCGCGACTTTGCGCTGCTCGGTCGTGTCGTCCGCGCTCATAGCACGAACTCGACTTTCGAGATCTTCAATTGATCACCGTCTCGGACCACTGATACCCGGAACCGAAAAGCTCGTGGATCATCTTTGGCGCCAGCCGAATTGGTGACGCGTTCGTTAGCGAGGACCAGAACCACGGCGGAGTCTTTACTCATCGACTCCACCGCAGTGGCCGCGACCGACCCTTCGGTGACCGCTTTGGAATCTTTTACCACCGAGGCGAAATCGTCCGCACGACGCTGGAAGTCGTCCCTGAACTCGCCGGTGGCGCTGTCGAGTACCCGCTGGACGTCTTCCTTGGCCTTGTTGAAGTCCAGCGAGGTCAAGTTGATGACGCCTTGTCTGGCGGCCGCGGCATAGGCCGCGGATTGCTGCCGTTCCGCCAGGACCCGGTGGTGATGCCACAGCATCCATCCACTGGCTCCCAGCAGAGCGCATATCGCGACGACGGTGGCAGCGCCAAGTGGCTTGCTCAGCCCGGACAACCGCGGAATCCGCAACCGTCGTGTGGCTGAGACCGTCGGCGTCGCCGGTGACTTCGGCAATTTCGACGGCTGGGGTGCTTCGGGTGTCTCGGTCGTTTTGGGCGTCTCCGCGCTGGCGCCGGCGGCTTCAGCGACCGCCGCTGTGTCTTCGGCCCCCGCTTCAGGCTCCTTCTCGGCCTGCGCCTGCGCCGCACGCCGCAACTTGATCGCTCGCGCGCGTGCGCGCGCCGCCGCAGCCAGCGCTTCGGCCTCAGCCGCCTCGGCCTCGGCTTCCTCGGCCAATGCGATTGCATCCGCCTTCGCCTTGGCGGAATCCTGCGGCCGCTCGCCCACGTCAGCCACGACGGCTATAGCTTCTCGACGTCATTATCGACTGAACTCCGGTATCTCTTACTGTATTGCTCATTGCTACCATCGTTGGCACCAGTGAACCCCGACTGGGATCGAATCGGACGGGAAGGTCCAGCCAATATCATGACTGCCGTCGATTCCCCCGAAAAGATACTCTTCGCTTCCACCAGTCAAGCTTTTCTGCAAAAAGAGGTTCCGCTGAGCCGGGTGCGGGAGTTGCACGCCGCCGGTATCTCCTTCGACCAGGCCTGGTGGCAGCGGGCCGCCGAGCTGGGTTGGACGGCCTTGCTGGTCCCCGAGGAACTCGGCGGCGGCAACGTCTCAGGTGATGGTGTCGCCGATCTGGCGATGGTCGCCGAACTACTCGGAAAGACTGTGGCACCGGGGCCGCTGTATCCGGTCAGCACGGTGCTGGCCGGGCTGGTGGACTGCGCCGAGCACGAGTCCCATGCGGCCACGATCGAGTCGCTAATCTCCGGCGAAACGGTGGCCTCCTGGGCCGTCTACGAGCCGGGACAGGCCTGGGCGCCCCATCAGCCGTCGCTCACCGCGACGTCAACTGATTCCGGCTACCGCATCGACGGTGTCAAGGACCGCGTGGAGGCCGGGGCCCAGAGCGGTCTGCTGCTTGTGGTGGCGCAGAGCGACGACGGCGTGCGCCAGTTCCTGGTGCCCACCGACGCCTCCGGGGTGCAGGTCGGGCCGCAGCGGTCTATCGATCTGGTCAAGCAGTACGCCCGCGTGCATTTCGACGGGGTGGAAGTCGAGCGCCGCGCGGCCGTCGGCAGCGCCGCCGAGACCGCCGGACTGATCAACCGTCAAAGCCAAATCGCGCAAGTGCTGCAGTGCGCTGAAGTGGTTGGCATTCTGCAGACGGTTTTCGACTTCACCGTCGCGTGGGCATTGGACCGGCACACTTTCGGCCGCCCGCTGGCGTCCTACCAAGCACTAAAACACCGGTTCGCGGATATGAAGATGTGGTTGGAGGCATGCCGGGCGACGACGGCCGCAGCGGTGGCCGCGATCTCCGCCCGTTCACCCGACGCCGGCTTGTCGGCCAGCATCGCCAAATCCTATGTCGGGGAAATGGCTACGGAGATCGTCCAGGGCTGTGTGCAGATGCACGGTGGGATCGGCGTTACCTGGGAACACGATCTGCACGTGTACTTGCGGCGAGTTGCGTTGTACCGGTCCATGTTCGGCACCCCCGAAGAGCACAACCTGCGGGTGTACCAGTGGCAGGAGGCAGGAAACTCGGCCCCGAGGTCCGCTTGATGACCAAGGCTGAACTGGCATCCGCCGACGTGGAATCCATCGACCAGTTTCGCGCGCGGGCACGAGCCTGGCTGGCCGACAATATGCCGCCGATCGATCCCGCACACCCGCCGGCCGCCCACCGCGACGAGGAACGCTGCTGGCAGCGGGCCCGTGAACTCCAAAAGCGTTTGTATGAAGGTGGATTCGCCGGAATCTGCTTTCCGCGCGAATACGGCGGGCTGGGTCTGGACTACGAATACCAGAAGGTGTTCAACGAGGAGAGCTTCAGCTATGAGATGCCGCTGATCCTCAGTACGCCGACCTTCACCATCTGCTGCGCGA
>Ga0335075_10006439_pt1 | contig 18141 bp, 16 predicted proteins | sample Lox_Sample_24_FD_206723 | JGI IMG/M metagenome (GOLD analysis project Ga0335075, IMG submission 206723) | Soil microbial communities from Loxahatchee National Wildlife Refuge, Florida, United States - Lox_Sample_2.4 | ecosystem: Environmental > Terrestrial > Soil > Wetlands | place: USA...
TATGCAGATGGGGATCTCGAAACAGCTTTAATCCACTCGATGATGGCGGCCGAACAGGGCTATGAGAGCGCACAGGCAAACGTAGCTTACATCCTCGATGAGCAGACATCGGCGCTCTCATCGGCGCTTTCTTCAGCGCTACCTTTCGGTCCACATGTACGGCAGACTACCTCTCGACGGTCAATACTCCACAATGCCGCACTCGCGCTCATCTATTGGACACGATCTGCGAAGCAAAACAACATTGATTCCCTTCTCAAAGTGGGAGATTACTATCTGTCGGGCCACGGCACTGCTACAGACATTGACAAAGCCAGCACTTGTTATCATACGGCAGCAGAGACACACCACTCTGCCCAAGCCTTGTGGAATCTTGGATGGATGCACGAAAATGGGGTTGGTCCTGTCTCTCAAGACTTCCATATGGCCAAACGCTACTACGATCTCGCGCTAGACATGAACTCTGAAGCTTATTTGCCAGTCAAACTTGCCTTGATCAAGCTCCGAATTCGCAGCTGGTGGAATGGAGTAACAGGAGGCAAGATCAATGGTATCCAACCAGACGACGATGCCGACGAAAATCAAAAACCCCGCTCGTTGTCTGAGTGGATTGCTCACTTCCTCGATGCTGCAGGTGAGATGGCCGACCAAGAACAGGGTACGGTCGACGAGTTAGAACTCGATTCTGCGGCCTTTGGATCGGACCCCATGCCTGGTGGCGACGACAATTACGATGACTTTGACGACGGTCTTCTGGAAAGCCTAATCATTATTGGGCTCGCAGCGACGTTAGCTTTCCTTGTCTATTATAGGCAGCAAAGACAGTTGCAAAATAGAAGAGCCGCTCAAGCTGCTCAGGTCGCGAACGCACAGAATGCACCGGTACCGGCAGCTGGAGCACAGCTCGCTGCTGAAGCAGGAGCGAGACCGGCAGAGCCTCCGGCAGAAGCGGAGAGAGGCCTCTTCCCTAATCCAGGCGATCCAGACTGGAATCAGTGGGTCGCTGGAGGCGTTGGTCATTAAATGGTATACCTACAGTTCTATAAAGCTCAATTTATCAATTCCACAATTTCTATGTAGTTCTCGAGTCTACCCATGAAAGGACTAGGTATTGGAGTTGCTTGTCGTCATCCATATGTTTAACTATCTCGCAATTCCGAACCCAGATTTTTGAACCGGCACTGGCCCTCATGTGGCGCAACTGAAGCTTCCACAGCATTCGTGACCACTTGCAACGCAGTTCAATGCAAAACATTGCACACAAGGGACAGTCCTCTGCAAAATACTCAAAGTCATGAGGAGAATAGTGGTGCCCTTCCATGCCGTCAGATACCAAACGTCCGTCCGATTGGGCTGTTACGACAAGTTGTGAAAGAGAGCAAAGCGTGCCCGGAAGGAAATACGGACGCAGTGAGAAGTTTGCTTGCGTTTCCGTCAGGAGAGCGCATATTTCCCAAGCTTAATCCAGTTCACTCTAGGCCTGTGCAGTGCGGCCTCGGCCTCATCTGTAAGGGCTACTCTTCTGGCGGTGAGTGACGTGAGAATGTACTCCTCCGGTGTATCTGCCATCCGCTCAAGCCAGATAGAGGACAAGGCTAGAGAGATTCTTCAGTTAAGAAACGCAAGGAGGGGTTGCAATGAACCCACATCAACATGCGTTGCAAGCATCAAACATCTAAACAGGTGCTAGGTATACCTCACCCCGTATGATTTTCCAGGCTATTCTGCCCGCTAAACCATTTGTTCGGCCTCTAGGACAGCCCGTAACCTGTACTCAGAAGCAAAATGCTGACCAAACTAGCCGTCGATGAGATATGCAAATACATAGTACATCAAAACATATGCTATGGCCAATAAACCATATCTTCCAGACCCTTATGTCAATTATCCACAGGAAGGTATCATCTCAGCCATGATGCTCAGGTCGATAGTTCAGCTGTAGCACCACCACCAAAGCCAGCCGTAGCTTTGCGAACCGACACCATACTCTAAGGTCCAATCAACTGCCCAAGCTCCTGAACTCGCTGCTTCCTCTAGGTGGCCAATGAAGAAAGTCTGGCTCGTGGCGTTGTAGAACCCATGGCCGACACTCTTGCCATTAAAAGTCACTGCTGTGGAGGCAGGCGCGGTCGCAAGTCCCATGATCGTGATGTTAGAGAGGGCGTTGCCATCCATGTACTCGCCCTCAACGCTGACTTTAATGGTGCCATTCTTAGCCTCGAAGGTGACAATCTTTGTAGCATTGGGTTTAATTGAAACTCCGTCATCAAGATAAACACTGCAAGTACGTTAGTACATTCTCCAATAAACAAGGAAGACAGTATCTGCATACCTTCCGGTCGCGGTGCCATTCACATCTAGAGCAATCAATAGCGACCAAGGAGTTAGTCGAGCATCTCGCGTGGTCATGGCAGGCTGTTGAGTTGCGAGGACCGCACCGCCTCGAATGTAGACCGGTATGTGACCTTGCTAAAGTCAACGACAGCACTCTAAAGGTGGTCAGGACAGAATAGAAAACTCACCTAGTGGCGCTTGAATGGTAGAATTTGCTGTCGTAGGCTTGGCCACAGGAGACTGCGTATACCAATCATAGTAGACTTCGGTGCCGTCCATAATGCCTGGGAACACGCCATCCACGCTTGTTGCTCCCTGTTCGAGCACAGGTGTCACTAGTATAGAGTCTCCGAGGAAAAATTGCCGGTCTGCAGCAGCAAGATTTGGATCATTGGGGAAATTCCAAGCCAAAGCGCGCATTACGGTATCTCCCTTGGTATGTGCGTAATAGAAAAGCGTGTAAATGTATGGTAGGAGCTGGAATCTGACTTCCATAGCTGCCTTGGCGGCGTCGATGACGGAAGACCAGACATAAGCTTCCTGGGAATTCGCGCTGAGAGTGTTGTGGTTCCGGTAGAATGGGAAGAAAGCCGAGAGCTGCATCCAGCGATTGCAGAGCTCTTCGTCAGAATTACCGTTAAAGCCGCAGGTGTCCACGCCGAACATGGGTATTCCGAATAGGGAGAAGGATAGTGCTTGCGGAATTGAGAAGTACATGTAGAACCACTTCGATGCATTATCTCCGCCCCAATGGCCAGCGTACACACCTGACCCTGGAAAAGTTGATCGACCAATTATGAAAGGGCGTGTGTCGGGTGATATAGCAGTGAGTCCTGCATAGGTCGCCTGGAGGATTTGGTGCCCGAATAGATTATGGACGTCATATTCCAAGATACCATCGTGATGTGTAGCATTTGGCGACACAGCATGCTCAGCCAGATCGTGCTGACCTTGTACATGGTTGATGACGTACGGAGGGTGGTTGACATTTCGAACGCCTGGGGTAGGGGTCGTTCGCAAATAACTGGTGGTGGTAGATGAAGCGCCGCTGCTCGACGTGGAGCAAGCGGCAGACTGACTGCTGCTCGCGGCAGTAGCTGAAGCTGCTTCAGTTGCATTGGTCAGGTTGAACCCCTCAGGATAGTCGTAGATAATAGCACACTGTTCACCTGAGAGCTTAAAGTTGGGGTGTACTGGATTCAGTGAAAGATTGCCCGACCCACAGGAACCAATGCAGAAGGAGGATACTTCGGACATGTCAATCCAAGCCCCGCTAAAGGGGATTTTATCGTGCCAGTTGACCATTTGGTTCGTCCACCACGACTTGGCAGAGGAAGTGTGCCAATCTGGAAAGACAGTGTAGCCAGGCCAAACCTCTCCAATGTACAACGAACCATCGGGGTTTAGCAAGTAGCTTCCGGTTTCATTTCCATCGTTAAAAGGCGGGTATTCGTCGCTTGCGTTGGCGGCATTGGGGACGTAAATTGCAGAGTCGATGATTGGTATGTAATGGCGACCACTTGCTGCCAGTCTTTCCAGGAATGCTTTGCCCTCCGCATAGCCAAACCTGATCGGGTCATTGTCGAAATTTCGATACTGCTTCATGTAGTCGATATCAGTCCAGATGACTTCAAGAGGGATACCGAATTTGTCATATGTGTTGACAACGTCCTCAACTACTGTCCAATTTTCATAGCCCCACCTGCACTGCTGGAAACCAAAGCCGAAGTATTGTTGCATGGCCGGTAGTCCGATCACGTTAAGATACTGATTTGTCACTTCGGGTTGTGAAGAGCCAGAGAAGAAGAATAGATCAATGCTGCCTCCGATTGTCCGCCATGTGATGTTTTCTGGCCTCAGGAGCACCTCTTGACCATGCGCGTTTCGCAGATAAACTCCATGGGAGTATGACGTGTATGTGCTATCTGGATCTGTCTCATTTGATGTCAATATGGTGCCACTTTTATCGAAGTATCTCGTATCGAGGTAGAAGGGGTGGGAACCATAGATGTTGTCGTCGATCGGGTCTCCAACATCCGCCGCGTATATTGTTCTTGTAAAGTTGTTTCCTAAGCGAAGGCCGTGAATGACTTCTCCTAGACCATAAACATTGTAATTCTCCAGCTCCGCGGTCACAAATTCGATAAACTGGTTCTCAAACACCAGTTTTGTGCCTGTAGTGGAGAAGATGACATCTCCTGTCTTTTTCCTGGTCACCTCGAAGCTGAAGCTTGGGTCGTTGCTCCACGTAAATGACAAGTCGCTGGTAGTCATTGATCCTCCCTCTTGCTTTGGAGCTGGAATGAAGTCGGTAGACAAGATGTAGAAGCTCTCGTTTGCGGCCGTGAGCGTTTTTGGTGCGATGGAGACGTGAAGCCTGTTTTCTGTTTGGTATTCGACAAGTAAGGACAACGACTCCACGTCACTCCCGTAGACGTTACAGGCCGGGCCAGCCAATGCCAAATCCGCCGTCAGACCCGTACTAGAGGTTTCCACATTGCTTGCTGAGTATCCAGGACATACAGTTTGCGCGTCCACAGCCTTTGAGAGGTCAGCTCCAGTAACAAGTTGTAGTACTCGAGAGGGCCATTTCATACCTGTGGATCATCGATGTTCGCTATCAATGTGGCTCCATGGGTTGCAGCATCTGGCACTGTGAATTGAGGTCTGTAGCTAGTGGTAGCGGATGTGCCAGCTGCCGGGGTCAAGGTCTGCGCCTTCACTAGAAGCGGCGCAAGTAAGGCACTCTGAAGCCATTTGGGTACCGAGGGGGCCATGGCAATGGCATGTGAGTAGGCCAGGCGCTATGTTGTGTGAAGGTTCGACTTTGGAACTGACAAAATATGAAGCCCACAAAACTGTAGCCAGCCGTGACCGTGTCAGGAATGCAGGCTCTCGAGGCCCAGTAATCGTCCGGACTGGTTGTGGCAAATGGTAAGTGCACAAATTATTGCAAAAATGTAGGAGCCTCTTCCGGAACTGCAAAAGACCTTCATTTACTTGACCTGCAGGCCAACCCACCTCTAAATACCTGAACAAGCGTGGTCCCAAACTCCTGTCAAGACAACATCATTATTCGAGGACCTTGTTGTGCTGGGGGACCCGAGACCCCCACCACGACCAAAAAACATTGTGAAAATTGCATACAGGAGCTCCACGCGCCTCCAACCTGGACCCGCTACTAGCCCAGCGGGGAAGTCGCCAGCAAGTGGTGATCTTGTTAGTTTGGCAGCAAAAAGAGTGCATGATCTACAAAGAGAGCCTGCATGCAGGCACGGAGAGTGTTCCCGGTCTTGCATATCATTGAAATTGCGGGGTGTAGGGCTATTCCCGGATCCCGAGTTAGCGGTGCTGAAATGAGAGACATTGGCTACGAGAACATTCAACGGCAAGTGTTGAAGTACCAATGCGCAAGAAGAGTAATTCTACTGACTGTCGACGATATGAAAGAAGGGCGAGTTTGATCCCAGATCTAAAGTTTTCCCCATGCGAGATTGATGACGAAGGACATGCTCATCACCGCCGAGTTAAACCGAACTTTGGAGTTACATAGCGGTTACCTAGTACAGTACATCATCCATGATCCTTGGTTTCCATTTCCTGAGTCCTTTAGCCAAGCAATGGCCATCTTGTAGAAGGTGGCAAAGGACAATGTAGCGACTCGGGCGCCACAGTCCTTTGAAAAGGAAAGCGGCCAGAGTTTTGTGAGTTGGGAAAAAGGCTTTGGCGATGGCAGACTGCAAATTTCAGTAGCTTTCCTTCCAATAGCCTTCTAGTTTTTTTACCTCACTCATACGGATCGATGAAAAAAATTGGCTAGCATCATAGCCTGAGAGTTCGATGCGAAGCTTCTGCTATCCGCTATTAGAGATTCTGTTTTGGGTTCAGAGTCTCAAATTACTCATGGAGGTGGTGGTGCATGTGATACAAGAGATGCGGACTTGTATCACTCAGTTGGCCACGCTATTCATGATCAAGCTATAGCTGCACCGGTGCTTCACCCTTCGGCCCTCCCGCCTCTTTCCTGCTCCTCCATTCTCAGTGCTTCAAGTCCCTTGCCGTCCCCCTTGAGACTCAACGGGCCCATACCCAGCCCTGCCAGGCTGATACCTCCTTGAGAACCCCGAGGACAGAGAGAGATACATAGGACACGGAAACGAAGTGGGGTTGTTTCAAACAGCCCAATCCAAAATAGATTACAATGAATGCTCAATGGCAAGTTATAACACGCCTCCATGCGATGCTTTGCCCCAACTCAAGGCAAGCAAAAAGGGACTTATGACGTCAACTTTTTCCAACCCGGCTTTCAATCATCGGTAATCATCCACTCTTGCTCTTCCACGTCGACGGAAGAAGTCCATGACTTTCTTAGCAGGACCTGAGCTGCCTTCGTGATGCGTTGGGCCATGCTCGTTGTTGTAGGCGTCGACAAATTTGCGCTGCGGCTTCTGCAACACTCCTGGGCCTTTGCCCTGTCTCCCTTGTTGCGTTGGAGGGCGAGGCCGGTCATAGTCATTGAAGCCTTCCGGATATTGTGCCTGGCCTTGATTTTGGTGCCTGGACTCTGATTCAACTGGAGGGGTTGGTCCCGACAGATACGACCTTTCCTGGTGTTGAGGGTATTGGAATGTAGGCATGGGGTCGTACACGCCAGTGCCACCATACACGTCATTTTGTGCTTGTGATGATGCCTTCTGATGTTGCTGGTATTGCTGTGGTGGTCTCGAGAAATTATTGATTTTGGCTGGTCGTGGTTGACCGTACTGTCCGTCATTTCCTTCATGGGCGCCTTCTTTCGGATCGTAGTTATTCATCTGTGGATGCTGCGCTGTCGTAGGTCGGCTCTGACCCCTACTAGTTGGAGGCTGCGGAAAGTCACCTGGTTGTGGGACTGGTGACTCAGGGTCAGCGCCCTGATCTCTTGAACCGCCCATCACGCCCTTGAAAGACATGGATGCTGGGAGGAGGGAAAATCTTCTGCCCGGTTTTTCGTCCTGCTGCGACTCCAAATCAATGCTTTTCTTCTTCCCAAGGCCGAATGTAAACGATCGTTTTGAATCTATAGATGGGCGTCGAGGATTTTCTGCCGTGTACGGCTCCTTCATACTGCTCGGAGGATACTTTTTGGGCCGGGGTGAATCTCTGTCTTGCTTCTTCATGACAGACCCGGATCTCCCAAACAGCCGCTCGCCCAACCCGCTTAGGGTACTTGATCTTCTGTGATGGTTCTTCGCGGGCTGCGCTGGTGGCGCAGCTGGTGTTTCGTTGTATTTAGCAGGCAAAGGCTGTGTCATAGGCTGTCCAATGGATTGCGGAAGTTGTTGAGGTATTGGTCCGGACATGCCATATCCTCTACCGTTGGGCGGCTGTGTGACTCTTCCCTGAACATTCGTGGCCGCTACTGTAGGAGCAACAGGCTGACCATACGACCCACGAGAGGGTAGTCGAATATCTGATCGTGTCACACTGGGCCCACTGATCGATGTGATTGAGCCGCCGGTGCTTGGTCTAGTGACCTGCTGATGCGACGTAGCTGGCACTGGTGGTGGAACACCAAAGCCGCCCGTAGAATCAGATGCTGAGCGAGGCACATCCCGGGCAGGTCTGGTTGGAGGTGGCATTTTCTGCAGTGAAGCCGACATGACCGGGTAATCGGCGACTTTTCCACTGTCCAGCGCCGGTTCTCGTGGTAACGGTTTTGAACGTGATGCTGATTGCGCAGCAGGAGCTATTTGCCCTCTGCTTCCGGATGCCACCGCTTGGGGAGCTTCGGGTACTGCGACGGGTGGAGCCTCCCCACGTGTCGTGTGAGTTTGAGGAGCTACATATTCGGGTTGCAAAGTGTGTCGTGCGGTTCGGTCGCGTTGACTTTTAGATGGTTCGATATCGTCGTTCTGCGTAAGATTTGCTTGCTGGTGACTAAAAGCGCCTTTGGGGGAAGTAACGGTCGGTGTTTTTGCGGGTTCACGGACTGAGGCACTTCTGTTCAGAATAGGTACTTCTAATTGGTCCTCTGGATAAGATTCAGTCCAAGGAATACTGCTCTCAGCGCCGAACTTACCATGGGGAACAATACTATTCTGGATGTCTGAGATATTGGTGGTACTGCTGGTTATATGCGACACGACGTGATGATATTCGCTCAGCCAGCTGTGCCGGGCAACTTCGAACAAGTCTGCGCGTTTCCGTGGGTCAGGGACGAGTATCCTCCGCAGAAGATCTCGGGCGTGAGGCGTGACATATTCAGGGAATGTAAGTGGAGTAGAGGTAATGTATTTGTACAAGAGATTGATGTTGTCTCCTTCAGGGTTCGCTGGATCGTCATCGAAAGGTAGATAACCTGCTAGCATTGCGTACTACTTTTGGATTAGGATTTGATTCATTTCAGAGAGCAGGACGAGAGATGTACTCACCAAGATAACACCACAACTCCACACATCCACTTTTCGTCCGGTGTATAGCGAATCACTGACCACGAGTTCTGGGGCGGCATAGCAGGGACTACCACAACTTGTCTGCATCAGGTCGCCTCTCCTCATTCCTTTATCGTCTTGACGGTCAAGTCGATGCTTGCGGACGAACTCTCGGTTGCCAAGATTGTACTCGATCTCATCTGAGAGCTCGTCAGTGGGGTTGAAGGTATTAGCGAACCCGAAGTCCGTGATGATGATGTTGCGATTTTGGTCCAGTAGGAGATTTTCGAGTTTCAGATCTCGATGTACGATTCCCTTCTTGTGTAGATACCCAACGCCGGAAACAAGTTGCGCAAATAATCGACGAGCAGCCTGGTCTTTGAGGTAGCGATGATTCAGAATGTAGTCGAACAGCTCTCCACCCGAGGCATACTCAAGGATGATACCAATATGTCGCTCGGTCTCGACCATCTCATGCAGTCGTACAATGTTTGGGTGCGCAAGATCGCGCAGGATGGAGATCTCACGATAGATCTTGGGCAAGCGGCTTGGATTTGTCGCCACCGTCTCTCGCCGGATCAATTTAATTGCAACCTGCATGCTTCCATCTTTCTTCCATCCCAGTTTCACTTTGCCGAATTCTCCCTCCCCAAGTGTTTGGCCGAGCATATAGTCGCCGAATTGTACATCTTTTCGCCGCGACGTCGACCGTGAGTAGTCTTGTCTCCGAGCCCCTCCGCGTCCACCATCTTCGACGCCTTCGCTACCCACAAGGCCAAGTCCAGTCACGGAAGTAACGTCAGTGCCTACCAGGGCTGGACGTGCTTCGGCGAGTCGCTCTTGCATTCGCTCGGCATCTTCTTGAGGATCTGAAACGACGACCCGATTGATGACCTCGCTATTCTCCCGCATCAACGGGGGTGGGGCGGAATTAGAAACCATGGCAGCTTCGGACCGGCTTTGTGTCACAGCCTCTGTTTGCGGCCCACGTTCTGTCGTGCTGGCATTATGATATGGTGCTTCGGGGGTTGTCGGCCCTTGCCGCCGACTTCGTGCAGTAGCAGCAGTTGTTGTATTCTCTTGTAGCCTTTCACGGACTGGCTCCTTCAGATCTCCGTCGTAATTCTGATCTCGACCATCGTAACTTCGGTCATCTGTAGTGTTTTGCCTTGCCCTAGATCCTGCTGGCACTGCCGAGGAAGGCGTAGCTAACGGAGGAGAACCTTGCTGCTGCGATGATGTCCTCGGTGGAGGTATCGGTGGGCCATCGTATTGATCCGGGATGACCGATCTATTTCGATGGTGCCCAACCACTGCCGAACTCAAAGTCTGTGGCGAGGCATTGGTAGACGGTAGCAAAGCCTGGGTGTAGGGTGTGTTTAAGGCGGAGGAATTTGATGCCAGCGGAGAATAATATTGCTCCGAAGATATTGGCAAGCTGGTAGAGACGCTATGACCATTATTATTGCGTCCCTGCCGTCTTGACGCTTGACCGGAGCTTGGGGGAGTAGCTTGGTTAGTGTAGTATGCCTCTTGGTTTTGTACGGTAGATGGTGGATATTGTCGATTTGCAGAGGTTGGAGCGTAGGGATTTGATGATGATGGCACCTGCGTACGTTGGGACGTCGGTTGCATAGCCGCAGTCGACATCTTCAGGGTACGGGTTTGGACCACAGCCTCTACTCTCACTGTGCGAGCGTCACCCAGCACCCAAGACAGCCGTAAACCGCTAATTCGCGACGTGTGTGGAGGTCATGTACAACTCTCTTGTTCTGGCCAAATAATCGATGAGAATGCCGACGGCCCGGAGAGGACGTCGAGGTTGAGGAGCGGGTCAACGGCCAAAACGGATTGTGGAGTAGCGTGTGCTTTCCTGCATCCGGGCGACGATAGTACAATCTAGACTTTTCCCCGGGAAAAATCAGTGCAGAAGTACGGCGATAGATATGGCGAATGGTGGGAGGACAGCGAAGAGAAAATGGTGGCTAATGGACCCTTGATTGTTGATTTTCCAAGATTTGCCCTGCGAAAGGAGTTGTGGCGCGCGATGCCCCGATGGGCTGAAGGTCAGCTGCGTAAGAATCTAGGAATCATGAAGACGGGTTTAGGAGGGCTTGGGTCTGCAGTCCGCTCAGCTGCATGAGAAATGAGCGAGACGGAGGGATTTTTGATGAGGCTGCGGTGTGCTGCGATCACAGGCCAATCGTCAACAAGCGCGCTGCAAAGCCAAACAAATGAACTTCAGGAGGTGAGCTGTCATGATCGTTGGGAGGAAGGGAATACGGATTGCGACGATCCAGTTGCGCCGACGTGGTTCCAGGTAGTGTACTTTCAGCACTATTGAGCTTTGTGAAGGAGCGACAATGAAAGATAGCTGGCAGCAAAAGTGAGAGATTGATGCGTTTGCACGAACCCAAAGGCCCAGTCTCGGCGTTAGTCTATTCGAGATCGGAGGCTGGAAAAGGCTCTGGCGTGAAGCTAGCCTGCGGTGGGCCGGCTTGGTTGGTTTTAGGTAGGGTCGCTTGGGGAGAAAGTGGGGGGCGCCGGTGCTACTTAAAACACAGTTGCTGTCCCAAGCCTGGGGACAGCCTGGCAAACAATCGACCATCATTATTACGGGCATTGAGATTATGCATGCGAAAAAGAAAAACCATCTTAAAGCTGCTGGGCCGGTCAGCGCACACGCTCACGCCGGTAGGATTGTGCGGCTCCTGGGCTATTTCACGGCGATTATAAAGGGTGTTGGAGATTGCCCGCCTGAACATGGCCCGTCGCGTCCGCGTCTTTGGCCTATTACACAAAGCTCTTGAATGACCTAGCCGTCGAGTTGTTTCAAGTCGCATTTTGCTCCCGAGAGCGCCGGCGGATCTTAGTCTACGCAGAGACTGGTTTTCCAATTGATTCTCTACACAATGCTATACAATTAATGCCGCACAATTCCACTTAATACGGCGATTTCAACGACATCTCATTATGGCCTTTTCTCCTCGTCGTAATCCAGTTCATGATGCGCCAAAATGCCTGCAACAACATATATTCCCTTACCATATCATCATCTGCAAGTACCACGCGCGCGATGTCAGATTGTAATCGCTCTCGGATCAACGTTTCTCTCTAACATATTGGCCCTGCAACGTTGATCCTAAAGGCTCTCCTAATTGGGACGAGTATGATGGTGGGCCTATCGTTGCATTTCCATAACTCTCGACTCCATAACCAGGTTTACTGACTCCAGGCTGCATTCTGCCAGCGTAGTCGTTCGACATGCCGTTGTTTTGCTTCATGTCTGCTGAATACGCCTCGGCAGGAACAACGCCTCCATCGCCTGTGCCAACAACGAGCTGCTGCCCATTGGGCATCCTGCCTACAACCATCCCCTTCGCTACTGACTTGATCACGGCTCTTCGTGAAACACCCATTGCATCGACGTAGACGAGACCGACATTCTTGACGCCGCCGGCCAGACCGGATGCCACGGTTCTAGCCTCATGGCCGTACTTGTGGCCGACCACAGTCGAAGCAGCTGTTGATCCGGACTGGAGAAGGTTGCGCCCAGCTTGATCAATGCCATCCATAACGGTCGAAAACGCCATCATTGACTTGTTCAACATGCCAGGCTTGTACTCTGGCAGTGGCCTGCCATCTTTATCGAAGCCTCTTGCCTTTTCACCTCTGCGGGCCATGGCCGCGCCGAGGTTCTGTGCATATCGACTGACCGATCCGATGGTTTTAGCGCTAAGTCCTACAGCATCAGCTGTAAAAGCGTTGATCCTTCTGATGCGAGCATGCGTTGCCGGCGAAAAGGTCATGGGCGTCGGATTCGGCTGCGTTTTCCTCTGGAACGAATCAGCTTGAGAGGCCAGGATATTTGCCAGCTTCGCCGATCCTGTCACGATCAACCTCGATGCGATAGCAGACGTCTGCACAATAGTTGACTTTTGATAGGCAGGATGTTGGGTGATGCGAAGGTATTCTTCTGAAACGTTGTCGACTATGATGTTGTTTCCTTGACCTTGTACGGGAAGCTGAATCTGGACAGGATCTGTGCATGGAGCCAATTAGCAGGAGTTCGTAAGGACGTGGTGGAACTAACATACTTTTTGAGCCAGGTCTGACATTGGACGATTCAACCACGTTGAACCCATCCTCGAGCTCGCCAACAACGCTACCATTCTCCTCATCGATCAATACTATCTGCCCGTGTGGATTTTCCGCGACAGTGGAATTGACATAGCCCTCTCCAGGAGCATACATTGATGGATCGTATTTTTCATGATGAGGAGCTGGTGCCCGCTCGAGGAATGCAGTGCATTGAGCGAGAATTGTCTCGAATGTGTCAACGTCTTCTTGCGATACTTTGTCGGCAGAGCGGCCGATGCTTGGGAACTCGATGCGTGTGAAGGCGCCAGAGTCTGGACCTAAATCCCATCTGGGTATGAGGTAGCTGCTGGGTGGCTTGTGGTAGATCTGCGTGGTCGCTGGAAGAGGCTGATCAAGCTCGGGAGGGAGATGGAGGTGAAGATAGAAGTCCTCTTCTGGTGCAGCGCTCGCTGGGTCAGCGTTGGAAAGGTCGGCATAGGGAGATGCGGTGGGCACCATTAGAAGGGATAGGGTCTGGGGCCCGGATGGGGTGAGGGAATGCTCTTCGCCATCTTGGACATGGTATGCGCGGATATTGTTAACGCTGTAGAGCACCTGAGGCTCTGAGTGACCCGCAGACATAACTGAATAGGCGATTTGGAAGTCAAGCTCTTGAATTTAGACCAACTGATTCAAATGCTTTGCCAAGGCCGGCAAGGTTGTTGGTTGATCGATGGTGGCGTCGGCGGTCTAGCCCAGTCGACTGCAAGTTGCAAGGAAGATCATGCGCAGGCCAAAGAGGCATTCACAGCAAATACAGACACAATAGACGAACAAGGACATGCGAGAACGGAGAAGGAGAAAGAGAATATGGGAAATGCAGGGAGTAGATTACCTTAAGTATGGTGAGCGCTTGCTTGTCTTGGCGATGGTTTCAGCAGCTTCGAATTCGCCCAGTTGGCGATCGTTGATGTTGGGGGATGGAGGGAAAGGTGTGGCGCAGCCTGGCGCGTAAGCCACACTAAATCAAGCCACATCTCGTCCTGGCAAAGGTAGAACCGTCCATGAAAGCGTTGCAATCATGGAGCTGGCATTTGGAGAGAGAGCCAATGTTTTGCAGGAGAAAGTGAGTATGTGACAACAGCACATCCATCCTCGTTACTATTTTCAGACCCGAGGGGGCCTTAAATCGGAGATCCAAAGATTCAAGTCCGGGGTTTCTCCACTTTTGTTTAGCTGGGAGCAGATCTTCTGTAAAAGGGTGGTAGTCAACAATAAATCCGAAAACTGTTTCCAGCAACCTGCGCTGCAAAATACCTGAACCCTGAATTGCGCTGGCCAGGCGAAATCGGCTTCGTTCGGGGTCTCTCTCGGCCCGAGGTACGAGCTCATTCGAACTAATTAAAATCCCTTCTGGCAGGGAACATCTCTCCTTAGCCCTCCGCGTACAATCGTTTTTGGCCGCCCCATAAGGAGCTTCGCCTTTTTACTGCTGCACGGTCCAATTATTCATCATTTTCACCTCGTCAATGGCGTCACTAGCCAGAGCAACACGACCTCTGCTGAAAGCATGCTCTACATGCCGCGTCTCAAAATCGACCCTATCGCGGTCGTTTCAACAGTTAGCCTGCTTACAATCCATGTCTCAGTCTGATCTAACTTCACCAGATCACACGCCTTTTCAACCTCTTTACGGCGGCGCTATGCTGACCCTATCGACCACGCGTCCCTCATACCTACTCCAATCACCCACTTCTCCGAGACTGAGACCATGATGGCTGAGTCGGTTTCGAGATTCGCCAACGAAGTCATAGCCCCTAAAGTTCGCGAGATGGATGAGGCGGAAAATATGGACCCCACAATAGTAGAGCAGCTGTTCGAACAGGGCTTGATGGGCGTCGAGATACCTGAGGAGTACGGCGGATCTGGTATGAACTTCACAAGTGCGATCGTTGGCATTGAGGAGCTTGCTCGCGTCGATCCGTCGGTGTCTGTGTTGTGTGACGTCCACAACACTCTGGTCAATACCGCGATCCTCAAGTACGGTTCGGAAGAGTCCAAACGCAAGTGGCTACCCAAACTTGCAACCCAATCGGTCGGCTCATTCTGTCTTTCGGAACCATCTTCAGGATCTGACGCGTTTGCACTCAAAACCAAAGCCGAGAAAACAGCAGACGGTTACAAGATCAACGGGTCAAAGATGTGGATTACAAACTCGATGGAAGCAAACTTCTTTATTGTTTTCGCCAACCTCTTCCCAGACCGGGGATATAAAGGTATATCCGCGTTCGTGTTTGAGAGGGACACGAAGGGGTTCGCCATAGCCAAGAAGGAAAAGAAGCTAGGAATCCGCGCGTCAAGCACGTGCGTGGTAACCTTTGATGACATGGAGCTGCCGCGAGATAGCCTCTTGGGTGAAGAAGGGCAGGGCTACAAGTACGCCATTGGCTTGCTCAACGAAGGCCGAATTGGCATTGCAGCTCAGATGACTGGCTTGGCATTGGGTGCGTGGGAAAATGCGGCAAAGTACGTGTGGAATGACCGCAAGCAATTCGGGCATCTTGTGGGCACCTTCCAAGGGATGCAGCATCAGCTTGCGCAGGCATATACGGAGATCTGCGCCGCACGGGCTCTCGTCTACAATGCGGCACGGAAGAAGGAAGCCGGAGAAGATTTCATTACCGACGCTGCCATGGCAAAGCTGTTTGCTAGCCAAGTGGCAGGACGAGTCAGTGGCAGCGCTATCGAATGGATGGGCGGGATGGGCTTCGTAAGAGACGGGATCGCAGAGAAGATGTGGAGGGATAGCAAGATTGGTGCCATCTATGAAGGGACAAGCAACATTCAGTTGTCAACGATTGGCAAGGCTTTGCAGAAGGAGTATACAATCTAGCCGAAATTGGGCATGCCCCCTGAAGGCTTTCTTCAAAGTCATTGCCCATGTCGCAGGCTGAGTCCGACTGTTCTACCGAGCCATTGGGATCCGAGAGTCAGAGATGCATTTAACAGTTAGCACATCTAGCCGGGACTGGTAGGCTATTAAGAATGCGGCAGTTGTAGAGTCGAGTGGTTGTAGGATTACTTCTAGAGTGAGAATTTCTACCGACATATGCAATGCTTCCACAACCCAATAGTAATCGAACCAAAACTTATGTTAGTAGATAGCCGTTGCTGAAGCGAACTTGGACGGCATTTGCTGTTTGAATTGTTTTGGTGCGATGGGGTGAGTAATTGTGCATATCGTGACGAACGGCCCAGAGACATACATACTTTTCCGTCGGCTTTTCAAGTGGATGACACCCAAAAAACGCCTTCCGAACATTTTCGGAGCACATGGCGGTGAAAGCAACTACGGAATCAGGAGTTTGCGCATCTGTAGTTAGTCCAACCGTCAGTACGTTCTCAATTTCGAGGTCCGTGTGTTTGTCCACGAACAGCAGCATTGGCAATGCGTCGTGACCACGACCGCAACCGCACATTTGGAAGGCACGAACATACAAAGTTCGGTCTTATGCCGGCTCGTCGGAACCAGAATGGTGGAACGTTCCCCCGTGACCCCAATCCTGGCCCTTGCTACGTAAGGTCCTCTAGCCTGTTCATATTCCCTTCTCAGCTGAAAAAGGAGTGAAAAGTGTGCATAAAGTGGCGAGAAAGGGTATCGAGTTGCCGAGGCCTTGGCGAGAATGCGCGCCGTGCCGGCAAATCAAAATTTGCTTCGGTCTTTGCTAGAACATACGAGGTTTGTAATCCGGTTTCTGGCAGGATAGTGAGACTCTACGGCTGAGGGTGAGAGCGTGTGAGGCGGTTCTATGGGCTTTGTTCCAGAAGCGCCGGACCTTGACCCTGAGACGCCCCACGCGATGTCACCTCCTAGAATCCAGGCTAAGCGCGCACTCGACACGGCACGGCAAAAACAAAAATTCTGCTAGCCGTGTGGCTTGGCATGTTTGTGCAGGCAAACTATCGCTTGCTCAGCCTCACACGCCATTCAGTGCAACTAGCTTCCCATGCCTTTGCCTCTTGCCCCAGGCCCCCCCTTGGTTCTTCGACACGAAGAGCTGAACGCGGGGTCTCTCACATCGTCATCGGCGCATCCAGACCCCGTAATGGGAAAGACGCCCGGTCGATTGCGAATCCCGAATCTTGGTAACGGGGGGGGCTTCCAGTGCCACATAAAGCGTCTGATTCGTGAGGACTTGCAAAAGTCAAAAGGCAAATCTGAGTCCCACCACCTGTATCTCGGGGTTTGTGACTGGATGACGCAACCACCATCGCAGCCAACAGATGCGGCCATCGACATCACCATGCTCCCGCTGTGCTTTCGTCACACCATCGGCAACGACAGGTTGGTGTGTGCCCCCTTCCCGTCTCGGGTGATGCCTTGCTAGCCTCCGCCACGGGAGTGCCACTGGATGTCATGTTTCCCAATATGGGCCGCGTGCATGAAAAGGGGTGTCCGGATGAGGGCCTGGGCATCCCGTAATTGAGTTGCATAGAGACGCGGCACTTTTGCACCACCGTTCAATGACATTGCGAAGGCCGCGGTGACCGTGTGGCTGCATGGCGCGTCCCAAGGTTTAGCAGATTTTCTAAAGTCTCTAGGTTACCAGTTGAAAGGTTCTTCTCGGATCCTCCCTTGAACTAGCAGTGCCCTCCCCACTTGGCCCTAGCAGATATAGTATGTGATACTCTTCAATGGCCGCATGATCTAGTCACCGCTCAATTGTCTTGAAACCTGCACGGCAAATGACAAAGCATTTAGAAATGAGACACTGCATCCTACCTATTGAACCTTGGATGCTCGACTGCTTTATGTGTAGCTGGTGTGTCCTCCTGTAACGTCGATTTCCTGCAAATGTGCGCCGTCTCCTCCCATTCTTCTCACCCCCAGAATTAGATTAAGCATGAAGAGCACGACAGTTCCCGAGAGTAAGGCGTCTACGAGGAAGAGTGTCCGGAGTAAGTCGAAGGAGAAGGCTCCAGGCCATGCGCCGACATCTCAGCGACCTCCTGACCCAAGAGTTGGGACAAGAAGCGTCAACACACTCTCTGATGCTCAGCTCGAGCGAAAACGTGCAAACGACAGAGAAGCGCAACGCATCATTCGACAGCGGACAAGGGAGCACATCGAGAACCTCGAACGACAAGTAGCCGAGCTCGGTGACCAGAAAGAACAGCTCAACAAGGCGCTGCAGCACAACGCTGAACTCGAGGCACAGATTGCCCACCTACAGCAACAACTTGCCGACATGGCCCTGATGTTGCAGTACCGGCAGAGTCCTGGAATTCCTGGATATTCTGACACAACCACGGT
>Ga0335075_10006440_pt1 | contig 18139 bp, 13 predicted proteins | sample Lox_Sample_24_FD_206723 | JGI IMG/M metagenome (GOLD analysis project Ga0335075, IMG submission 206723) | Soil microbial communities from Loxahatchee National Wildlife Refuge, Florida, United States - Lox_Sample_2.4 | ecosystem: Environmental > Terrestrial > Soil > Wetlands | place: USA...
CTGGCCGCCGACCTGTGGTGGAAGGGCCTGTTCGCGCTGCCGGCCACGCCGCACTACTTCGCGCTGTTCGCCTGGGGGTCCACGTTCGGCGGGTTCGCCCTCGTCGTGGTCTACCTGCTGATGGCGGTGGGCTCGCTGCGCGGCTTCGGCGAGCAGGGCCGGTCGGTGTGGCTGGTGGTATCGGGGGTGATCGCGATCGTGATCACGGCGGGCGCGATCTTCGGCTCGTTTTACAAGGTCACGAGCCCGACGATCTGGGCGCCGTGGCTCGCGCTGGCGGTGCTGGTGATCGGCTTCGCGTCCACCTGGTTCACCCGCGGCAGGCAGACGGCGAGCAGCAAGCTCTCCGACCTGACGAAGAGCGGCGTCTAACCTGAGTCGGGCGGCTTCCGGCCACTGAACGGCATCGCCGTCGTCGGACGTAGATACCTCGGAGGGGTATCTAATGGGATGGCGGCCATCATTGTGTGTCTTTTCTGGTGCTATAACCCCCTTAACGACACCCAATGACGGGGCCGGCCGTTTGGGGCCCATGCCTCAGCGGGCAGAATGTCCTAATAAATATGGAAATATCCGGCGGTATACCCCCACCAAAGACCGCGACACTGCCGTGTAGCGCGGCATCGTCAGGAGGCGCCCTCCGGCGAGCGGTTCGTCGGCGGGGTCAGTCCCGCGCGGTGAGCACCAGGATCCCGCGCGGCCCGAGCGCGACCGCCGGCCCGACGATGTCCGACGTCAGCAGGTCGAGGCTCTTGCCGCCGAGCTCGAACTCGACGGGGCGGTCCAGGTGGCTGATCACGAACAGGCAGCCACCGCGCCTGACCATCTCAACGCCGGGCGGGAGGTCGGTCCTGAACGCGACGCCGGCGCGGTGGCAGGCGCGGGCTAGCAGGGCGCGCAGGGTCGCCCGGTCCGGCAGCGTGCCGAGGTAGAACGCCTCGCCGCCGCCGTAGGGGTGGCTGGTCGCGGCCGGCTGGCCGGCGAGGTGACCCTCGGCGTAACGCAGCAGCGGGTCGGCGCCGCGCAGGTCGATGACGTCCTGCCACACGCGGCCACTGCCATCCGCTTCGCCCGCCTCGAGGACGCTGTCGAGCCGGACGACAGCTCCGTCGGGTAGCGGCGCGAACTCCTCCACCCGCAGCCCGAGCAGATCGCGCCAGGGCGCCGGGTAACCGCCAAGGCGAATCCGCTCGCTGGTGTCCACGATCCCCGAGAAGAAGCTGATCAGGACCGTGCCGCCGGTGGCGGCGAACCGGCGCACGTTGTCCGCCCCCGCGTCACTGACCAGGTAGAGCGCGGGCACGAGCACCAGCCGGTATCCGGATAGGTCGCCCTCCGGATGAGCGAAGTCGACGGTCACCCCGGCCTCGAACAGCGGACGGTAGAACTCGCGGAGCAGCTCGATGAGGCGCAGCCGCCTCGGGTGCGAGTCGGCCTCCAGCGCCCACCAGCTCTCCCAGTCCAGCAGCAGGGCCACCTCGGCGGGCACCTCGCAGCCGGCCACCGGCGCGAGCAGGCCGAGGTCCGCGCCGAGCCGCACCACCTCGCGCCAGACCCTGCTGTCGGTCCCGGCGTGCGGCAGCATTCCGCTGTGGAACTTCTCGGCGCCGGTGGCCGCGGCGCGCCACTGGAACGAGAGGATCGCGTCGCCGCCGCGCGCGACCGCCTGGAGGCTGAGCGCGCGGTACTGCCCGGGTGCCTTGGGGACGTTGACGGGCCGCCAGTTGACGGCGTTCGGCGCCTGCTCCATCAGCACCCACGGCCGCCCGCCGCCCACCGAGCGGGTCAGGTCGCAGGTCATGGCCGACAGCAGGTGAGCCTCGGCGTCGGCCGGGTCGGGATAGCTGTCCACGGCGACGACGTCGAGCTCGGCCGCCCAGCGGAACTGGTCCAGCGGGCGGAACAGGCTCAGGAAGTTCGTCGTGACTGGTGTGCCCGGGCTGTGCACCGCGATCGCCTCCCGTTCGGCGCGGTAGCAGGCGAGCAGCTCATCGGAGCTGAACCGGGCGAAGTCGAGGTGCTGGGCCGGGTTGGGGAACGTGGGAGTCGTGCGTGGCGGCTGCACCTGGTCCCAGCTCGTGTAGTCCTGGCTCCACACCGCCCCGCCCCAGGCCTCGTTCAGCCGGCCGAGCTCGCCGTAGCGCGCCCGGAGCCAGTCCCGGAACGCCTCCGCCGAGAGCTCGCAGTAACAGGCCGGGACGTGGCAGCCGTATTCGTTGCTGACATGCCACATGGTGACGGCCGGATGGCCGGCGTAGCGCCGCGCCATCCGGCTCGCGAGGTCGACGGCGGCCGCGCGGAAGGCCGGGACGCTCGGGCAGTAGTGCTGGCGCGAGCCGAGCGCGAGCCGTCGGCCGTCCGCCGTGACCGGCAAGATCTCGGGGTGGGCCGCGACGAGCCAGGGCGGCGGCGACGCGGTGCCGGTAGCCAGGTCGACGCCGATGCCCGCGTCGGCCAGCAGGCCGAGGGCCCGGTCCAGCCAGCCGGCGGTCAGGTCGCTGGGCGCGGGCTGCAGCCTCGACCAGGAGAAGACCCCGACGGTCACCAGGTTGACGCCCGCCTCGGCCATGAGCCGGATGTCTTCGGCCCAGGTGGATTCGGGCCACTGCTCAGGGTTGTAGTCCCCGCCGTAGCCAATACCTCGCACGGCTTGACGCTCCCGGCGGCTCATAACGTGATGCTCCCGTTCGTGCCGGACTACTGAGGTGCCATCGGCGGGCAGTCGGCCGGGTCGGTGACGACGCGGATCGGTGAGCCCGCCAGGTACGCGGCGACGTCCTGCGCCATGCGCTGCCAGGCGGTGCGGAAGAGCTGCTCGGTGACGTAGCCGATGTGCGGGGTGACGACGACGTTGTCCAGCGACCGGAAGGGGTGACCGGCGGGCAGCGGCTCGCGGTCGAAGACGTCGAGGCCGGCGCCCCCGAGGTGGCCGGAGCGGAGCGCCTCGATCAGGGCCGCCTCGTCGACGATCGGGCCCCGGGAGACGTTCACCAGGATGGCGCCCGCCTTCATCGCCGCGAGGTCGCTGGCGCGCAGCGTGTTGCGAGAGCGCTCGGAGAACACGAGGAAGACTCCGAGGACGTCCGCGGACGCGAGGAGCTCGCCCTTCGTGACCTTGGTGATGCCGAGGTCGGCGCAGCGTTCTTCCGCGAGGTTCTGGCTCCACGCGATGACGTCCATGCCGAGCGCCTTCGCGACCGGGACCATCCCGCCGCCGAGGTGGCCCGCGCCGAGCAGACCGAGCGTCTGGCCGCCGAGCCGGACCGGGAACCCGGTCTGCCAGCCGCCGGCGCGGATGGTCCTGTCTTCGATGCCGATCCGCTTGGCGACCGCGAAGATGAGCCCCCACGCGAGCTCCGACGGCGCGGGCAGGCCGGGCACTTCCGCGCGGACGGCGGGGCGGGCCGGGGCGGCGCGGCCGGTCTCGGCGGTGCCGCAGAGCAGGATGCCGCGTTCGATCCGGGCTTCATGGTCGATGACGTTGCTCGTCCGGCCGTTGCAGACGATGAGCTTCAGGCTGGGCAGGCCCTCGAGCACCGCCCGGGGGAAGCGCGCCCGCTGCTGGGTGATGACGACGATCTCGTAGCCGGCGAGCTCGGCGGTGAGCCGCTCCGGCGGGATCGCTTCGCGGTAGACGGTGATCTCGGCGTCGGCGGGGAGCCCCGACCAGTCGCCGTACTCCAGGGCGACGCCGATGTAGTCGTCGAGGATGGCGATCTTCGTCACGCCCGCCGACGATACTCTCGTTTGCGTGCGGTCACATGTGTCGAAGCCACAGGCGCGAGTCCGGTGACGGGCCGGCTGACCCGGCGCCCCGGGGGGCCCGCCCGGCTGCGGGAGCTGCTCGACTCGGGGCAGACGATCGTGGCGCCGGGCGCGTTCGACCCGCTGGCCGCCCGGCTGGTCGAAGAGGCCGGGTTCGCGGCGGTGTACATGACCGGGTTCGGCACGTCCGCGGCGCTGCTCGGACGGCCCGACGTGGGCCTGCTCACGATGACCGAGATGGCCGACAACGCGGGCCGGATCGCCGCGTGCGTGGACATCCCGGTGATCGCCGACGCGGACACCGGCTACGGCAACCCGCTAAACGTGATCCGCACCGTCGGCGTCTACGAGGCCGCCGGGGTGGCCGGGCTGCACATCGAGGACCAGGTCGCCCCCAAGAAATGCGGTCACATGGAGGGCAAGCAGGTCATCGGCGCCGGGGAGATGGCGCAGAAGGTCAGGGCCGCGGTCGACGCGCGGACCGACCCGGACTTCGTGATCATCGCCAGGACCGACGCCCGGGCGGTGGAGGGCCTGGACAGCGCCCTGGACCGCGCGCGCCGGTACCGCGACGCCGGGGCCGACGCCCTGTTCATCGAGGCGCTGATCTCCGAGGCGGAGATCGAGGCCGCGGTCCGCGCGTTCCCCGATGTCCCGCTGCTGTTCAACTGGGCCGAGGGCGGCAAGACCCCGCCGGTCGGCCTGGACCGGCTCACCGAGCTCGGGTACCGCATCGTGATCTTCCCGATCGGGACGCTGCTGGCGGCCACCGCCGCGATGCGCCGGGTCCTGGCGGAGATCGCCGCGGCCGGCACCCCGGCCGCCGTTTTGGGTGAGCTTCCGGCGTTCGGCGAGTTCACCGATTTCATCGGGTTGCCCGAAGTGCGCGAGATCGAGCAGCGCTACGTCGCGGATTAAGCCCGCCGGCCGTTGACTGATCGTCAATACCGCGTTGAGCGGGCCTTGCTTCACTCCATGTGTTAGCGACGATCACGCCTGTCACCGTCCGGCGTGCGTCAATGCATTAGATGGAGTGGGATTCATGGTTCTGACCAGCACGAAGACGGACCGTCGCCGGCCCCCGCGTCCCCCGGTCCCGGATCCGACGAGCCCGGATGCGAACCCGGCGCTGTCCCGGCCCGCGGCCGCGCCCGACGACTCCCATCGCGCGGCGCAGCGGATGCGGCCGGCCACGACGCCCGCCTACTACCTCGGGCGGCCCGCGTGGTACTGGCTCGCCCTTAACCGCCGGAGCAATCCGAGCCGGAGCCGTCCGGGCCGCAGCAATCCGAGCCGACGAGCGGCGTTAGCCTGACCAGCGTCGGCAACGTGCCCACCGCGCATGACCACGCGTCCGTTCCGATTCGGTGTCAGCCTGCACACCGCGGGCTCGCAGTCGGAGTGGCAGGCGAAGGCCCAGCTGGCCGCCGACCTCGGCTACCACATCCTGCAGGTGCCCGATCTCCTCAGCAGGCCCGCCCCGTTCCCGGCGCTGGTGTCGGCGGGGAACGTACCGGGCCTGCGGGTGGGCACGTTCGTGCTGAACGCGAGTTTCTACCGGCCGGTGCTGCTGGCCAGGGACGTTGCCGCGACCAGCAGGCTCCTGGACGGACGGTTCGAACTCGGGATAGGCACCGGCTGCGACGCGGCGGAGTTCGAGGCCGCCGGGGTGCCCTTCGCGACCCCCGCCCAGCGGGTCGACCACCTCGAGCACACGATCGCCGAACTTCGCCGCCTGGTTGACCCCATGCCTCCGCTGCTGGTGGGTGCGAGCAGCAATCGAACGTTGCGGCTAGCGGCGCGCGAGGCGGACATCGTCGGTTTCACGGTCCTCGCGGCGGACAGCGACCCGGAGCGGTTGCTCGCGGACCGTGTCGAGTTCCTGCGCGCGGTGGCGGGCGACCGGTTCGATCGGATCGAGCTCAACCTGTACGTGTTCGCGGTGGCCCTCACCAGCAGGGAGCCGGACCTCACGGTGGCTCGCCAGGCTCTGCCCGCCATGCCGGATGAGCGGATCTGCGCGCTGCCCGGCGTGCTGATCGGATCCGCCTTGCAGATCGCCGATACGCTGCTGCGCTACCGGGATGACTACGGCCTGAGCTACTTTGGCGTGCTCGAGCCGCACATGGTCCAATTCGCGAAGGTGATCGGGCTCCTCAGTTAATGACCTGACTGAGCTAACCGCCTGACTAGCCGCGGGTGTCACGTCCGGCTCTCCGCGCCATGAGCAGGGCGACGTCGTCGGTCGGGCCGGGCGCGAGCGAGGCCAGCAGCGCGTCACAGGCGTCGCCGACGGGGAGCCTGCTCAGCGGAGTGAGCGCCGTAGCCAGTTTTGCCATGCCGGTGGCGAGGTCCGTACCCGGGCGCTCGATGAGCCCGTCGGTGTACAGCACGAGCGTGCTGCAGGGGGACGTCTTGACCCGAATCGCCTCGTAGTGCCCGCTGCCGAGCCCGAGCGGGAGGCCGGGAGGCAGGTCAAGGAAGCGGGCTTTCCGGCCGGGCTGGGCCAGGGCGGGAGCGGGGTGCCCAGCCCTGGCGATGTCCCACTCGCCGGTCGCGGTGTCGAAGATCGCGTAGACGCAGGTGGCGAACGTTTCGTTGCAGGTGAGGTCCGCGGTGACGCGATCGAGGCGGGCTAGTACCCCGGCGGGCGTGAGATCGAGGCTGGCAAGGGTTCTGGTAGCGGTGCGAAGCTGGCCCATGACGGCGGCGGCGTGGATGTCGTGCCCGGTCACGTCGCCGACAACCAGCGCGTAACGGCCGGGGCGCAAAGGGATGACATCGAACCAGTCGCCGCCCGCCTCCGCGGTCGCCTCGGCGGGCGTGTAGCGGTGGCACACATCGAGCCCGGGCACCTCAGGGATGTCGTGGGGAAGCAGGGCGCGCTGCAGCACGAGCGCGGAGGCTCGCTCCCGGGTATAGAGCCGGGCGTTGTCCATCGACAGCGCCGCGCGGGACACCACGGCGTCGGCGAGCAGCAGGTCCGCGCCGGTGAACGGCTTCGAGCCGCGCAGCCGGTACATCACGACCAGGCCCATGATGACCCCGCGGGCGACCAGCGGAACGACCATCAGCGAATGTGCTCCCGCCCGGCGCGCGACCAGCAGCCGCTCCTGGCCCGCGCCTATGTCCATCTGCCTGACCTGCTCGATGCTCATCGCCCCGAACGCGGGGAGGAACAGCGGCAGGCCCGCGACTAGGCGCCGGTGATGCAGGCTGACCGGGTTGGTCTCCGTCGAGGCGAGCCGCCTGTATTCGGCGGGGGCCCGGGCACCACCCGACCAGCGCAAGGCGACCCGTTGCAGCCGAAGACTGTCGTGGCGCGCCCGCCGGGCCAGCAGGTCCCCGTCGATGACCGTGGCTAGCAGGTCGACGGCGCCCACGTCGGCCAGGTCGGGGACGAGCACGTCGAGCAGCTCTTCCGCGGTCCGGGTGGTGTCCAGGGTCCGGCCGATCTGGGCGCTGGCCCGGTCGCCCAGCGCCAGCCGGCGCTGGCTGAGCGCGCGCTCGGTGACATCCCGCATGAGCTGGATCACCCGGCCGGCGCCCCCTCCTGGTGTGCCGACCGGGAACGGGAACTGGTAGCAGCTCCAGTAGCGCTCCGCGCCCCGGCCGCCCGCGTCGCCCGAGCTGCCTCGGTCGCCGGAGCTGCCTCGGTCACCCGGGCTGCTCCGGCCGCGGCTGGTGACAAGCAAGTCGAGCACGGTCTCACCGGTGTCCAGAACCCGCCGCAACGACTGCTCGACCAGGCTGGTGTCGATGTCCGGCATGACCTCGGCCAGCCGCCGGCCGCGCCAGCCAAGCGGGGGACCGGACGTGCCGCTTTCGGCTGCCTCGTTGGCCCAGACGATCCGCAGCTCGGCGTCGAATATCGTCACGCCAAGCGGGGACTGCGCCAGTCCTTTCCCGATCAGTGCCTCTACCGCGGCGAGGTTCACCGTCCGGCCACGCCTGCCCGCGCCGTCGCCAGCGCGTAGCTGCTGTCGAACGCGGCCTTAGCCTGGGTGAGGAAGTCGGCCGGTGGCATGGCCCAGTAGGAGCCGGGCAGCGCGGTGCCGAAGGTGCCGTCGTCGGAGAAGATCTCCAGCTCCCACCAGCCGCGGTAGCCTCCTGTCAGCAGCGAGGCCATGATCCCCGGTGCGGTCGCGCGCCCCCGGCCGGGCAGTTCCCGGTCGAAGGAGCTGCGCTCCGGGTCGCGGATGTCGCAGACCTGGACGCTGTTGATGCGGCCGGCGTAACGCAGCAGGTTCTCGTGCAGACCGGGCTCGTCCCGGCTGTGGAACACGCTGACCATGACCCCGATATTGTCCTTGCCGACCTTGTCGAGGACATCGACGATGGCCTGCAGGGTGGGGATCGCCGAGCCGCGGCGCGCGGCGAGCAGTTCCAGGCCGATAGGCACGCCGCTGTCGGCGGCGGCGTCGGCGATCGGCGCGAGCGCGTGCACGATGTCGCTCTGTGGCCCGGCGGGCTGGGCCGGGTTGCCGGAGGCGCCGGGCGCGACCAGGATGGCGGCCGGCCGGAAAGCGGCGAGTCGCTGGATGCTCGCGCAGATGGCGTCGATCCGGGCGCTGAGCGTGGCCGGAGCGTTGGGCGGGTCGATCTGGGAGGGCACGATCGCATGACTCCACGGCACGCAGAAACTCGCCGCCAGGTGGCGCTGGGTCATGGCGGCCGCCACCGCCTCGTCCTCGCCGGCGGGAAGCTTGCGCTCCCATAGCCCGTAGCCACTGGCGCCGGTGGCCGCGATGACCTCGATGTCCTGCCAGACGGTGGTGTGCGGCAGCGAGGTGGCGTTAACCGCGTACTCAGGTGCGGCTCTGTCGGTTGTCATTGGTCTCCTCCACGGCGGCTGTCGGCGCGCGGCCGCCACGGCGACCGTATCCTCGGTCGCTCACTGGGACATTGACAGCGCATTGACACCTGCTGAGTGGCCCGAAAGCCTGTCTAACCGCCATTAATCAGACGTTGACGACCATCAGGCACGATAGGGACGTTATGAACAGTCAAACCGGGGATCACCAGTCCGGCTGTGCGGACAGCGCCGAGAGCGCCCAGCTGGACGCGCTCGTCGACCTCGTCGTCGAGCGCCTTTCGCTCGCCTGGGATGTCGCCGCCGCGAAGTACGGCAGCGGCGGGCCGATCGATGACCCGATCCGTGAGCAGCAGATACTTCGGTCGGTTGGCTGTGCGCTGAACGTCTCCGCACTCAGCCACCGGATGGGCATGCAGTTCTTCCGGGATCAGATCGAGGCCAGCAAGGTGGTCCAGCGCGGCCTGTACCACCGCTGGCACCGGCACCCGGAAGAGATCCCGGCCGCGAATGCCGACCTGGCCGCGGACGTCAGGCCGAAGCTGGACCGCATTACCGCGCAGATCATCAAGCAATTCCGGTGCATGGACGAAGCGCCTTGCTTCAAACCGGGAGACATCGCCGACCTGATCGACAGGCGGTTCGCCGCGGCCATGCCTGAGCGGCAGCTGCCCGGGCTGCACCGGCACGCGGCCGCCTTCGCGATGCGGTCGCTGTCCGCGACGGAGTGCTAGCTGACCGGGTGCTAGCTGACTGGGTGCTAACTGACCCGGGTCTGCTGATGGAAGATCACGCGCCACCCGTCGTCTCTGAGCACCCACACCGAGGTGTGCCGGATCCGGTCCTCGCCGCTAGGGCTAGTGCTCAGGCTGCTGTACGTCACGAGGTAAATGTCGCTCGCTAGCCGGAGCACTCGCGTGCTTTCCATGTCGCCATCGTGTGGCTCCGGGTTGCGGAAGAGCGCTTCCGCGACACCCTCGGCGTTCCAGATCCGGCCGTCGCTGTCGATCTCGGCGAATTCCTCGTCGAGAATCGCCAGGACCGCGACGGGCACGGCGCGCACCGCGACGGTGTTGAGGCTCGCTTCGCGCCGCAGAATCTGCTCGATGTCGCTGTCGGTCATATCTTCTCCTCGACGATGATGCGCTAGTCCCCGCACCGGAGTCCCCTCACCAGCCGGGGACGTCTCGTGCGGGCGCCGTCCGCAGCCGCACGGTGTACAGGTCGGCCCGCTCGATGTCGCCGATCTCGCTAAGCAGGGCGTCCAGGTCGTCGGAGACCGTGAGGTGACGGCCGGTGAGACGGTCGCCGCGCCCGGCGGCGAGCTGCAGGATGAGACGGGCGGCCTGGCCCGGGTTGGCGCCCTTCCCCGCTGCGATCCGGTCGCGGGTCCAGGCGTGCACCCGCCCTTCGGGAGTCCCCAGGTCAAGCTCGTCGTTCAGCGCGCGCTCCGACAGCCCGATGGGCAGCAGCCCAGGGTCGACGCTGAGCACCGATACGCCATAGCGCCTGGTCTCCGCCGCGAGGTTTTCCGTGAGCTTGACCAGCGCCGCCTTGGACGTCGCGTAGGCCGACATCAGCGGCCAGCGGTAGACGGCGGCGTTGCTGGTGATGTTCAGGATCCGCCCGCCGCCCCCGGCGATCATGTCCGGCAGCACGAGGCGAGCGAGCGTGCTCGGGCCGCGCAGGTTGACCTCGAAAGTGCGCCACCAGTCAGCCGGATCTATGTCCCACATCTGCCCCGCCGGCCCGCTGACGCCGGCGTTGTTGATGAGCACATTGATTGGCCCGCACAGCCGGCGCAGCTCGGCGACCGCCGCGGCGGTCGCCGCCTCGTCGGTGACGTCCGCGGTGACCGCCACTGCCTTCCCGCCGGCCCGCTCGACCGCGGCGACCGTGTCCTCGAGCCCGTCCCGCGACCGGGCCAGCAGCGCGACGGTCGCCCCGGCGAGTCCCAGCGTGCTGGCGAGCAGCCGGCCAAGGCCCCGGCTGCCGCCGCTGACCAGGACGACGGCGCCGCTGAGGTCACCGATAGGCGCGAACCCGCTCGCGTGGGACGCGCTTTCCCGTTCCGCCAGCTGCCGGCGCAAGATCTTGCCGGAGGGAGACTTGGGGATCTGGTCAGTGAATTCGACGCGGCGCAGCCGCTTGTACGGGGCGACCCGGTCGGCCACCCACGCGGACAGTTCCTCGGCGGAAGCGGGCGCCTTCGGCACGACGAACGCCTTCGGGACCTCGCCGGCCGCCGTGTCCGGGCTCCTGACGACCGCGGCATCGGCGACCGCCGGGTGCATCAGCAGGATCTGCTCGAGCTCGGCGGGCGCGACCTGGTAACCCTTGTACTTGATCAGCTCCTTGATCCGGCCGGTGACGGAGAACCAGCCGTCGCCGTTCACGGTGACGATATCGCCGGTGTGCAGCCAGCCCGCGTGGTCGATCGCCGCGGCCGTCGCCGCGGGGTCCCCGAGATAGCCGCGCATCACGCCGGCGGAGCGGACCAGCAGCTCACCGGGTTCGCCGGGATCCACGTCGGCGTTCGTCTCCGGGTCGACGACGCGGCACTCCACTCCCGGGAGCGCGGGACCGATGGAGTCCGGCAGGTCGGGGCCGTCGTCGGGGGCGACGTGGGTCGGCCCGCTCTCGGTCATGCCGAACTCCTGCTTGACGCGACAGCCAAGCCGCCGCGCGCAGGCACGCGCCAGGTCGGGGGGGAGGGGCGCGCCGGCCGAGGCGAGCACCCGCAGGCTCGACGAATCAACGCTGTCGAGCCGCTCGCTGTTCAGCAGCGCCAGCAACATCGGCGGCACGACAAATGCGCTGGTCACGCTGTATTCTTCGACGGCCGCCAGGAAAGATTCCGCGTCGAAGCGCGGCAGGATGACCATCGTCGCCCCGCCGGCGAGCGTCAAATGCATGGTGGCCAGCAGGCCGAAAATGTGCGACAGCGGCAGCGCGGCGAGTACCGCGTCGTCCTCGGTCACCCGGTCCACCAGCCCGTGGTGGAATACGCTGGCGACCAGGTTCCGGTGGGTCAGCATGGCGTTCTTGGGCAACCCGGTCGTGCCGCTCGAAGGCACCAGGCACGCCACATCGGACGGGCTGCGGACAGGCGGCACCGGTGGCAGGGCGGACTCGCCCGCGTCTCCGCCGCTCCAGTCGCCGGTGATGAAGGTTTCCGCGATCGCCGCCTCCTGGGCGGCCAGCCCGAGCTTTTCTTCGAAGAGCCCGGCGGTGGTGATCAGCCAGCTGGCACCCGTGCGGCGGAGCTGGCGGACGATCTCGCTGGCCGAAGAGATCGGGTTGACCATCGTGACGGTCGCGCCCGCGGACGACGCGGCGTACCACGCGACCACGAAGTCGATGCTGTTCGGCGCGGCGAGCGCGAGCACGTCGCCGGGCAGCACGCCCCGGCTCGCGAGCCACCTGCTGGCCTGCTGGACCGCGGCGGACAGCTCCGCGTAGCCGAGCTCGCGGCCGGTGCCGGCTTCGACGAGAGCACGTTTACCGCCGCGTGCGTTCGCTCGCCCGAGCACGAACTCCGGAACGGTCATCTCCGGGATGACCGGCGCATCCGCCGCGTCCGCCGCGCCCGGGCCCTCGCGGCCGGCCGTCGTGACATTAGTCGTCGCCATACCTCCGGAGTGAAGCAAGGCCCGCTCAACGCGGCATTGACGTTGGGTCAACCGGCCGCGCAATGGGACGCCCGAGAACAAACGGAGGGCAGCCTTCAGTGAGGCGCGGCACCGGTAAGCGCGGGAGCCGGCTGCTCGGAAAGCTCGCGCAGCCGGCGCAGTTTCCGGCGGACGGAAATCGCGCACGGCAGCCCGCGGGCGCTGAGGAACGTCATGGCCCGCTCCCACGCCTCCCGGGCCTCGGCGTACTCGCCCGCCGCCTCCGCGCTGTCGCCGAGCGAGATCAGCGCCCCGGTCTCATCGATCCTGCTGCTGAGCCCGCGGAGCAGGGCGACGGCGCGCCGGTAACAGGTCATGGCCTGCTCGTCTTCACCGAGCCGATGGTGAGCCTCACCGAGCCGGACCCAGCACTCGCTCTCGCCGTTCCGGTCACCGAGCTTGCGGTAGGCGACGATGGCGTCGTGGATCAGGCCAGTCGCCTCGGCGTACCGGCCCTGTTGCCCGTAGGCGCCGCCGATGCCCGCGAGGGCGTGGGCCTGACCAGTCCGGTGCCCGGCCGCCTGGTACAAGGCATATGCCTGCTTGTAGTGCCGCACGGCTTCGTCGTAGGCGCCCTGACCCTCCCGGATGGCGCCGAAGATCGTGTGATGGTACGCGGCACCGGCCCGGCAGTCCGTCTGGGTCGACAGCTGGCCGGCCCGATCAAGTTCGGCGATCGCCTCCGCGTCCTGGCCGACGAGATGCAGCACGTCCGCGAGGCTGCGGCGGACCAGCGCCTGCCCGGGCCGGTCATCGGCGTCCAGCGCGGTCCGCACGGCATGGCGCATCGTGGCGGCCCAGTCAAAGAAGTAGCCTTGCCGCTGGTAAAACTGCCGGAGCGTGAGCGCCAGCCGCCAGGCTTGGCCAGGGAATCCCTGGCGCGGCGCGTACCGGACAGCGGCCTCGATGACCTGGCGTTCGGTCGTGAACCAGGCCATCGCCTGCTGGTAGCCGGACGGTTCGTCCGGCGTCACCCCCGGCCGCGCCGCGCCCGGCTCAGGAACGGGGAAGCTAGGCCGGAGCAGCAGCTGGGCCGCGTGCGAGCTGTGCAGCAGGTAGTCGAGCAGCCGCCCGAGCGCGGCGTGCCGGTCGTCCGGCGTGTCCTCCAGGGCGCTGAGCTCCGCGGCGTAGACCTGCGTGAGGTCGTGCGCGGTGAACCGCCCCGGGTGGCTCTCCGTGAGCAGCCTGGCGCCGGTGAGCTCGGTCATCAGCCGCCGCGCCCCCACTGGTGGCAGTCCTGCCAGGCTAGCCACGGCGTTCCGGGAGAAATCCGGGCCGCCGTGCACGGACAGCAGCCGGAACATGCGCTTGGCGGGCTCGCTCAGCAGCCGGTAGGACCACGAGAGCACGGCGCGCACGTCTGCTGCCGCCCCGTCGATGCTGAGAGTGTCCAGCCGCCTCCGCTCGTCGCGCAGTTCGCTGGCGATCTCCCCGAGGGGCAGGTCGGGGTGCACGGTAGCGCGAGCCGCGACCACGGCCACGGCCAGCGGCAGCCCGCCGGAGCGGTCGATGATCTCCTCCAGCGCGTCCGGTTCCGCCGCGGTCCGCTCGGCGCCGAGCCGCAGCGCCAGCGCGTCCCGCGCCTCGTCCGCGGAGAAGGTGTCCAGGGATACGGGTCGCGCGCCGTACGCGGTGATCAGGCCGGGCAGCCGGTTGCGGCTGGTGACGATGACCAGGCTGCCGGCGGAGCCAGGCAGCAGCGGCCGCACCTGTTCGGTGTTGCGCGCGTTGTCGAGCAGGACCAGCATCCGCCGCCCGCTGAGCATGCTCCGGTACATGCTGGCCTGGGCGTCGAGGTCGCCGGGGACGCGCCGCGGCGGCACGCCCAGCGCGTCGAGGAAATCGCGGAGTACCTCCCCGGGAGCCGACGGGTCCTTGGCCGGGTCGAACCCCCGGAGGTTGGCGTACAGCTGGCCGTCGGGGAACCGGTCGGCGACCTGATGCGCCCAGTGCACCGCCAGCGACGTTTTCCCGACGCCGGCCATGCCATCGATCGCGGCGATGACGAGGCCCGGCCGGCTCCCGTCGAGCGCCGAATCCAGCTGGGCCACCTCCCGGCGCCGGCCCGCGAAGGATGCCAGGTCCGCCGGGAGCTGCGCCAGCCTCTCGGCCGGGCCTGGCGGCGGCTCGTCCGGGGCGGCGTCCAGGTGCAGCGGCTGGGCGGGGACGGCGAGGCTCCCGTCGTTCTCCAGGATGCGCTGGTGCATGTCCCGCATCGCGGGGCCGGGGTCGATGCCGAGGTCCTCGGCGAGCCGGTGGCGCGTGCTGTCGAAGACCGACAGCGCGTCCGCCTGGCGGCCGGACCGGTACAGCGCGAGCATCAGCAGCTCGCTGAGCCGTTCCCGCATCGGGTGGTCGGTCAGCAAGGTCTGGAGCTCCGCGATCACCGACCGGTGCGCGCCGAGTTCGATCTCGAGCGCGAGGCGTTCCTCGGTCGCGGCCATCAGCAGCTCGAAGATCCGCACCCGCTGCGCCTCGGCGTACGGGCCGGGTAGGCCGGCCAGCGGCACTCCCCGCGGCAGCGTGAGCGCCTCGCGCAGCAAAGCCACGGCTTGCGGCAGGCCCGCGTGCCCGGCGGCCCGGGCCGCCCGGGCCTCCGTCGTCAGGCGCTGGAAATCGTCCAGGTCGAGCTCTCCGGCATGGGCCGGGATAACGTACCCGGCGCCCGCGGTCCTGATGACGGCAGGCGCCCCGGGCGCCTCGAGCGTGCGCCGCAGCCGGGACACATACGTCCGTACCGTGCCCACGGCGGCGTGCGGCAGGTCGTCGTCCCACAGCCCGCCGATCAGCCCGTCGACCGTGACCTGGCGTCCGTTAGCCAGGAGCAGGATCGCCAGCAGGGCCCGCTGCTGCGGTGCCCCGAGGTCCAGCTCTTCATTCCCGCGCCAGGCGCGCACGGGCCCCAGCACGGCAAACCTCAACTCCGATGACGGCCCCGGTGACCGCTGTGATGACCGCTCCAATGACGATGACATCGTTTCTTCCCCGTGAAAGTTTTCTTTAGCTCAGCACAACTCTTTGAGGCGATAACCGACGCGGTCGGCGTCGAATTCCCGTCGCCTCGAACAACCCCATTCTATGGACCGGTGAGCGCCCATCCTCATGCCCCCTAGCCCGTTTACAGGCATTAGGAAAATGAATGGCTTCCATCAATTCTTCGAAATTCCCGCTCCCCTCCGTGGGCGGGTAACGCGCGGAGGGTGTCCATGCCGACGAGCCTAAGGCCGGCCGTCGCGGTTATCCTCTCCCAGTCATGTCCGTGATGGCGGTCACACCGGGGCCCGGCGTACGGCTCATGACGTCGCGCCAGGCGCGCTCGTCGGCCGAACCCGGCGCCGGGGCGAACACGACCAGGTGCTGCTCGTAGGAGCTCGTCACGTCCAGGACCTCGACCGCCACGTCGATCGTCCCCGCCTCGGGGTGATAAAACCGCTTGACCGGGCGGTTTCCGGTGGCCACGGTCTGTTCCAGCCAGGCCCGGCGGAAGAACGCGCTTTCCGCGGACAGCTCGGCCACCAGGCGCTGCGCGGCGGCGTCCCGCGGCTGCCGCCCGAACCGCAGGCGCATCATGCCGATGAGCTCCGAGGCGATCGCCGCCCACTCCTCGCCGTGCAGTTCCCGCGCCTCCGCCGCGGTCACCATCCAGCGGACCCCGTTCCTGTCGCCGGCCGGCAGCGCGTCCCAGTCCGCGTACAGCCGCCTGGCCGCGCTGTTGGAGGCGAGGATGTCCATGCGCGGCCCTATCAGCATGGCCGGCGTGGTGCCCAGCGCCGACATCACCGTCAGCGTCTCCGGCCGCACCACTTCCCCGTGGACCTGCTTCCCGGCGGGCCGCGCCAGCTGGTGCAGGTAGTCCCGCTCAGCCGCGGACAGCCGCAGCACGTCCGCGACGGCGTCGAGGACCCCCGGCGACGGGTGGCCGTGGCGCCCCTGTTCCAGCCGCGCGTAGTAATCGGTGCTGAGTCCGGCCAGCACGGCGAGCTCTTCGCGGCGCAGTCCCTGCACCCGCCGCCGCCGCCCTTCATAGAGGCCGACGTCGCTTGGCGAGACTTTCGCCCGGCGGGATTGCAGGAACTGACCGAGAGTTTGACCCGCAACGGTTTCCGCAGTCACGAACCCCAGTGTATGTGACCGTTCACAAACGTGAGCCGCCGACTATGCTGATCGCACCCGAAAAAGCATGAGCCACTTCGATGGCTGCCATCGAAATTTCGCATCTCAAATGTGCCCTGGCGGTTTATACCGCCGGGTTTTACTAGCGGGTTTACTCGACGAAAATGTCGACGGAGGGACGCAGCGCGGCGCACGCGCGGAGCGCGTCGTGGATGGGATGGCTCGCGAATGCCCCGAACGGCCCCGAGTCGGCCGGCCGCGGGTCGCTGTCGGCCAGCACGAGGTCGATCGCGGCGTAGGCCCGCTGGGTGAGCAGGTAGTCGAAGCGCGGCGCCCACTTCCTGGCGCCGAGCCGCGCGGTGATCGAGCAGTTGTCGACCATGTAGGACACCCCGCGGGCGTGCATGTAGGGGTTGAGCGAGTCGACGGCCTCGATCACGGACTCGTTGGCGATCTCGGAGTACGGGTGGCCCTTCTCGATGAGGGTGTCGACCTGCGCGATCATCAGCCCGGTGAACAGCCCGGCGGTGAACGGGTCGAGGGGGATCTCGCCGTCGATCCGGCTGCGGCGCGCCGCCTGGCCGACGCACCACATGTCCACCCGGTCGATCCTGCCCATCGGGAACCGGCCGGACCGCTGCCCGGCCATGATGACGCTGCGGATCTCGTTACCCGAGCTGATCTCGTCGTAGATCTCGTGCGTCAGTTCCAGGCCGACCGGGTACGCGGCCGAGTAAGCCCGGGCGAAAACCTTCCGCCCGTGCTCGTCAAACCGCTCGTACAGGCCAGCCAGGCCGCTGGAGGAGATCGCCGCGGAGATCGGCCCGGTGATGGAGTCCACCGAGTGCCGGTAGGCGTCGGTCCCGTCCATCCCTTCCTCCCGGTAGCGCCGGTACAGGCTCTCGACCAGGCCGTGGATGCCGCCGAGCAGGATCGACCGCTCGCCCGTCAGGTCGGACAGGTACTCCGAGCGCAGCGTCGTCTGGAAGGTGAACGGCGCGCCCAGGGCCACCGACCAGCCCAGCGCCCGGTCGGTGGCCTGCCCGCTGACGTCCTGGTGCACCGCGAAGCTCGCGTTGATCCCCGCCCCGTTGGTGCCGGCGCCCTGCAGGTACAGGGCACGCACCGACGCGCCCATCCCCTTCGGGCACACCGCGATCACGTCGATGTCGGCCGGGAACGCCTGGCCCTCCCCTTCCAGGTAGCCGAGGAGGAAGCCGTGGGACAAGCCGAGCGTGACACCCGGGCGCAGCCTGCCGAAGATCTTCTCGTGCAGGTCCACCTGGGCGGCGTCGGAGATCAGCAGCACGACCATGTCTGAGGCCTCGATGACCTCCAACATCTCCCCGAGCGTGCCGTCCTCCTCCCGGAACCCGGCCGCCCGGGCAGCGGTGTACGAGGGAGACCCGGACCGCAGGCCGACCACGACCTTCACCGCCCCGCCCAGGGAGTCCCGCAGGTTCTGCGCCTGCGCCGATCCCTGCGGCCCCCACCCGATCACCCCGATCTGGCCTATTCCGGCGAACGCGCTCGGGAGGCGGTCGAAGAGGTGACGGCCACCGCGCACGATGCCCTCACGGCGCCCGGCGACGGTGATGTACTCCTTGTCGAACACGCTGCTCTCGAAATCCAGGTCATGGCCAGGCATCGTCTATCCCTTTCCTCGTGGCGTTCCCCCCAATGCCCATCCCCGGACTGCAGCGAACCAGGTGCGAATTACCATCCCGTCAACATCGCTTCAATATTTTTCCGAACGGCCGCGTGGTCCCCGCGCACG
>Ga0335075_10006441_pt1 | contig 18137 bp, 17 predicted proteins | sample Lox_Sample_24_FD_206723 | JGI IMG/M metagenome (GOLD analysis project Ga0335075, IMG submission 206723) | Soil microbial communities from Loxahatchee National Wildlife Refuge, Florida, United States - Lox_Sample_2.4 | ecosystem: Environmental > Terrestrial > Soil > Wetlands | place: USA...
GCGGGCGCGCTCCGCGCGATCGGGCGGGGCTTGCGGGACCAGGGAAGGCTGCGCGCTCACGAAACCGCGCCGGTGCGCGGATCGAGCAGGACCGTGATCACATCGACCGCCAGGATGGCGAGGAGCACCGCCAGGGTGATGATGAGGAAAAGCGTCTGCATAAGCGGATAGTCTTCGTTGAGCACGGCCTGGAGCATCATGTAGCCGACGCCCGGGTAGGAGAAGACGTATTCGACCAGGATCGCGCCGCTGACGACGAAGCCGAGCGACATGCCGAAGCCGCTGAGGTTGGGGAGGATCGCGTTGCGGCCGGCGTAATCGATCATGATCCGCATCGGCGAGAGACCCTTGGCGCGCGCCATCCGCACGTAGTCTTCCGCCAGCGTCATGATCATGTTGTTGCGCATGGTGAGGATCCAGCCGCCGATCGAGGTGGCGATGATGGTCGCCCCCGGCAGAATGGCGTGCACCAGGACGTCGCCGGCGAAGGACCAGGAGAGCGAGATGCGGGCGCCGTTGGCGTAGGCGAAGCCGAGCGGCAGCCAGCCGAGCGAGATGGAGAAGACGAGGATCGAAACGAGCGCGATCCAGAAATAGGGAAATGCGGAAAGGACGATGAAGACCGGCGGCAGGACGCTGTCGAACCAGCCGCCCCGTTGCCAGGCGCCGACCATGCCGATCGCCGTGCCGAGGAAGAAGGCGATCACGGTGGTGACGCCGACCAGCCCGAGCGTCCAGGGCAGCGCGCCGAGCACGACCTGGCTCACAGGATCGGGAAAGAATGTCAGCGACGTGCCGAAATGTCCGGTCGCGCTGTTGCGCAGATAGTCGAAATACTGAGCGAGGAGGCCTTCCTGGGCGTTGACGCCGAAGGCCACCTCCATCGCCCGCAAGGCCTGGCCGTTCAGCTTGCCGTGGAACCTCGCCATCATGGCGATCGCCGGATTGCCGGGCATCAGGCGCGGGAGGAAGAAATTGACCGTCATCGCCGTCCAGAGGGTGACGACGAAGAAGCCCAATCGCCTGAGTACGTAACGCATGCGTTCCTAGCGATCGCCGCGGTCGGCCTCGCCCTGCAATCCGGCAGCCACGCCTTGCCGCCCGCTATTTCTTCTGCAGATGGAGCACGACGATCTCCCAGTCGGGGAAAGTGTAGCCGGCGAAGGGTTGGGCATAGGGGTCGGCGGGCGTCGGCCAGCCGACGAACGTGCCGGTCGAGTACTGGTCCCAGTCGACCTGCTCGGTGACGGGGATCAGCGGCACGTCCTGGAGCAGGATGTTCTCGAGCTTGCTCATGATCGCCTGCTGCTCGGCGGTATTGGTCGTCTCCGCGTAGCTGTCGATCAGGGAGTCGGTCGATTTGTTCATATAGCGCTCCCAGTTCGTCGCCGCAGACTTGCCGATCGGCGCCGAGGCGGGGCCGTAGAGCCACTGGCGGAACTCGTAATAGGGCGTCGGCCCGCCGGACTCGTAGGCATAGGCGAGATCGAAATTGCCATTATAGAGCTTCGCGCTGTAGTCGTCGCCCGCCAGGTTCTGCACGTGAAGGGCGATGCCGACGGCGGCGAGCTCCTGCGAGACGACCTGCAGCGCCGCGACCCAGTCCGTATAGGCGCTCTGGTTGATGATCGTGAAGGAGAGGCGCTTGCCGTCCGGCGAGACGAACACGCCGTCCGGGCCGCGCTTGTAGCCCGCCTGCTCGAGGATCGCGATCGCCTTCTTGGGGTCGTAGCCGTAGCCGGCGGCCTTGAGCTCGGCGGCGTCGAGCCAGGAGCTGAAGGTGGGCTCGATGATCCCGGCCTGATTGGCCGGCGGCTCCTGGCCGTACTCGCCGATTTCGGCGACCCGCGCGCGGTCGATCGCGAAGGCCAGTGCCCGGCGGACGGCGAGGTCCTTCAGCAGCGGATTGGTCTGGTTGATGAAGATCGCGACATTCACCACCGGCGGGAACCAGTAGTGGTTGTCGGGGCTCTTCGAGAGATACTCCGCCTTGAGGTTGGGAATGAACTGCCCGCCCCACTGCGCCTGGCCGGTGGAGAGGATCGCGTTCGCCGGCGGATTGGTGGTGAACGCCGGATACTCGATCCGTGAGATCTTCGGCAGGCCCGGCTGCCAGTAGCTCGGGTTGCGCACATAGCTCACATTCTGCGGCGTGCAGCGCTCGATGGTGAAGGGGCCGGTGCCGACCGGATCCTTATCGGCGTAGGTGACCGGGTCCTTCACCTGGGCCCAGATATGCTCGGGCACGATCCCGACCTGATCGGCGACGTAATAGAAATAGGGAACCGCCGGGCCGTCGAACGTCATCACCACCTGGTCGTCGCCCTTCTGGGCAACGCTTGCGAGCACGGCCCAGACGGTGTTGAGGTCGAGCGCCGGGTATTTCTTCAGCATGTTGAAGGTGAAGACGACGTCCGCGGCGGTGAGCGGCCGTCCGTCCGTCCACTTCACGCCCTTGCGGATGGTGAAGGTGAGGACCTTGTTGTCGTCGCTCCAGGCGTAGGACGTCGCGAGCCACGGCGTGACCTTGGCGTTCTGGAGCGTGTTGACGAACATCAGCGTCTCGTAGACGACGCCGACGGAGAGGAAGTTGGACTGCGGATTGAACGGGCTGAAGCCGCAGCTCCAGAGGAACTGCGCGTCCGAAATGGTCAGGGTTCCGCCATTGGCGCTGTCGGCGGCGGCGGCCGGCGTCGAGGCCAGTGGGCCGATCCCGGCGGCGAGGCCGAGCCCGCCGAGCAGTGGCAGCATCCAGCGTTGTTTTCCCATGACATGTGCTCCGTTGCTGATCCGGTTATTGTTCGCGATGCGAGCTCTTCCGCCGGCCGGGCGGCACGTGCGTCGACGTGCGGAGAGGCGGGGAGGGGGGACGCCGGGCGCGGCCGTTCATGTCATGTACACGCCTCCGGTCACGTTCACGGCCTGGCCGACCATGAACCGTGCGGCGTCGGAGAGCAGAAAGACGACGAGCCCCGCGACGTCCTCGGGTTCCTCGAGCCGCCCGAGCGGGGTCTGGGCGATATAGTCCGCGCGCACCGCCTCCGGCGTGAGGCCGCGCAGCGTCGCCTCCCAGGCCACTTCGCGCTCCTGCATGCCGGTGCGCACGAAGCCGGGGCAGACCGCGTTGACGCGAATGCCGTGCGGTGCGAGCTCGCGGGCGAGCGCCTGCGTCCAGCCGACGACCGCGAATTTGCTCGCCGAGTAATGGGCGAGCAGCGGCGCGCCGACCTTCGCGGCGAGCGAGGCGGTGTTGCAAATGACGCCGCGGCGGCCGGAGGCGAGGAAATATCGCGCGGCGACCTGGTTCGAGAGGAACACGCCGCGCGTGTTCACCGCGAAATTATGGTCCCACTCCTCGTCGGTGATCTCGATGGCGCGGCGCATCGTCGAGACGCCGGCGTTGGCGACCAGCAGATCGATCCGGCCGAAAGAGCCGACCGCCTCGGCGAATCCGGCCTCGACGCTCGCCCGCTGGCGCACGTCCATGGGGAGCGCGATGGCGCCCGGGATGCGCGCCGCGGCACGGCCGGCTTCTTCGCTGTCCAGATCGGCGATCGCCGGGCGGACGCCGTGCGCGGCGAGCGCCTCGGCGATGGCGAGGCCGATCCCCGTGGCGCCGCCGGTGACGAGCGCGGTCTTGCCGACAAGGTCGCTCCCCAGAGGCGCCATGAGAGGCGGCATGTCGGTTCCAACCGGATGTTTCGTCGGCGGACGATAGCGCGGCTTCCCCCAGAGTCAATCAGAATAGAACACCCTAATGTGCGCGAGTATGTTGGTTTGGGTTTCCATCCTGCCTTCGTTCCGCTATTGAGCGAAGCAGCGATGGGCAGGTGGCCACCGGCGGAGCGATGAAGAAGGCGAAACGAGTGACGACCGGGCGCGCGCGTCCGGAGGCGCGCCGCGAGGCCCGCCCGGAGACCCGCCCGGAGACCCGCCGCACCGGGCCGGAGCGGCAGGAGCCGGCCGCCGGGCGAACCCTCGCCCACCTCGCCGCGGTTCCGGCGGCGGCGCGGCGACGCGCGCTCGCATCGCTCCTCGACGAGGAGGGGTTCCTCGCGGTCTCCGACGTCGCGCGCCGCGTCGGCGTCTCCGAGATGACGATCCGCCGCGACCTCGACGCTTTCGAGCGTAGCGGGCTCATCGAGCGGGCGCATGGCGGCGCGGTGCCGGCGGCGCGGCCGGCGCGGCCGGCGCGGCCGGACGAGCCGCTCTATGCTGCCCGGCGGGGGCTGCACGCGGAGGCCAAGGCGGCGATCGCGCGGGCGGCCGCGGAACTGATCGGCCCGAACGACATGATCGGCCTCGATATCGGCTCGACCGCCGCCTGCCTCGCCGAGCAGCTCCGCGATCGGCGCGACCTGCGCATCGTCACCAACAGCATCCCGGCCGTGCTCGCCCTCTCCGCGCCCGACGGGACCGGCCCTTCGGTCCATCTCCTCGGCGGCCAGCTGCGGCCGGGCGAGGGCTCGCTTTGCGGCCCGAGCGCACGGCGGCAGCTCGCCGAGCATTGGCTGCGGCGCGCCTTCATCGGCGTCGCATCCGTCTCCGAGGACGGGCTGTTCGACTATGCGCCGGAGGAAGCCGAGCTCAAGCACGCGATGATGGCGCGCGCCAGGGAAGTCATCCTGATGTGCGATTCGAGCAAGTTCGGGCAAGGCTGTTTCGTCCGCGTCGCGGGGCTCGACGCGATCCACACGCTGGTCACCGAGGCGCCGCCGCCGGCGGGCCTCGGCAAGGCGCTCGAGCGGGCGCGAATCCGCGTGATCGTGGCGCGGGTTGCGGGAAATGGCACAGTCGAACGGGGGCTTGCATGACGGCGGCGGTGATCGGGAAGCGGCTGAAGACGGTGATCGGGATGGTCCATCTCGGCGCCTTGCCGGGCACGCCGCTCTATGACGCCGCCGGCGGCTTCAACCGGCTGCTCGACGGCGCGATCGCCGATCTCGAAGCGCTGCAGGCGGCGGGGATCGATGCGGTGATGTTCGGCAACGAGAACGACCGGCCCTATTGCGTCGCCGCGCCGCCGGCGCAGCTCGCGGCGATGAGCGCGGTGGTCGCGGCCGCGCGCCCCGCGATCCGCGTGCCCTTCGGCGTGAATTTCCTCTGGGATCCGGTGGCGAGCGTGCAGATCGCCGCCGCCACGGGTGCTGCCTTCGTGCGCGAGATCTTCACCGGCGTCTATGCCTCCGACATGGGGATCTGGGCGCCGGACTGCGCCGGGGCGCTGCGCGCGCGCCGCGATCTCGGCTGCCCGAACCTCAAGCTCTTGTTCAACATCAATGCCGAGTTCGCGGCGCCACTCGATACGCGGCCGATCGGGCTCAGGGCGCGGAGCGCGGTCTTTTCCTCGCTCGCCGACGCGATTCTGGTCTCCGGGCCGATCACCGGCCAGCCCGCGGCGCGGGATGCGCTCCACGAGGTGGCGGCCGCCGTGCCGGAGGTGCCGGTTCTCGCCAACACCGGCGTCGGCCTCGACACTTTGAAGGAGGTCTTCGCGATCGCCGACGGATGCATCGTGGGGACGCATTTCAAGCAGGATGGCGACACCTGGAAGCCGGTCGATCCGGCGCGCGTGCTGCGCTTCATGGACGAGGCCCGGCGGCTCCGTGGCGGCTAGCCCGCCTTCGCTTCGCCATGGCTCACGGAAAGCGCTCTAGCTCTTTGTTTTGGCGATTATCTTCATCCGATCGAATGATTTCATTCGATCGGCTGATGCTCTAGGCGCGGCGACGCCGGATGAGCTTCGTCCTCGGGATCGATATCGGAACGACCTCGACGATCGGGATTCTCTGCGAATTGCCGGATCGTCTCGTCGGCACCGCGTCGCGGCCGGTGACGCTCTCGGCCCCGCGTCCCGGTTGGGCCGAGGAGGATCCGAGGGAATGGTGGGGCAATCTTTGCGCCGTCACCCGGGAGCTTCTGGCACGCGAGCCGCGCGCTCTGGAAGACCTCGCCGCGGTCGGCGTCACCGGCATGGTCCCGGCGGTCGTCCTGCTCGATCGCGACGGACAGTTGATCCGGCCCAGCATCCAGCAGAGCGATGGAAGATGCGGCGCGGAGGTGGGCGCGCTCGCCCGGGAGATCGATCCGGAGATCTTCCTGAAGCGGACCGGCAACGGGCTCACCCAGCAGATCGTGACCGCGAAGCTGCGCTGGCTCGAGGCGCATGAGCCGGAGAATTTCCGGCGCGTCGGCACGGTGTTCGGATCCTACGACTATATCGCCCGGCGGCTCGGCGCGGCACGCGGCACCGAGCGCAACTGGGCGCTCGAGGGCGGCTTTCTCGACGTCTCCACAGGCGCGGCAGGCGCGGACCTCGTTGCGCTGGCGCATCTTCCGGAGGGTGCGATCCCGCCCGTCCGCGCGGCTCATGAGATCGCCGGCACCGTGAGCGCCGCGGCGGCGGCCGAGACCGGCCTGCCGGCGGGCGTGCCGATCATCGCGGGCGTCGCCGACCATGTCGCGTCCGCCTATGCGGCCGGCGTGGTCGGCGCCGGGGACGTCCTGCTCAAGTTCGGGGGGGCGGGCGATGTCCTGCTCGCCGCGCCGACGGTCCGGCCCGATGCGAGGGTTTTTCTCGATTATCACGTGGTCCCGGGCCTCTTCATGCCGAACGGCTGCATGGCCTCGACCGGCTCGCTGCTGAACTGGATCGTGCAGGGCTTCGGCTGCGGCGCGAGCCACGCCGCGCTCGATCGCCTCGCGGCCGGGATTGCGCCGGGTAGCGAGGGCGTTTTCGTGCTGCCCTATTTCCTCGGCGAGAAGAGCCCGATCCAGGACCCGAACGCGCGCGGAACCATTTCCGGGCTGACGCTCGGCCACAACCTCGGTCACATCTGGCGCGCGGCGCTCGAAGCGGCCGCCTTCGGATTCCGGCATCATCTCGACGTTTTCGCCGAGCTTGGCTACCCGGTGCGCCGGCTGTTCGCGGCGGATGGCGGGACGGCGAGCGCGGTCTGGATGCAGATCGTTGCGGATGCGCTGCAGGCGCCGGTGCAGCTGCTGGAGGGCCATCCCGGCTCCTGTCTCGGCGCGGCCTGGCTGGCGGCGATCGGGGCCGGCGCCACCGACGATTGGGGCGGCGTGGGCCGCTTCGTGAGCCGGGGTCGCCTAGTCGCGCCGAACGCGGACCACGCCGCGCCCTACGAGGCGGCCTATCGCCGCTATCGCGAGCTCTATGCCTCGCTGCGGGACTGGTTCTCTACCGCCGCGTAATGGAGTTGGGCGGCGGCGCCGGGGCCCAAGCCGGGCTGCTCATCCTGGGCAGGATCCAGGACGGCCAAGGCCGCGCCCCACCAGAGCGCAATCGCCATGGAGGGCCAGACGATCCCAAGCACCGGGGCGGCGAGAAGGTATTGGCTCGGCATTCCTCATCGTGCCTCCCATTCGATCCGCCGCGCCAGTGGCGCTGCCGGATGCAGATGCGTGCGCGAGAGGTGGAATGAATTTATCGCAGCGCACAATCCTGCTTGACTCGTCGCATGGCAGCCGTGCATTCTTATCAGCAGTCGGGTGAACTGCCTTCTAAGTAGGCATTTTGCCCGCGAGCGCGATATCCGTTGATAGACTCTGGGTAGACGCCAGAGGTTGGCACATGGGCCCGGGCAACGTCGTTGCCGTCGGGCCCTTTCTGCTTTCGGCGTCTGCCGTTGTTCGATTGCGGAGCGGGAACAGGTGGCGGGTTCGACGATTCAGGCGCGGCCGGCGGTGAAGGTGGGCATCGTCTTCTCCACCACCGGCTCCTACGCGACGATTGGGCGCGACATGCGCGACGGTGCGCTGCTCGCCATCCGACAGATCAACCGCGACGGGCGATATCCATTCACGCTCGAGCCCGTGGTGGTCGATCCGGCGGGCGTTCTGGACGCCTATCGCAACGGCTGCGAAGCGCTGATCCGGGACCGGACGATCCGCCACGTGATCGGCTGCTACACCTCGTCGAGCCGCAAGGAGATCATTCCGGTTATCGAGAAATACGACGCCCTGCTCTGGTATCCTTCCCACTACGAAGGCTTCGAGAGCTCCGACAGCGTGATCTACGGGGGAGCCGCGCCCAATCAGCACCTTGTACCGCTCGCCCAATGGATGCTGCCGCGCTACGGCACCGATCTCTATTGTATCGGTTCCAATTATATCTGGCCGTGGGAGAACAACCGCATCATCCGCCAGATCGCCGGCGATTGCGGCGGGCGCATCCTGCGCGAGCGGTACCTGCCGGTGGGCTGTACCGACGTCGAAGAGATCGTGCGCGAGATCGAGGAGCTGCGGCCGGATTTCGTCTTTAACACGCTGATCGGCGAATCGAGCTACGCTTTCTACCGCGCCTATCATGCGCTGGGATGCCGCGATCCGGACTTCGCGCCGGAGCGCCGGCCGGTGACGAGTTGCAGCCTCTCCGAGCCTGAGCTGCTGGCGATCGGCGGCAGGGCGGCGTCCGGCCACATCGCTTCGAGCGTCTATTTCCAGTCGATCGCGCGGCCCGAGAACGCGGCGTTCGTCGCCGCCTTCCGCGATGCCTTCGGGATCGCGCGGGTGACCTCGGCCGATGCGGAAGCGGCCTGGATCGTCACCTGGCTGCTGGCGCGCGGGCTGCGGGCGGCGCAATCGAGCGCGGTCGCCGACGTCAAGCGCGCGCTCAATGGCTGCCGGATCGAGGCGCCGCAGGGCCCGGTCTGGATCGATGCGGAGAACAATCACGCCTGGCTGACGCCACGCGTCGGGCGATCGGTCGAGGGCCATGGCTTCGAAGTGCTCTGGGAGGCCGAGTCGCCGGCGCGGCCCGACCCCTATCTCGCGCGGCTCGACACCGCGCATCTTTGCGGTCAGGTCCAGCCGCGCGGGCCACGCCTCCGCCTGGTCGGGCGATGAGCGCGGGTCTCGCGGGCCTGCACGACCTGCGGGCCGTGATCCTGCATCGGCCTGACCGGAACCGGCACGCGCTCGAAACCCAGCTGCGGCGCATCGGCGTCGATGTCGCCTGCATCGCGCCGCTTTCCAACGATCCGCTGCCGGCCGCCGACGTGATCTTCTTCGATGCCGATCTCGGCTACGAAGGGCTCTTTCCCTGGGGACGGAACGCAGCGCCGGTGCCGCTGGTCGCCGTGCTGGCCTCGGAGGCGCCCGGCCGGATCGAGTGGGCGCTCGATCAGGGTGCGACGGCCTGCCTGCTCAAGCCGATCGGCTCGACCGGAGCGTTCAATGCGATCGCCGTCGCCTCCCGCCTGTTCGCAGAGCGCGGGCAGATGCGGGGCGAGATCAGCGAACTTTCCGAGCGCGTGCGCGCGCGGCCGATCGTCGTTCGGGCGGCGAGCCTGGTGATGAGCGGCTTCGGCGTCGATGAGAATGGAGCGCTGGCATTGCTGCGACAGGCGGCGATGCGGGAGCGCCTGACCGTTGAAGCGTTGGCCGTGCGGATCGCTACCGGCGGCGCGCTTGCCAACCTGCTTGAGCCCGCCGCGACCGCCTCGAGCAGCGGGCGCACCGAGCGCAGCCGTCCCATCCGCCGCAAACAACAATGAGGAAAGTGATGAGCGAATCAGAGAATGATGCGACCAGGCCGGACGATGCACCGGCCGCTGCGCCCCCGGACGCGCCGTGCCGCTCGCCTGCCGCGGGGCCGACGCGGCGAGGCCTGATCCAGGGTGCGGCCGGGCTCGCCGCGGCCGGCGTTGTGCTCGCCCGCCCCGCCATCGTGCGCGCGGCGGCGGAGAACCCGGTCAAGATCGGCTTCATCGAGGACGAATCAGGCAACCTCTCGATCTACGGCATCCAGAAACTGCACGCGGCGCGACTTGCGGTGCAGGAGATCAATGACGGCTTCACCCTGGCCGGCGGCCCGGTTGGATCGGGCTCCCTCGGCACGATGGGGATCTACACCCCGACGCCGCCGACGCTGACCAGCGGGCCGGGGCCGAAGCTCACCATCGTCGACGACGGCGGCGAGCCCAGCGCACACGCGATCGTCACCGCCGATCCGGAGGAGATCCTGATTCCCTCCGGCGAGAAGGGATTGCTCGGGCGGCCGGTCGATCTGCTCTCCTCGGACGGGCAGTCGAACAATACGCTCTGGCAGCAACTCGCCCGACGGATGATTCAGCAGGACAGGGTTGACGTGCTGGTCGCTGGTTTCGCCAGCGCCGAGCGCGAGGCGATCCGTCCGATCGTCGATCAGCGAAAGCAGCTCTATTTCTATACCAATCAGTACGAGGGCGGCGTGGCCGACGCCTACACCTTCTGCACCGGTGCAGTCTGCGAGCAGCAGGTCATTCCGGTTATGCAATACATGGTCGAGAAGTTCGGACCCAAGATCTTCACGATTGCGGCCAACTACAATTTCGGCCAGCTGACGGCTGCCTGGGTGCGCTCCTTCGCACCGGTCCTGAAGGCGCAAGTCATCGGCGAGGAATTTCCCCCGCTCGAAGTCTCCGAATTCAGCTCGGTGATCGCCAAGGTGCAGGCCGCCAAGCCCGATTGGGTGATGACGCTGCTGGTCGGCCAGAACCAGTCCAACTACTACCCGCAGGCCGCTGCCGCCGGATTGCACCTGCCGATGGCGTCCACGGTCAACATGGCGCAGGGCTACGAGCACAAGCGCTTCACGCCGCCCTCGCTCGCCAACATGCACAACGCCGTCAACTACATGCAGGAGATCCCGACCAAGAGGAACCAGGACTTCGTCGCCCGGTTCTACAAGATGTTCCCGAACGATCCCTATCTCGGGCAGATGGCGCAGAACACCTATTTCAGCATCCATCTGTACGCCAAGGCCGTCCGGCTGATCGGCACCACCGAGCAGGAGAAGGTGCGCCGAACGCTCGAGGCGGGGTGGGCGATCGAGGCCCCGGAGGGGTCGGTCTTCCTCGAGCCGGCGACGCACCATGCGTCCCACTATATCCGGCTCGCGGCCACCGACGAGAAGCAGCAGATCAGCTTCGTGCGCGAATGGCCGATGATCGAGGCGTGGTGGCTGCAACGGCTCGGTGTCAACCTGGTGCGGCATCCGGAATATAAGCAGTACACGCCGCAGGAGGATCCCTTCTTCAAGATGTTCAGCTAGGCCGGGCGGCGGGAAGGGGGTCGACGGGTGCTTCCGGAGCTGACCAGCGTTCTCTACCAATTCGGCACCAACGCCGCCTTCCTGCTGCTGAGCGCGCTCGGGCTGATCGTCATCCTCGGCATGATGAACATCATCAATCTCGCACATGGCGAGTTCATGATGCTCGGGGCCTATGCGGCCAGCTTTGCCGTGCATCGAGGGATTCCCTTCCCGCTGGCCATCATTGCGGCCTTCTTCGCCACCGGCCTGTTCGGGATTGTCCTCGAGCGCCTCGTGATCCGGCGCTTCTACGGCCGCGAGCTCGGCGCGCTGGTGACCACGTGGGGGATCAGCCTGATCCTGGCGCAGGGCGCGTTGCTGCTGTTCGGCCCCTATATGCCGCCGATTCCGATCCCGGGCGGGGCGGTCTCGGTCGGCGTCTACTCGTTCTCGGTCTATTGGCTGATCCTGATCGGCATCTGCGTCGTGCTGGTGGCCGGGCTCACCTTGGTCTATCGGGCGACGCCGTTCGGTCTGCAGGCAAGGGCGACGATGCAGAACCCGACGATCGCGCGCAGCCTCGGGATCCGGACCGGGCGGATCTACATGCTGACCTTCGGCCTCGGCGCCGGGCTCGCCGGGCTGAGCGGCGCGCTGCTGGCGCCCACGACCTCGATCGCGCCCTATATGGGCCAGCAGTTCGTCGCGCCGGCCTTCATCACGGTGGTGGTTGGCGGCGGGGCGAACGTCATTGCCGGGGCGGTCGGGAGCAGTACCTTCCTTTCGCTGATCGAGACACCCGTCTCGCTCGCCCTCGGCACTTTCTACGGCACGATGGCGCTGCTGGTGATGGCGCTTTTGATCATCCGCGTGCTGCCCGCCGGAATATCCTCACTGGGCGCGCGCCTGCGGCCGGCGATCGCGCGATGATGCGTCTGCTGCGGCTGTTAAACGGTCCGCACGACCTCGGCCAGGGCCGTGCGTTCTGGTCGGGCATGGCGCTGCTGGCGGCGGCGTTCCTTGCCTATCCGGCGATCGCCTCGAGCTTTGCGGCAAGCAATGTTGCCTACTACCTGCTCAATATCCCGATGGCCCTCGGGCTCAGCCTGCTTTGGGGCTATGGCGGGGTGCTCAGCTTCGGCCAGGTCGCCTTCTATGGGATCGCCGGATACACCTACGGAATTGTCGCGGGAAACTTTCAGGATTTCGCCTGGGGTACCGCGGCGGGGGCGGTTGCGGCGCTGCTCGCCGCGGGGCTAAGCGCGGCCGCGTTCGGCTACTTCGTCTTCTATGCGCGCGTCGCGGCATGGATCGTGCCGATCCTGACGCTCGTGCTCGCGCTGCTGCTCTCCACCTTCCTCGGCCTCACCGCCGGCTACCAGTGGCGGGTGGGAGGCATCCAGCTCGGCGGCTATAACGGGATGACCGGCATCCCGGCCTTGCAGATCGGCGGCGTCACCTTCCAGGACTATGCCTTCTTCTACCTTGTCGCGGTGGTCGTCGCCGCCTGCTACATTGCGCTCCGCGTCTGGGTGAACGCGCATCGGGGCCAGGTGCTGATGGCGATCCGCGAGGACGTCCTGCGCACCGAGCTGCTCGGCTACGACGTGCGGCTCGAGCAGCTCAGGGCCTTCGTGCTCGCCTCCGTTCTCGCCGGCGTGAGCGGGCTCCTCTACGTGCAATGGGGCAACTATATCACGCCCTCCGCGATCGGGCTGCAGCAGGCGGCATTGCCGGTGATCTGGGTCGCCGTCGGCGGGCGGGACAGCCTGCTGGCGGTGGCAATCTCCACTTTCCTGCTCAACCAGCTGTCTTATGTCCTTTCCTCGAGCGGCAACCAGTCGGCGCTGGTGATCGTCGGCGGCCTGCTCGTTGCGGTGATGATGTTCGCGCCCGAGGGCATCATCGTCGGTCTCGGGCGAGCGCGGTGGCTGCGTGCGCTCGCGCCGTGGCGGTCGGCCGTAGGACCGGGACGGCCGGGTCATGGCGAGTGACGCGGCCGAGCCGGTTCTGCGCGCGGAAGGGCTGAGCAAGCGCTTCGGCGGCGTAGTGGCGTCGGACGGGATCGATTTCGGCCTGCGACGGGGCGAGATGCGCTGCGTGATCGGTCCGAACGGCGCCGGGAAATCGACCTTCTTCGCGCTGCTTTGCGGGATCTTGCCACCCGACGCGGGGCGGGTCTTCCTGAAGGGGAGGGACGTCACGCACCTGCCGGCATTCCGGCGGGTCCGCATGGGGCTCGGCCTGACCTTCCAGACCAACCGCGCCTTCCACGCCCTGACGGTGGCGGAGAACCTCGAGACGGCGCGGCGCGCGAGCGCGCGCAGCGATGCGGACGACGCCCATTTCCGTGCGGCCTATGCGGCGTTCGACCTCGCCGCGTCGGCCCGCCGGCCGGCACGGGAGCTGCCGCATCACCAGCTGCAATGGCTGGAGATCTGCATGGCGCTGCGGCGTGGACCGGATGTCCTGTTGCTCGACGAGCCGACCGCGGGCATGTCGCCCGGGGAGACGATGTTCACGGCAGACGTGCTGAAGACGCTGAGCCGTGACGGGCTCGCCCTGATCGTGGTCGAGCACGACGTCGCATTCGTCCGCAAGGTCGCGGAGACCGTCACTGTGCTCCACCAGGGGGCGGTGTTCGCGGAGGGGCCGGTCGAAGCGGTGACCAGGCGGGAAGACGTGCGTCAGATCTATCTCGGCCGCGCGCGGGAGCCGGCGACGTGATCCTGGATGTGAGCGGTCTTCACAGCGGCTACGCGACCGGCGACGTGCTGCAGGGCGTCAGCCTCGGGCTCGAGGGCCCGGGCGTCGTCGGCGTCATCGGCCGGAACGGCATGGGCAAGTCGACATTGATGCGGACGATCATCGGTCTGCTGCCGGCGCGCCAGGGCACGATCCGGCTGCGCGGGGAGGATGTCACGCGTTGGCGTGCGGAAGACCGGGCGCGCGGCGGCGTGGGCTATGTGCCGCAGGGGCGGGGCATGTTCCCCGGCATGTCGGTTCTCGACAATCTGCGGACCGGGCGGTTCATCGGAGGCGGTCGCCGCGCGCCGCAGTTCGACCTCGTCTACGGCTATTTTCCGTTCCTTCGCCAGCGTGCGAAGCAGCTCGCCGGCACCCTGAGCGGCGGCCAACAGGAGATGCTGGCAATCGCTCGGGCGTTGATCGGCGGACCCGACCTGCTCCTGCTCGATGAGCCGAGCGACGGCGTGCAGCCCAGCATCGTCGACGAGATCGGCGATTTTTTGACGGACCTCGTGCGGGCGCGGGGCATGGCTGTGCTCATCGTCGAACAGAATGTCGACCTTGTTCGCCGGGTCGTCGACCGCGCGCACGTGCTGGAGAAGGGGCGGATCGTCGCGACGCTGGCCGGCGAGGCGATCCGTGATGGGGAGCTCCTCGCGGAGCACCTTGCGATTTAGAGATTGGCGTAGAGAAGGAGGAACGTGGATGGACGCCACCGACATGAGCTGGCTCGGGGCCTCGATCGCTGCCCGGCGCGGCGCCGGCTGGAGCGGCACGCCCGAGACGCACGAACTGACCGAGGCGAAGCAGGGCCGCTTCCATTACACGATCGGCCCCTATTCCGATCCGGTGCTGACTGTCCGGCCGGGCGATCGCATCGTCGTCGAGACGCGCGATGCCTTCGAAGGGGCGATCCGGACCGAGCAGGACAAGCCGACGCAAAAGTTGCGCATGCCGTTCCTGAACCCGCAGAACGGACCGATCATGATCGAGGGGGCAACGAAGGGCGATACGATCGCCGTGCTGATCGAGTCGATGGTCCCTCGCGGCCCCAATCCGCGCGGCACCTGCTGCATGATTCCGGAATTCGGCGCGCTGACCGGCACGTATTATACGGCGACGCTCAACCAGCCACTGCCGGAGGTGGTACGGAAGATCGATCTCGACGAGAATTGGGTGAAATGGACCGACCGGGTGACGCTGCCCTACAAGCCGCATATCGGGACGCTGAGCGTTTCGCCGGAGATCGATTCGATCAACTCGCTCACACCCGACAATCACGGCGGCAACATGGACCTGCCGGACATGGGCCCGGGCAGCATCACCTACCTGCCGGTGCGTGCGGAGGGTGCCCGGCTCTTCATCGGTGATGCCCACGCCTGCCAGGGAGACGGCGAGGTGTGCGGCGTCGCTGTCGAGTATCCGACGGTGACGACGATCCGCGTCGACCTGATCAAGGGATGGGCCATCGAATGGCCCCGCCTCGAGCGTGACGACTTCATCATGGCGATCGGCAGTGCGCGGCCGCTGGAGGACGCGGCGCGGATCGCCTATCGCGAATTGGTCCGCTGGATGGCCGCGGACTACGATTTCGACCAGTGGGACGCGTACATGATGCTGAGTCAGTGCGGCCGCGTACGGCTCGGCAATTTCGTCGATCCAAAATACACGGTCGGCGCCGGAATCCTCAAGAAATATCTTCGGAAAGGCTGAGAAGACGCGGCCGGACCGCGATTCGGGCCCGCCGTCGCCCTCCGGGAGCGGACGACATGCCCGCTCAGCTGCCAGCGAGCTGCAGGCATTTTGCCGCCGCCATCGCATTGTCGCGGGCGGTGCTGCGGTCGATGGTGCCGGCAATCGCGAGCTTGCGGGTGCTGGCGGTTACCAGAGAGCGCAGATCGGCGTTCGGCGTGAGAAGCGGCAAGGTGGTATCGTAGATCGTCCGGGCGTCCTTCGGCAGTTGCGCGGCACAGGCATTCGCCGCTGCTTCGTCTGCGCGCGCGCCGCCGGCCCCGATGACGACGGGGATCGAAAGAGCCAAGACGAGCGCGACGGCGTGAGCGGTGAACCGGACGGTCATGGAATCGTCTCCGCGAAAGGCTGCGTTCGGCAGGGTTCAGTAAACGCCGACACGATTGACCGGGCCGCCGCGATTGGCCGGCGCGACGCCGGCGCCCGGGGCGCCCGCACGGACCCCGGGCGCCCCGACGCCGGGCGCCACGCCGACCCCGGGCGCCCCGACTCCGACGCCCGGCGCGAGGCCGACCCCGGCCGCCCCGGCGCCGACGCCCGGCAGCGCGCCGACGCCGGGAGCGCCGACCGGCCGCGCGACGCAGCCCACAGGGTATCCGGGCCGTGCGCAATAGACCGCCGCGGAAGCCGGCGACGCCGGGACGAACCAAGCCGCCGCCGCGATCAGGCCGCCGGCGAGCAGGAACGCGCATCGCTTATCGCTCATAAGCATCTCCCCCCGGGACATCTGCCGTCGGGACATCCCCGGCGGGACAGCGGACACGCTGCCCACCGCTCCGCACCTCCTCATGGGGTCGCGAGCCCAGCAACGTCAAGTTGAGAATCGCACCCAGGCGGCGGTTGCGAAACCCCGGCAACGAACGCTAACGTCCCCGCATCCGAATCGGACAGGATCGCGTTGGAGAACCCCAACCGTCGACACCCGCACCGCGCTCCACGGACTGCGTATCATCTGACCGGCGCGCGAGGCCGAGGTTTCGTCCATGAAACGTAACCTCCTTGTCTTGCTCGTCGCGGTGATGATCGTCTCGCTCGCGGCGCCAGCCCGCCCCGCAGATCGGTCCGAGAACGAGCCGTTCCTCCTCTTCATGCCCGACCTCGCGAGTCCGCGCGCGACCATCGATTCCCTGGTGGCGAATTTCGAGCTTGTCCGCCGCGAGATCGCCGCCTATGGCCCTGCATGGTCCCCGCGTCCGGCACTGTTGCGCATGATCTCGACACTCGATATCGGCGGCTTCCCCCGGCCGCGGCGCACGCTCACGGCGGTGGTCGCTGCTGCCGATCTGGCCTTCGTGCTCAAAAATCTGCCGCCGGACCGGCTCGCCGGCGCACCGGACCGCGCCCAGGTGCAAAGGGGAAATATCAGCGAATGGCGCGTGCCGAGGACGCCCATCGTCATCGTCAAGATCGCGAGCGGGCCGCACGCGGGGGATTTTCTTTTTTCTCCCGGAACGGTCGCGATCGCCGGGGATCTCTATGAGGCAACCAAGCGCGAGCTCGCCCGCGGCGCCTCTTATCTCACCCCGGTCGATGAATGGAGCTATTCGCCGGGCCCGCTCATCCCGCAAGGGCTGATCAGCGCGCTCCCCCGCCCGCTGCTGATCCCCCTGCTCGGTCAGGCCGTCTGGCAATGGATCGGCCTCGCCGCGCTGCTTCTCGTCTCGGTTGCCGCAATGGCCGCAATGGCGCTCTGGGGTATTCGCCACGATCGCAACGAAACCCACGTTTTCCGCCGCTACGGGCAGCTCCTCGCACCGGCGGCGATCGTCGTGATCTCTGCCTTCACGCTGATCCTCGCCTTCTTCGCCCTGAAAATCTGGGGCGGCAGACTGATCGCCATGATGACGTTCTACCGGCTGGTGATTTACATCAACGTCGCATGGCTCGCGGTTGCGCTCATCCGCCGCGTCGAGGGCGCGATCATCCGCTCCCTCGGCGTGCGCAGCACCAGCATCGACGGCCAGCTCGTCAAGGTTGTCGGCACCTTGCTTTGCATCACCGTCCTGCTGTCCGCCTCGTTCATCATCGCGGGCTTCATCGGCATTCCTTTGGGCCCGCTGCTCGCGGGCCTCGGCATCGGCGGCCTCGCGGTCGCGCTCGCGGTTCGGGCGACGCTCGAGAATGTCATCGGCGGGCTGACGCTGTTCGCCGACCGCCCCGTCCGCGTCGGAGATCTTTGCAATATCGGCGAGGAATTGGGCGCGGTGGAAGAAATCGGCCTGCGCACGACCAAGATCCGCCGCCTCGATGATATTCTGATGACCATTCCCAACTCGGAAATGGCGCAGATCCGGATCGCCAACCGTACCCGCCGCCGCCGATCGCTCTTTAACCCGACACTCGGGCTGCGCTTCGAAACGACCGCCCAGCAGCTCAAGCATATCGAGGCCGATATCCTCGCCATGCTGGCGCGCCACCCGCGCGTGCTTGACGACGAAACCCATGTCCATCTTGCCGGATTTGGTGATTTCTCTCTCAATCTCGAAGTTTTCGCCTATCTCGACGCGCGCACGCGGGCTGAAATCGCGGCCGTCCAGGCGGAGCTCAATTACCTGATCATGGAGATCGTCAGCGCCGCCGGCGCGGCCTTCGCGTTCCCGTC
>Ga0335075_10006442_pt1 | contig 18137 bp, 21 predicted proteins | sample Lox_Sample_24_FD_206723 | JGI IMG/M metagenome (GOLD analysis project Ga0335075, IMG submission 206723) | Soil microbial communities from Loxahatchee National Wildlife Refuge, Florida, United States - Lox_Sample_2.4 | ecosystem: Environmental > Terrestrial > Soil > Wetlands | place: USA...
AGGCGAGCAGGGGCCGCCGGAGGACGTCGGCCTGCGCGGCCTCGGGCTGATCGGCCCCGACGGCGGCGGCTTCGGGCCCGGCGAACGCTAGCGGCCGTCGGCGGGAGAGCGGGGCCGGAGGGAGTCAGCCGGGACCGTTCGAAATCATGGTTGCGCGGTTTTGACCTCTATGAATCACGATCTCGGCTCACGCCTTCCGCTCGGCGAGGAACTCCGGCCAGGTGCGATGGCCTCCGACGGCGCCGGCGGCGGGGAGATTGGCGCCGTTCTTGACCGCACGGGCGACCTTGCCTGGCAGCCGGACCGGGAGCAGCGGGCGTCGCCGGCCGACGGCCTCCAGGTAGCTGGTGATCAGGTCGCCCATCGGGTAGGCGGTCGGGCCGCCGAAGTCGGGCGCCAGGCCGGCCGGGGGCGCGAGCGCGAGCTCGATCAGCCGGGCGGCCACGTCGCCGGCGTCGACCGGCTGGAATCGGATGCCGGACGGGACCGGGATCACCGGGAGCTTCCCCATTGCGTTCGCCATCAGCTCGACCAGTTCGAAGAACTGGGTCGCGCGCAGGATCGTCCACGGCAGCCCGGATCGCTCGACCGCGCGCTCGGTCGCCGCCATCGACTCGAAGTAGCCGAACATCAGCTTGCCGAGGCCGCGCCCGACCGGGACCCGGTCGGCGCCGACGACCGAGATCTTGACCAGGTGCGGCGGGACCGGAAGCCGCCGCGCGGCGCTGATCAGGTTCGCGGTCATGGCCTGGTCGCGGCGGAAGCTCGGCGCGCCCGCGCAGTGGATGATCACGCCCGCGCCGCGGACGGCCTCGTCCACGCCCTCGCCGGTGACCAGGTCGGCCCGGACGTAATCGACGCCGTCGGTCGCGGGCTTCCTGGTGTGGGTCAGCACCCGCAGCTCGTGGTCGGCGTCGTGCAGGCGCTGCACGACCGGGCGGCCGGCCCGGCCGGCGCCGCCGGTGACAAGCACTAGCGTCATGATGGCTCCTCTTGCCTCGCGTTGGTCACAGCGGGCCGCCGCGGCCCGTCATGGGGTATGACGGAACCCGACGGGAGCGATGTGACGGTGACAGGCTGATGGACGACGAAGTGCTGGCCGAGCGGTTCGAGGGGAACCGGCCCCGGCTGCGGGCGATGGCCTACCGGATGCTCGGCTCGGCCAGCGACGCCGACGACGCGGTGCAGGAGGGCTGGCTGCGGGCGGCCCGGGCCGGGGCGGACGGGGTCGCCAACCTGGACGGCTGGCTGACCACGATCACCTCCCGGGTATGCCTGGACATGCTCAGGTCCCGGCAGGCGCGGCGGGAGGAGCTGGCGGGGGCCGACGTCGAGGTCGCCGGCGTCGCCGGCGGCGGGGCCGGGCCTGCCGATGGCGGCGGGCCCGAGCAGGAGGCGGTGCTGGCGGACTCGGTCGGGCTGGCGCTGCTGGTCGTGCTCGACCGCCTGGCGCCGGCCGAGCGCGTCGCGTTCGTGCTGCACGACATGTTCGGGGTGCCGTTCGAGGAGATCGCGGGGATCACCGGGCGCTCGTCCGACGCCGCCCGGCAGCTCGCGAGCCGGGGCCGGCGGCGGGTGCGGGGCGCGGCCGGGCAGGACGACGAGCCCGGGCTGCCGCCGACCGCTGGCGCTGACCCGGCCCGGCGGCTGGCCCGGCAGCGGGCGGTGGCGGAGGCGTTCATCGCCGCCTCGCGGGCGGGCGACCGGGACGCGCTGCTGGCCGTGCTCGACCCGGACGTCGTGCTGCACGCGGACGCGGCCGCGGTGCCGTCCGGCCGCCCGTCCGAGCTGCGGGGCGCGGCCGCGGTCGCGAACGGGGCCCGGCTGTCGGCCGAGCGGTCGAGGAACTCGGCCCTGGTGCTGGTGGACGGGGTGCCCGGCATCGTCTACGCGCCGTCGGGGACGGTCGCGATCGTGCTCGCGTTCAGCTACGCGGGCGACCGGATTTCCGGCATCGAGGTGATCGCCGAGCCGGGGCGGCTGGACGCGCTCGAGCTGTCGGTGCCGTCGTGACGGTGACGGAAACGCCAAATCCACGCGCGGAAACGTCATAGGCGGACGGCGTCGAGCAGCAGGTCGAACATGCGCGCGAGCTGCTCGCGCCCGCCCGCCAGCGAGGTCGCGGTGAAGCAGCCGACGATCATCGCGACGATGTCCGCCGGGCGGACGTCGTCGCGCAGCGTCCTGACGCCGCCGTCGCGGGCGGCGGCCGCCGCGTCGGCCGCGAAGGCGGCGGCGACGGCCTCGGCTAGCTGCTCGCGGGCGTGCGACACGGTCACCGCGCCGGTCGCGAACACCGCCCGGAGCGCGTCCGCCATCTCCCGCTTGGCCGCGACGTAGTCGGCGAATCCGTCCATCCAGGCTCGCAGCGCCCGGTCGGGCGGGTACGCCGCCAGCAGCGGGTCGATGCTGGCGCAGAGGTCGCCCAGCTCCTTGCGGTAGAGCGCCTCGACCAGCGCCTCGCGGGTCGGGAAGTGCCGGTAGAGGGTGCCGATGCCGACGCCGGAGTCGCGCGCGATCTGCTCGAGCGTCACCGGCTCGCGCCCGGACGCGAACGCGGCCCGGGCGGCGTCGAGCAGCCGGGCGCGGTTCCGCTCGGCGTCCGCGCGTGGGCGCCGAGGTGTCGCGCTGGCGCCCGCGCTCGCGTCGAGGCCGTCGAGACTCGGCATAATACGGAGGGTCCTCCGTTTATCTGTTACGATGGACTTACCGGAGGTTCCTCCGGTTCATTGCTCCACTATGCCACGTTCGGAGGATCTCCGATGACGACAGCAGGCAAGCAGACGGACTCCCGCGCTTCCGCGCCCGCCCCGGGCGGCACCGCGGAGCTGGCGGGGCGGGTGGTCGCCCGGATCGGCTTCGGCGCGATGCAGCTCGAGCGGGGCGACCACGACGCGGCCCTCGCGGTGCTGCGGCAGGCGGTCGCGGCCGGCGTCAATCACATCGACACCGCCCAGTTCTACGGCTCGGCCAGCGCGCTCGTGCGTTCGGCGCTCGCGCCCTACCCCGACGACCTAGCGCTGGTGAGCAAGGTCGGGGCCGAGCGGGACGGCGACGGCAGGCTGGTGCCCGCGCAGCGCCCTGAGCAGCTCCGCACCCAGGTCGAAGCCAACCTGGCCACGCTCGGGACCGACCGGCTGGCGGTGGTCAACCTGCGCCGCCTCGACGCGGCCCCCGGCATCATCGCCACCGGCGACCAGCTCGTCGACATCGACGACCAGCTGGCGGAGCTTTCCGCGCTGCGGGACGCGGGCAAGATCGGCGGCATCGGCCTCAGCAACGTCTCCGCCGAGCAGGTCGACCAGGCTGCGCCGGCCGGCATCGCCTGCGTGCAGAACCTCTACAGCGTCATCGACCGGACGACCGAACCGGTTCTCGACCGGTGCCGCGAGCACGGCGTCGCCTGGGTGCCGTACTTCCCGCTCGGCTCAGCGTTCCCGAACCGGCCTCGGGTGACCGACAACCCGGCCGTGATCGCGGTCGCGGCCGAGGTCGGCGCCACCCCGGCCCAGGTCGGGCTGGCCTGGCTGCTGGCGCACGACGAGCGCACGCTGCTGATCCCCGGCACCTCGAGCCCGGCCCACCTGGCGGAGAACATCGCCGCCGGGGCGGTCCGGCTGCCGGCCGAGTCGATCGCCGTTCTCGACCAGCTCGACGCCTCACGTCAGGCTGGATGAGCATGGCCGAGCGCACCGCCAGGCAGACCATCGAGCGGTTCCTCCAGGCGGCCGTCAGCCCGGACCCGAGCGACCTGGCCGACTGCTACGCCGAGCAGTTCGTGATCGAGATGCCGTTCGCGGGCGGCCTCGCCCCCGGGCGGGCCGAGCTGTCGCGCGAGGAGTTCCGGGCCCGGCTCGCCGCCGGCCAGGCCGTCCGCCGCTACACCCGCGTGGTCGACGTGCGCATCCACGAGACGCCCGACCCCGAGGTGGCGGTGGTCGAGTACACGCTCGAGGGGCACAAGGCCGACGGCGGCGGCCAGAGCCCGTTCTCGCTCGCGTTCGTCATGGTCGTCACCGTCCGCGACGGGCTTATCGTGCATTCCCGCGACTACAGCAACCCCATCGACGGCGCCCGCCTGCTCGGCCGTCTGCCCCAGCTCGTAGCGGCGCTGTCCGAGGACGAGTAGCGCGCCTGGGCCCGGCCCGGCCCGGGCCCGGGCCCGGGCGCCGCAGCCGCCCCGAGCCATGATCACGAAGAATTTGGGCCTATGCGACCCGAAATTTACGTAAAAACCAAATCCTTCGCGATCACCGGGCTGAGCGGTGGTCACCGGGGGCGTAGGTCAACCGGCGTGACCACAGGGGGCTGAGTGTCTCGGCGGCTAGCTGCCCGCCGCCCGGCGGACCCGGTAGCGCAGGTGGGTGACGCGCGCGCCCGGGATGACCTCGGGGTCGTCGAGCAGCAGGGGGGCGTGCGCGAGCTCGCCGAAGAAGCGAAGGCCGGTCCCGAGCAGCACCGGGGCCAGGTCGATCGCGATCTCGTCGACCAGGCCGAGGTCGAGCGCCTGCTGGATGATGCTCGGCCCGGCCAGCGCGACCGCCTTGTCGCCGGCGACCGCCTTGGCCTGGCCGACGGCGGCCGCCACCCCGTCCGGCACCGCGGTGAACGGCGCCTCGGCGGTCGGCCAGGACTCGGGCGGGCGGTGCGTGACCAGGAACAGCGGCACGCCCAGGGGGTGATTGCCGCCCCAGCCGTTGGTGTAGTCGTAGACGCGCCGCCCGACCACGATCGCGCCGGCCCCGGCGATGGTCGCGCGCAGGTAGTCCGCGCTGGCCGGGGTCACGTTGGAGACCATGTCCATGCCGGGCCAGCGGATCGGGACGTCTCCGCTCGCGTACCAGTCGAAGAGGTGCCCGACGCTGTCGTCGGGCAGCGCGATGAAGCCGTCGACCGACATCGTCAGCGAGGCGATTACGGTAGCCACTGGTTAACCCTAACGAGCGAGCGGGAGCCGGGGCCGTGACTTCAGACGACGTTCTGCGATTTCGATCAGCCGGGGCGGGCGACGCCGCCGCCGTGGCGGGCCTGCACGCCGACAGCTGGCGGCGTCACTACCGGGGTGCGTTCACCGACGCCTTCCTCGACGGCGACGTAGTCGGCTTTCAGCTTGTCCGCTGGACCGGGCGGCTGAGCGAGCCGGACCCGCGCGACCGCACGATCGTGGCCGAGTCGGGCGGCGAGATCGTGGGGCTCGCCCACACCCGCCTCGGCGACGACCCGGCCTGGGGCGCGCTGCTCGATAACCTGCACGTCGCCCACGGGCTGAAGCGGTCCGGGGTCGGCACCAGGCTGCTCGCGCTCACCGCGCAGGAGGTCCTCGACGCAACGCCGGGATCGGGGCTGTACCTCTGGGTGCTCGAGCAGAACACCGCCGCCCAGGCGTTCTACGCGGCGCGCGGCGGCCAGTGCGTGGAGACCACCTTCGCCGGGGCGCCCGGCGGCAACCCGGCCCGGCTGAACGGCCGCCCGCGGTGCCTGCGGATCGCGTGGCCGGACCCGTCGGCGCTGCTCGCCGCCGAATGACCGAAGCCGTCTGCCGTTGTTCGCCATTATCTCAAATGTGAGATACCGTTTTGCGTATGGAAGACGCTGACGTCGACCGCGCGGCGGCCTCGCCCGAGCTGGCCGAGCTGGCCGAGCTGGCTGAGCTGCCAGCGTTGCCCGGGTTCCGGGAAATGGCGCTGCGCCGGATGGCGGCCGGCCGGGCCGACCTGGTCCGCGAGCTGGTCGGCCAGCGGCAGGCCGCCGGGTTGTCGCAGACCGAGGTGGCGGCGCGGATGGGCACGTCGCAGTCGGCCGTGGCCAGGCTCGAAGCCGGCGTCACCGACGTGCGCACCTCCACCCTCGAGCGCTACGCGGCCGCGGTCGGCGGCCAGATCACCTGGAGGCTGAATGGCTGAGCAGCGTTGGCCGGGCGGCCCGCCGCAGCCGGGGGAGTTCCCGCGGCCGGGCGAGCCGGGCGCACCCGGCGGTCCCGGGGCTCCCGGGCTCCCTGGTTTCCCGGGGAACCCGCCCGGCGACCCCGGCACCGTCCCTGGCGGCGTCCCCGGGACACGGGTCTGGATGGACCCGCGCTCGGACTGGCAGAACCTGCTGTACGAGCGGCTCCTCGACCGGCGGATCGTGATGGCGGCGGGGATGCTCGACGACGACGCCGCCACCCGGCTGTCGGCCCAGTTCCTCACGCTCGATGCGGAAGGCGCCGAGCCGATCAGGCTCGAGCTGCAGAACGCGAGCGCCGAGCTGCCCGCCGCGCTGGCGGTGATGGGCGTGCTCGACGTGCTCAGGGTCCCGGTCCACGCGCAGGCGAGCGGCGAGATCCGCGGCGCCGCGCTCGGGCTGCTCGCGTCCTGCCAGCGCCGGCTCGCGTACCCGAACGCGTCGTTCGCGCTGGCGGAGCCCCGGCTGCAGTTCGACGGCACCGTGACCTCGGTGACCGAGCGGCAGCAGCAGGCCGAGCGGATGCTCGACTCGCTCTACTACCGGATCGCGGAGGCGACCAGCCGCGAGGTCGACGACGTCAGGGAGGACGCTCGGCGCGGCCGGACGCTGACGACGGCCGAGGCCATCGGCTACGGCCTGATCCACGGCCGGGTCAGCGCCCGCGGCGAGTAAGGCTGCGAGCGGAGGCGGCGATGAGCACCGGCGACCGGATCGAGCACGCCCGGCTGCTGTACGAGCGCGCTGTCTTTACCGGCGACGAGGATGCGCTGGCGACCGCCGATAGCGAGCTCGACGGGGTCGAAGCAGGTCTCGCTCTCGCCCGGGGACGGATCATCCACACGCGGTTCCTCATGCAGCTCGACGCCGATCCCGGTCAGGCGGCCGAGGACCAGCGCGAGCTCGTGCTGTTCGAGCGCGCGGCCGAGCTCTACCGACGTCTGGCCGACGTACGCGGCGAGGCCGAGGCGCTGTTCTGGATCGGCTGCTTCCACCAGGTCATCCGGCGCGACGACCAGACCGCGGTCCCGATCCTCGAGCGATCGCTGGCGCTGGCGGAACAAGCCGGGGCCAAGGACACGATATCGGAAGCGCTGCGGCACCTGGGCATCGCCGAGCACCGGGCCGGCCGGCTGGCGGCCGCCCGCGAGCGGCTGGAGGAGTCCACTCGGCTGCGCCGAGAGCTCGGCCTGCTGCCGGGCGTGGCCGCGAACCTGGTCGGTCTCGCGTACATCGCCGCCGCCGACGGCCGCGCCGACGACGCCAGCGCGCTGCTGGCCGAGGCGGCCGCGATCGCCCAGGCGGCCGGCGCGCATCGCATCATGGCCCAGGTCGACGAGGCCCGCGCCCACCGGTAAGTCGATGTAGTCGCTGGCGGGCTCGGGGTCTCCGACGCTGGTGGGCGACGTGCCGCGGCGGATGAACTCCCGGCCCGGCGGCCACTGGGCCACGTGCTGGTCACCGCTGCCGCCGGGATCGTAGGTGATGAAGGTGACCTGGCTGAGGTCGACGGCGAACAGGTGAAACCGTCCCGGCTGCGGTTTCCAGCCGAGGTCGGCTGCGACCGCGTCAGCGTAGCGGCGCTGCCTGACCGGATCGAGGTCGGCCCGGACGGTACCGCGGATCTTGAATTCTCCCTCGGTCCCGTCTCGGTTGGTGATCACGCTGTGGACGAGGATGCGCGGATCGCGCAGCAGATCCCGTGCCTTGGTGGACTGCCACATCATTGACAGCCACAAGTCGCCGTCCAGTACATAGGGCTCGACCGGGCTGAGCCTCGGAGTGCCGTCGCGGCGGATGGTCGCCACGAGGACCACGCCCGGCTCGATCATGCGCTCGCGGGCAAGTCGTGCCAGGCGCGGCTGGCTCTGCTCAATCTCGGACCAGCGCATGACTCCTCCTCTTCGGCCTGCGGTTGTGCACTCTCTCCGGTCTATCAGCGGGGTCCGACAAACGGCCGGATCGTCGGGCGGCTCTTGACGGATCGCTATCGAGAGGTTTCTATCGATAGGTGTCTCTCGATAGTGAAGAACCGCGGACCGATCCGTTCGCGCAGGCCGAGGTGGTCAGCGACGCCCGGCGGCTGCGGGCGCTGACCCATCCGGTCCGCCTCGCGCTGATCGGCAAGCTGGTGATGCACGGGCCGCTGACGGCCGCCGCCGCCAGCGAGCTGATCGGCGAGCCCCCGTCGACCTGCTCGTTCCACTTCCGCCAGCTCGCGAAGTACGGGGTGGTGGAGGAAGCAGGCGGCGCCAAGGGCCGGGCCAAGCCGTGGCGGATGACCACGACCGGGTTCAGCGTCACCGCCGCCGACGACCCGGAGTCCAAGCTCGCCGAGGACGCCCTGCACCGGATGGTCCGCGAACAGCAGATCGAGGGCTACCGGACCTGGCTGAACACGAAGGCGAGCTACCCGCAGCGCTGGCAGGACGCCGGCGACGACAGCGCCTACGTGTTCCACCTCACGGTCGACGAGCTCGAGCAGCTGAGCCGGGACCTCACCGAGATCTTGATGCCGCTGTTCCTCGAGCGGATGGCCGACCCGTCCAAGCGCCCGGCCGGATCGGTGCCGGTGCGGGTGCTGCTGCTCGCCCACCCGACCGCCCACCCCGACGGTCCCGACGGCGCCGACGATCCCGACGGCCAGGCGGAGGCAGGGCCGCCAGACGAGGAACCGGCCGGGTGAGCGGACTCCCGGCGTCGGCCACCCCGGCAGGCTCGCCGCACGCGCAGACGTCACCGCCGGCCCCGATACCGCTCCGCCGCAACGCCGGCTTCCAGCTGCTGTGGATCGGCCAGCTCCTGTCCGACACCGGCAGCCAGATCAGCTTCATCGCCTACCCCCTGCTGATCCTGGCGCTGACCCACTCGCCCGCGCTGGCGGGCGTGGTCGGCACCGCCAGGGAGATCGCGCTGATCGGCGTCCAGCTGCCCGCCGGGGCGTTGTCGGACCGGTTTGACCGGCGGCTGACGATGATCACGTGCGACGCCGTCCGCGCCGCCTTGCTGGCGCTGCTCGGCGTGCTGGTCGCCGTCCACCTCGCGGCGTGGCCGGCCGTGCTCGCGGTCAGCCTGATCGAGGGCGCCGCAGCCGGCCTGTTCGACCCGTCCGCCACCGCCGCCCTCCCCGCCATCGTCCCCGAACAGCAGCTAGTGGAGGCGTGGGCCGCCACCGAGGGCCGGACCTGGGCGGCCGGCCTGGCGGGGCCCGCGCTCGGCGGGCTGCTGTTCGGCCTCGGCCGGGCGGTGCCGTTCCTGGCCGACGCGTTCTCCTACGCGATCTCGTTCGGCACCGTGAGCCGGATACGGGGCCGGTTCCGACCCGAGCGCGCACCGGACCGCAGGCCGCTGCGCCACGAGGTGCTCGACGGGCTCAAGGTCGTCTGGCAGACCCCGCTGCTGCGGGCGGTGGCGATCCGGGCGCCGCTGATCAACTTCGCGTTCAACGGCGTGCTGTTCGCGATCACGGTCGGGCTCCGCCAGCACGGCGTCCCGGCCACGCTCGTCGGCCTGGTGCAGGGGGCGATCATGGCCGGCGGCGTGCTCGGCGCCCCGATCGCGCCCCGCCTCCAGGGCCGCCTGCCGTTGCGGACGATGTCGATCACGATGACGCTGGCCGGCACCGCGCTGTTCGTCATCGCCGCGCTGCTCATGCCGTCGCCGCTGGTGGCACTGCCGGTCGCGGTCGTCGTGCTGCTGGCCCCGGCCGCGAACTCCGGCCTGTTCGCCTCGACCCTCAAGCAGACCCCGGAGGAGCTGCGCGGCCGCGTCGTCGCCACGATCGGCGTGGTCGCGATGGGCCTGTCCACCCTCGCCCCGCTGCTGGCGGGACTGCTGGTCGAGCATGTGTCCGACTCCTGGGCGGTCGGCGCGTTCGCCGCCGCCGAGGCCCTCGCGGCCGTGATCACGGTCGTCATGCCGGGCCTGCGCCAGGAGGCGAACTAGCCGACCGAACTGTCCGGCGCTAGCTCAATTGCGTCGTGCGATGTCTGCCGCCGGAAATACGCCCGGAGCCAGCCCGCGAAAAAGACCAGGAAGATGAACGCGAATGCAAGAAAAACATCAGAAGCTGTCGCGATCACCACTCGCCGGACTGGAAGAAGCCCCGGCGGCCGACCTCGACCGCCTCACCGATCGCGAGCGTGAAGTCCTGGCCGGGATCGCATCGGGTCAGACCAACACTCAGATCGCCCGCGCGCTCGACATCAGCGTCGGCACTGTCCGCAAGCACGTGGAGCACATCCTCGGCCGCCTCGGCGTCGCCAGCCGGACCGCCGCCGCCGTCTGCTACATCACCGGATCGGGTCCCGAGCTCGCGCCGTCATGGACGGCCGCGCTGGCCACGGTAACCGGCCGGGCGCCGGGTCCCAGTCGCGCCTGAGCAGCCCGTAGACCCACGAGTCGGAGACCTCGCCGTTCACCACGCAGTCTTCGCGCAAGGTGCCTTCCCGCACGAAACCGAGTTTCTCAAGCACCCGGGCGGACGCCAGGTTGCGGGTATCGGTCTCGGCCTGCACGCGATTCAGGTCCAGCGTGTCGAACGCCCACCCCAGCAGCGCCCGGCCGGCCTCGGTCGCGTAGCCGTGACCCCACGCCGCATCGCTGTAGCAGTAGCCAAGCGACGCACTCCGGTACTCCGGATTCCACCGGTTCAGGCTGCACCAGCCGATGAACGCCCCGTCGGACGCGCGATCCACCGCCAGCCGCGCCCCGGTGCCCTCCTCGGCCATCTGCCGGCAGCCGTGGAGAAACCGCTCCGAGCGCGCCCGCTCACCCCACGGCGGCGCGTCCCAGTACCGCATCACCGCGGCGTCGCTGTGCATCACGAAAAGGCCGTCCGCGTCCGCCTCGCCAAACGGACGCAACCGAAGCCGGCCGGTGACCAGCGTCGGTGCGGGCAGCGCCATGGATGTCATGTGTACTCCCGAGGTCGGCGCCCGATTCTCGCGCCCCGATGCCGGGCCCACGCCCAGTCGACCAGCCAGGCCCGGTCGCGGGAGATCAGGACGTTGTCCGGCATCCAGTCGGTGTGGGCGAGCGTGGTGCCCGCGAAGATCGCGGCGTCGTCGCGATCGTCGACGTAGGTTCGCAGGGCCGCTGCCTCTCGCGCCTGGGTGATCGGTAGCCGGTGGCCTGACGGCAGCCCTTTGACGAACACCCGCCCGCTGCGGGTCTCCACCATGGCAGCGAGCGGCGAGTTCTGCCCAGCCGTGACCGCGTGCCCAGCGATGATCGATCCCGTGCGCTTCTCGATCGCCGCTGTCAACGGACGGGGAAGGTCGACCCACCGGATGCGCTTCTCCACGACGCGATTGTGTTCCATTCGTGTCGCGCCCGGGCCCCGAAAACCATGATCGTGGACTGCCCGCGTCATATAGCACCCATTCCGCGACACGTTGGCCGGTTGGCGCCGGGGCGCGGGTGTGCGTGAGATGCGGGGTGGCGGTGTGACTTATGAGACGCTGCCGCGGGCGGTCAGCGGGAGGAAGATCGGGGCGCCCCCAGCAAGATTCGAACTTGCGCACCCGGCTCCGGAGGCCGGTGCTCTATCCCCTGAGCTATGGGGGCTCAGTAACGCAGAAATGCTACCAGCCCGCCGCCGCGCCTGTGACGCACGCGCGGTACTCCCGATCAGGACACGAACGCGGGCCATGGCAAGTACTGGGCTGAGGCGGTAGCCTCACGGACTGTGACGCATGGTTTGGGGCGGGTGCTCGTTGTGGACGACGACGAGGTCATCCGGCAGTTGATCGCCGTGAATCTGACCCTCGAGGGCTTTGACGTGGTGACCGCGGTCGATGGCCAGGACTGCATTGACCGGGTGCAGTCGATCGCTCCCGACGTGATCACGCTGGACGTGATGATGCCTCGGCTCGACGGCTGGGAGACGGCCGTCCAGCTGCGCAAGACGCCCGAGACCGCGCACATCAAGGTCGTGCTGATCACCGCCCGGGCCCAGGAGGACGACATCGCCCGCGGCGCCAACGTCGGCGCGGACGCCTACCTGACCAAGCCCTTCGACCCGGGCGAGATGATCCGCGTGGTCCGCGAGCTGGCCGGCGCCCCGCCCGCGTAGCCCGCGGTGATCACCAGCGACGTGCGGCGCGCGATCGCGCGGGCGGTGCGGGACGAGGGACTGCCGCCGGCCGATCCGGGGCTCCGGCCGGGCGGAGCGCCCGGTCGGTACGCCTCCAGCGTCGCGTTCGCTTCTGGCGAACAGCCGCGAGCGGTCGCGGCCCGCCTCGCCGACCGGCTGGCGGGCGAAGGCATCGGCCGCGCCGACGTCTCCGGGCCGGGCTTCATCGACATCACCGTGACCCCCGAGGCGCTGGCGGCGCTGCCTGACCGCATCATCGCGGCCGGCGCCGACTGCGCCCGCAGCGACGCACTCGACGGCGTCCAGGTCGCGGCGCCGCCGGACGGGGACCCGCTCGCGGAGCTGAGCTGGGAAAAGGCAAGAGCCGCGCTGGCCGCGGAGCTGACCGCCCGGCTCGCCGCCGCCGCGGGCGCGACGGCAGCTCTCCCTCCTTATCCCGAACGGTCCCGTTCTTCGCCCCCGCCGCAGCCGCTTCCGGTACCCGGCGGAGCAGCGGACCGTTCGACATCAGAAAAAGAGGCACCACGGGGCGGCCCGCGGCCGCCGGAGACGGAACTGGGGGCGACCGTCGCCTACGCCGGGGCCGACGCGGTGCGGTTCGCGCTGGCCAGGGCGCTGCCGGGGCGGCCGGTCCGGATCGACGGGCGGGAAATTGCGCGGCATGTGCCCGGCAACCCCGCCTATGCTGTGAGGTACGCGCACGCCCGCGCCGCGTCCGGGGTGCGCTGGGCAGCCAACTCCCGCCCTATCACCCTCGGGAGGCCAGCGGTCCCACGGCATCCGGTCGCCCACCAGGCGGAATCGATGCTGCTTGACGCGCTGTCGTGGCTCCCGGAACGGGTCGTCGTGGCCGCGCGTCGTGGCCGGCCGGATGAGTTCGCCCGGTACCTGGAGGAACTGGCGAGCGCCACCATCGCCGCGCTGATCTGCGTCGGTTACCCAGCAAAGGCCCGGGTTCCGGCGGCTGACAGACTGGCCCTGGCGGCGCAGACCGCGCTGGCGGCCGGGCTCGGACTGCTCGGCATCGGCGCCCCCGAGCGGCTGTGAGGTTGAGATGTTGAGAATGGGGAGACCGCAGTGAGTCGTGTCGCTCACCCGGCCGGGCCCAGACACGGGGACGTGCTGCCGGCCGACCACCCGCCGGCGCCGCCCGCCGACCTGAACACGCTCGACGCGGAGATCTGGCCGCGCGGCGCCCAGCGGCTCGACGGGGTGCTGACGCTGGCCGGCGTCGACGTGCGCGACCTGGCGGCCGAGTTCGGCACCCCGGTCCTGGTCACCGACGAGGCGGACGTGCGCGGCCGGGCCCGCGAGTACGCGGAGGCGTTCGGGCAGGACTCGCACGTCGCCTACGCGGCCAAGGCGTTCTGCTCGCGGGCGGTGCTGCGCTGGGTGACCGAAGAGGGCCTCGGGGTGGACGTCTGCACCGGCGGCGAGCTCGCGGTGGCGCTGTCGGCCGGGGTCGACCCGGCCCTGATCACCCTGCACGGCAACAACAAGCTGCCGGCCGAGATCGGGCAGGCGATGGCGGCCGGGGTCGGGCACATCGTGGTCGACTCGTTCGAGGAGATCGCCCGGCTGGCCTACCAGGCCGACCTGACCGGGGCCAGGCCGCGGGTGCTGGTCCGGGTCACGACCGGGGTCGAGGCGCACACCCACGAGTTCATGGCCACCGCCCACGACGACCAGAAGTTCGGCTTCTCGCTCGCCTCCGGCGCCGCCGACGAGGCGGTCAGGCGGGTGCTGGCGCTGCCCGCGCTCGAGTTCGCCGGGCTGCACTCGCACATCGGCTCGCAGATCTTCGACACCGGCGGATTCGAGGTCGCCGCCCGGCGGGTGCTCGAGCTGGCGGCGCGGATCCACGCCGAGCACGGCGTCGCGATCGCCGAGCTCGACCTCGGCGGCGGGTTCGGCATCGCCTACACCCCCGAGGACGACCCGCCCGACGTGAAGAACCTCACCACCGGGCTGCGGGCGATCGTGTCGGCCCAGTGCGCGGCGTTCGGGCTGCCCGAGCCGCGGCTGACGATCGAGCCCGGCCGCGGCATCATCGGGCCCTCGACCGTCACCCTGTACGAGGTCGGCACGATCAAGAACGTGGACGGCATCCGCACCTACGTCAGCGTCGACGGCGGGATGAGCGACAACATCCGCACCGCGCTGTACGACGCGTCGTACACCTGCGCGCTCGCGTCGCGGTCGTCGGACGCGCCGCCGATGCTGGCCCGGGTCGTCGGGCGGCACTGCGAGAGCGGCGACATCGTGGTCAAGGACTGCTACCTGCCGGCCGACCTCGCCCCCGGCGACCTGCTGGCGGTCGCGGCGACCGGGGCGTACTGCCGGTCGCTGGCCTCCAACTACAACCACCTGCCGCGGCCGGGCGTGGTGGCGGTGCGCGATGGCGCGGCGCGACCCATCGTCCGCCGGGAAACGCTTGATGACCTGCTGCGATTGGACGTCGGATGAGCGCCGGGAAAACCCTCAAGATCGCCCTGCTCGGCTGCGGCAATGTCGGCACCCAGGTCGCCCGGCTGCTGCGCGAGGAGGCGGACGAGCTCGCGGTGCGGACCGGCGCGCGGCTGGAGCTGGCCGGGATCGCGGTCCGGCGGCTCGACCGTCCCCGCCCCGGCATCGACCCGGCCCTGCTGACTACCGACGCGATGGAGCTCGCGACCAGGCCCGACATCGACATCGTGATCGAGGTGGTCGGCGGCATCGAGCCGGCCCGGTCGGTGCTGCTGGCGGCGATGAAAAACGGCAAGTCGATCGTCACCGCCAACAAGGCGCTGCTGGCCGAGCACGGCGACGAGATCCACGCGGCGTCGCGCGCGTTCGGCGCCGACCTGTACTACGAGGCGGCCGTGGCCGGGGCGATCCCGCTGCTGCGGCCGCTGCGCGAGTCGCTCGCGGGCGACACCGTGCACCGGGTGCTCGGCATCGTCAACGGCACCACCAACTTCATCCTCGACCGGATGGACTCGGCCGGCTCCGACTTCAGCGAGTCGCTCGAGGAGGCGCAGGCGCTCGGCTACGCCGAGCCCGACCCGACCGCCGACGTCGAGGGGTTCGACGCCGCCGCCAAGGCGGCGATCCTGGCCTCGCTCGCGTTCCACACCCGGGTCACCGCGGCCGACGTCTACCGCGAGGGCATCACCGAGGTGTCGGCGGCCGACATCGCGTCGGCCAAGCTGCTCGGCCGGACGGTCAAGCTGCTCGCGATCTGCGAGCGGTCGGGCGACGGGGTCGCGGTGCGGGTGCACCCGGCCATGATCCCCCGGTCGCACCCGCTGGCCTCGGTCGGCGGCGCCTACAACGCGGTCTTCGTCGAGGCCAAGTCGGCCGGCCAGCTCATGTTCTACGGGGCCGGGGCGGGCGGCACCCCGACCGCGAGCGCGGTCCTGGGCGACGTCGTCGCGGTCGCGCGCAACCGGGTCGCCGGCACCCGCGGACCCGAGCCGTCGACCTACGCCGAGCTGCCGGTGCTGCCGATGGGCGACACCCTCACCCGGTACCACGTGTCGCTCGACGTGGCCGACCGGCCGGGCGTGCTCGCGCCGGTGGCGGAGGCGTTCGCCCGGCACGGCGTATCCATCCAGGCTGTCCGGCAGACCAGCCGGGGCAGCGAGGCCCTGCTGACGATCGTCACCCACGTGGCCACCGACGCGGCCCTGGCCACGACGGTCTCGGAGTTGCAGGCGCTGCCGGTCGTCCGGGCGGTGGCGAGCGTGATGCGGGTCGAAGGGGAGGAAGACCAGTGAGCGGTTCGCAGGCGCCGGCCGCCACCGGGGCGCGCGCGGCGTGGCAGGGCGTCATCACCGAGTACCGGGACCGGCTGCCGGTCACGGCCGGGATGCCGGCCGTCACCTTGCAGGAGGGCGGCACGCCGCTGCTCCCGGCGCCGGTGCTCTCCGCCCGGACCGGGTGCGACGTGTACCTGAAGGTCGAGGGGCTCAACCCGACCGGCTCGTTCAAGGACCGCGGGATGACGGTCGCGATCACCGTCGCCGCCGCCCAGGGCGCGCAGGCGGTGATCTGCGCCTCCACCGGCAACACGTCCGCGTCGGCCGCCGCCTACGCTGCCCGGGCCGGCCTGACCTGCGCGGTGCTGGTGCCCAAGGGCAAGATCGCGATCGGGAAGCTCGCCCAGGCGCTGGTCCACGGGGCCAAGCTGCTGCAGGTCGACGGGTCGTTCGACGACTGCCTCGAGCTCGCGCGCAAGCTCGCCATCGACTACCCGGTGGCGCTGGTCAACTCGGTCAACCCCGATCGCATCGAGGGGCAGAAGACGGCCGCGTTCGAGATCGTCGACGCGCTCGGCGACGCGCCCGACATCCACTGCCTGCCGGTCGGCAACGCGGGCAACATCACCGCCTACTGGATGGGCTACCAGGAGTACGCCGACCTCGGGCTGGCGACCAAACGGCCGCGGATGTTCGGCTTCCAGGCCAGCGGGGCGGCCCCGATCGTGGACGGGGCGCCGGTGACGCACCCGCAGACGATCGCGACCGCGATCAGGATCGGCAACCCGGCCTCCTGGCATCTCGCCGAGAAGGCCCGCGACGAGTCGGGCGGCCTGATCGACAAGGTGACCGACCGGGAGATCCTCGCCGCGTACCGGCTGCTGGCCCGGGACGAGGCGGTCTGGGGCGAGCTCGGCTCGTCCGCGAGCGTGGCCGGGCTGCTGGCGGCGGCGGCCGACGGCCGGATCCCGGTCGGCTCGCGAGTGGTCTGCACGATCACCGGCAACGGGCTCAAGGACCCCGACTGGGCGCTGTCCGGCGCCCCCGCCCCGACGACGGTCCCGGTCGACGCGGCGTCCGCCGCCGCCGCGCTCGGGCTGGCGTGACCGGTGCGAAAGTCGTTCAAGCGAAGTGAGAATGCATGACGTGGAGTGAGGGCCCGGTCCTGGTGCGCGTGCCGGCGACGAGCGCGAACCTGGGACCGGGATTCGACGCGCTCGGGCTCGCGCTCGGCCTGCACGACGAGATCGAGGCCTCGGTGACGGGGTCCGGGCTGTCGGTCGAGGTAACCGGCGAGGGGGCGGCCGAGCTCGCCGACGCGGGGGAGAAGCACCTGGTGGTGCGGGCGATGCGGGTGGCCTTCGACGACCTCGGGGTCGATCAGCCGCCTGGTCTGGCGCTGCGCTGCCTGAACCGGATACCGCACGGCCGCGGCCTCGGCTCGTCGGCGGCCGCGATCGTGGCCGGCATCCTGGCCGCCCGCGCGCTGGCGGGCGCGAGCCTGGCGGCGGCGGACGCGCTGCCGCTCGCGAGCGCGCTCGAGGGGCATCCCGACAACGTCGCGCCGTGCCTGTTCGGCGGGCTCACGATCGCGTGGCTGGCCGACTCGACCGCGGCCGCGCACGCGGTCAGGCTCGAGCCGCTCGCGCAGCTGCGGCCGGTCGCGTTCATCGCCCCCGAATCGGTCGCGACCAAGGTGGCCAGGGGCCTGCTGCCCGCCAGCGTGCCGCACGCGCACGCGGCCAGGAACGCGGGCCGGGCGGCGCTGCTCGTCGCCGCGCTCACCGCCCGCCCGGACGCGCTGTTCGACGCCTCGGAAGACCTGCTGCACCAGAGCTACCGCGCGCCGGTGATGCCGGCCACGCACGAGCTCGTCGGACGGCTGCGGGCGGTGGGCGTTCCCGCGGTCGTATCGGGGGCGGGGCCGTCCGCGCTGGCGTTCCTGACCGACGCTGACAGCCACGAGGGGGACTTGGAGAAGCTGGATTCAATCGCGCGCGAAACGGGTACGGACTGGCGCATAACCCCGCTAGCCGTCGAGAGGCACGGCGCCAGCGCAGTTCCGGATGGTCGGAGCATCCGGTGAAGCCTGGCCGTTGTCTCCCGGGGAACCCTGTCCCTTCCCCCGGGAACCCCCTCGCCTGGCTGCGAAAATCCCTTTTCCGCGACATGGATGGCTACAAAGGAATGCCGTGGGCGCTGTCGGTGTTAAGCTGGGTACAGCATCGGTTGCCTCTGTGCGGGGCGGGTGCTGGTCATCCAGACGTCGCCTGGGGGGTAACGTATACCTGCCCAGGGATCGGGCTCTTAGCGTCACCCCAGGAGAGCGATACGTTCCCCTGAGCGCTACTCCACAT
>Ga0335075_10006444_pt1 | contig 18135 bp, 14 predicted proteins | sample Lox_Sample_24_FD_206723 | JGI IMG/M metagenome (GOLD analysis project Ga0335075, IMG submission 206723) | Soil microbial communities from Loxahatchee National Wildlife Refuge, Florida, United States - Lox_Sample_2.4 | ecosystem: Environmental > Terrestrial > Soil > Wetlands | place: USA...
GCACCGGCTGGGCGGCAATGGGGATCGGGGCCGTGGAGAGGTACGCGTAACCGAGATTCAGGATTCTCGGTTGCAGGGCGTACGTGCGGCCGTCGGTCGCGGCGTAGCCCAGTTCCCGCAGGGTATAGAGGCATCGGCGTACGACGGCGCGTGTGAGTCCGGTGGCGCGGCTGACGTCGGCGATGGTGAGGCGCCGGTCGACGCCGGAGAACGCACGAATGACGTGAAGCCCGCGCGCCAGCGAAGTCATGAAATCAGGGTCGCCGACCCGGTAGAGACCGTCGTCCGCGTCGGACGTGCCGGCACCCTGCGGAGCGATAACCGCACCCGGGCTCTTGGGAGGCGCTTTGGAATGCAGCACGATCTGTGTGCGCGACACGTGACCACCAGTACGATAATCGTACCCGCTCTCCCGCGGTGTGTCATCCGGCACCGCCCGGGGCGCGGCGGACGTGTGAGAATGATTGCCCATTTGGACGGAACGCAGAGCTATGAAGATTGCGGTTCTCTTTGGCGGCACCAGCGAGGAGCGGGACGTGTCGATCGCCAGCGCCGCGCAGGTGATCCCGGCGCTGCGCGGCCTCGGACACGAGGTGCTGGCGGTCGATACGGCGACCGGCAGGCTCTCGGGTCCCGCCGAGCAACGGCTGCTCACGAGCGGTGTCGGCCCGCAGCCCCCCTCGGGCTCGGCGCTGGCGGGCATGAGGCAGGGTGCGCCGGTGCTCGCGGCCGAGACGGCGGACATGCGCGACGTCGATGTGGTCTTTCTCGCGCTGCATGGCGGCACGGGCGAGGACGGCCACATCCAGGCACTGCTCGATCTCGCCGGCCTTCCCTACACGGGCAGCAATCACACCGCGAGCGCGGCCGCGATGGACAAGGATCTGTCCAAGCGGCTGTTCCGCGCCGCCGGCGTACCGACCGCGGATTGGCGGATGGCGCCGGTCACGGCCGCGGAGATCGCCGGCGCGCTCGGCTGGCCGGTGGTCGTCAAACCCAACAAGCAGGGCTCGACAGTGGGGCTGAGCGTCGTCCGCGCAGCGGATGAGCTGCCCGCCGCCGTCGAGCTCGCACGGCGTTATGACGATGAGGTGATGGTGGAGCGCTTCATCCCGGGCCGCGAGCTGACGGTCGGCGTCCTGGAGGGACGCGCACTGCCCGTCGGGGAGATCATCGTGCCCGGCGAGGTCTTCGACTACCAGGCGAAGTACCAGGCCGGCGGCGCGCGCGAGGTCTTTCCCGCGGACCTGCCGGCGGAGAGCGCGGCGCGCGCACGTGAGCTCGCGGTGCGGGCGCATGCCGCTCTCAAGCTGGGTGCCTACAGCCGGATCGATTTTCGGATGGATCCCCGCGGCGGCCTGTGGTGCCTCGAAGCCAACTCGCTTCCAGGCATGACGGCGGCCAGCCTGCTGCCGCAGGCCGCGCGCGCCGCCGGCATCGGCTTCTCCGAGCTGGTCGAGCGGATCTGCAAGGCAGCGATGCGGCAATCAACCGAGACTCGAGGCGATTCCCTGCCAGATGACCTCCTTCAGGGTCCGTAACCGTGCGCCTTCGAGGTCGGACCAGCCCAGCGCGCGCAGGATGATCGGCCGGGCGCGCCGCACCAGCGTGATCTGACCGAGGACTACGACCGCACGGATGGCGACATCGGGACTCGCCGCCGGCAGCCCGAGGATGCGGCCGATGATCTCCGTGACGATGGTCAGCAGGCGGCCGCCGATCTGCTGAAAGATGGCCTCGTACGCGGCGCTGTGCTCGCCCTGCGCGCGCGCGAGGAAGAGCGCCCAGCTCTCCGGCCGCTCTGTGGCGAGACCCTCGAGGAACGGCTCGACGACGGCGCGCAGCAGCTCGAGGAGCCCGGCGCGCGTCAGGTCCTGCCGTACGAGCGCCAGCCGGACGCGCTCGGCCGCGGGCCCCAGGCGGGAGCGGACGTCCTCCGTGATGTATTGCGCGCATGCCTGGTGAAGCCCCTGCTTGCCGCTGAAGTAATACTGCAGGGCGGGCAGGCTCACGCCCGCCCGCCGCGCGATGGCGCGCGTCGAGGCGCGCTCGTAGCCGAGCTCGGCGAAGAGCTCTATGCCGGCTTCCAACACCCGCTGGCGTGTGTGCTCGCCGCGGGCGTAGCCGCCGCCGGGCAGATGGCGCCGGCGGCGCGCCGTGCCGCCCGCGGCCTGCGCGGCCGCGCGCGGCTTGCGGGGCGCCGTGTGGCGGTTTCTCACGATGTCGCGGTCACGATATTCGGGCCATCCTGAGCGTCCTGGGACTCCGTGGAATTCTATCAATTGACAGATTTGTATCAAGCGATAGAAAATTACCGGCAGAAGAGATCCCAGCGGAAAGGCGCGGTGCGGCATGAAGAAGCGGATCATTCCCATTGCGATGGCGGCGCTTGCCGCGATCGGTGTCGCGTGGTGGCTCACGCACCGGCACGCCGCGAGTCAGGAGATCGTGCTCTACGGCAACGTCGACCTGCGCGAGGTCGATCTCGCCTTCAACGACAGCCAGCGGATCGTCGAGGTTCTCGCGCGGGAAGGTGACCGCGTCCGCCAGGGACAGGTGCTGGCGCAGCTCGACACCAGCCGTCTGATCCCGCTGCTCGACCAGGCGGAGGCGCAGGCGGCCGCGCAGCGTGCGATCGTCGACCGTCTGCATCACGGCAGCAGGCCGCAGGAGATCGCCCAGGCGCGCGCCAATCTCGCCCTGGCACGAGCCGATGCGCGCCAGGCGCACGATGACTATCGGCGGCTGCAGTCCGTCTCCAACAGCTCGGGCGGGCGGGCGGTAAGCCGGCAGGAGGTCGACGACGCCGGAGCGCAGGCGGATGTCGCCGATGCCAAGGTGGCCGTCAACCGTAAGGCGCTGCAGCTGGCGCTGATCGGTCCACGCCAGGAGGACATCGCGCAGGCGGAAGCGGTGCTCGACGGTGAGCGGGCTCAGGTGGCGCTCCTCGAGCAGGAGCTCGCCGATGCGCAGCTGCGCGCCCCGTTGGATGCGGTGGTGCGCTCGCGGGTCGCCGAGCCCGGCGACATGGCCTCGCCGCAGAAGACCGCGTTCACTCTGGCCATCACCGACCCCAAGTGGGTCCGAGCCTACGTGTCGGAGAGCGATCTCGGCCGTGTGCGGGCCGGAATGCCGGCGACGGTGGCGGTCGACTCCTTTCCGGGGAAGCGCTTCGCGGGATGGGTGGGATTCATCTCACCCGAGGCGGAGTTCACGCCGAAGACGGTGCAGACGCAGGAGTTGCGCTCCAGCCTGGTGTACGAGATCCGCGTGTTCGTGAAAGACCCGGACGATGCGCTGCGGCTCGGCATGCCCGCCACGGTATACCTGTCGCCCGGAAACACGCGGACCTGAAATGCCGGAGCCGGTCGTCATCGGCAAGGACCTGCGCAAGGCCTTTCGCGCGCCGGGCAAAGGCGGTGAGGTCCCTGCGCTCGATGGCGTCTCGATCGAGGTGTGCGCGGGCGAGCTGACGGCCCTGGTAGGACCCGATGGCGCCGGCAAGACGACGCTGATCCGTCTGATGGCGGGTCTGCTCGCGGCGGACGGCGGCTCGTTGCGGGTGCTCGGCATCGATCCGGCCGTGGAGCCGCAGCGCGTACAGGATCGAATCGGCTACATGCCCCAGAGGTTCGGCCTGTACGAGGACCTCAGTGTCCAGGAGAACCTCGACCTCTATGCCGACCTGCACGGCGTCACCGCGGAGGAGCGCGGCGAGCGCTACCCGCAGCTCATGCAGATGACCGATCTCGGCAGCTTCACCGGCAGGCTGGCCGGGCGGCTTTCGGGAGGCATGAAGCAGAAGCTCGGACTGGCGTGCACGCTGGTGCGCTCGCCGGAACTGTTGCTGCTCGATGAGCCGACGGTCGGTGTCGATCCGCTCTCGCGGCGGGAGCTGTGGGTGATCGTGGAGCACCTGGTGCGCGAGCAGGGACTGACCGTGCTGACGAGCACTTCCTATCTCGACGAGGCGGAGAAGGCCGCGCGGGTGCTGGTGCTGCACGACGGCAAGGCGCTCGCGCAGAGCGAGCCGGGCGGTGTAACCCGCGTCGCGGCTGGGCGGTGCCTGGTACTCGATCCCGGGCCGGGTAACAGCGCGCGCAGCCTCCAGGCGAGGTTGCTCGATGACGCCGGCGTCATCGACGCAGTGCCCGAGGCCGGCAGGGTGAGGTTGGTGCGCGCCGCAGAGGCGAAGCCGGGATCGGCCCCGGAGACGATCGCGGGGCTCGCCCCATCGCCGGTCGAGCCGCGCTTCGAGGATGGATTCATGGTGTTGTTGCGCGGGACCGCCGCTCACGAGGCGGCGGTCGATATCCGCTTGCAGCGGCCGCCGTCGCCGGCGGCGGGGGGCGCGGTCGTGGAAGTGCGCGATCTCGTCAAACGGTTCGGCGACTTCACGGCCGTGAATCACGTGAGCTTCGAGGTGCACCGCGGGGAGATCTTCGGGCTTCTCGGGCCCAACGGCGCCGGCAAGACGACCACGTTCCGCATGCTTTGCGGTCTGTCGCCGCCGAGCGGCGGCACGCTGCGCATCGCCGGCGTCGATGTGCGCAGCGCCGGGGCGGCGGCGCGCGCCCGGCTGGGCTACGTCGCGCAGAAGTTCTCTCTCTACGGCTCGCTCACCGTCGCGGAGAACCTGGAGTTCTTTGCCAGCGCCTACGGCCTGCGCGGACCGATGCGCCGCGGGCGGATCGATTGGGCGATGCGCCAGTTCGATCTGGGGTCGCACGAGCACACGGCGAGCGGCGAGCTGCCCGGCGGGTTCAAACAGCGCCTGGCCATGGGGGCGGCGCTCCTGCACGAGCCGGACATCCTCTTCCTCGATGAGCCAACGAGCGGCGCCGATCCGCTGGCGCGGCGCGCCTTCTGGCGGCGCATCACGGCGCTCGCGGAGCAGGGCGTCACGGTCATCGTGACGACCCACTTCATGCAGGAAGCGGAATACTGCGATCACATCGCCATCATGGACGGCGGCAGGGTGTTGGCCCGAGGCTCTCCGGCGGAGATCCGCCGGCGGGCGCACTCCATGGAGGATGCCTTCATAGCCGTCGTGGAAGAAGCGCGTACCCGTGAAGCGGAGGCGCAAGCATGAAAGACCAGGGCACCTCGCGGGCGAAGCTGCGGCGCATCGCCGCGCTGGTGAGAAAGGAGGGGCTGCAGATGATCCGTGATCCGGCCACCGTCGCGGTCGGCGTCGTGTTGCCGGTCATCCTCATCCTCCTCTTCGGCTTCGGGCTGTCGCTCGATGTCAGGAACGTACCGCTCGCAGTGGTGCTCGAAGACAGCTCCGCGCCGGCCCGGAACCTGCTGGCGGCATTCGCGCTGTCGCCTTACTTCCGCCCGCAGGTGGTGTACTCCCTGCAGGCGGCGGACCGGCTGATGACGGCGGGTGCCGTCGATGGCGTCCTCACCATCCCCGAGGATTTCGCGCGGCGTTTCAGCGCCGGTGACGCCCGCATACAGCTTCTGGTTCACGGCAGCGATGCCAATCGGGCCCGCATCATGGAGTCCTACGTGGAAGGCGCGGTCGGCGCGTGGTCCGCGCGCCAGTCCGCGGAAGAGGGCGCCGCGGCCGCGGGCGGCCCGGTCAACGTGCAGAGCCGGCTGTGGTTCAACTCCGCGAACGACAGCCACTATTTCCTCGTGCCGGGTCTCATCGTCCTCGTCATGACACTGATCGGCGCCTTCCTCACCGCAATGGTCGTGGCGCGGGAATGGGAGCGCGGCACCTTCGAGGCGCTGTTCGTGACCCCGGTGCGCAGCGGCGAGATCCTCCTCGGCAAGACGATTCCCTACTTCGCCCTCGGGGTGCTCGGCCTGCTGCTCTGCATCGTCTCCGGCAAGTTTCTCTTTCATGTCCCGATCGTGGGCTCCCTGACGGTGCTGGTCGCAGGCTCGATGCTCTACGTCATGGTCGCCCTGGGCGTCGGCCTCCTCATTTCCTCGTATTTCAGGAACCAGCTCGTCGCGAGCCAGCTCACCATGCTCGCGACCTTCATGCCGGCGCTGATGCTGTCGGGGTTTCTGTTCGACCTGCGGAGCATGCCGCTGGTGATCCGCGCGATCACCTATCTCCTGCCGGCGAGGTATTACGTGGCGCTGCTGCAGACCACCTTCCTTGCTGGCGACATCTGGCCGGTGATCCTGCCCAACGCGGCAGTGCTCGCGGTGATGGTTGCGCTGCTCGGCTATGCGAGCCGCGCGGTCACCCACAAGAGGCTCGGCTGAGGCTATGCTGGAATCCCTGCTGCGAATCGTCGCGCTCACCCGCAAGGAGCTGCTCGCCGTGCTCAAGGATCCGCGCGCGCGCAACAGTCTGCTGCTGCCGCCCATCCTGCAGTGCCTGCTTTTCGGCTATGCCGCGACCTACGACCTCAACCGCGTTCCCTACGCGGTGCTGGATCGGTCCCACACCGCCGCCTCGCAGGACCTGCTGTCGAGATTCGACGGCACGGGACTCTTCGAGCGCGTCGCCGACCTGAGCGCCGAGCGGCAGGTCGACGACGCCATCGACGACCGGCGGGCGCTGCTCGCGATCGAGGTCCCCGCCGACTTCGCCCGCCGGCTCGCGGCCGGCGGCGCGGCCGACGTACAGATCATCGCCGACGGCCGCAATTCCAACACCGCGGGCACGGCGCTCGGCTACGCCCAGGCGGCGGTGGATGCCTTCAACCGCGACTGGCGCGCCGATCACGGCCGGCCGGGGCCGCCGGTGACGGTCGAAGCGCGGGCCTGGTACAACCCGAACCTCATCACCCGCTGGAACATGATCCCGGGGCTGATCGGCACTCTTACGATGATACAGACGCTGATGCTGACGGCGATGTCGGTGGCGCGCGAGCGGGAGCAGGGCACGTTCGATCAACTTCTGGTGACTCCATTCCGCCCGGCCGAGATCATGGCCGGCAAGGCGTTGCCGTCGATGCTGGTCGGCGTCATTCAGGCCACCGGTGTGCTCCTCGTCGCGCAGCTCTGGTTCCGCATTCCCTTCCAGGGCTCGTTCCTGACGCTCTACGCCGGGCTGATCCTTTTCGTGCTCGCGGCCGTCGGCGTGGGCCTGGTGGTCTCGGCGCTCTGCTACACGATGCAGCAGGCAATGCTCTTCTCGTTCATTCTCATCATGCCGTTCGCGTTGCTTTCGGGCCTGACCACGCCCATCAGCAACATGCCGCCGTCTCTGCAATACTTCACCCGCATCAATCCGTTGCGCTATGCCATCGACATCGCGCAGCGGGTGTATCTCGAGGGAGCGGGGCCGGGTGTCCTCATGCCCGACCTCTGGCCGCTGGCGGCCATCGCGGCCGTCACGCTGGCCGCCGCCTCGTACCTGTTCAAGCACCGGCTACAGTAGGGGACATCATGACGACACGAACGCTGCGCTCCCTGGCGCTCGCCTCCCTCGGCTGCACGCTGGCCGGCTGTGTGGTGGGACCGAACTTCGTCAAGCCGAAACCGAACGTGCCGGCGCAGTGGTCGCCGACGGCGGCGGCCAACGGCACGGAAGGCGCTGCGCACGTGACTTCGGAGAGTGCGCAAACGGTCGCGTGGTGGTCCAGCTTCAAAGATCCGACGCTGAGCTCGCTGGTACAGCAGTCGGCGTCACAGAACCTCGACGTCAAAGAGGCAGTGCTGCGTATCGAGGAGGCGCAGGAGCAGATCGCCGTGGTGGCAGGCGGCCTCTGGCCCGACGTATCCGCCAACGCGGCTTGGTCACGTCAGCGGCTCAGTACCAACACGCCGAACGGCGCGATCTTCGGCCTGCACTTCCCGAACCTGCCGCCCACCCTGGTGAATCCCTACGATCAATATCAGCTCGGCCTCGGCGCCTCCTGGACGCTCGACCTCTTCGGGACCGAGCGGCGCTCACTGGAGGCCGCCAGCGCCCAGATGCAGGCGGCGGTCGAGGGCGCGCACGCCGCGCTGTTGTCGATGGTGAGCGACGTGGCGGCGACGTACATCGACCTGCGCGGCGCCCAGCTGCGCCGCTCGATCCTGGAGCGCAGCCTGGCGACGCAACGCGACTTGCTGCAGCTGACGCGTGACAGGCGCAACGCGGGCCTTACGTCGGACCTGGACGTCCAGAACGCCACGGCGGAAGTCGGTACGACGCAGGCCGAGGTGCCGCTCGCGGATCGGGAGATCACGGTCGACATCAACGAGCTGAGCGAGCTCATGGCGCGGCCGCCCGAGGCGCTGCGCGCCGAGCTCGAGCAGGCGCGGCCGGTGCCCGCCGTGCCGCCCGTGGTGCCGATCGGGCTGCCGTTGGATCTGGCGCGCCGCCGGCCGGACGTCCGCCAGGCGGAGGCCAACCTGCATGCCGCGACGGCGGAGATCGGCATCGCGATCTCCAACTACTTTCCGCAGCTCACGCTGACTGCCGCGGGCGGGTTCCAGTCGGAGGGACTTTCCCAACTCGTGGAGACGGCGAGCCGCTTCGCTTCGCTCGGCCCGGCCATTCAGCTGCCGATCTTCGAGGGCGGCCGTCTGCATGCCGAGGTCAGCCTGCAGAAGGTCAAGGCCAAGGAGGCGGCCGTCGAGTATGCCCAGACGGTGTTGACGGCGCTGCACCAGGTAGAGGATGGATTGGCGGCCTACGGCGCCGATCAGGCGCGGCTCGCCTCACTCCAGACGGCGGTGACCGCGAGCCGCGATGCCCGCCAGCTCGCACGGCAGCGCTATCAGAGCGGGGTGGCGAGCTTCATCGATGTGCTCGATGCGGAGCGTACGGAAGAGGGGAACGAGTTGTCGCTCGCGGACGCCACCACCGCCGTGTCGGCCGATCTGGTGCAGCTGTATCGCGCGCTCGGCGGCGGCTGGGCGAGCCGGTGATTTTCAGCGAGGACACTTAACGTGTCCTCGTTCCGGCGAGCGCCCGCGCACGGATGCGCGGGCCGGGCACGCGCCGCCAAGGAACGCCACTGGCACGCCTCTTGTTCCAGCCGCGTGACACTTCGGCACGATCCGATGCACACGCGGTGACTCATCCGGCAGCGCCCGGTATAACGGGCGCGCACGGGCGCCATTCACCGGAGAGCACCATGGCCGGCCAGCCTTTCGAAGTCATCAGTCAGCATCGCTGCTTCGGCGGCACGGTCGGCTTCTATCGCCACGAGGCGGCGAGCACCGCCTGCGCCATGCGCTTTGCGGTCTTCACGCCGGCGCAGGCGAAATCCGCGCCGGTGCCGGTGCTCTATTACCTCGCCGGCCTGACCTGCACCGAAGAGACCTTCATGATCAAGGCCGGCGCGCAGCGCGTCGCGGCGGAGCTGGGGCTGATGCTGGTGGCGCCTGACACCAGCCCGCGCGGCCTCCAGCTGCCGGGCGACAGCGACTCGTGGGATTTCGGCGTGGGCGCGGGATTTTATGTCGATGCCACGGTGGAGCCCTGGTCGCGGCATTACCGCATGTACTCTTATGTCACACAGGAGCTGCGCACCCTGATCGAAGCACACTTCCCGGCGCAGGCGCAGCGCACGGGAATCTTCGGTCACTCGATGGGCGGGCACGGGGCGCTCACCATCGCGCTGCGCAATCCGGGGCGGTATCGCTCGGTTTCGGCCTTCGCCCCCATCAGCGCGCCGCGGCGGTGTCCCTGGGGGCAGAAGGCGTTCAGCGGCTACCTGGGAGCGGATCAGGGGCAGTGGGCGGCCCATGACGCGTCGGAGTTGGCGGCCGGGCTGACGGACGGGCCGCAAAGACCGCCGATCCTGGTGGATCAGGGACTGGCGGATCAGTTCCTGGAGGCGCAGCTGCACCCGCACCTCCTGGAGGAGGCCGCCCGCAAGTCAGGGCTGAGGCTCACCCTGCGCCGGCACGAGGGATATGACCACGGGTATTACTTCATCTCCAGCTTCATGGAGGACCATCTGCGACACCACGCCCGGCAGCTTGGGGTGTGACGGGGCTCTCATCGCCGCGTCCCGGAAATCGAACACCGGCCCCTGCCGGAGAGGTCCCTCCGGGATGGGGGGAAACGACGCCTGCGCCGGACGTATAATCCAGGCATGGAATCATTGTCTCCTGAACACGGTGAGGCCGTTCGGCGGATCGCCGGTGACCTGAAGGGGCGGCCGGGACCGCTGATCGAGGTACTGCACGCGATCCAGGCGGAGCTGGGGTACGTGCCGCCGGCGGCAGTGCCGCTCGTCGCCGAGGAGCTCAACCTCTCGCGGGCGGAGGTCCATGGGGTGGTCTCCTTCTATCACTACTTCCGCAGCACGCCGCCGGGGGCACATACCGTGAGCGTGTGCCGGGCGGAGTCATGTCAGGCCGTGGGGGGCGAGGCGCTGGCCGCATACGCGCGACAGCGGCTGGGAGTAGACTTTCACGAGACGACGCCCGACGGCCGCTTCTCGCTGGAGCCGGTCTACTGCCTGGGCAATTGCGCCTGCTCGCCCGCGGTGATGATCGATGACAGCCTGCACGGCAGGGTGACTCCGGAGCGCTTCGACGCGCTGCTCGCGGACGCCGATCGCAAGAGGTGACTGCTCCCGCATGACTGTTACCGTATATGTGCCCCGCGATGCCGGCGCTCTGTCGCTCGGCGCGGGGGAGGTCGCCCACGCGATTGCGCGCGAGGCGACCGTGCGTGGACTCGAGCTGCAGCTGATCCGCAACGGCTCGCGCGGCGTCTATTGGCTGGAGCCGCTGGTGGAGGTGGCGACGGCACACGGGCGCATGGCCTATGGGCCGGTGAGCGCGGCCGATGTGCCGGGGCTCTTCGATGCCGGCTTCCTGAGCGGCGGCACGCACCGCCTGTCGCTGGGACTCACCGATGCGATGCCGTGGCTCGCGAGCCAGCAACGGCTGACCTTCGCGCGCGTCGGCATCGTCGACCCGGCGAGCGTGGCAGATTATGTCATCCATGGCGGATACCAGGGGTTGCGCCGGGCGCTCGCGATGAGCCCGGGGGCGGTCGTGGAGACCATCACCGGCTCCGGCCTGCGCGGCCGGGGCGGGGCGGCCTTCCCGACCGGCATCAAATGGAAGACCGTGCTGGACCAGCCCGCCGGCCAGAAGTACGTCACCTGCAACGCCGACGAGGGCGACTCGGGCACTTACTCGGACCGGATGGTGATGGAGGGTGATCCCCTCAGCCTCATCGAGGGCATGACGATCGCGGGCACCGCCGTCGGGGCCAGCCAGGGCTATATCTATCTGCGCGCGGAGTACCCGCATGCGCACCGTGCGTTGAATCAGGCCATCGCGGCCGCCTATCAGGCGCGCTATCTCGGCGCCGACGTCATGGGCAGCGGCAAGCGCTTCGATCTGGAGGTCCGGCTGGGAGCCGGCGCCTATATCTGCGGCGAGGAAACCTCGCTGCTCGAGAGCCTGGAGGGCAGACGGGGCGAGGTGCGCGTGCGCCCGCCGCTGCCGGCCATCAAGGGGCTCTTCGGCCGGCCGACCATCGTCAACAACGTGATCACGCTGGCGAGCGTGCCGACCATTCTCCACCGGGGTGCGGAGTATTACGCCGGCTACGGAACGGGGAAGTCCCGGGGCACACTGCCCATCCAGCTCGCGGGCAACATCAGGCGCGGCGGCCTCGTCGAGCGCGCGTTCGGATTGACGCTGCGCGAGCTGCTCTATGAGTATGGCGGCGGCTCGGCATCCGGCCGGCCGCTGCGGGCGGTGCAGGTCGGCGGCCCGCTCGGCGCTTATGTCCCGGCCTCGCAGTTCGACACGCTGGTGGATTACGAGGCGCTCGGGAGCATCGGCGCGCTGCTCGGCCACGGCGGCATCGTCGCTTTCGACGACACCGTCGACATGGCGCGGATGGCGCGCTACGCGATGGAGTTCTGCGCGCTCGAGTCCTGCGGCAAGTGCACGCCCTGCCGCATCGGCTCGACACGCGGCATGGAGGTCATCGACCGGATCATCGAAGGACGGGACGCCGAAGGCAACGTGCGCAAGCTCGAGGAGCTCTGCGAGCTCATGGTCCAGGGGTCGCTGTGCGGCCTCGGCGGCATGGCCCCGTTCCCCGTGCAGAGCGCACTGCGGCATTTCAGGGAAGACTTTCGCGTTCGGAGTTAGCCATGTTTGCAATCGACTACGAGGATTTGGGAACGCCGGCGCCCGTCGAGGCGGGTGCGGCGGTCACGGTGGAGATCGACGGCAAGTCCGTGACGGTCCCCGCCGGCACTTCCGTCATGCGCGCCGCGGCGCTCGCCGGCACGCAGGTGCCGAAACTCTGCGCCACCGACACCCTGAAGGCATTCGGCTCCTGCCGCATGTGCCTGGTCGAGATCGAGGGACGCAAGGGTTATCCGGCCTCCTGCACCACGACGGTGGCGCCCGGAATGAAGATCCATACGCAATCGGCCAAGCTGAGCGCGCTGCGCCGCGGCGTATTGGACCTCTACCTGTCCGAGCATCCGCTCGATTCCTCCGGCGCGCGGACCGAGCTGCGAAGCGTCGCGGGCGCCATCGGCCTCACCCAGACCTCGTACGGCCCACGGGCCGCGCGCGAGCCGCTGCCGCGCGATGAGAGCAATCCCTACTTCACCTTCGATCCGGAGCAGTGCATCGTCTGCTCGCGCTGCGTGCGCGCCTGCGACGAAGTGCAGGGCACTCTGGCGCTCACGGTGCAGGGGCGCGGCCTGGAATCGAAGATCGTCGCCAGCCAGGACGAGCCGTTCCTCCAGTCCGAGTGCGTCTCCTGCGGAGCCTGTGTCGAGGCCTGTCCGACGACCGCCCTGATGGAGAAGTCCGTCGTCAGGCTCGGGCAGCCGGAGCGGGCCGTCACCACGACGTGCGCATACTGCGGCGTCGGCTGCAGCTTCGAGGCCGAAGTCCGCGGCAGCGGCGCGGCAACCGAAGTGGTGCGCATGGCGCCGGATCGCAACGGCGATGCCAATCATGGCCACGCGTGCGTCAAGGGCCGTTTCGCCTTCGGCTACGCCACGCACCGCGATCGCATCCTCAAGCCGATGATCCGCAAGACCATTCGCGACGATTGGCGCGAGGTCTCCTGGGACGAGGCGATCGGCTATGCGGCGAGCGAAATCCGCCGCATTCAGGCCAGGTACGGGCGCGATTCGATCGGCGGCATCACCTCCTCACGCTGCACCAACGAGGAGACCTTCCTGGTGCAGAAGATGGTCCGCGCGGCATTCGGCAACAACAACGTCGATACCTGCGCGCGCGTGTGCCATTCGCCGACCGGCTATGGCTTGAAGAGCACGATCGGAGAGTCGGCCGGCACACAGGCCTTCACGTCGGTCGCCAAGGCCGACGTCATCCTGGTCATCGGCGCCAACCCGACCGAGGGGCACCCCGTGTTCGGGTCGCAGATGAAGCAGCGACTGCGGCAGGGCGCGAAACTGATAGTCGCCGACCCGCGCGCCACCGGCCTCGTCCGCAGTCCACACATCGCCGCGGACGTGCACTTGCCGCTGACACCAGGCACCAACGTGGCGATGTTGAACGCCATCTCGCATGTCATCGTGACGGAGGGGCTGACCAAGGACGACTACGTCGCCGAGCGCTGCGAGCCGGAATCGTACCGGCTGTGGAAAGAGCTGGTCGCCGCGCAGCGTAACTCGCCGGAAGAGATGGAGGCCGTGACCGGGGTGCCGGCGGATCTGGTGCGCCGCGCGGCGCGGCTCTATGCCGCCGGTCCGAACGGCGCCATTTACTACGGCCTGGGCGTGACCGAGCACAGCCAGGGCTCCACGGCGGTCATGGCGCTCGCCAACCTCGCGATGGCCACCGGCAACCTCGGCCGTGAGGGCGTCGGCGTCAATCCGCTGCGCGGACAGAACAACGTGCAGGGCTCCTGCGACATGGGGTCTTTCCCGCACGAGTTCAGCGCCTATCGGCACGTGTCCGATCCGGTGGTGCGCGGGATGTTCGAGCAGGCATGGGGGGTGACGCTGCAGTCCGAGCCGGGCCTGCGGATCACCAACATGTTCGAGGCTGCGCTCGACGGCAGCTTCCGCGGCATGTACGTGCAGGGCGAGGACTTCGTCCAGTCCGATCCCAATACCCATCACGTCACGCGCGCCATGGAGTCGCTGGAGTGCCTGATCGTGCAGGACCTGTTCATCAACGAGACGGCGAAGTTCGCGCACGTCTTCCTGCCGGGGTCGTCCTTCCTCGAGAAGGACGGGACGTTTACCAACGCGGAGCGGCGCATCTCGCGGGTACGCAAGGTCATGCCGCCGAAAGCGGGGTACGAGGACTGGCAGGTCACCATGCTGCTGTCGGCGGCGCTGGGCTATCCGATGAGCTATCGCCATCCGTCCGAGATCATGGACGAGATCGCACGCCTGACGCCCACCTTCGCCGGGGTGACCTACGAGAAGATCGATCGCCTGGGCAGCATCCAATGGCCGTGCAACGACGCCGCGCCGGAGGGCACGCCGACGATGCACGTCCACCAGTTCGTGCGCGGCAAGGGCAAGTTCTGCCTCACCGAGTACGTCCCGACCAGCGAGCGCTCCACCAGCCGCTTCCCGCTGATCCTGACCACCGGCCGGGTGCTGACTCAATACAACGTGGGCGCGCAGACCCGTCGGACGGACAATGTCGTGTGGCATCAGGAAGACATGCTGGAGATCCATCCGCACGATGCGGAGGTCCGCGGCATCGCCGACGGCGACTGGGTCGGGCTCACGAGCCGGGCGGGCGAGACGGTGCTGCGCGCCAAGGTGTCGGAGCGGATCGCCGCCGGCGTCGTCTACACCACCTTCCACTTCCCGGAAACCAACGCCAACGTGGTCACGACCGAGAATTCCGATTGGGCGACCAACTGTCCGGAGTACAAGGTCACGGCCGTCGAGGTGGTGTTGGTGAACCAGAAGGATGCCTGGCGCAAGCGGACCGCGGAGGAGCGGGCACTGCCGCGTCCGGGACGCCGGCGGTCGCGCGATCCGGCCCCGGCCTGAGCGGGCCGGCGCCGAGGCAGGTCCCCGCGTGTCGACCGCGCCAACCCCGACACCCCCGGGCGGCATCGCGGAGCCCGAGGGCCGCGAATGCGTCCAGCTCGAAGTGGAGCGCTGGCGCCACGGCACCCTCACGCGGGAGCGCGATCTGGTCGCGCAGGAGATGCCGATCGCACTGGTCTACCATGGTGTGCCGCACGTCGTGATGTTGGCGACACCGGCCGACCTCGAAGACTACGCCGTCGGCTTCACGTTGAGCGAAGGCCTGGTGGCGCGCCCGGACGAGATCCGCGGTGTCGAGGTGGTGCGCGGGGACGAGTCCGCCGAGGTCAGAATCACGGTCGCGTGGGAGCGCTTTTCAGCGCTCCTCGACCGGAGGCGCAATCTGACAGGGCGCAGCGGCTGCGGGCTCTGCGGTCAGGAAACCGTCGAGCAGGCGGTCCGCGAAGTGAAGCCCGTTGGCCCGGGGGCGCGGCTGAGCGCGGCGGAGCTCCATCAGGCCATCGCGCAGCTGGCAGGCCTGCAGCCGATCAATGCGCGCACCGGGAGCGTGCATGCCGCCGCCTGGATCGCGCCCGGCAAGGGGATTCAGGTGGTGCGCGAGGATGTTGGCCGCCACAACGCCCTCGACAAGACGATCGGGGCCCTGGTGCGCTCCGGGGTGGACCCCTCGGCCGGCGCGCTCCTGCTCACCAGCCGTGCCAGCTTCGAGCTGGTGCAGAAGAGCGCCGCGGTGGGCGTGGCGCTCTTCGCGGCTTTTTCCGCCCCCACCGCCTTCGCGGTCCGGCTGGCGGAGCGCGCGGGAATGACCCTGGTGGCGTTTGCGCGCGAGCATCGGCATGTGGTGTACGCCCATCCGTGGCGTCTGGAAACGAAATGAACATCGATCTTCTGATCAAAATGGCCAACGAGATCAGCGCCTACTTCGCCTCGGAGCCGGACGGGGAGCAGGCCGCGAAGGACGTCGCGGGACACCTCAGGCGCTACTGGGAGCCGCGGATGCGGCGCCAGATCATTATGTACAGCGAGGAGCGCCAGGGGGCCGGGCTGACCGAGCTGGCGCTGCGCGGGGTGCGGCTGCTGGCCGCCGCCGAACCGTCTTCCGGCCGTAACGGATAGCCAGTGGCACGGGCCCCGCGGGGAACTTATCATAGGGGGTCTGCATGACCGATTACCTCAAGATGCCCAACCGGCCGCGTCAGCTGCTGATCTGCGGATCCGTGGCTTTCGATACCATCATGTTGTTCGAGGGCCAGTTCCGCGAGCAGATACTCCCGGAACAGCTCCATATCCTCAATGTGTCGTTCCTGGTTCCGCAGCTGCGGCGCGAATTCGGCGGCTGCGCCGGCAACATCGCCTACAACCTGCGCCTGCTCGGCGATCCGGTCGTACCGATGGCCACCGTGGGGCGGGACTTCGCGCCCTACCGGGAGTGGATGCGGCGCAACGGGCTGCCGGTCGACTGCGTCACGGTGGTCGATTCGGAGCTCACGGCGCAGGCCTTCATCACGACCGACCGCGACGATAACCAGATCACCGCTTTCCATCCCGGCGCCATGCAACACTCGCACCTGAACAAGGTGATGGACGCCGGCGACGCCACCGTCCTCGCAATCGTAGCTCCCGACGGGCGCCAGGGCATGATCCGGCACGCGGAACAGTTGGCCACCGTGGGCATTCCTTTCATCTTTGACCCCGGGCAGGGGCTGCCGATGTTCGATGCGGACGACCTCGACCGCTTCATCGGGCAGTCGAATTGGGTGGCGGTCAACGACTACGAGTGGCGGCTGCTGCAGCAGAAAACCGGCTGGTCCGTGCGCGACGTCACGAGACGCGTCGAGGCGCTCATCGTTACGCGCGGGCACGAGGGGTCGGTCATCTACACTCTGGACGAGCAGTTCGACATTCCCTGTGCCCGGGCCTCCGCCGTGGTCGATCCCACCGGTTGCGGCGACGCCTATCGCGCGGGCCTGCTGCACGGCCTCATGCACGACATTGACTACCGGACCACCGGCCAGATAGCGGCCGTCATGGGTGCGTTGAAGATCGAGTCGCGCGGCACGCAGAACCACAGCGCCACGCTCCAGGAGCTCGAGCGCCGCCTGGCCGAAAGCTTCGGTGATGCCGCCGCCGCCAAGGCCGCGCTGACCGCACCCCGCTGAGACATCCCATTCAATCCAGGAAGCGAATTTCATGGCCAACGACTATCTCTTTACGTCCGAGTCGGTTTCCGAGGGGCATCCCGACAAGGTGGCCGATCAGATCTCGGACGCCGTGCTGGACGCCATCCTCAAGGAGGACGTCCGCGGTCGTGTGGCGTGTGAAACGCTGGTCAAGACTGGTGTCGTAATCGTCGCCGGCGAGGTGACGACGACCGCTTGGGTGGACGTAGAAGCGCTCGTCCGCAAGACCGTGCTCGACATCGGATACGACTCCTCTGAGATGGGATTCGACGGCGCGAGCTGCGGAGTGCTCAACATCATCGGCAAGCAATCCCCTGACATCGCGCAGGGCGTGGATCGCAAGGACGAGCGCAAACAGGGCGCGGGCGATCAGGGCCTGATGTTCGGCTACGCCACGAACGAAACGGACGTCCTCATGCCCGCACCCATTACCCTGGCCCACCGCCTGGTCAAGAAGCAGGCCCAGGTGAGGAAGTCGGGCAAGCTGGACTGGTTGCGTCCGGACGCGAAGAGCCAGGTCACTTTGCGCTACGAGGACGACCGTCCGGTGGGGCTCGAAGCCGTGGTCCTCTCGACCCAGCACAGCCCCGACGTATCGACCAAGGCGCTGCGCGAGGCCGTGATGGAGGAGATCCTCAAGCCCGTTCTGCCGGCCAAGTGGCTCGACAAGCGCACGAAATACCACATCAACCCGACCGGACGGTTCGTCGTCGGCGGTCCGGTGGGCGATTGCGGCCTGACGGGCCGCAAGATCATCGTCGATACCTACGGCGGCTACGCGCGTCACGGCGGCGGAGCCTTCTCCGGCAAGGATCCCTCCAAGGTGGATCGCTCGGCGGCCTATGCGGCGCGCTACGTCGCGAAGAACATCGTCGCCGCGGGGCTCGCGGAGCGCTGCGAAGTGCAACTTTCCTACGCCATCGGCGTCGCCGAGCCGACGTCGATCATGGTCGAGGCCTTCGGCACGAGCCGCCTGTCCCGCGAGCAGCTGACCCTGATCGTGCGCAAGAATTTCGACCTGACGCCGTTCGGCCTGCGCGAGATGCTCGATCTGGCGCGCCCGATCT
>Ga0335075_10006445_pt1 | contig 18133 bp, 22 predicted proteins | sample Lox_Sample_24_FD_206723 | JGI IMG/M metagenome (GOLD analysis project Ga0335075, IMG submission 206723) | Soil microbial communities from Loxahatchee National Wildlife Refuge, Florida, United States - Lox_Sample_2.4 | ecosystem: Environmental > Terrestrial > Soil > Wetlands | place: USA...
TGGCGGTGCGGGGCCGCCAGGCCGCGCACGGGCCGGACGCTATTTGCTGAGCTGCTTGGAGATCTTGTCCAGCTGCGCCAGCCGCCGGTCAAGCGACGGGTGCGTGGAAAAGATCGTGGCTATGCCGTTCTGGCCCGGCCGCAGCGCCGGGGTGAAGTAGAAGGTGTTCAGCGGCTCGGCCTCCCGCAGGTCCTTCATCGGGATCCTCGCCATGTCCCCGGTCACCTTGACCAAGGCGCTAGCCAGTGCCGACGGCTGCCCCGTTAGCAGCGCGCCAGACCGGTCAGCGGCCAGTTCGCGGTACCTCGACAGCAGCCTGATCAGCAGGAAGCTGACGCAGTAGACAACGATGCTCAGCAGCATGATCGGGATGATCAGCAGGGCGCTCTGGTTGTTGTTCCGGCCGCGCCCGCCGAACAGCTCCGAGTAGAACGCGAACCGGACCATCAGCGCTGCGACAATGCCAAGGAACGAGGCGATGGTCATCACCGCCACGTCTTTGTGCGCCACGTGCGACATTTCGTGCGCCAGAACGCCTTCTAGCTCATTGTTATCGAGCTTGTGCAGGATGCCCTGAGTCGCGCAGACGACCGCCACCTTCGTGTTACGTCCGGTGGCGAAGGCATTCGGCATCTGCGTCGGCGCGATAGCCACCCTCGGCTTCGGCATGTCCGCAAGTGCACATAGCCGGTCCACGATGGCATGCAGCCTGGCCGCCTCCGGGCCGTCGTTAGGGCTGACCAGCTGGGCCCCCGATGTCCGCAGCGCGATCTTGTCCGACCAGTAATAGGACGCCAGTGCACTGCCGATGCCGATCACTGCGGCAAAGAAGATCAGTCCGCTGTCGCTCATGTTGCCGCCGGCACGGTGGCTGCCGTAGTACAGAATCAGGTACCCAAGCCCGACACCGAAGCCCACGAAGACCAGTCCGAGCAGGAACATGGTCAGGCCCATCCTGGCGATGAGCCCGGGGTCGGACGCGTAGCGAGTGCGCGCCATCGGCGCCGCCTCCCTTTTTCCGAACGGCCGCTCAGCCGTTCTGTTACTTCATTACATCTGATGCCAGACAGTGCTCAGCGCACGATCTACCCTGCCCCAGGATGCCGTGCCCGCTGCTGAAAACTTGCTCAGCATCTACTTAGTCAACGGCGCGACCGCCCTGCTCGTTCCCGGCCAACTGGCGGGATATACCAGATAATTCCGTTATGCCGAGGAGTTTAATGCCTAACCGGGAATCAGGCCCTCGTCGGTCAGCAGCTTGCGTACCTCATCCATCGACGCATCCTGCTGCGGGATGATCAGCTCCGACGGCCGCAAGTCATCCGCCTGGGCCGGCGAGCCTACCTCCCTGGCTTTAGCCAGCAGTGCCGTCAGCGCAGGCCGGAACGCCGCTTCGTCGTTGCGCTCGACCGCAGACTCAAGCGCCGCGTCGAGCCGGTTCAGCTCCTCGGCCGCTGACTCCGGTAGCTCAAGCTGACCCTCGCCGAGGATGCGCACTATCATTCCGGTTCACCAGCCTGGGCCGGATCGGGAGCCGAGGCCGTACTAGCCGGCTGGGCGGCCCCGTCGCTCGTGCCGGGCTGAGCACCCTCGATCTGCCGCGGCGCGCTCTGAGCAATCTCGGCCTTCATCCGCTCGAGCTCATGGTCGACACCATGAGTGGCACCCATCCGGTCAAGCTCAGCCTGGATGTCATCATGCGGTCCGCTGACCATGTCATCCAGCGCGCCCGACGCCATCAGCTCGTCGATCGCTCCGGCTCGCGCCTTCATCGCGGCTGTCTTGTCCTCAGCCCGCTGGATGGCCATGCCGACATCGCCCATCTCCTCGGAAATGCCGGTGAAAGCCTCGTTGATCCGGGTCTGGGCCTCAGCCGCGGTGTAGGTGGCCTTGATGGTCTCCTTGCGCGTCCGGAACGCGTCCACCTTGGACTGCAGCCGCTGCGAGGCCTGGGTCAGCTTCTCTTCCTCGCTCTGCAGCGAGGCGTACTGGCCTTGCAGGTCGTCTAGCTGAGTCTGGATCCCAGCCTTCCGGGTCAGCGCCTCGCGGGCCAGGTCCTCACGACCGGCAGCCAGCGAATCGCGGGCCTGCCTGTCCAGCTTGTCAGCATTCTGCTGAAGCTGATTCAGCTGCAACTCGACACGCTTCCGCGACGTCGCGACGTCGGCGACCCCGCGACGCACCTTCTGCAGCAACTCAAGCTGGGTCTGGTAGGAGTAATCCAGTGTTTCGCGAGGATCTTCCATCCGGTCGAGCGCCTTATTGGCCTTGGCGCGGAAGACCATCGTGACCCGCTTCATGACGCCCATGGGCGCGACCATCCCCTCAATCGGAAGTCCCGCTGCTGCAGCGCGTCCGGGGTCTCGGAACGCCACGGATGAGAGCAACGGTCATATAGTTGGCAGATCTTGCCACCAGCCTACGACGTGGCCGGAGCAACCGTCATCACAGACTGCAGGCGCGCCGGGTGAATCAGCCGGCCGAATGCCGCGGCGGCTTCGCGCAGCGCCCGCCCGGCGCTTGATCCAGTCTGCGAAGGCTCAGCGCGCTAGAAGATCTGCGCCCTTCGTCCCGGTAGGCTGTAGCCGTGTTCCGACGACGTTCTAGCGACGCACCTGAGGTGCTCGACGAGGTGCAGGCTACGCCTGACGCTGCCAGCGACAACGGCAGCACTCGCCCGGCCCGGTCAAGCGTGACCGCGCCCAAGGGCGTGCCCACGCCGAAGCGCAACGAGGCCCAGGCCAACAGGCGCCAGCCATACCAGGCGCCAGCCGATCGCAAAGCCGCCGCGCGGCAAGCGAGGCAGCGCGACACGGCAGAGCGAACCCGCCGGTCAGAGGCCCTGCAGCGGGGCGAGTCATGGGCCATGCCGGCCAAGGACCGGGGTCCGGTGCGCGGGCTGGCCAGGGACGTCGTCGACGCCAGACGGGGTATCGGCGAGTACTACATGTTCATGGTCGTGCTGCTGGTAGTGCTGCTGATCGTGCCCGGCACGTCCACGAAGGTCATCGCGGATATCGTGGTGGTCGTCCTGCTCCTGGTGGTCATCGTCGAAGCGTGGCTGGTCGGGACCAAGGTCAAGCGGCTCGCTGCGCAGCGATTCCCGACCGAGAGCACCCGGGGGGTCGTCTGGTACGCCGCCACCCGCGGCATCCAGCTTCGCCGGATGCGGATCCCCAAGCCGCGTGTCGACCGCGGAGACAAAGTCTGAGCTAGCGCGCCTCAGCCTGCCTAGCCCGCCCGCGACGGTACATCGCCGGCCGACTAGGTTGACGTTTCATGGAACATCGTCACCTAGGCCGCAGCGGCCTGAAAGTCAGCGAGATCGCGTACGGGAACTGGGTCACTCACGGCTCTCAGGTCGAGGAAGATGCGGCTCTCGCATGCGTCGCAGCAGCGCTGGACGAAGGCATCACGACGTTCGATACCGCGGACGTGTACGCAATGACCAGGGCCGAGTCGATCCTTGGCAAGGCCCTGCACGGCGTCCGGCGGGAGTCGGTGGAGATCTGCACCAAGGTCTTCTGGCCGACCGGCCAGGGCGCGAACGACCGCGGCCTGTCGCGCAAGCACATCATGGAGTCCGCGAACGCCTCGCTCCGTCGTCTCCAGACCGACTACATCGACCTGTACCAGGCACACCGCTACGACCACGAGACGCCGCTCGAGGAGACCCTGCGCGCCTTCGACGACCTCGTCCGGCAGGGCAAGGTGCTGTACGTCGGAGTCTCTGAGTGGCGGGCCGAAGAGATCGAAGCGGCGCTGAAGATAGCCGACGAGATGGGCTTTGACCGGATCGTCTCCAACCAGCCGCAGTACAACATGATCTGGCGAGTCATCGAGTCCGAGGTGGTCCCGCTGTCCCTGCAGGAGGGCATTGGCCAGATCGTCTGGTCACCGATCGCGCAGGGCGTGCTGACCGGCAAGTACCTGCCCGGCGCCGCACCCCCGGCCGGCTCGCGAGCCACCGACGAGCGCGGCTCCGGCTTCGTCACTAGCTATCTGACCGACGAGATCCTCACCAAGGTCCAGCAGCTCAAGCCGGTGGCCGACCAAGCGGGCCTGAGCCTGGCACAGCTGGCCGTCGCGTGGACGCTGCAGAACCCGGCGGTATCTGCCGCGATCATCGGCGCAACCCGGCCGGACCAGGTCCGCGAGAACGCCGTAGCCTCCGGCGTCCAGCTCGACCCGGAGATTCTGAAGCAGATCGACGCCGTGCTTGGCGACCAGATCGTCAGCGATCCTGCTTACACCACCAGCCCGCGGCCGCGGTCCTGAGCGGATCGATGCGGCGCTGAGCCGAGCGGTCATGAGCGGAGCGATGCGGTGGCGGTGACGGGAGCGACGGGGTTGACCGGGCCGGCGGGCTATTCCTGCGCTGGGTGCAGGCTCATCGGCCCGTACTCCACGCGCCCGTCCTCGGTCAGGGTGACCTGGTCAACTCCTGCCTTGAGCAGACTCGGCCAGTGCTCACCAAGCCAGTTCTCGGCGTCACCCTGGCTGCTCCAGGTCTCCTTGGACAGCTCTCGCGCGCTGATAACCGTCCCGTCTTCCTTCTCCAGTTGCCAGGTCCAGGTCATGGCACGCCTCCCTAGCTAGGATCAAGCCGACCCTCGGCGGCCCCATCGTAACCAACAGCGGAAGTGAACCAGCGAAACAGTGCACGCACTCCTGATCGGCACCGGCGGGACCAACGGCTGGCCGGAGGACGGCTGCCGGTGCGCGTCCTGCATGCGCGCCGCGGCCAGCGGGCTGACCAGGCGGCCAGGCCGGGTCCTCGTCGACGGAACGCTCGAGTTCGGCCCGCACCGGCAAATTATGACGGGAACGGGGCAGCCTGGCGGACTCGCGCATGACGTCGTGCAGCTTCCGGGCGGATTCGATATCACCTGCCCGGATGGCAGTCGCCTGCTGCTCGCAGCTGGTCCCGGCGAGATACCGGAACCTGCACCGGACGCCCGGCCGTACGACATCGCGCTGCTCGACCTGCTGGCCAGCCCTGCCCAGCTCGGGAGGCTCCGCGCTGCCGGGCTGATCCGGGCCCATACCTCAGTCGCGGCGCTGTATGCCGACCACCGGATCAGCTCCGAGGCGGAACTGACACGGCGCTGCGCGCTGTGGCGTGCGACCGCTTGCCAGGACGGCCAGCTCGTCACCAGCTCGGCGCCCGGCGTCCCGGAGGTGATCCCGGCTCCCGGCACCGCCGCGGCCGGGCCGCACCGGACTCTGATACTCGGCGGCGCCCGGTCCGGCAAGTCGACCGAGGCCGAGCTCCGGCTGGCCGCTGAGCCGTCGGTGACTTACCTGGCCGCAGGCCCCTGGGCCGCGACCCAGACTGGCGCGACCGAGACTGGCGCGACCCAGACTGGCGCGACCCAGGCCGCCGCGGCGGTGGCGGCTGTAGAGCTGCCCACCGGCGGGCCGACCACCGGCGGGCGCGGGCCCGCTGCGTCCGACGCCGACGCCGGGCGGGCGCTGCAGCCCGGCAGCGTGTCCGCCCGCGTCTGGACCGGCCCGGATGGCGAGCCAGACTCCGAATGGGCGCAGCGCGTCCGCAGGCACCAGGCACGCCGGCCGCGATGGTGGCGGACCGTCGAGAGCCTGGACATCGCCGCGTCGCTGCGTCAGGAGGGCGGAGCGGTGCTGATCGACGGCATCGGGACCTGGCTGGCCGCGGTGATGGACGAGGTCGGTATGTGGGCTGGCGACCCGCCGCGCGCCGGTGCCGCTGCCGAGCTACTCGGCGCTCGCATCGATGATCTGATCGATGCCTGGCGGCAGACGACGGCAATCGTGGTGGCGGTGACCGATGAGGTAGGTTTTGGGCTGGTACCGCCATATCCGGCAGGCCGCGTTTTCCGCGATCAGCTAGGCTGGCTGAACCAGCGGCTCGCGGCTGAGTCAGAAGTGAATCTGCTGGTCGTGGCCGGGCGCGTGACAACGCTGTCAGGCTGAGCGCAACGGTCCCTGGCCGCCGCCTCGGACCGCGAACGGCGCGATATGGGTACTCGAAGCTGTTAAGTTCTAAGCAGCGAGCTCCGATCAGGACGCCTACCCCTGCTTGTCCTGACGCGGCCTGTTGATCGAGGTGGTGACGACATTGACGCGCGTTGTCGTCGTTGGTGACCTGATGACCGATACGGTCGCGCACGCGACCGCCCCCCTGGCCAGGGGTAGCGACACTCCGGCCTCGGTTAGCATGCACGGCGGCGGATCTGGCGCCAACATCGCCGCCTGGCTGGCCGTGGACGGCGCGGAGGTCGCCTTCGTCGGTCGCCGCGGCGCGGACATCGCCGGGCGCAACCGGGACATGGAACTGATGGGCTACGGCGTTGACGCCCGCCTCGTCATGGACCCGGAGCGCCCGACCGGCACCTGCGTCGTGATGGTCACCCACAAGGGCGACCACACGATGCTGTCCGACCCTGGCGCTAATGCCGCGCTGTCCCCCGACGACCTGCCCAAGGACTTGTTCACGCCAGGCAGCCACCTGCACGTCTCCGGTTACACGCTGCTGAACTCCGGCTCCCGCAATGCCGTGCTGGCGGCGATGAGCTACGCCCATCACGCGGGCATGACAATTTCCGTGGACGGTGCGTCCTCGGCACCGCTCGGCCGGGTAGGCGCCGAGCCGTTCCTGCAGCTCACCAACGGCGCGATGCTGCTCTTCGTCAACCCGGAGCAGGGCAAGGTGCTGACCGGTCGTGACGACGCGAGCCAGGCCGCCAGAGTGCTGAACGCCTGGTACCCGCATGTGGTCATGAAACTCGGCGCCGACGGCGCAATGATGTACGCCGGCGGGCGGCCGGAGCCAATCCGGGTCAGCGCACCCCCGGTTGAGCGCTTCGTGGATGGCACCGGAGCGGGGGACGCCTTTATCGCAGGCTTCCTGCCAGCCTGGCTCGACAAGAAGCCTGCCCACGAGGCGCTGGCCGGCGGCTGCCGGCTTGCCGCCAGCGCTCTGGGCCTAGTCGGCGCCCGGCCCCTCAACTAGCCCGGAGAACTAGCTAGCCGCGGAGAATCTGCTCACGCAGGATGTCCGCGTGGCCGCAGTGCTGCGCTAGTTCGCGCAGCACATGCAGGTACACCCAGCGCAGCGGCAGTGGCCCGCGCCGGTTCCCGCGGACAATGTCGTCAAGGCCGAGCGCAGACGTCGCGCGGCGGGACGACTCGCATGCCTCAAGGTGCGCCCGCCGGACACCCTGGATGGTGTCTTCGTCGTGAAGGATGAACGACTCGTCCGGTGTCGCCGGAATGCCGATCTCGGCACGCGACCGGCAGGTGATGGCCTCGTCAAACCAGACCATCTCGACGAAGGTCACGTGCTTCACCAAGCCCAGCAGAGTGGTCCTGGACGGCACCAGGGACCGGCGCGCCTGCTCCTCGGTCAGCCCGTCCAGGCAACTGCTCAGCGCAGCGCGGTGCTCGTCGAGAAACACCTCGAACTGGGCTCTGGCAGGCTGATCGATGACGTCTTCGGCGAACGTCCCCGGCTGAGATGGCATGTGCGGAGCCTGCCAGGAACGCCGCTCGCCGGCAACTTACGCTTCGCCTAAAATCCAGCTCGGATGCGCGTGAGCTCGGACCGCAGCTGATCCCAGGGGAAACGTGCCTGGCCAGGCTTAGAATCGTCAGGCAGGTTGTCCGGGTCGGCTATGACGCTGATCCCGCAACCGCGCAACGTGGCCATGCTGCGGCCGAAGGCAGGGTGCCGGGCGAGGGCGGCGTTCGGCCAGGGCACGGCGACAATCGGCAGGCCGAGGCCAATGGCCTCGTTCAGCAACCCGAGCGCCAGGGTGTCACTGATCCCGGCCGCCCACTTGTTGATCGTGTTGAAGGTTGCCGGCACCGCGGCGAACGCGCTCGCGGGCGGCAGGATGTCAGCCGCGTCCGGGTCCTTGAAACTGGTGCGCACCGGGTGGCCGGTTATCTCGGCGACTCGGGCGACATCGAAGAACCGTGAGCCCTCCGGCGTGGTGACGACGCAGGTGTCCCATTCACGACTCAGGTCGGCGACCAGCGCCGGCAGCTCGCGAGCGGGCGCGGCGCCCGAGGCGACGACGTACAGCACCGGCCGAAGCTTCACCGTGACCTCCCTGGCAAGACGCTCTCCCAGCAGGCCGCCGGCGAGCGATGGCGCCATCCGGACCACTTGCCGTATAAGTAGATTGACAATACATCAGCAGCCTTCTTATCTTGGCTGAGTGAGCAAACCACTGATCCCGATGCGCGAGCCAACTTACTTCATCCTGACCGCGCTGCTTGCCGGGCCGTTGCATGGCTACGCCATCATCAAGCGCGCGGAGGAGATGTCGGACGGCCGGGTAAGACTCGCCACCGGCACTCTGTACACCGCGCTGGACAGGCTCTCCGCAGAAGGATGCGTCCGGCTCGTCAGCGAGGAGATCGTCGAGGGCCGGATTCGCCGCAGTTACGGGCTCACGGATGCCGGCTCGGCGGCAGTGCGCGCCGAGGCGCTGCGGATGGCCGAGGCGGCGCGACTCGTTATCGGCAAAGCGGCGCCTGAGCCTCGGGCACGCCGCCGCGGACCTCTGCCGAGGACGACCTGAGCCGGGTCCGCTACCACCGCGGGCTGCAACCAAGCCGGCGCCAACGGGCGTGCGCGCGCTACTCGGGGGCGCGCGGCGGGCGCCCGCTGGCGCCGGCCTAGGACTGCGGCCGGGCTGGCCGGCAGAGCAACGACCACAGGCGGCGGCGTGAGTCGGCGAGCAAAGCGCCGCGGTCAGGATTTCCCCGGTACCGCGAACCAGGTGACCGTCATCGTCCAGGTAGTCGAGGTGTCCGTGGTCTGCGACGGACCGGTGATCTTGATGCCTTCCAACTGCTGGGCACCATGCCTGGCCCAGCAGGCACGCGACAGGTTGAATACGTGATCGCAGCTGAGATTGCCCGTCAGGCCGGCCGAGTACGTCGTCCCGGTCTGGTTGAAGTTCGCCAGCAGGAACTGATCGAGGCCCGGCTCCGGCTCCTTCTGGTGCGAGTCAAGGCAGGTGACTGCGGGGTGGTCACCCCTGTTGCACAGCGTCCACTGACCTTTCCCGTCGGCCGCCGCCGCGTCTGACCCGTATACCTCGATGTGCGACGGGACACCCTGATTCGTGACCGTGATCGGGTAGAACGAGCAGGTGCCATCCGGGAAGCCGAGCAACTTGCCGGTCGAGTGCGTGTGGTCAAGGGCGCTGCCCCCGCTGCAGTCCGTGAATGTGCCCTGGGTCGGGCTGACTACCGCAGAGCGCACGTCGGAGACAGTGTGCAGCGTGAGCGTGACAGTAGCGCCATTGCTGGAGCCTTGCGGCGCCGCTGCCGTCCCGCAACCAGCCAGCCCGATGAGCGCGACCGGCACAGCCAGTCGGGCAACGAGGCGTCGCGGCGACTGGCGCAACCGGGGTGCGTCGAAAGCGCGCACGGTCAGCGAGACGGCCCTGGCCCACTCGCGCTCGACCCGCACGCGCACCCCGAGCCGGCGCATCAAGCCAGCGGCTCCGGCGATCAACAGCACCACGCCGATCCCGGGAAGCACCCAGACCGGCACGCTGAACCAGGGACCAGACACCGGGCCGGGCTCGACCGTGAACGCCAGGTCCGTCGCCGCGCCAGCGTCAAAGGTCGCGCCGCCAGCCGGGTTCGGCGCGCCGGCTTTGACGAGCACATCGCTGAAGTACCGCCCGGTCCTGGCAGTCGGCGGCACCACGAGCTCCAGCGGGACTCGCGCCGACTGCCGGGCGCCGAGTGTTACCGCGCCACTCGCGTGTACCCACGACGGCGGCACGGTCCGCCCGCTGCCAGCCGACACCCGGTCAACGCTGAGACTGACCGACTCCGGGCTCGTCCCGGTATTCGTGACGAGCACGGCCGGCAGCGCGTAGCTGCCACCGGCATGAGCGGCACCAGCCAGCCGGACCGGGCCAGCCTGAATGCCGACCCCGACGCTTGCCTGCGCGGTGGCCGGCACCGCGAGCACTGCTAACACGCTCGCCGCTATCGCCCATAGCCGCAGATGCATTGCCTGTCCCGCCTGAGTCCGGACATCTGATCATGCGTCTGCTTGACTGTAACTGATCTTGGCCATCCGATGAAGGGCCATCACGGCATCGGCGGGGTACTGCCCGTTCCCGCACTGAACGAAGTTAGGACCATGAACTCCTACCTTGATCAGCTTTTCTCGCTGCGCGATCGCGTGGCCGTCGTCACCGGTGGCAGTTCCGGCATCGGGCGCGGCATCGCGCTCGCACTCGGGCAGGCTGGGGCAGCCGTGGTGATCATCGCAAGGGACCAGGCGAACCTGGACGATGCCGCCGGCGAGCTCACCAGGGCCGGTTGCCGCGTCTCGACCGTTAGCGCCGACGTCGGCGACCGGGACGCCGCGGGCTGGGCGGCCCACCAGGCGGGCAATCCGTTCGGGCCACCGGACATCCTGGTGAACAGCGCAGGCCTGAACCTGCGGCCGCCGCTGGCCGAGCTTACTGCCGAGGTGTTTGACGAACTCATGGCAGTGAACCTGACGGCGCCGTTCCTGCTGGGGCAGCACTTCGGCCCGCAGATGGCCCGGCGGGGCTGGGGCCGGATCATCAACATCACCTCGCAGCAGGCGGATCGCGCGTTCGGCAACAGTGGCGGCTACGGAGTGGCCAAGGGCGGTGTCGCATCCCTCACCAGGTCGCAATCGGAGGCTTGGGCACGCCACGGGGTCTGCTGCAACGCGATCTGCCCTGGCTTCGTGGTGACGCCACTCACCGCTGAGGTCTCGGCCGACCCGGCCAGGCTGGCGGCGCTGGCTGCGAGGACGATGGTAGGCCGCAACGGCATGCCGGCCGACTTCGCCGGCGCCGCGGTATTCCTGGCGAGCACGGCCAGCGACTACGTCACTGGCCAGATGATCCGGGTGGACGGCGGATTCTCAGCGACCTGAGCGGTCCCCGCGTGCCGGTCAGGCCGCCGTCCGCTGCCTGACCGGTGCGAGGACTCAGCTCAGCTGGCCAGGGCCGCGGCGGTGAGGTTGGACCCGCCGGTGCACTCAAGCACGGTGCCGGTGACGAAGCTGGCGCTGGCCAGGTAGACGATGGCGGCGGCGACGTCAGCTGGCTTACCGACCCGGCGCACCGGGCTAGCGGCCGCTACCGAGTCGAAGTAGGCCCGCCGCTGATCTTCAGGCATAGCGTTCCACCAGTGCGTGTCGATAACGCCCGGCGAGACGGCGTTCACCCGAAGCGGGGCAAGTTCCACCGCGAGCGGGGCGACCATCGTTTCCAGCGCTCCGTTGGCCGCGGCGATCCCGGCGGTACCGGGGAAGGCCGACCGGGCCGATGCCGCGGTAACCATGGTCACCGAGCCGTCCCGGCGCAGCTGCGGCAGCGCCGCCTGGATCGCCTTCACATGCACGAAGAACTTGCCGTCGAAAGCCTGCCGGAGCGCGGCCTCGTCCACGGCCGCAATCGGGCCGACGCCCACGGCCCCGGGGCTGGCGCTTAGCACCAGGTGGTCAATCGTTCCGGTCGTGGCGAAGAACGCGTCAAGCGCCCCGCGGCTCGTCGCGTCGAGCTCAGCGACGAGGACCGGCCGACCAATCCGCTCAGCCGCCCGGTCCAGGCGCTCCTTAGACCGCCCGGTGATGGTGACCGCCGCACCTCGCGCGGCGAAGGTCTTAGCGGCCGCTTCGCCTATCCCGGCGCTGGCGCCGATGATCACTACTCGCTGCCCGTCAAATGACATGATGCCCAGCCTTTCGCTTTGTCGAGACTGACTGTCTCTACAATAGTTACCGGTACTGGCAGTCTCGTCAAATTGATAAGCTGCCTGTCATGGACGATGGCCCCCGCCGACCGCATACCGGCAGACGACGCAATGACGCGGCGAAGGCAGCGATCCTGGACGCCACGTTCCGGCTTCTCAGCGGGGTGGAAACCGAGGCTCTGACGATCGACGCGATCGCTGCGGAAGCGGGCGTGGGACGGCAGACGATTTACCGCTGGTGGCCGTCGAAGGGCGCCGTGGTCGCCGATGCCCTGGCGCGCCACGCGCGGGTTGTCGTCCCAGCACGGGACACCGGCTCATTCACGCAGGACCTGGCGGCATTCTTCACCGACAGCTTCGCGGGCCTGGAGAACGACAGCCTGGCAAACACGCTCCGGCAGATCGTCGCCGAAGCGCAGCGCGATGAGCATGTCGCGCGAGTGCTCGCGGACTTCACTGCCGCCCGGCGGTCAGCGCTGCGCGCACTGCTCGAGCGCGGCCGGAGTGCCGGGGAACTCTCAGCAGAGGCGGACCTCGACATGCTGGTGGATATGGCCTACGGCGTGCTCTACTACCGGCTCCTCGTCGGTCATGCGCCGCTTGATGAGAAGGCAGCACGGTCACTCGTCGCCGAGCTCGCTAGGTCCGCCGGATAGGCGCAGGCCCTGGCTCCGTCGCGCAACGAACGGAGGGCGTCGGCAGGGCCGTTGACACGACTATCACGTCGAGCGCGGACAGATAGGCGCCGAGTGACGCAAGCGCCAGTGTCCATCCCCGGCGCGTTCCGCCATTGCCGGCGGCTGTCAATGGAGTTCCTTCAGGCCAGCGGCAGACAGCAGGTAGGCACCATTGCCGGAGCCCGTGACGAGATCCAGGACAGCCTTGCCCGTCTGGTCCGGGGTAAGCGCCGGGCCGCGGCTCGCGACGAACTCGGCCACGTCAAGGCCCGCCCTGGCAGCATATGCGGCGACCGCGACCGCTCCCAGGTCAGTCGCGGGCGTCAGTTGCGGCAGGACCGACACGAACCTGATGCCGAGCCCGTTCCGTTCTGACTCATCGGCGGCATAAGACGCGATGTGCCGGATGGTGGCCTTGGCTCCCGCGTACCCGCCGCTCAGCGGGGATCCGGCAATCGCCGCCCCGCTGGAGAACGCGATGACGACGCTGCCCGGCGCCAGCGGCCGCAGCAGCGCCTCGCGGGTCCAGTGAAATACCTGCTGGACGTCTACCTCCCAGTTCCGGCTGAAGGACTGCCAGCTGTGCTGATGCAGCGCCCGCGACAGCGGGCTGGCGCCAGCCGCGAGCACGAGCAGCCGCGGCGCATACTGGTCGACGAGCTGCCCTGCCGTTACCGGGTCGGCCGCATCCGCCTCGACCGCAGTGAACCGGCCGCCGAGTTCGGCCCGCACCGCTGCGAGCCGCCCGCGGTCGCGCGCGACGCCGACGACGGTCGCGCCGGCCTGCGCTAGCGCGGTGGCGACGCCGCGGCCAAGGCCCCTACTGGCGCCGGTTACTAGTGCTGTTGTTCCGGAAAGCTCGTCAGCTGACATGCTGATCTCCGAGGCTGTGAGTAGGCGGTGGCGCACCAGTGCGCGCTCACCTGGTACTGATCCGCTACGCCGGCGAAACTCACCGGAGCGGTCCGCCAGGCGGGAAACCGGGAAAAGTCGCAGCCCGCAGGTGATTTTCTTGGCCGCGCCGGGTCTATAGGTGACAAGGGTGCCTGCGGTCGGCTCAGGCACTGCCAGGATCAGCCTGGAGCTGGCCAACCGGTCAGCCTCTGGAAGGGTGACGCATGCAAGGCACCGCAGACTTCGCGGCCCTCGCTGACCCGTACCGGCGCGAGCTGCTGGCCTACTGCTACCGGATGCTCGGCTCCGTGGACGATGCCGAGGACCAGGTGCAGGAGACGCTGCTGCGGGCGTGGCGGTCTTATGGCGAGTTCGAGGGCAGGTCGTCACTGCGCACGTGGCTGTACCGGATCGCCACCAACACCTGCCTGCGCGCGCTGGAGACCCGCAGCAAGCGGCCGCTGCCATCGGGTCTCGGCGCCCCGGCCGAGGATCCGGACGGGCCGCTGGCCGCGCTGTCGACTGAAGTCCCCTGGCTCCAGCCAATCCCTGATGCGATCACCGCCGGCGGCTCTGCCGATCCCGCCATGGTTGTCACCGCCCGTGCCAGCACGCGGCTCGCACTGATCGCTGCGCTCCAGTACCTGCCCGCGCGCCAGCGGGCGGTGCTGATCCTTCGCGATGTCCTCGGCTGGCATGCGGCCGAGGTGGCCGAGCTACTCGGCGTGTCGACCGCAGCCGCCAATAGCGTGCTGCAGCGCGCCCGCGCGCAGCTTGCGCAGATCGCCCCGGCCGAGAACGACCTGCGCGAGCCAGCGGATCCGGCGGACCGGACGCTGCTGGACCGGTACGCGGCCGCGTTCGAATCAGCCGACATCGGCGCCCTTACCGCGCTGCTGCGGGTGGACGCGACCATTGAAATGCCGCCGCAGCCGTACTGGTTCGCAGGCAGGGCGCAGGTCGTACGTTTCTTGCGGTCGCGGGTGCTGACCACGCCGGGCAAGTTCGTTCTGGTGCCAACGTCGGCCAACGGCCAGCCCGCCTTCGCCGCCTACATACGTGCGGGCGAAGGCCCGTTCCTGGCGCACGGGATTCAGCTGCTGGCTACCAGCCGGCAGCAGGTTACTAGGATCCTGTCGTTCAACGATGGCCGTCTAATCGCCAGGTTCGGCCTGCCAGGTGAGCTGTCCCCGGCCGCGAACGCAGCTGCGGCAACACGGCACCCGCTCTGACTTGGCGATCACCCAGATCTGTAACACCTTCTCAGCGGGTGTCCATCCTGGGGCGAGGGAGAGCGAGATCTTGCCTTACACGCGGATGCTGAGCAGCAGGATGCCGGTGTCGGATTCAATGCGTATCGCCGTCAGCTGGTTGGCGCGGAATGCGCTCGTGCCGGCAATGCGGGCCGAGCCGTCGTACGTCGCGTCCCAGCTCCCGGCAATGTCGGTGCCGTTGCGGGTCACGGCCACCAGGATGCACCGCTGGCCTGTCGGCAGCCCGCTGGCGGTCAGGTCGATCTGCGTGCCGGTTGGCGTCTCGTGCAACTGCGCGCGTCCGCTGACGCCGGTTGCGCTGTCAGCAGCGCGGAATGTGCGGGTCGGCGCGCCGGAGCTCACTATCACCGCGATGGCGGCGGTCGCGGCGGCCAGGGCGGCGCCCGTCGCTGGCAGCCATCGCCGTGTTTGCCGCCGGACGGATCGCAATCTGCCTGCAGGCTGGGCCTGGAACTGGGTGCCTGATTCCTGGCGTGGACGTGGCACCTGGGCGTCGTTGAACCCGGCAGCGCGGAAGGAACTCGCAGCTGGCAGGGGATCCTGCCGGAGCGAATCGTGCAGCGGGCGCCCCGGCTGCGCGGCAGGGCCAAGTTCCAGCCCGCTCGCCGTGAGAGCCAGTAGGCCTAGCCAGTCCCGGACGGGGACGAGCTCAGTGTGGTCAGCCCGGCAGCCCGCGCAGGCTGCGAGGTGGCGGGCAACTCGCACGCGTGCGCAGTCGTCGAGGGCGCCGACGACGTAGGCCCCGATTTCGCCGCGCCACTGCGCGCATGAGTGGCTCATCTGTCTCCTCTCCCTGGCGCCTGCGTGCAGCCCAGGCTCGCTCAGTAGCCAGCCTGGGAGCTGTAGCTGGGCGCGGGCGCTGGCGAATCGGCGCCGCCCGGCTTACCGCTGGCGGTGACGACCTGCCAGGTGAAGTTGGTGCCGTTGAAGCTGTCGTGGAAGTTGTTGCCGTGCGCCTGGCCGGCGGCAGTGTCCAGCCGGAATGTGTACAGCGCCCTGCCGTTGTAGGTGAGCTGGGTCTTGCCGTCAGGCAGGTGTATCGTGCCGAGCTTGCCGGGCAGGCCGCTGGAACCCGGGTGGACCGAGCTGGCGGTGACCGGGAACCAGAAGCTCAGGCACGAGCCCGTGCACTTGATGTTGCCGTTTACCTCGGCTGGAGTTTTCGGCGTGTAAATCGTCATCCCGGAGCTGGTCACCAGGGCGGTGCCGATGCCGCTGAGATGCCGGGCTGCGACGACCGCAGTCACTGTTGCGGCGTTCCCGTTGCTCCCGCCGCCTCCCGAACTCGCCGTGTTCCCGGCCGACGAACCGCACGCGGCTACTAGCACGGCCGCGCTGGCAAGGCCGGACAGGGCGGTGGCGCGCCTGAGCACGCGCTGCCGACGCTGGCCTGCCTGCGATGAGCTAACACCAGGCTGCGCTTGACGGTAGGTGCTTGCCATGACGATGGTCCTCCGTGGTCGTGGGTGTTGCTGCCTGGTGGGTGATACGCCGGAAGTCCCGGGCGTGTTCATCGGTGGCAGCAGAATCTGCTGCCGCGGTGCAGGCGCGGCCGGAAGTTGAGGAGCAGGATTCCGGCGACGGACGCAATCGCGGCAGCGGCTTCGCCGCCGGCTGCCCATAGCTTCGCCGGGAACCAGACCGGGTCGTACAGGTCGGGAAACGGGCCGAGCGGCCCGAGGTCCACGTACACAGACAGGAGCATCAGTGCGAGTGCGCTGGCAGACACCGCGAAGCCGAGCACGAGCGGCAGACGCCTCGCGGACGCGATCAGCGCGAGCGCCGCAAGGAGGGCCAGTGCTGCTTCTGCGCGGAACAAGATTCCCTCGTTGATCGGCGCCTTGGCCTCGGCGTAGGCCGAGGCAAGATCCAGGTGCACGTATGCGTCGATGCTCAGCCCCGCGACAGCGATCAGCCGGACAGCTGCCACCGCGGCCTGGCGAGGCGACCCCGGCAGCCGTTGGCGCAGCGCCGTCGGCCCTGCTGGCGGGCGCGCGGGAGGGGCGCCGCGGGACATTGGGCTGGCCGCGACTGGCCGGTCATGAGGTTGTGTCATTGTCTTGATTGGTTCGGGAGCGAGGACGGCCGGACATGTGTGCCTCGCCGCACGGCGGCGACGGTCACCAGGTTTTTGTTCGGGGTTGTCAGCTGCAGGCTGGCGATGTCGGCGGGCCGCCACCCGGCGCTCGCGGGAATGCTGACCGGGCCGGCGCGCCAGGCATCCCAGGCGCCAGCGACCTCGGTTCCTCCGGAGCGGGAGCGGACGATCAGCCGGCACGGCTGGTTGAGCGGCAGGCCCCGGGCCAGCAGCCGGATGCTGGTGCCCCATGATGTTCCGGTCAGCGTGACGGTGACGCGTACGTGCGTGACAGGGTTGGCGCCGGACAGCGTGATGGCGGCAGTCGGCGAGTTCGCCGCCGGCTGGCTCGCGCCAGGCTGGGCGAGCCAGATGCCCCCGGCGGCGCCGAGCGCTGCAGCCGCTGCGACGCCCGCGACGTTTCGCCAGCGCCCGGCCGTGGCTGGTGCGTTCCGAGCTCGGGTGTTCGGGGCTCGGGTGTTCCGGGCGGCTGGTGCACGTCCGTGCAGCCCGGCCGACGGCGGGTCGGCTCGCAGAAGGTTCGTCGGGACGCGCGCGAGCAGCGCTGGCAGCGGTTCCAGGCGCGCGAGCTCGACCCGGCATGCCTGGCAGGTGGAGAGGTGAGATTCAACGAGCACGCGTTCGGCTGCGTCGGCCGCGCCGAGCGCGTACACGCCGAGCCGCACGGTAATCGGGCAGGTCATGGCCGCGTAACCCCCTGTTTTTCAAGCGCCCTGCGCAGGACACGCAAGCCGTAGAAGCATCGGGACCTGACGGTCCCCTCCGGGATGGCCAGCATCGCGGCGACCTCTGCTACCTGCCGCTGGTTGTAGAAGAGTTCGACGATGACTCGCCGGTGGTCGGGGCTCAGCGAGTTCAGCGCTGAGGCAATCAGCAGCGCGTCCGCGATGCCGTCGATTCCGTCGCTGGTTGCGGGCTCGGTGGTCTCCTCAAGCGGGACCTCGGGCGGCCTCGCCCGGCGCCGACGGTGATAGGTCGAGATGGCAATGTTGCGGGCGACCTGACGCAGCCACGATCCTGCATGGTCAGGAGACAGGTCCCCGGCGTGCTGCCAGCCCCGCAGCATCGTTTCCTGGACCACGTCCTCAGCTGCCTGCCGATCTCCGTTGACGATCGGTAGCACGAAGCCGACTAGCGGCGCCTGGTATGCGGCCAGCCATGCGCCCGCGCTGTCGTCACAGCCCGAAACTGCCATGCCGTTATTACGCGGCGCCTCCTCGCGGCGTTCAGCCGGCCAGGACGTGGAAGGCCCACTGTGACCGCGCTCACTGCCACACCCTTGGGGCAAACCGGCTGCCGCGCTCGCGGCCACGCTGTCGCCATGCCCCTTGCTCGCGCGCAGCCACAAGGACTTTGCCGACACCCGGCGGCCCGAGCAGCACATGTGCTCGCCGCCGACTTGGCGTCCGGCTGAGCGCTAGCGCGTGACCTTATCTGAT
>Ga0335075_10006446_pt1 | contig 18132 bp, 12 predicted proteins | sample Lox_Sample_24_FD_206723 | JGI IMG/M metagenome (GOLD analysis project Ga0335075, IMG submission 206723) | Soil microbial communities from Loxahatchee National Wildlife Refuge, Florida, United States - Lox_Sample_2.4 | ecosystem: Environmental > Terrestrial > Soil > Wetlands | place: USA...
GCCCCCCCCTGGGGGGCCGCCCCCCCAACCCCGCTCGCCGTTGCTGGCGGCGCGATCGACCCACAGCTGAGCGCAAGTACGAAAAAGTAGCGGCGCTTGAAATCCTTCCGATTGCAGGTCGCGCAGCAGATCCTCGTCGGGCCGAAGACCGCTGGCGGCCGGATGCACACAGCGGTCCCATTTGTTGAGGACGAAGGCGAAGGCGCGGCGCTTGCGCTGTTGGAGGAATAGCTCCCAGCCGAGGCGATCGTGATATTTCTCCTGCGAGCCGACGTAAAGGACGATATCAGCGACCGGCAGAAGACGCATCAGCTTGTCGCGGTTGGCCAGGTCGTTGCTGTCGAGGTCCGGCGTATCGACGAGGATTTTCTGCTCCAGCGCCGGCCGATCGTGCGGGGCCAGCCGGCAGTGCCGCAAAGCAGGATCAAGGCGATCCGGCTTGATGGACTCGTGATAGTAGACCACCGGATCGCGCGTCGTCGGCCGGGTGAACGACGCCTGGGCGATGGTACCGCCGGCCAGGGCGTTGAGGAGCGTCGATTTGCCGACGCCGGTGCCGCCCATCAGCATGATTACGAGCAGCGGTCGATCCACGTCGAGCGCCTCGGCCTGGCGGCGCAGGTCGATGGCTAACCCTTCCAGTGTTGCGCGGTTGATCGTCGAGAGTGGATAGCGGTGTGTCGCGTCGAGCCAGCTACGCAAGCTGCGTTCCAGGCCGCGCAGCGCCGGCGATAGCGTCCGCAACAGCGGCGTGGTGTCCGTTTTCGTGGCCGCATCGTTCATGGCATCGTTTCTGTCAAGCAGCTGTCGTCCGTCCCCTCATCCTACTTCGGTCGAGCGGATCTCGATAGTTTCTTTATACCGCTTTGCAAGTCGTCGTCCGGGAGTGAAGGGCGGTCGGATAGGCTTTGCTTTTTTTGGAGTGCGGCGCTTTTCCGCCGCTTTTTTCTTTCGGTTTTCAACAAACAGAAGTGAAAAAAAGCGGCGGAAAAGCGCCGCACTCCAAAAAAGCGGCGGAAAAGCGCCGCACTCCAAAAAAAGCAAAGCCGGTCGGATAGAGCGGGCTAAGGCCATTTCATGCCGAAAACAATTCCATTCCGTCGATCACCGCCGTTGCGATCTGTTGTTTCGTGATCAATCCGCGGATGCCCTCTCCCGGCGCCTTGGCTATGCTGTCGGTCACAAGGGCCACCGAAGCGCCGGCGGCGCGCAGACGAGACATCACGTCGAGGAGCGGCATGTCCATGCCGATCGTGACGAACTTTCGTTGCGCCAGGTCCGACAGGGTGAGCGGAGCCTCCGGTGGGTGGCCGGCCGGTCGCAGCGCCGAGTCGCGGGTCAGGAAGCCGACAAGCCCCTGCGAGCCTTCGACCAGGAAGCACGAAACCTCCGGGTGCCCGGTCGCGATGCGCGCGAAATCCGCGATACTGCCATCCGCCGGCACACCGACGAAGTGCGTGTCCATGATGTCCCGCGCCTTCTTGAGCTGGTAGAAGTTGGCCTGGAGCGAGTCTGGAATGGCGTGCCCCCGGCGGACGAGCTTCTCGGTGTAAATGCTCTGCCGGTGCAGCAGGGTGCGCAGTCCGTAGCTGAGGGCCACGGTGATGGTCATCGGGATAATGACGTTGTAGTCCAGCGTCATCTCGAAAATCATGACGATGGCAGCCAGGGCCGCCCCCGTGGCGCCGCCGACCACGCCCGCCATGCCGGCGACCGCAAACGCGGCCGGCTGGATCGGCAATCCCGGAAACAGCTGGTGCAGGGCCAGTCCATAGACACCGCCCAGCGTCGCACCGAGGTAAAGAGCGGGGGAGAAAACGCCGCCGGACGCGCCGGAGCCGAGCGTCAGCGAGGTGGCCAGCAGCTTGAGGAAGAACAGGGCCAGCAGGAACCACGATGCCTTTCCCAATAGTACCTCCTGCACCGTCGCATAGCCGACTCCTTGAATGTGGTAGTGACCCGTGAGGCGGAACAGTGCGTACATCAGCACACCCACGCCGAGCATTCCCAGCATGTGGCGGACATAATAGCTGCCCCCAACGCGCCTCTCGAACAAGTCCTCGGCGAGGTAGATCGAGCGGATGTAAAGCACGGAGACAAGGCCCGTTAGCAAGCCAAGGCCGAGATAGAAAATGAGGACGTAGGGATTGGTAGCCCGAAAATAAAAGATCTGGAACTTGGGAATGATGAAAGAAGGGTCGCTGCCGAAGAAGCGCCGGCCGATGTACGACGCCGTCACCGTGGCAATGGTTACGGGCACCAGGGTACGCGCGCTGACCTCGTGGAGCATGATTTCCACGGCAAAGAGCACGCCGCCGATTGGCGTGTTGAAGGTTGCGGCGATGCCGGCCCCGGCGCCGGCGGCAATCAAGGTGATGCGCTGCCAGACCGGCACGCGCAGCAGCTGCCCCAGGGTCGAGCCGAACGAGGAGCCGATCTGCACGATCGGTCCTTCGCGGCCCACTGAGCCGCCGCTGCCGATGGACAGCGCGGACGCCAGCGACTTGATGAGGGCCACGATCGGCCGGACGACGCCCTTGTTGTAATAGATGGCGTCGATGACTTCCGGCACGCCATGCCCCTTGGCCTCCGGAGCGAAGTTGCGGACCAGGAAGGCGACGCCGGCAGCGCCGAGGACGGGCACGAAAATGACCAAGGCGCCCCACGGGCTTTCCGGCGTGTGAAGGTTGGCGTCGTAGTGGAACGACCACATCCCCAGGAAGAGAACGTTGTGGAAAAGGCCGATCAGGCCGCGGAACAGTACCGCGCCCACCGCTCCGACGACGCCGATCAACAACGACCAGACGAAGAACTCGAGTGGGCCGATTTGTCTCGCTGTCGCTCTGGCCTGCATGCTCATGAGCCGCCTCGACGTGGATGCCGGCCTCAGCTGGAAGGCTTCTCCGCAAGGGGCGTTTTCACGATCAGCACGGGACAGACGGCCTTGCGCACCACTTGCTCGGCGACGCTGCCCATCAGCAGGCGGGCCAGTCCGGTGCGGCCGTGGATGCCCATGACGATCAAGTCGCACGGACTTTCCTGCGCCACGCGGAGGATCTCGGCGGCGGGGATTCCCTCGCTCAGGAGATACTCGGTGGGAACCTTGTCGTCCGGTGCTTTCACGGCATGCAGCTGTTCCCGGATCGCTTCGCGGATGCCTCCCGGCGGCGGATGGATCATAGCGCCGCCAGGGGCGGACAAGGGCAGCTCCGCAACGTGCAGCACGATCACGCGACTGCCGTGGTCCCTGGCCAGCGAATAAGCCACGTTAAATGCGTGATCGGAGGGGGGAGAGAAATCGGTAGGATGCAGGATGGTCGAGATGGGGAACATGGTCTCCGTAGCTCCTTCGCGCTGTCCGCCGTTTTTCGTCCCTGAAGCGTAAGCGAAGAGCCTTCGCTTACGCTTCAAGCTCGGACGGATTTGCCCTTTTCGGTTATTCTGGCTCGTCGGCGCCCGTCGTCCACATCCCCGCATGAATCGCGGATCAAAAGGGAATGTCGTCCGTTGGCGCGGGGGCGGGAGCGGTGGTGCCGGTCGCCTGGGCACGGGCGAACTCCTCACTGATTCGCATGAGGCGCAGCCGGCGCAGGTCGAGAATGGCGGGGCGCGCCTCGGCATCGTTGAGGGGTTGAGCCACCAGGTAAGGAAGGTTGATGGCCTCGATGCGAAGGGCGACGCCCATGCCCCATTCGCGCCGGTCCCGCCAGTGATGGATGGTGACCAGCAAGCCCGGTTGAAGGTCGTCCGCCGCCACGAGCAGCCCATTCCGCCGGCGATCCTTCTTCACGTTCGTTCCCCCTTCCGATTGCGTCCGAGATGGGTTGAGACAGGTTTTGGAAATTCTTCTTCATCCTATCAAGTCCGGTTTCGCCGCAAACCGAAAACTGTCCGAATCGGCAAGGTTTTCGGAAATTGCCTGATGCGCCAAGCGGAGGATCATTTCGCCGTCTCCGCCCGTCGAGGGGGATCATTTCCGAGTCGGACAGGAGATGCAATAAGTGGCGAAACAGCTGTCCGTCTCCCAGAGCTTGACCTCGATAACCGGAAAGCCCTGCGAGGCCGTGTAGTCGAAGATGAGGCGAGCGATGTTTTCGGCCGTCGGGTTCACGTCCAGAACGTAAACGGGCTCGCCGTGCTGGCGTAAAAAGCCCAAAAGTGGATCGTCCTTGTGCAATAGCATCTTGTGATCGAGCTGTTCGTCGATCCAGCCGCCGACGACGCGCTTGAGGCGCGAAAAATCCACGACCATACCGAGCGGATCGAGCGTGTCGGCCGCGAGGGTAATGACGGCCTTACCGTTGTGTCCGTGCAGATGGCGGCACTTGCCGTCGTAGTCGAGCAAGCGATGGCCATAACAGAACGTGATCTCGCGCGTCACGCTAAACATGGTCGCTCCCCATGATAATCGGTCGGGTCGGGGCAGCCGGCGCGGACGAAGGCGTCGCGGCGCTCCGCGCACTTGTTGCATCGCCCGCAATGCCGGTTGTCGATGGGCCGCATGCACGAGAAGGTCCACTGCAAGGGTAGATGCCGTCCGCGCTGAATCACGGCGTCCTTGTGCAGATCGCGGTAGGGCTGCACGACGCGCACCGCGCCGCCAATGGCCTGGTTGACGGTCGCCTCGTAGGCCGTGAAAAAGTCCAGCGTCGCGTCAGGAAAGGGATTGCTATCCAACGGCGCCAGGGCCAGGGAGGGGACGCCGTGCAGTTGGCACCACAGCATTGCCTTGGCGAGGAACAGGACATTGCGACCGGGCAAATACACGGCGGCGTCCGGAGTACCCGCCGCCGGAACGCCGGCTCCCGTCAGGCTCCAGTGCATGCCATACAAGTCCGCGACGGGCATCTCCAGCAGGGTCAGCGCGCGCAGCACCGGCGTGCAGATCACGTCGAGGAATCGCTTCAAGTGGTACAGCTCGACCTTCTCCCAGAACAGACCGAACCGAACGTAGAGCGGCCAAACAACGGGGTAGTGCTGAAGCGATTCGGCAATGAGGACGGCGCTATCCAGTCCTCCGCTGACGAGAACAGCGAGCGGACGCGAAACATCGGCGGCAGCGAAAGGACGAGTCATCGGCATCATTGTAGCGAGGCGGAGCGTCCTTCGGCGACCCGCTTGCGGCATGGCGCGCGTCGCAAGTGGATCATTCGACATTTTCCGAACCGAAAAGGCGATTCGGCCGAGGTTCGGGCGATTCGCACGTTGACCGTGTCCGCCCGCCATCCTTAAGATGAAATCGATTCCCTGTCAGGAAGGAGGATGCGTCATGGCCGGCCTCAACGAGTTTGCCGATATCATCAAGCGCGACGAGCCGTTGGCTCCGTACCTGTATCTGAAGCTAGGCGGCCCGGCCGAGATGCTGGTCCAGCCGCGCTCGCGCGAGGAGCTATCGCGCTTCGTCCGCCACTGCTACCAGGAAGGGGTCCCGCTGCGCATGCTCGGCAACGGCTGCAACTTGCTGGTGCGCGACGAGGGCGTGCGCGGCGCGGTGCTGCGGCTGAGCGAGCCGGCGTTCACGCAGATTCATGTCGAGGGCAATCGCGTCCACTCCGGCACCGGGGCGGCTGTGTCGGCCTTGATCTCGCAGGCAGCCCGGCACGGCCTGGCCGGGTTCGAGACGCTGGTCGGCATTCCCGGCAGCGTCGGCGGCGCCTTGCGCTGCAATGCCGGCGATCGCTACGGCGACATCGGCCAGCTCGTCCGTCAGGTGGAAGTCATGGACAGCGGCGGCAACACGCAGATGCGCGAACGCGACGAGCTGCGTTTCGGCGAACGCGCCAGCAATCTGGACGATCCGGTGCTATTATCCGCGTCGTTTCAGCTCGAATCGGACAGCGCCGACGCCATTGTCAAGCGCATGCGCAAGGCGTGGATCGCGCGCAAGTCGTCGCAGCCGCTCAGCTTCCAGGCGGCGGCGCGGATTTTCAAGAACCCGCGCGGCCTTAGTGCCGCCGCCCTCATCGAGCAGACGGGACTGGCGCGGACGCGCGTCGGCGGCGTCGAGGTCAGCGATCGCGACGCCAATTACTTCATCGTTCCTCCCGGCGCCAGCAGCCGCGATGTGTTACGTTTGATTGATCTGGTACGCAGCCGCGTCCATGAGCGCTTCAACGTCACGCTGGAGCAGGAGATCACCGTCTGGTAGGGCGAGCGGGGTTGCGTCAGCGCCCCGAGATTTCAGGAGCTGATTGTCATGCGGAAATGGATCGTGCAGGGTCTGACGCCAATCCTGAGTGGACTGGTCTTATTGCTGGGTGTGATTGGCCTGGGCCGCGCCGCTCGCGCCTCGCTGCACGACCGCTCGACGTATCGCCTCGCCTTCGCCGACATCGATTGTCAGCCCCCCGTAGGTATCTCGCGCGAAACGTTTCTGCGTGCAGTCCAGGAACACACCCGTCAGCCGGAAGTCTTGCAGCTGCTCGACGAGGATTTAGTCGCGCGATTGCATCGCGCGTTCGCCATCGATCCGTGGGTAGACTGGGTGCGCCGGGTGGACATCGGCAAGTCGGACCGCGCCGGCCGGCGCAAGCCATCTGTGCATCTTGATCTGGTGTATCGACGGCCCGTCCTCGCCATTCCACTATCCCTGGAAGACAATTCCGCCAATCAGAGAGCCGAGAGCGGATGGCGGATGGTCGATCGCCAGGGCATCCTGCTCCCTGTAGCAACTGTGCCGGCGCATCTGCCCGTTCTCACCGTGCCGGTCGCGCCTCCGTCCGGTCCGCCGGGATGCCGCTGGGGCGATGCGCGAGTCGCCGCCGCCGCCAAAACCACGGCCTTTCTCAAGCCGCACCTGGCACGGCTGCGCCTGGATGACTGCGAAGTTGAGCTTGTCGAGGGCGAAATCGTGTTCCACCATCGCGGCGTCCGTATTGTTTGGGGGCATGCTCCGGGCCAGGAAGACGACGGCGAAGCCCCGGCGGAAGTGAAGCTGCAACGCTTGCTCGATTATCAACAGCATCACCACGGACTGGGAAGCCTGGAACACGATGTTCGCCTGCTGGCCTACCAGGGACATTTCCCGCTTTCTTCCGACAATCCCAATACCACACTTTCCTTCTACTCGTCGAGCCACACCCCCTCCAGAAGAAGCTGCGACCACGTCTCGAAGTCTGCTCGCGCCTGGCGCAGCTGCTTCCAAGATGCAAAGGCGCCCTCGGCCAGCGCTTCCTCGCGATGACGCACCTTCGGCTCGGCCAGATCGAAGACGTGAACGATGCCGAGGTGAACTCGTCCGACCGGCGTGCGATCGTCATTGATCAGGCCAAGAAGGCGCTCGTGGTACGTCGTATCAAGGAACACTTCCTCCTCCAATTCGCGCAGCAATCCAGCTCGATAAGGATTGGCAGTAGACTCGCCATCCTCGGCGCAGATGTGGCCGCCGATGCCGAGAGAACGCAGTGCATGTAGCCGCGTCTCACTGCCGGCCTGGCCGCGAATGTACGCGAATACCTGATCGCGCCAGCGCAGCACGACATAGGGGATGAGCTGTTTGAAGGACGGGTCGGTTTCGGCGAGACCGCGCGGCAGGTATTGCAAGTGGGCCGGATCGAGCAGGGCCGGCAGATACTCGGCGACGTGCGGACAAAAGCCCTGAAAGACGCCGAGAGAATGAAACCGGGCCGTGGGCAGCACCAACACGCGTTCCGCCGATTTGTCAATCACGAGATTTCTCCGCGGGCTTCCGTTCCTGGTCCAGCTGCTCTTCGAGTCGCTCCAGCAGCTCCACCGTGTTAAGACCGCGCGCATTGTAAGCGGCAGCTCCCTGTTTCCACAACAACACGCGTAATTGCCGCTGGATGGGTCCGTAATTCCGCAGTGGTCCAGGATCGCGGCGTGACTTTGCGCTGCCCAGCCCCTTATCCAGAGCGGCCAGGCATGCGGTGATCGCTTTCTCGGAATCTCCCTCGGGCATTTGGATGTGCAGGCGCTCGCCGAGCTGATGCAGACGTTGGGCCAGCTCCGTGCGTTCGTGGAGACTTAGCGTCGGACACTGGTCCGCGGGAGGTAGATCGAGGGCAAGCGAGGACGTTCGGGCCGTGCGGGCGGCGGGCGGAGCGGGAGGCGGTCCGGGGAGGAGCTGCAACATGGCGAGGGACAGCAGAACGATGATGACGGCCAGAAACACGATGAGGCGCAGCATTCGCGAACGGCTGTAATTCAGCAGAGCATCGATTTCTCGTTGATCGCCGGTTTCGATGGCGCTTTGCAGATTGCATTCATAGCGGCCTTCGGGATAATCGCCGGCCTTTTCCTCGGTGATGTAGTGCTCGTACTCCGGGCCGGAGGCGCGCGGCACCACGACCGCGTCGAACTGGTGGTCGTTGCTGAAAGCGAAGCTCGCCGGCCATAGATCGCACCGCTCGCGCGTCGGCAGCAGCGCCCACAAGCTGCGGAGGATCGCGGGATCGGGACCGGCGCGCTCAAAGACAAGCCGGCCGCCGTCGAGAAGGATTTGCACTCCGCCAAGCAAGGTCGCGCTGTGCGGCACGTTCAGCGTTTTCTGAAGCATCGCGGCGCTGCGCGGCGGAACAACACCGGCCGTCCAGGTCAAGCAGGGCAGCTCGCCGCGCTTCTGCCAGGGCGGCGGGAATTGCTCGGCGATGTAAAACGGATCACCGCCCAGCTCCCGGTAGAGAGTGCCCGGCAGGATGAGCAGATGGAAAGCCAGCGCTCCGGGCCGGCCGGTATCATCCTGTCCCTGGTCGGCGGCCTGGACAATGGCGACATGATGCCGGCCAAACGGTCGGGCAAACACGCAATCTGGACAGGCGACGCCGCCCGGCCGCTCGCCGAAGCCGGTACACAATCGCTCCGCCTCTACCAACCAGTCGTCGTGGAAACCCGCAGAACGAGCCAGGAAGCGATAACCGCCCTTGTCCTGGTCCCCATAGATCGCCTGTTCGATCATGAGCTGAATTTAACCTGTCCGCCGGCGGAAGCGCCAAGGTAGATCGCCCGGAGCAGGACTCAAGCCAGCAGCTCCACTAGGCGAGCCGACTAACTCGGCTGCGCGGCACGTATCTTGATATACTGATGAGTACCGCCGGCCCTTCGGGGCGTTCCCGCCAGGGCAATGATCGATGCGGTTGACCCACGAGGGAAGACACCATGAAACGCATCCTTGTTCTCGCCGCTCCCGTGCTTCTGATCTCGGCCAGTTTTGCACAGGCGCAAACCACCATCACACTGCCGCAGGCCCAGTACTATGTGAGCACCTGGTACCAGCAGTTTCTTAAACGTTTGCCCGATCCCGGCGCGGCCGGATGGGTCCTGGCTTTGGTCAATGGGCAACCGGCTGGCTATATTCTGGCCGACATCCTGTCCAGCTCTGAATACTTCACGCGCGCGGGAGGAACAAATGCCGGCTTCGTTTCGCAGCTCTACCAGGACCAGCTCGGTCGCGCACCGACGGTCGTTGAGCTGATTTTTTGGACCAACTTGTTGCAACGCAGCTCCCGGAGGACCATCGCTTACCAGTTTCTGGTCAGCCAGGGGAACATCGCGTTGATCTCCCCGCAGCAAGCTCGTCGTCGGCACCGGCATTGACCGGAGGAAACGGATGCGGATATGTCGAACAGGACGATGGAACGCAGCTTGACTACTTGCCCAAAACGCGGTTGACAATCTGCCTCCAAAGACTCGATCGTGCTTTCGGCTGACTGTCCTTCTGCTCAGGAAGACAGCCAAGGGTCTCGCCTGCTGGTGGGCTTTCCCCAGGAGGGACGGGTGAGCCAAGTGGCGCGTCGGAGGGGGCGGATGGCTCCCCTTCGTTGGTCGGAACGGCCAGGAGTACGGCGGATGCCGATCGCCTTTCGTCTGGTCTGTCTCCGCCACCGTCGGGGCGGGCTTCGGCCACCTGCCCCCCAATGCGTCCCGTCGGGTTGCTGATCGCCGGCAGGCGTTCCTGTCCGACGGGCGCCTCTGCCCAGGCAGCCTGAACTTCCTGTGCGATTGCCGTCAGGCGGAGCTGCTCTTCAGCAAGGCTCCCCTCACGGAAGATGGTAGCGGAAGTCCGGGCCTGCTCGGTCGGCGCGTTGGGGCGCAGTCCCCGTGCGGTTTGCTGGAGGAGATGACCCGGCCGCACGGAGGAGAGCTGGACGAACACCTGTTCGCGGGCGGCCAGCTGTCTCAGATGTTGCAAGTCGGAGGCAGGGCTGGGCTCATCGGGAGGGCGCTGTTCCGCCGCCTGGAGCTTCAGCTCAGCCTGCGACAGCCGGGCCGCAAGCTGGTCGCGCTCCGCCTGGAGACGGGCAGCCTGTTGGCGGATCTGCTCGCCCTGTTCCTGGAACATGCCGCGCTCCCAGACAAGCTGCATCTCGGCGCCTTGAAGCCGCTGCCGCCACTCCTCTCGCTCGAGGGACGCTCGGGCCTGGACATCGCGAACCGCCGTGTGGCGGCTCTGGTTCTGGGCCTCCAGGCGCGCCTCCAACGCTTGCCGCTCCGACTCCCATCCAGCGCGGGCCTCCTCGAAGGCCGTCGCCTGGGCGGTGCTCGCCTCTGCCAGCGCACGCTCCAGCTCCGACACTCGGCCCCACGCCTGTTCCGCCGCTTGTTGCGACGCCTTCTGCTCGCTCTGGATCTCCAGTGCGCTCACGTGCTCGCGGAGTCGATCGCATTCGGCTTGGCTGTCCGCTAGCTGCCGTCGGAGGATCTCGACATCGTGCTGGTGCTCGCGGGCCTGGTCCAGCTCCGTCTGGAAGCTGCGTGCCTCGTCCTGCGCCAGCGCCATTTTTTCCTGAGCCTGTTGCAGCCGTTGCAAGGTAGCGTCATGCTCGGCGTTCCGGGCCGCTAGGTCCGCCTGCACCTGTTGCAAGGCAGCAATCTCGTGGTCCAGCCGCGCACTCACCGCACGGGCGCCTTCGCGCTCCTGCTCAAGCTGCTGCTGCCACTCCTCCCGTTCGACGGCGGCTTGGGCCTGGGCGGTGGCCGCTTCCGCCAGCGCACGCTCCAGGTCCGACACGCGGCCCCACGCCTGTTCCGCCGATTGCTGCGCTGCCTTGTGCTCGCTCTGAAGGCGTTCCTGTTCCGCCTGGGCAGCGTGCAGGTCGGCGACAAGACCGCGAAGCTGCTCCTGCTCGCCCGCCTGTGCTTCAAGCCTGGCCTGAAGGTCCTGCGCCTCGGTCTGCCACCGCTCCCGTTCAAGGCGGACGACTTTCAGCTCGCGGGCGCCGGCTTCCGCAGCTTCGAGCCGAGTCTCCAAGCCGGCCGCCTCGGCGACCTGGACCTCCAGTGCGCACACTTGCTCGCGGAGCCGGCCACATTCGGCGCGGACCGCTTCTAGCTCGGTCCCGCGCGACTCGGCATCGTTCACCCGCTCTCGAAGCTGTTCTACTTCCGCTCCAGCGGCTCGAAGTTGGGCCCACAGGTGATCGGCTGCACCTGCACGGTCCTCCAGCTCTGGAACGCGGGCAGAGAGTTGGGCATGTTCGGCCCGGACATCCATCAGCTGCTGTCGGAGGCTCTCGGCGTCGCGTTGTCGCTCGCGGGCCTGGTCCAGCTCCGTCTGGAGGCTGCGTGCCTCGTCCTGCGCCAGCGCCATTTCTTTCTGAGCCTGTTGCAGCCGTTGCAAGGTAGCGTCATGCTCGGCGTTCCGGGCCGCGAGATCCGCCTGCACCTGTTGCAAGGCAGCAATCTCGTGGTCCAGCCGCGCCTTCGCCGCACGGGCGGTTTCACGCTCCTGCACAAGCTGCTGCTGAGCCGCCTCAAGCTGCTGCTGCCACTCCTCCCGTTCGGCGGCAGCTTGGGCCTGGACTTCGCGTACCGCCGCCTGGTGCGTCTGGCCGTGGGCCTCCAGGCACGCCTCCAACGCTTGCCGCTCCGATTCCCAGCCGGCGCGGGCCTCCTCAAGGGCCGACGCCTGGGCGGTGGCCGCTTCCGCCAGCGCACGCTCCAGGTCCGACACGCGGCCCCACGCCTGTTCCGCCGATTGCTGCGCTGCCTTGTGCTCGCTCTGAAGGCATTCCTGTTCCGCCTGGGCAGCGTGCAGGTCGGCGACAAGACCGCGAAGCTGCTCCTGCTCGCCCGCCTGTGCTTCGAGCCTGGCCTGAAGGTCCTGCGCCTCGGTCTGCCACCGCTCCCGTTCAAGGCGGACGACTTCCAGCTCGCGGGCGCCGGCTTCCGCAGCTTCGAGCCGAGTCTCCAAGCCGGCCGCCTCGGCGACCTGGACCTCCAGTGCGCACACTTGCTCGCGGAGTCGATCGCATTCGGCTTGGCTGTCCGCCAGCTGCTGTCGGAGACTCTCGGCCTCGCGTTGTCGCTCGCGGGCCAGATCCAGCTCCGCCTGGAGAGCCGATACCCGATCGGACACCTCCGTCGCGGCCGACTGCACGTCGCGCTGGTCCCGGTACGGCTCGAGCCTAGACTCCTGCATATGGTCCACTGGCTGCACCGGAGCTGCCGCCGGGACTTCCACAAGGCTGGGGGAAGGCGTTTCCGCACGGACGTTTGGATACCAGACGCGGAGTACATAGGGCCCAACCTGCAGCCGGTCTCCCTCTTTCACGAGCGCCCATCGGAGCACCTGGCCGTTGACGCAAGTACCGGATCCGGAGAGCAGATCAATCAGCCAAACCCCTTGCGGAGTGCTCACCAAGCTACAGTGATACCTCGATACACGATTATCTCGCAGGCGGAGCCGGCAGGCAGGCGAGCTTCCCACCAGAACCAGCATCCGGTTCATACACAAGCGCGACAGGACCTCGTTGCCAACTTCCACGGTGATGCGCGGCAGAAATCGGGCGTCTGTTGCCCGGTCCTGGAGAGGATCCCAATCTTGCGCACCCGCATCGCCCTTGCTTTCTCCAACCACGGCAGTCGACACTGGCTCAAGGGTGAAGGGACCGATCTGAACTCTCTGCTCCGGGCGGAGCCAGCCGCTCGGACGGGGCTTTCCCTCCCAGCGGATGCCCGTGCGGCTCGCCAGATCGACGCAGAAGACTCTTCCCCCGAGCTGTTGCAGGTAGGCATGCCGTCGGCTGACCTCTCCGTCTTCCAGGCGAAGACAGCTACGTTCATGCCGGCCGACCAAAACGAAGGGGGTTTCGAAGCCGTACCGTTCGCCGCTCGCCCGGCCTGGGCCCGCGACGTTTATTTCCAGCGGAGCGGACGCTCCACAGCTTGTCCGGAACAGCTCGGTCAGGTGCTGGCTCATGGTAGAGAACCACAGGGTAGAGAAGGCATTCGGAAAAGGATCAAGAATGAGTCCGTGAGCAAGTCGGAGCGCCTTCGCGCAACTTAACGAGGCTCGGTCTCCTCATTAGGAGAACGCGGCGAACTATTGTTGACCTGGGCCATCCCAGGTCAGCGCTCGCTGGACTTCACATTGAGCTTCAACTTATCAATTCTAGCCCAGACGATGCCCGTCGCAACAGTTTTTTTCCGCTGGCGCTCCGCAGTCGGGCCGATAACTGCCCGAGCGAGCGTCTCAAGGCGAGGATTGGATAGTCTGACCTTAAGGAACGCTGGGGATCCAGGATTCTAAGCAAGAATACCATTTTCGCAAAGTCGTATCAATTAATTATTTCCGTCGCGTCTCTTCCTTTGTAAGGTAGCTCTGTCTCGTCACTGTACTCGACACGATGCCGAAAGAGCCGGCCGCATGCGAGCCGGCCTCCACTGTGTCCTTCCTATTTTTCGCACCCCCCTTCGAGGTGGGGCTGTATTCAGATCCGACACTCCGTGCCTGATTCCTGGGCAGCAGCGTCCCGATCTTGTCGGCCGATCGCTGGTCGGTTGCGACGCACAGGGAGCCGTCCGCAGACTGCATCTCGATTCAACAAAACAACTTATCCCAATCCCGGAAAGCGCGGCGCGGACCAACGATCGCCTCGAAGCTCGGCGGCATGCCAGTTGCAGCGCCTCTCTGCCAAACATTCAGCTTGGTCGTCCCTGCGCCGGTGCGTTAGAATCCGTTTTGAGACCACGGTTTCTCGATCATCCGGGAGCTTGCGCACCCAAGGAACGCCTGCGTCGCATGAAACGGATCGGCATCCTGACCGCAGGGGGAGATACCCCTGCCCTGAACGCGACCATTTACGGGGCCGCGCTGCGCGCCAGCCAGTGCCGCGTCGAGCTGCTCGGCTTCATCAAGGGCTTCAGCAGCCTCTTCAACCCGCGCGTCCCTTACGTTCGCCTCAATCCTCTCTTGAGTCCGATCCCCGAGCTGGATGGCAGCCGGGGCGGCACCCTCATCGGCGCTTCGCGCGATTATGTGGACCCCAACGACACGCCGACTGTTCAGGCGGTGGTCGAGCGGCTCCAGCGGCTTGGGGTCGAAGGGCTGATCTGCATCGGCGGCGACGGCACCCTCAACGGCATGCAGGCGCTGTCCGAGCAGCTGCCGACCGTGCTGGCCCCCAAGACCATCGACAACGACCTTGGCCTGAACTACCTGCATGAGCCGGACGAATGGACGCGCGAGCCATGCCCCGAGCCTCCCGGCTACCGTTACATGCGCGGCCCCGCGCGCGGCCGATTCGACCTCGATCAAATGGTCAACTACGTCACGCCGGGCTTCGCCACGGCCGTGTTCGTCTCGGCCACCGGCGTGCAGCGCATCCGCACCACGGCCGAGAGCCATCGCCGTATCGCCATCATCGAGGTCATGGGCCGGCACTCCGGCTACCTCGCCCTCGGCTCGGCCTACGGGCAGCCGGACATCGTCCTCATTCCCGAAGAGCCGCTCAACGTCGATCGCCTCGTCAAACGCGTGATCGACATCTACGACATGCAGAAAAATGTGGTGATCGTCTGCGGCGAGGGCATCGTGGATGAGAACGGCCACGAGCTTGGCTCGGAAGTGGCCTCCACCGATCCGTCGGGAAACAAGGTCCTTTCGGGAGCTTCCGAGGCGCTGCGGCGGACGCTGATCGGCCGGCTGGGCGACACTTACTTCACCAGCAAGCGCCGCAACGAGTCGGCGGCGGCCGCGATCTTCACCCGGAAAGTCGGCCATACACAGCGCGGCGGGCGGCCGGTTTATTTCGATCGCTTCCACGGCACCCAGCTGGGCGGCCACGCCGTCGATCTGCTCTTGCAGGGGCACGCCAACGCCGTCGCCATTCTGCAATACGACCACGAGCAAGGCTTCCACATCAGCAGCGTCCAGGCCAACGACTTCCGCGATCGCTATGGTTTGATTCACGCCCGCCAGGTGCATTCGTCCTTCTATGACCGCGACCGGCTGGGCCTGTCGGAGGCCGCCGTCGCCTATCTCCAGCCGATCTTCACCGAAGCGCTCCGCGCCGACGACCTCGAAGAAGACCGCCGCACCCTCTTCCATCCGGGCAACCTCACCCGGCCTTATCACTCCGTCAACGTGGATATCAACAAACGGATTCTCTACCTGGACTAAAGAGAAACACGAAAACACGAAAGGAAGAAAACACGAAAAAGGCAGCGAGGCGGCAGACGGAGATAGGTTTGGCTGCTGTTGCTCCATTCTTCTCTTTCTTCTTTCGTGTTTTCCCACTTTCGTGTTTTCGTGATGGAATTGAGAGGGAGGGACCGAGTCTTGCCGCCAACCCGTTCGATCATGGGAGACGCCAGGGAGGAGCGAGCTGTGCCGTCTCCGGGCGACAACGGCCCGGAGCCTGACAGCTCCGCGTTTGCCGCGGAGGTGCGTTTCCTGACCGGGCTGCTGGACGACACCATCCGCCGGCTGGCCGGCGACCAGGCGCTGGCCCTGGTCGAAGAGATCCGCACTGCCTCGCGCGAGCTGCGGGCGCGTCCCTCGCTGGACGAGGCGCGGCGGTTGATAGACCGGCTCGCCGAGCTGAGCCTCGCGGACCTGCGGATGCTCACCCGTGCCTTCAGCGTCTACTTCGACCTTATCAACCTGGCTGAGCAGCGCGCTCGCGTCCGTAACCTGCGCAGCCGGATCCTCCAAGGCGGGACGTTGCCTGAGAGCCTGGACGCCGCCCTCGTTCAGCTGCGCGAAAGGGGTGTCGGTGCCGAGGAGGTTTCTCGCCTGCTGAAAAGCGCCCTTATCATGCCCGTCTTCACCGCCCACCCCAGCGAGGCACGGCGGCGGACCATCCTGGAGAAGCTGGAGACGCTGTCGCGTCTGCTCGATCGGCTTGAGTACAGCGAATTGCTGCCTCACGAGCGGCGAGCCGCCGAGTCTGCCATCGCCGAAGACCTGGAGACGTTCTGGCTGTCGTCGCTGGTGCGCTCCGATCGGCCGAGCGTGCTCGACGAAGTGCGCCAGGGGCTGGGCATGGTTGCCGGCCTGTTCGAGGTCGTGCCGCGCCTGTATCGGGAGATGGAAGAGGCACTCGGGCGCTCGTACCCCGAGCTGGCCGGCGCGGACGTGCCGGCGTTCGTGCGCTTCGGCTCCTGGATCGGCGGCGACCGCGACGGCAACCCGCACGTCACCCCTGCCGTCACCGCCGAGTCGGTGCGCCTCCAGCAAGAGACGATCCTCCGTTACTACCTGGCTCGCGTCGAGGAATTGGGCGGCATGCTCAGCCAGTCGTCCGCCTTTCGGGAGCCGTCCGCCGAATTCCGCGAGGCGCTGGCGCGCGGGGCCAAGCTGGTGCCCGAAGTCGATCCGGGCCGCGAACACGAGCCGTACCGCAGCCAGTGTCGCGTCATTGCTGCGCGACTGAGGCGGACCTTGAGCCATGCGCGCGATTGGCAGCTGCGCTGGCCGGCGCAAGATCAAGCGCCGACGCCGGAAATCTATACGCGCCGCGAACAGCTGCTGGCCGATCTGCTGGCCATCGGCGACGACCTCCGCCGGTCTGGGGCCGAGGCGGCTGCCGGAGGACGCATCCATGACCTGTGCCGCGCTGTCCAAGTGTTCGGCCTGCACATGTTGACACTGGACGTGCGCGAACACAGCGGCCGGCACGCCCGCGCCATGGAGGAGATCCTGGCCTGGGTCGGCATCACGCCGCGTTACCGCAAGCTGTCGGCCAACGAACGTTTCGACTGCCTCGCCCAGGAGCTGCGGCAGACGCGGCCCTTGCTGCCGGCCCACCTGCCGTTCTCCGCCGAGACGTGTGAGGTGGTCCAGACCTTCCGCACGCTGGCGTCGCTCCTGGAGCAGCAGTGCCCCGAGGCGGTCGAGAACTACATCATTAGCGGTGCGACCGAGCCGGTCGATGCGCTCGAAGTCCTGCTGCTGGCTCGCGAGGCGGAGCTGTTTCGCCCGGCCGAGAACGTCAGCCGCCTGAACATCGTGCCGCTGTTCGAGGCGGCCGTCCCACTGACCAACGCCTGCACCATCATCCAGCGGCTGCTCAGTCTGCCGATCTATCGCAAGCACCTGACCCTGCGCGGCGACCTGCAAGAGGTAATGATCGGTTACTCCGACAGCAACAAGGAGGCCGGCTTCTTGCAATCGGCCTGGGGACTGTACCAGGCGCAGCGTGCCCTGGCGGACACAGGCCGGCGAACCGGCGTGACGGTGCAGCTGTTTCATGGCCGCGGCGGTGCGATCGGCCGCGGCGGCGGACCGGCGAACCGGGCCATCCTGGGACAGCCGCACGGCACGGTGAACGGCCGGCTGCGCTTGACCGAGCAGGGCGAGATGATCGCCGACCGCTACGGCCATCCTGCCATCGCCGAGCGTCATCTCGAACAGGTGCTCAATGCCGTGCTGCGCACCAGCAGCGCGGGGCAGGAAGAACGCCCCGAGCCGGGCTGGGAGCGTCTGCTTCAACGGCTGGCCGAGCGCGCCAGCCGGCACTACCGCGACCTGGTGAGCGACCCGGAGCTTTTGACCTATTTCGAGCAGGCGACGCCGATCGCCGAGATCAGTCAGCTGAAGATCGGCTCGCGTCCGGCCCGGCGGGCTGCGGGGAGCGCGGGTGTCGAGCATCTGCGGGCGATTCCGTGGGTGTTCGCCTGGATGCAGAGCCGGCACACGCTGCCGGGCTGGTACGGCCTGGGCAGCGCTGTCTGCGATCATCTGACCGCTTACCCCGAGGACCGGGCCGCGCTCGCGGACATGTACCAGCGCTGGCCGGTCTGGCGGACACTGATCGACAATGCCCAGATGATCCTGGCCAAGGCCGACCTGACCATCGCCCGGCTGTACGCCGACCTGGTCGAGGATCGCGGCGTCGCCGACCGTATCTTCGAGCGCATCAGCGCAGAGTATCAGCGCTCGGTGAGCGTGAT
>Ga0335075_10006448_pt1 | contig 18124 bp, 15 predicted proteins | sample Lox_Sample_24_FD_206723 | JGI IMG/M metagenome (GOLD analysis project Ga0335075, IMG submission 206723) | Soil microbial communities from Loxahatchee National Wildlife Refuge, Florida, United States - Lox_Sample_2.4 | ecosystem: Environmental > Terrestrial > Soil > Wetlands | place: USA...
AATTGGCCTTGCTCGCGCGGAAGCGGTCATAGCCCATGAGGAGCTCATCGCCGCCGTCGCCGCTCAAGCAGACCTTCACGTAGCGGCGGGCTTCGGCGCAGATCAGCATGAAGGGCAGGTTGGAGGGATCGGTGGTCGGCTCATCGAGATGCCACACCGAGCGCTCGATCGCGGCCGCGTCCACCGGCTGTACGAGGAGCTCGGTATGACGGGTGTGGAAATGCTCCGCCACGACGCGCGCGTACTCGAGCTCGCTGAAGGAGGCTTCACGATAGCCGAGCGCGAAAGTCTGCAGGCCGCCCGGGAGCGAGCGGCTGAGGAAGCTCACCACGGTGCTCGAGTCGACGCCGCCCGAGAGGAAGGCGCCGAGCGGCACATCGCTCATGGTGTGCTCGCCGCAGGCGCTCTCGAGGAGCGCGGCCAGCGTTTCCTCGCGGGGCTCGATGTCTTTCGGCTCGAGCGACCAGTAACGGCGCAGCCGATTGCTTCCATCGGCCTCGAGTATGAGGAGACATCCGGGGAGAAGCTTGTGGATGCCCTCGAAGAGCGTCGCCGGGGCCGGCACGAACTCGTAGCCGAGGAGCTCGAGCAGTCCCTGCCGGTTCAGCGCCCTGGGCAGGGTCGGGTCGGCGAGCAGCGCCTTGATCTCGGAGGCGAAGCGCAGCCGGCTCCCCTCGAGCGTGTAGTAGAGAGGCTTCAGGCCCAGGCGGTCGCGCGCCAACACCAGCCGCCGGCGGGGCGCATCCCAGATCGCGAGCGCGAACATGCCGGTGAGATGCTTCGCGAAATCCAGTCCGTACTCCTCATACGCGTGGACGATCGCCTCGCTGTCGGTGCGGCTGCGGAAGACATGGCCCTTGGCTTCGAGCCGCGAGCGCAGCTCCAGGTGGTTGTAGATCTCGCCGTTGAAGGTGATCCAGACGGTCCCGTCCTCGTTGCAGAGCGGCTGCCGGCCGGCCTCGCTGAGGTCGACTATGCTGAGGCGCTGATGGCCGAGCGAGATGCCTGCGGCGACGTAGCTGCCGTGGTCGTCAGGACCACGATGCACCAGCCGTGCCTTCATCCTCTCGATGAGCAGCTCATCGCTCCAGTTGAACCCGCAGATACCACACATGACTGACGCCCTTTATGAAGCGCTGGATCCGGGCTCCTGCCCGGCCCAGCGCGCCGCGGCCAAAAAGCGCGGTTTTTGCCCGCGGCTCCGCCACCTGCGGCGGCGGGGCACCTCCCTGTGCCTGCAAAATGCAGGCCCAGGTAACGGTTCCCACGGTTCGGACTGGCGGTCACGGCACCGGGGGGGCGGGAATACTTTCTGCTAAGCCCAGGGACGTGTCCGCGGCACACCCACTTAGAACACATCCACAGGCGGCCGTACCGCACCGTCAGCGTCGAGCCCATCTTCCGGTCATCGTCCACGCCGACGACTTCGGGGAGACCGTCGACATCACGGAAGGCATCTGCCTGGCGATCGAGGCCGGCGTCGTGACCAGCACGACGGTGATGGCCAACATGCCCGGGACGGCGGAAGCACTGCGGCGTGCGCCGCAACTCGCGCGGCAGGCGAGCTTCGGCGCCCACCTCAACCTGTGCGAGGGCCGGCCCCTCACTCAGGGTTCGACCCTGACCGACGCTGACGGCCGATTTCTGCGCAAGCGGGCGCTGGCGGCGCGCGCGGTCACCGGGAAGCTCTCGCTGCGGGAGCTGGAGGCTGAAGTCACCGCGCAGGTCGGACTGCTGCGCGATGCCGGCCTCAGAATCTCCCATCTCGACGGACACAAGCACCTGCACCAACTGCCCATCGTCTGCGCGGCGGTTGCGAATGTATTGCCGAGGTTTGGGATCGAGCGAGTGAGAATTACACGACTGGGGAGCTGGACGCAGGCGCGCGGCGCGATGACGCTGGCGCGGGAAATCGCGGCTCGCCATGCCGCGCGCGTGTTCGAGCGCGCGAATCTGCGCTCGCCTGTCTGCACCGTCGATCTGCGGGATCTCATGGGCGGCGATGCGCTGGCGCAGGCTGCCGGCCGTGCGGCCAGGGGCCCGGAGCCGGTCGAGCTCTGTTGCCACCCGGGCACGGCCGCCGCCGATGCGGGCAAGCCCGGCAGCCACCGCCGCGGCGATGAGCTCGACTACCTTCTCTCGCCCGCCTTCCGCGCCGTGTTGGCGGCGAGCGGCGCGGCGCTGGTGAGCTACTGGCGGGTCTGACAGAACACGGCGACGGACCTCATGCGCATTCTCAAGATCGTCCCACAGGCTTTCTACGCACCCCGGGGCACGCCCCTCAGCGCCTACCATCGCGCCCGCGAGCTGCTGGCCCGCGGTCACGAGGTCGACATCCTGACTTACGGCATCGGCGAGCCGCCGCCGGACCTCAACGTGCGTCTCTTTCGCGCTCGCGGACCGCACTTCTTCCGCACGCTGCGCGCCGGGCCCTCGGGACGGAAGATCTGGTTGGATGTGCTCCTCTTCGCCAGCCTCATCGGCCGGCTGTGCAGGCAGCGCTACGACGCTCTCTACGCCCACGAGGAGGCGGCGCTCTTCGCGCGCATCGCCGGTGCGATATTCCGCGTTCCCTATGTCTACGACATGCACTCGAGCCTGCCGCTGCAGATCACGGACTGGAAGTTCAGCCGGCGGCGCTGGGTGGTGTCGATCTTCCGCCTGGTCGAGCGGCTGAGCGTCAGCGGCGCTTGCGCGGTGGTTGCCATCTCCCCGGCCGTGGCGCGGGCGGCACGGCGCGCGTGGCCCGACGCCCTTTGCATCGTGCTCACCAATTATTTCGAGGTGGCGGAGACGAAGAGGGGCGACCGCGAGGCCATCCGTGCGCGCCACGGAGTCGGCCCGGACGAGAAGCTCATCGTCTATACGGGCTCATTCGTTGCGCTCCAGGCGCTCGACCTCTTGCTCGAGGGCGCGCCACGTGTGCTGAGGTCGGTCCCGCAGGCCAAGTTCCTCCTGGTGGGCGGGAGGGACGCGGAGATTGCGGAGCTCGAGGCCGTGGCGAAGCGCCTGGGTGTTGCCGATCGCATCATCCTGGAGCGGGCGCGGCCGCAGGCCGAGATTCCGGCTTACCTGGCCGCTGCCGATGTGCTCGTCTCACCGAGAGTGCAGGGCATCAATCCGCCGGGCAAGCTGCTCTCCTATCTCGCCTCCGGCCGGCCCGTCGTGGCGACCGACACCCTGGTACACAACCAACTCCTGACCACCGAATGCTCCATCCTGACCCGGCCCGATGCAGCCGGATTCGCTGATGGGGTCGTGGCCGCGCTTACCGACACGACGCTCACCGCTCAGGTGAGGGAAGGGAGCGCACGGGCACTTGCGCGGCTCTGCTGCAAGGCATCCCGCGATGCCGCGTACGACGAAATCGTCTCCGCGGTCTGCGAGGCGCGTCCACAGCGGCGCGGGGACCCGTCGCGCCTCGTCTCCTCACACCATTCGTCCGCCAACCGGCACTGACAGCGCCCGCGCGAGCACGCCACGACCATGCGCTCTACAATCGCGGCGACCGCGGGGGTTGCCGTCGCCGCAATCATCCTCGTGCTCGCAATCCCGGGCATTCGCTTGCGGGCGGAGGCGTTGGGGCTCGTTCTGACAGGCCGCATCCCGGACCTCGGTGTCGCCGACCTCGTTGCCATGATGCGTCCTGGCGCCGGGGAATTGGAGTTGGGAAGACTCATCGAGACGCGCAATCCGTACCCCGTGATCCGGATACCACCGCTGACAGCCGCGCAGAAGGCCGTGGGCATGAAGCTCTACGGCGAGCAGTGCGCCGGTTGCCACTCGCCCGACGGATTGGGCGGCCCCGGGGCGCCGGCACTGGTCGGACGCCCGCTCTCGCATGGCGACATGCCATGGTCCGTCTACAGGACCATCCATTACGGCGTCCCCGGGACCGGAATGCCGCCGCATCCGCTCGCACGGCAGCAGCTCTGGGAGCTGGTCGCCTACGTCCGCTCTCTGCGCATACCGGCGCAGGCCCGGGAGATTGCTCCCGACATGGCGGCGAAGCTCGCGGCGGTCAACGTACCCTACCCGCAATTGGCTCGAGCGACCGCCGCCGACGACGATTGGCAGACCTACAGCGGCGCCTATGACGGCAACCGCTTCAGCACGCTGACCGCGATCAACACGCAGACCGTCGCCGGCCTGGCATTGCGCTGGCTGTATCCCTTCGCGGGCAGCAGGTGGAAGATCGAGTGCTCGCCGCTCGAAAGCAACGGCATCATGTACATCACCGGTCCCGACGGTGAGGTGATGGCTCTGGATGCGCTCACGGGCAAGCCGCTGTGGGAGCACGACCATCCGTTCGCCCTCATCGGCGGCGGGGAAGGGCCGCTCGGTCAGAACCGCGGGGTGGCGCTGCTGGGCAATCGTGTATTCGTGGCGACATGGGATTCGACGCTCACCGCCCTGTCAGCGGCCACAGGGAAGGTGCTCTGGGAGCGGCGCGTCGGGCCTTATCCCGGTACATGGATAAGCGCGGCTCCGCTCGCCTACCGCGACCTCGTGGTCATCGGCGTCACGACACCGACCGGCCGAGGGCGTGGATACATTGCCGCTTACGATGTCAGGACCGGCAAGCTTCGCTGGCGTTTCATCACCATTCCGGGGCCGGGACAGCCCGGACACGACACCTGGTCAGGCGACTCCTGGCGTACCGGCGGCGTTGGACCGTGGATGACGGGCACCTACGATCCGGCAAGCGATACGCTCTACTGGGGAGCCGGCGGGCCACGGCCGGATTTCGACGCCTCGACCCGCAAGGGCGACAACCTCTACTCGAACTCCCTGATCGCCCTGCAGGGCAGCACCGGAAAGCTGCGGTGGTACTTCCAGTCCACGCCGGGCGACACCCATGACTGGGATGCGGTGCAGGTGCCGATCATTGCCGACCGCGGCGTGGACGGACACCAGGACCAGCGCGTCGTCTGGGCGAACCGCAACGGCTTCTACTACGTGCTCAATCGCGTGACGGGTGCATTCGTGCGCGGCGTCCCGTTCGTACGGGAGAACTGGGCAAGTGGCCTCGACGCTCGCGGGCGGCCCATCCTCGCGCCGAGCGGCCACAGCCTCCGGGGTCAGATGGTGTTTCCGAGCGCCCGGGGCGGCACGAACTGGTGGCCGCCGAGCTACGACCCGGACCTCGGGCTCACCTTCATCCCGGCGCTGGAGCAGGGGATGACGTTCTTTCCGACGGCGGAGTCACTGCCGACCTCAGAGCTGACGTACTACACGGCCGTCAGGGCGGTTGATACCTATAGCGGCAGGCTCGTCTGGGAGCATCGCGAGCGCGAGCGGACAGGCGATTCGACCGTATCGGGGATGCTGAGTACGCGTGGGGGCTTGGTCTTCGCGGCCGCGGACGGCCAGTTCTTCGCCCTGGATGCGCGCTCCGGCCACACGCTATGGAACGTCGGAGTCGGAGGAACGACGTACGCCGCTCCAGTCACCTTCGCGGTGGGCGGCCAGCAGTTCGTGTCGATCGTGATCGGGCGATCACTGCTGACCTTCGCGTTGCCGCAGACGCCCGCTGCCGGCACGCGCCCACACTGAAGATCACTTACCTCGTCATGCTCGCCTGAGGAAAGAGATCAGGGCGAGAATCAGGAAGATGACGAAGATGACCTTGGCGATCCAGGCGGCAGTGGCTGCCAGACCCCAGAAGCCGAGGATCCCCGCGACGATGGCGACGATGAGAAATACGACCGCGTAGTACAGCATTCGATGGGCTCCTGTCAGTTCTGCAAGCGTTGGCGCAACTTTTGGTCCCGAGGGCTCGCCGAGCGAACCGCAACGCCCGAGACTGCGCTCAGGTGAGCGGCCGAGCTAGATCTGCTGACCCGCCGCCAGCAGCCCCTCCCTGAGATCTGCGAGTTGCTTCGTGGCCGCGGCCTGCTCCGTGTCCGCCAGCCCGAGCTGCGCCAACAGCTCCACCGCCCCCTGGTAGGTGAGACTGGCACTGTCGAGGTGCCGGCGCTTCTTCTCGCCGCTCGTCAGCGTCGCGGCGGCATGGAGGTGCCAGCGCACGACGGTCAGTTGCGCCTTGAGATTTTCCAGGGTCTTGAATTTCTCCACGGAGTATCCTCGTACATCCAAACACTGGGTGTACCCGCAGGATCCGTGCCGGGAAATATGAACGAAGTCTGAATGAGTTATGTTGGCGTCTGTCAATGGAGACGCGCGAAGTCAGACTTTGCCGCGCCATCCGCCGGCGCGTCACCAGCGATATGCCGTCGACAGATCGAATGAAGCCTGCGCCCGTCGTCGCACCAGCGGGCTGCTGCCGGCGCTTCCCATGAGTTCCTTCCAGGAGAGATCAGTGTTGACCAGGAAGTGAGGCGTCAGGAATTTTGTCGCGCTGAAACCGAGCCCCGCAGCCTCCAGGCCGCCATGCGCGGCATACACGGGGTAGTCGGAATTCAGCGATTGCAACTCACTGATGCCGTAACCCGTCTGCAGGTGTTTTCGATCGGCGATCGTCACCGACGGCCCGGCAAACATCACGAGTCGGCGCGAGCTGCCGGGAAGCGGCGTATACACTTCCAGATCGCCTACGAGCCCGGCGGAGCCGCCCGCGATCTTTCTGATGTCGCCGCGCAGGATGATCGGCAGGCGCTTCGAGATCACATACGAGCTCGACAGCTTGAGGAAGGGGGCACGGGGAATGTCCCCGAGGCCGCGCAGCTGGCCGATGTCCCACTCCTCGCGGCGGCCGAGGTCGACACCCAGGGAGAGCGAGACGCGATATTGCTTTCCCTGCAGAAAATCGACGCCGAGTCCTTCACCGGTGGCGAGGAATACCCGGTCCTTGTATCTGATGTTGATGACGGGCCCCTCGGACGCCCGGTACCGGCTGGAACCGCTATAGATGGGCTGCACGGAGGCAGCGAGCCCGAGAATCCGGTCCCATTCCGGGATTTCGTGCGCGAACAGCCGCTCGAGCTCGATGCCGCCCGGATACTGCCACTCCTGCATGGGGGAAGGTGTCTGCGCGGAGGCGAAAGGCGCTCCACAAGCCATGGCCGCCGCGAGCAGGCACGGCGCCAGTATTTTCCTCAGCAACAGTTGCGCTCCATCCCCACCAACGGACAAGGTCGCGTGCTTGTTCCCAAAGCGCAGGCTGGGCCGGATGCCAGGCCGCGATCAGGCTGCGTCGTGGAAAATGATTCCCAGAGTGTGGCGCCGGCCGGACCGCACCCGGCTGACGCCGTGACGGAGGTTGACGCGGTATTCGCCCCGTGTACCGCGCACGGGCCGATGATGGACGGCGAATACGACGGCATCGCCTTGCCTCAGAGGCACCACTTCAACGCGCGACTGCATCCGCGGCCGCTGCTCGGTGAGCACGAATTCTCCGCCCGTGAAGTCTCGATCCGGCTGCGAGAGAAGCACCGTCAGCTGAAGAGGAAATACCCACTCGCCATAGAGATCCTGATGCAGGCAGTTGTAGTCTTCGGGGCCGTACTGCAACAACAGTGGCGTCGGTTTCACCTGGCCGGCGGCATGACAGCACTCGAGGAATGTCTCGAGAGTCGTCGGATAGCGCTTGTCCACGCCCAGGCGCCGGCCCCATTCATTCGCGACAGTTGCGAGGTGTGGATAGAGCGCAGTGCGCAGCTCCGCGACGAGCGGCGGCAGGGGATAGGAGAAATACTTGTATTCACCCCGGCCGAAGCCGTGCCGGCTCATCACGACGCGGCTGCGGAAACGCGCGTCGGCCGGATAGAGGTCAGCCAACTCCCGACAGGCGGCGGCAGTGAGAAGCCCCGGCAATACGGCGCAGCCCCGGGCGTCCAGCAGCGCGAATAACGCAGGCCAGTCCCTGGCTGTAATATCCTGCTTAATCATATGCTTATGCGACATTCGTGAAGTATACTGCCGCATCTTCCGCCGCACTCGCCATTTCCGGCTGCCGCACCCACTACGGAGCAGCGGCCGCTCGGGCGACAGGGGCGGCGTACCGTGTAGTGGACGTGAGATGCTCCGACTGTTTGTTTAGATTCCGGGCGCTACGGCGGAGAGCCGGGTATCTCGTCCGGGTGGTGGCCGTGCAGATCCTTGAAAAGGTCGCCGTTCGGGGGCTCTGAGGGGCACTGCGGAATGGGCAGGTAGAGCAACATGTAGCAACCGTGGCCCAGGTCGATGATGCCGTGCGCGAGGCGCTGGACGCGATCGATGTGGGCTTCATTCCATCCACCCCATTGGTTCGGCGCAGCTTCCTCGGCCGGCATTTTCGGAAAGCCGAATTGCATCTTGGGCGGCGTGGCCAGGGGAGTCAGCTGCTTTCCGACCTCGCCTTGAATCGCGCCCTGCCAGTCGAACGGCGGCCGTGATGCACGCTTGGGCGGGTTGGCGGGGATGACCGGAGGCGCCACGGGATGTGCGGACACCAGCCTGCGCTTGCGATGCTCGTTTGTCCGTCGCGGAGTCGGCACCTCGCGCTTCGGCCGAGCCGCGGTCAGGATCATTGCGAAGATGCTCGGCGCGTTCGCAGCGGCACGTACGAAGGGGTGTCGATGGCTCAATGCCAGGTACAGGGATACCTGCAGAAGCACGGCCACCGCGGCGGCAACGGCACGTTCCGAGTGACGGCCCCAGCTCAGCATCGCTATCCAAAGACATCAGGCGTTCGTCTTTGGACGGGGCGAGGGGAACACGGTTCCGTAGTGCCACTGACTGTGGCCCGCATGCCGCGGAACCTCAGCCGCTACATCCGGGCGCCGAGCTGGGCCACCCGATCCGCTCCGCAGGCGTCGAAAAGATCGCTCGTGAGGCTCAATGCAGTGGGCGAAGCGCGTATCCGGCCTTGATCTCTGTCGGCAGTAGCCTCACCACCAGATGGACGAGGAGGGGGACAACGACAAAATCGTCGACGATCCCGACAAAAGGCAGCGCAAAGTTGACTGGATCGAGGGCGTAGAGACCGAGAACGACCGCGACGGGCCACAGCCAGATCGGCCGCCGAGGATGCCGCAGCGCGAACCAGAGCAGGCGAAGGTCGTTCGCCACCAGCCGCCAGAGCCTGAACAGTCGGAACATGGGGTCCTCCCGCATGCGGAATCCAATGATGTGGCGGTCGCTCTCGCCGAATCAAGCGCCCCGCGCGAAGGGGTACTACCCCACTTACGTAGCGCGGGGGTAGGCCAGCCGAGCTCGATGAGAACGACTCGAAATAAATTAACGGCTCGCCGCGTTCGGGATCACGCGGTAGAGATGCGTTCCCACCGAGAGATCCTTCCACGGCTGCGACACGGCAGTTATCCCCCCGGCAGAAAGTGCCTTGACGGCCAAAGGCCACGGCACCGGCATTCCCTCTGCGTAGAGCATCCCGGCTCGTTGCCAATGTCCGCCGCGGTTCCGATAGACAGGGCCTCCGCCGGCGGAGAAAAGTACGAAGTCATCGATGCCACTCCCCTCGAGATCGATGAAAACACCAGCAGTCGTCTCGGCAACGCTCTCCGTTCCAACCCCGCCCCGATAACGCCTCCAGTCTGCCGCGAGGAGCCGGGACAACTCCGGATCGATCGCGTGTCCGGCAGGGTAAAGCGGCAGTTTGGCGACGATTGCCTGGTAATCGCCTGCGAAGAGCGGCTTCACGGCAGGATAGGCCGGCTGCAAAGCCCGAGCGGCGAGATCACGGATCTGTGCCGTATTCGGGCTGCTGCCCTGCAGAGCGCGGAGACGGTCCAACTCCTCGCGTCCGTATTTGCCGGCGGAGCGAGCGAGATAGTTGAACGGCGAGTCAAGCGGCAAGTACCGCGGCTGATTCTTCCCAACCCCCGCGAAATGACCGCTCACGATGAGTTCGTACTGGCTCATCGCTGCCAGACGATACGGCGACAAGAGCGGTGTCAAAGCAGCACCGATCACGACGATCAGCGCGACCGCGACCATCACGTTCACACGCGACGCCATTCCGAGCCACGCGCCCTTCCGAAACGCCGCGATCGAATAGCCCACCGAGTAGATCAGCGCCGCGCCCGCAACAATGAAACCCCATATACGCGACACCGTGAGCCCAAAGTAGTGGCTGCGCACCGTCAACGCATACAGCGCCGTCGCTGCAATCACGATCGTCAAAGGCACCGCGAATCTCAACGCTTGCGAAATCCAGCGCGGGTAGGGGCGCTCCACCTTGCCATCGCGATAGGCGGCATTGAGAAAAAGCACGATCACCGCCACGAGCCATAGGAGCCACGCGGCATCGATAGTGTGTCGACCCGAGGAGATGAGACTGGGCACCTTCGTGAGCAGCGCGATGGTAAAGAGGACGAGCAACGCTCCGGTTACCGTCGCGAGCCACTTGAGCACATTGAGGAGTTGCTCGAGGACCGTGGAGACCAGAGCGTCGATGGACCCTATCAGGTGCAGCGCGCATCCGAAGACGATGGCCGTTACGGGGTAGACGAATATCGGCTTCTCGAACAGCGTCTCGAAGAAATGCATCCCAAGCATCTCAAACAGCGATTGCCACAAAAGCAGGATCAGCCAGAAAAGCCCGGTGAAGAGCGCCGCTTCGGCGAGGGTGATCTTGTTGCGCCAGGCGAAGGCGAACAGGCGTTGGTAGTCGGTTCGCCACGAGCCGGACGCTACCCGGCTCTGAACAAAAGGCAATGCCAGGAGCCACCAGACGAAGAGCACGAAAGCGAATGGAAAGAGGCTCCAGAAGGAATCCCCGTTACTCGCGAAGCCCGGGGCTTCGACATCCGCGATCGCACTGCCGTAGTGCCAACCGAAGTAAAAAACGACGCTCGCCAGGAGGGCGCTCAGTACCCATAGGGACCTCCGCCCTGCGAACTCCGCCATCAGTTGCGTCGTAGTCGGAACCAGGAACGCCACCGCGTACAGCGAGATGAGCCATCCTGTGTGTGTCGCCGGCCAGCGGTGCGCCTCAATGGCCCAGTGCAAGCCGTAAAGCGACCAGCCCTGAATGACCGCCGCGATCAGGATTAGAGGTAGACCCGCCCGCCGTGCGAGGGATTGCTGCGCAGCTTCCATTGACAGACCCCCTGACCTTATTCGTATAAAGGCATTTTACCCCTTATGCTCTTCTCCGCTTCCCCTCCGAGGACAAGAAACCGATGACCAAGCGAAGGCTGATACCGATGACTGCCTTGATGGCGCTGTGCATTCCTTTCGCGGCCATGGCGCAGAAGTCTGCGGCACCGCCGCAGCAGGGAGCGCCAGTCGCGCTCAGGATGGCGCCCTGGCAGTCCGGCAACTATTGGGTCAGCTTCGACCAGCAGCTGCTGGTGGACTTCGCCAACCTCGCCCGCTACCGCGCGGAGGACCTCAAATTGGGATCGGAAGGCACCCACCGGGTCGTATTCATCGGCGATTCGATCACGGAAGCATGGAAGCTGGAGACCTCCTTCCCCGGCAAGCCCTACGTCAATCGCGGCATCAGCGGACAGACGTCCTCGCAGATTCTTCTTCGCTTCCGCCAGGATGCCATCGACCTCCACCCCCGCGTGGTGGTGATCCTGGCCGGTACCAACGACATCGCCGGCAACACCGGCCCGACGACGTTGGCCCAGACCGAAGGCAATCTCGAGTCAATGGCCCAGCTCGGCAGGGCCAATCACGTTGCAGTGGTTCTGTGCTCCGTACCACCGTCCGTACGCTACTGGTGGCACCCCGAGCTGCAAAATCCCGCGCCCCGCATTGCCGCGCTGAACAAATGGCTCCAGGCTTACGCTACGAAGGAGCGTATTCCCTACGTGAACTACTACGCCGCGATGAAGGATGCCGCAGGCGGCTTCAAGCCGGGGCTCAGCGCCGACGGCGTACATCCCTCGCCGGCAGGCTACGCCGTGATGGCGCCGTTAGCCCAAGCCGGGATCGACGAAGCCCTGAAACAGGCGCCCTGATCGGGCGCTGGTCAGAGGAACCGCCAGCTCACCCCGGCCGACAACATGTCTGGATCGCCGCCGCTCTCGTTGCCGGTGGCATTCACGCGCACGTACTCCAGGCGCCAGGCCACAGCCCCGAAGCTCACTTGAGTGCCGACGCCATAGGCGAAATCCCAGTTCGAGTTTTCCCCGGCGAGGTAGGTCACTCCCGAGCCTGAAAGGCATTCCGCGCAGGCACTCGGCATTTCAGAGTCCCACGACTTGTGCAGGCGGGCGCCGCCGGCCTTCAGATAGAGATCCCACCAAGGCTGCAGCGGTATATATCCCACTGCAAAAGCGACGGGCGCATCGGCCGATTCATGAAGTCGCGATTCGGGCGCGAAAGCCAAGGGCGCGTACTCGTATTGGTGCGTACTGCCGAAGTCCAGGTATCCGACCTCTGCTCCAAGGTAGGGCAAGGGGCGGATACCGATGAACGCATCCCAGCCCACTGTGCTGCGGTCCATGCTCAAGTCCCCGTTTTCCGCCACCGAGTCCTGCCGGATATCCGATACCCCAAGGCCTGCGCCCACGTAGACCCCGAGCGGGTTGCCCTGCGTAGGGCCTTCCTGGGCCATCGCGGAATGCGCGCAGAGCAAGAGAGTGCCTCCGGCAACCATGCACAACCCAAGAATCCGTGCCGACTTCGCTGTCATTGCCTTCTCCCGCAAGAGGACCTTTTGCGCAGAACGCTGCTGTAACGCGCTGGTTGACCGCGATATTAGCCCCGACGTGTGGACGTAAGCAAAAGCGTCCGAGTATGCGTCTCCAATGCGAATGAAATTGTCGTAACCCTGCTTGACAACAGAACTGCCGCCCGTAAACTGCGCAGCCCTTATGCATCCCAACACACACAAACCACACCAGACTGCCTTGTCAGGCAGGTGGTGTTTCGGCGTCGGATATCGCGTCTTACGCGATGCGTCTCCGTGCGCGCTCCAGTCGTGCGTGTCCGGGTTGGATCGCATCATTTCGGATTAGCCCTCCAATTGAGCTCGGAGGGCTGATTCAGGCAGCCCTCCGGGAATCTCGACATGACGAGGCCCCGGTCGGCACTGCCATCGGGGCCTCGTCGTTTCTGCGACCCGGCACCGGAAGAATTCGACACACCGCACAGGCGGTGCGTCGTACAGAGGTCGAGACGGAAGCCGTGTCAGCGGAGCGGGCTCTTGGGTCCCGCCTGGCGCGCCTGCGCTGAAATTGCGCTCGCGTGTATCGCGCGGTCATTCGGTCTCTACCGTGACAAGTTAGCTCAGTGGTAGAGCAACGGCCTTGGAAACCGTCAGTCGCGGGTTCGACTCCCGTACTTGTACGCCAAAGCACCTGATAAGTGCTCAAGCGATGACAGCGGGGCTTCGGCCCCGCATCGAGGTGCCCCGGTGACCTCACCGCGCGAAGCGGTACGCCTCGATATCGGGGCGGCTCACAGGAGGAAGAGCTGGTCACAGCGCGCAGACCGCTTTGAGCGGTAGGGGTGCGCGGCGCTCGAAACGCTGGTCGCGAGAGACAGCGTGGACGGCGCCGCGACCCCTTCGGCCCGCGGTCCGGGCGCGGGTCACACCTCGACCTATTTTTGATGTGACTGGACGATGAGAGGAGATGAAGACATGTTCGCAATGAAGAGCATCACCATCGCCCAGCACGAGCGTGGCCTCCTGTTCCGCAACCGGAGCTTCGAGGCCGTTCTCGAGCCGGGCGTACACCGGATCTTTGACCCGCTGAAGCGGACGGAGGTGCAGGTCTACGATCTGACCGTGCCGGAGTTCGAGCACGCGCGCGTCGACTTCCTGCTGGAGGAAGCGCGCGAGACCATGGACAAGTACTTCACCGTCGTGCAGATCGGCAACACCGAGGTCGGCGTTGTGTACAAGACCGGCAAGGTGACCGGCGTGCTCGCGCCGGGCGCCCGTCAGCTCTACTGGCGCGGCCCGATCGAGGTGCGGGTCGACCGGCAGGACATTTCGCGGGAGTTCGAGCTTGCAAAGAGCCTGGCGAAGCTCCTCGTGCGTGCGAAGCAGCCACTGGCCACTGCTGTGGCCGACGCTGTAAGCGCTGCTGAGGTACCCGACACGGCGATCGGCCTGTTGATCGTCGATGGCGAGCTCGCTCAGGTCCTGCAGCCGGGTCTCCATGCCTTCTGGAAGTACCAGCGGGCGCTGAAGATCGAGCTGGTGGATCGGCGTGTGCAGGCGATGGAGGTTGCGGGCCAGGAGATCCTGACCCGCGACAAGGTGAGCCTGCGGGTGAACCTGACGGCGCTCTGGCAGGTGCTGGATGCCGTGAAGGCACGCTCGACCCTCACCAACTTCGTGGAGTTCCTCTACAAGGAGATGCAGTTCGCACTGCGTGAGGCGGTGGGTGCACGGACCCTCGATGAGCTGCTTGGCGACAAGGGCGCACTCGATCGCGAGATCGGGGACGCCGTGCGTCCCAAGGTCGAGGAGCACGGACTCGCCGTACAGTCGGTCGGTGTCAAGGACGTGATCCTGCCCGGTGAGATGAAGACCATCCTCAACCAGGTGGTCGAGGCGGAAAAGGTGGCGCAGGCCAACCTGATCCGCCGCCGCGAGGAGACGGCAGCGACCCGTTCGCTGCTCAACACTGCGCGGCTCATGGACGAGAACCCGACGCTCCTGCGGATGAAGGAGCTCGAGACGCTGGAGAAGGTGACCGAGAAGATCGACAAGCTCACGGTCTTCGGAGGCCTCGACGGCGTGCTGAAGGACATGGTGCGGATCCAGGTGCCTGGCGCCTGAGCCGCATCGGTGGCGCCCGGCGGGCCCTGAGAATCTTCAGGGCTCGTCGGGTTTTTTGGCGTGATCCCGTTGCCTGGACGTGCCCCGCGCATCGTGAGAGCCTTGAGGGAGTAGGGGGCTGCCGCCGCGGCGGATCGAACGATGTCCTTCTGGTCGCGCAAGACGATCGAGATGTGTACCGCCGAGGCGAACGGTGAAGCCGGTCCGCGCCTGCGGCGTTCTCTCGGGATAGCGGGCCTCACCGCTTTCGGTGTGGGCTCCACGGTCGGGGCAGGCATCTTTTCTTTGACCGGTGACGTCGCGGCTCACCAGGCGGGACCGGCCGTCTCCCTCGCCTTCGTGATCGCGAGCGTCGCCTGTTTCTTCGCTGGCCTCTGCTACGCCGAGTTCGCTGCCATGGTGCCGATCTCGGGCAGCGCCTATTCCTACGCCTTCGTGACTCTGGGCGAGGGAGTAGCGTGGATCATCGGCTGGAGCCTGGTCCTCGAATGGCTCTTCTCCGCCTCGGTGGTTGCGGTCAGCTGGTCAGGCTATACGAGCGCCGCGCTCGCTGATCTGGGCTTTCCCCTTCCAGCGGCCCTGATTCATTCTCCGTTCGCCATGAACGCAGCCGGCCATCTGACACTGAGCGGTTCCTGGATCGACCTGCCCGCGATCTTCGTCGTGGTGGTCTGCACTGCCCTGGCTCTTGCAGGGACCCGGACCTCGTTCGGCACCAACACTGCGATCGTCGTGGCGAAGGTGATCGCCCTCGTACTCCTCATCGTGATCGGCGCCCGCTACGTGCATCCGGAGAACTGGCGGCCGTTCATCCCGCGGAACACGGCAGGCTTCGGTCAATTCGGTTGGTCGGGAGTCGCCCGAGCGGCAGGCACGCTCTTTTTCGCCTATATCGGATTCGATGGAGTGTCGACACTGGCCGAAGAAGCCCGCAACCCGCAGCGCACGGTGCCCTGGAGCGTGTTTGCATCGCTCCTCATCTGCACGGTCCTGTACGTCAGCGTGAGCGTCGTGGTCACTGGGCTCGCTCCCTACGGCGAGCTTGGCGTGTCTGACCCGCTCTATTTCGCGCTTTCCAGGGCAGGAGCGTCCCTCGACTATCTTCGAGGTCTGGTGGCGGTCGTCGCCATTGCCGGGCTGCTCTCGGTGGTCCTGGCGAGCATCGTCGGCCAGGTTCGGATTTTCTTCTCCATGGCTCGTGACGGCCTCCTGCCTCCCGCCTTCGGCCGCCTGAGCGGGGCGGGCGGCATACCCTATCTGGCCACCCTCATCACGGGTATCGCCGCCACGGTCATGGCCGGCCTGGTGCCGCTCGAGGTGCTGGGGGAGCTCATTTCGATCGGGACGCTGCTCGCGTTTGCCGTTGTGTGCGCCGGCGTGGTGATCCTTCGTCGCATAGCACCCGAGGCCCGCAGGCCGTTCCGCACTCCATGGGTGCCGGTAGTCCCGGCGCTGGGCTTTCTCAGCTGCGTGGCACTGATGCTCAGCCTTCCGGCCGGCACCTGGATTCGACTGGTGGTGTGGGTCGGGCTCGGCCTCGCGATCTATGCGTGCTACGGCCGCCGCAAATCCAGGGTCAGCGCAGCTCTTGCTCGCAAAACTGCCGAATCCGCGCACACGCCGTATCGATCGTCGCTTCCTCCGTAGCGAAGCAGATACGCACGAACTGGCGGGTCCGGTTTCCGAACGCCGCTCCATCCATCACCGATACGCGCTGGCGCTGGTAAAGCGCCCGCATGAATTCCGCGGCGGACCGGCCCGTGTCAGACACGTCCACCAGCATGAACATGCCGGCCTCGGGGACGACGGGCTGTATGCCTGGAATGCCACGGAGTCCGAGCAACAGCCGGTCGCGGCGGGTGTCGCAGAGCTCCCGGATGCGATGCTCGGCCTCAGCGGCCACCGACAGTGCCGCAAGGGCAGCTTCCTGTATGAAGCCCGGCAGCCCGAAGAGCATGCACATGGCCAGTGACTCGGCGTGCCTCACCAACTCTCGCGGCCCGACGAGCCATCCTGCCCGCAAGCCCGGCAGCGAGTGCGACTTCGAGAGACTGCCAAGGGTCACGAGGCGCTCGGGCAGCGTTGCGGCAAGGCTCGGCACCCGCCCGCCGGGAGCGAGCCCCGCGTACACTTCATCGGAGATCAGCCATAGGTCGTGCCGGCGGGCGATCCGCGCGATGGCGGCCAACTCAGCCTGATTGATGATCACGCCGCTCGGGTTGGAAGGAGTCGTCCACACGATGGCACGCGTGCGGGGCGAGATCAGCGACTCGAGCACGCCGATGTCGGGACGAAAGCCCGCGCCGGTCGCGGCCCGAACCATCCGTGCCCCGGAGACTTCGATCGTCGCCGGATAAGTCGCATACATCGGGTCGAATGTGATGACCTCGTCACCCGGGCCCGCGAGACACATCGAGGCAACGAAGAGCGCATTCTGCGCCCCTGCCAGAAAAATCACATTCTCGTGCGAGACGGCCTGCCCGGTGCGCGCCGTGTGCGCCCGTGCGATCGCATCCAAAAGCGGACGGCGGCCGGACGCCGGTGTGTAGCGAAGATCACCGGCTCTTAGCCGCTCGATCGCGCGATTGATGACGAGGGGAGGGGCTTCCAGCTCGGGATCCCCGATGCTGAGTACGATGACGTCCTCGCCGCGAGCCCGGGCAGAAGCCGCCTCATAATGGGTGACCCACGCGTCGGAGCCATCACCGCTGATGCGATCGACGAGCGGAGAGAATTTCATAGCCCTCGAACTTTGCATTTTTATCTACGCGTGTCAATAATAACCTCATGAGCGCGCATTCGACCGTTGGTCGTTACGTTGTCGAGCTGCTTGCCGCCAACGGCATCGATGTAGTGTTCGGCGTACCGGGCGTGCATACGCTCGAGTTGTATCGCGGCCTGGCGCTCACCGGCATGCGCCACGTTCTGGTCAGGCACGAGCAGAATGCCGGCTTTGCGGCTGATGGCTATGCGCGCGTAACGGGACGGCCCGCGGCGGCATTCGTCATTTCAGGTCCGGGGATGACCAACGTGCTGACCGCCATGGCGCAGGCGTATTCCGATTCCGTCCCCATGATCGTGGTGGCGAGCTCGCCGGTGCGCCCTTCATTGGGCAAGGGATGGGGCGTTCTGCACGAGGTGCCCGACCAGTTGGCACTGGGGGCCGGAGTGGCAGGCCTGGCGCGAGCGGCATCCTCGGCCGAGGACGTTCGCGATCATCTTCGAGCGATGTTCGCATCTTTCCGCACCGGCCGCGCGCGACCCACGTATCTGCAGATTCCTTTGGACTTACTCGGCGAACCCACGAATTTGGTGGCCGAGAAATTTGTCGTCCCTGACACTCGCCTGTCGCCGCCACAGGACGCGATCGAGCGAGCAGCTTCCGCGCTTGTGACCGCGAAGCGGCCGCTCATCATTGCCGGGGGAGGGGCCCGCGAGGCGTCCGGCTCTCTGCTGCGGCTCGTCGACACGCTG
>Ga0335075_10006449_pt1 | contig 18124 bp, 15 predicted proteins | sample Lox_Sample_24_FD_206723 | JGI IMG/M metagenome (GOLD analysis project Ga0335075, IMG submission 206723) | Soil microbial communities from Loxahatchee National Wildlife Refuge, Florida, United States - Lox_Sample_2.4 | ecosystem: Environmental > Terrestrial > Soil > Wetlands | place: USA...
CATGCGATTCCCCCTCCAGAAAGCTTTGAATTGTGCCATCAACAAAGTTGGCCACTTGCAGGTCCAACTAAGCGGTGACTCCCTTTTGCTGAAAGAGCATCTCGATATACCGCCGCAGGTGCTCGAGGCACTCCCCAGCCACCGCCGGCCCGCCCTTCGCCTTGGCCAAAATGAACGATCCCTGGAGCACCGCCTGCGTGTACAGCGCCAGACTCCGCGCCGTCCACTCGCCGGTCACCCCGTATTTCCGCATCGCTTCATCGATATCGGGCTCCAGCGTCTCCGCGTGCCCGCACATGCTCCGATCGCACGCCTCGCGGATCGCCGGGTGCGTGTGGTAAACCTCCTGTACCATCGTCCCCGCCAGGCAGGTAAAGTCGGCTAATTCCCCCGTCAGCAGCGCCTTACGGAAGTCCACATAGGCCAACAACCGCTCCAGCGCGTCGGGTCGCGCATGATAGGGCGAGGAGGCAAACAGCGCGCGCGCGCCTTCCGTCCAATAGTCAGCCGCAGCCAGAGCCAGCTCCTCCTTGCTGTCAAAATGGTGAAAGAAGCTTCCCTTCGTCAGCCCTGCCGTCTCGCAAACCTCCTCTATCGTCGTGGCCGTATATCCCTTTGCGCGAATCACTTGAAGGGCAGCCTGCAGAAATCTGGTTTTCGACTCGTGTCTCGCTGTGGCTATCTTCATGTCAGGTACCATCTGGTCGGAAAATAGCATACCGATTAGTCGGTATATTATCAAGTGTATCTCTGGCTGATGGCCCGAATCCATTGTCGTTTTCCAACCCATTGAGGGTGCCCTGGTCCCTCGCTTTTGGCACCGGTGAGACCACCACGATCAGTCTCGAGAAACGCCGATGTGGCCGGGAGGATTCGCGGAACACGCACTATCGCCGAGTATCAAATCGAGGCTCCCCGCAGGTGTGGGTGACACGCCACTTGATCTCGAAGGGATCAAAAGGCTCTGCCAGTTGCGTGAAGAGAGCGTCCATCTCTGAGTTTGTCCTGACTTGGTTCGGTCGCCATCGTTTTGACTCCTCAAAAGCAGAAACTCCGGAGAGCGCCTCAGTGGCCGTGGTTGCGATGCACGCAAAAAGGACTTACGCGGTTCTTGCCGTGTTCAGATATCGAACTTCTGTAGCGTTAACAAGGTGCCGAGGATTTAGATCCAGTGCTATTCATTCTTGCGCTTTTTCTTTGTTGGTTTGAACGGGTCACTGTTGCGACAGGAAACTCCGCTCTCATTCTGGTTGCCACGCCCCCCCCAATTTTGCGAGGCCAAAATGCGGGCTTACTCAACCGCGACTTTCGTGCCCTTCTGACCCTGGCTCGACAAATACTCTATACGCTCGTTGAGGATCTCTCGGACCGCTTTGAGGAACTCAACGCGGGAGTTTGCCAAGTGCATTCGGACAGCAGGCGAAATCCCCAGGAATTTCTGCACGGCGTTCATGATCTCCCGGCACGGGCAGGGTTCGTAAACAACTCGTTCGCTTGCGGTTGACTGGCTTTCCTCTGGTTTGTTCATGGTGTCTCCTTCATTTCGACCGTAAGGACCTTGCTTTCCAGGCGCGCCCGGGACGGTGTCAGGGCTGCCATCGATCGCGGCAGCCCGATGTGACGACGGAAAGTGCCGATTTGCACGACGAGTTCGTCGCCCTTCTTAAACAGTTCGATCTCGTCCTTGGTAGCGAAAGGCAGAAGAACACGAATCTCATACTGGCCGTTCTGCTTCCCGAAAGTATAGGCTTTTTCTGTTCGGGTCACCGCTGACGGATCTTCGTCCTCCGCGTACAGTACGCGCGCAAGATCCTCCAGCCGCTGCTTGCCCAGAATCTCATGCTCGAACAGCGGTACCTTCTTTACCGGCACGGGTGCAAAGTACTCTTCGATCTCGTGCAGGATCGTTTCCTGAGACGTGTGCCACTCGTTGAACCAAGCATCCATAACTTCCGCCGGGAGCAAGCGGTTTACAACCACTGCGTCCACAGTGAGCCCATGCAGGGAGAAGTACACGAATGCCCGTTGCGTCTCCCGCAGCACCATCTTTTCCGGATTGGTGACCAATCGCACACTCGTAATCAACGGGTCCTCCATGATTGCATCCACACCCTCCAGCCTTTTGAAGAGGTCCAGAATGTTGCCGAAGTAGGTGTCGGGGGGCAGTTCGAACGGTGCAACCCGGTTGGCGATCGGCCGCACCGCCTTGAGGACATTTCGCTCGAAGGGAAAGATGTGCTTCATATACCAGTCCAGCGCAGTTGGCATGCTGATGAAGCGCATGGATTCTGCGGTGGGCGCAGCATCCAGCACGATGACGTCGTAGCGCTGCTCGCGCCGGTACTGATTGATGTACATCATCGCACTCAGTTCTTCCATTCCCGGCAGAATGGCCAGCTCTTCGGCCTCTACGCTGCCGATGCCCGTGGTGCGCAGCACGGAACTCACATAGGAGGAGATTTCCTGCCAGTGGCGCTTGATCTCTTTCTGGATGTTCAGCTCCTGGATTGAGAGCCGATCATTGATCGGCAGCGGGTCCGACGTTTGCGCATGGAAGAGTTCTGTGCCCAGATCGAATGCATCCGCCAGGCTGTGCGCCGGATCGATGCTCATGACCAGAGTGCGATGGTTCAGTTCTGCCAGCTTCACGCCCGTGGCGGCAGCCAGGCTGGTCTTTCCCACCCCGCCTTTTCCGCTGAACAACAGGATCCGCATGTCTGCATTCTAGAACTACGGCAGCGCGGAGCCTGCGGCGAAGAAATCAGAACGCTCGCCGTCAAGCCGACTCTGCGTCAGTTTGTGCCAAATAGCCCGTCTGAATCACCTGCTGGGCACTTCTGCAGTGTGATCCACAACTCTCCGTGGCGAGGCTGATCAAGCGCCGAGAGCCCGTATGCGCAGCACAAACAGTCTCCGCTGTTTTTCATCGAGATGTGATATCTCCGTCATGTGACTCTTACTGCGAAATAACGATGGTGAAGAAAAACAACGGATTACTCATCTGTAATTCACACAGAATTGATGAGCGTGAAACCGACCTCCTACGAGCCGTCTGTTAAACACGTTTATCTAGGAGGTAACTATGAAAGCAATAGCTGCATTGCTTGTTTGCCTAACCGCCGCTGTGACAGCCAGCGCCCAGGACGGCGATTGGGATCGATCGCAGATCCGTCATGTGTTGCTCGTCAGCATTGACGGCTTCCATGCCGTCGACTACCTCAACTGCTCACAGGGCATTGCGGGGGTGAATAATGGCGCACCCTATTGCCCTAATCTCGCACAGCTTGCATCAACCGGGGTCAACTACGTCGCAGCCAGCACATCGAAACCTTCCGACTCATTCCCGGGCTTGATGAACATCATGACGGGAGCCACTCCTCGCACCATGGGTGTCTATTACGACGTCGCCTATGACCGCTCGCTGGATGGACCGGCCGTGGCAACAGCCTATGGAAATGGACCTGGGACGTGCACGGCGGGGGGAACACCGACCGGTTTCACGACCGAGTATGACGAAGGCATTGACATGGACTACACCAAGCTCAACGGTGGAGCTCCCGGTGCTGGCCTCACGGATGGCGGCATCGCATCGATCGATAAGGATCGGCTCGACCGCGACCCGGCCAAGGGCTGTGCGCCCGTCTACGGCTGGGACTTTGTGCGGACGAATACCATTTTCGGCGTCATCCACAAAGCTGGAGGGTATACCGCATGGTCCGATAAGCATCCCTCTTACTCCTCTGTTGCCGGCCCGGGTGGCGGGTCGCTTAACGACTACTATTCCCCCGAGATTAATTCCAACGTTGTGGCTCTCCCCGGTGTAACCACACCTACCGGAATCAGCTGCAGCACCATTCCTGATCCCGGTGCAAATTTAACTGCATGGACGAACAGCTTCCAGAACATTCAGTGCTATGACACCCTGAAGGTCAACGCGGTCCTGAACGAAATCAAGGGCTTGACGCACGGTGGCAGCAAAGCACACGTGCCCCAGATATTCGGCATGAACTTCCAGGCCGTCAGCGTCGGCCAGAAGCTCATTGAGAGCAGCGCCTCCCTCACCGGTGGCTATAAAGACGCAGCCGGCACACCGACTCAGTCGCTCTACAACGAAATCGTGTTCGTGGATGATTCGATTGGCGAATGGGTCCAGGAACTCAAAGATCGCGGACTCTACGAATCGACCCTGGTGATTATCACCGCCAAACACGGACAATCGCCCATCGATCCGCACCTATATAAGGCGGTTCCGGGCAAGACCAACAGCGGCTTGTCGCCGGCGACCATCATCGCCAACGACCTGCCGGCCGCCATGCCTCCTACGGAGAACCCCAACGGAACCGGCGTCGGTTCGACCGAGGACGATGTTTCCTTGCTCTGGCTCACCAATCCTTCCTATACCGATCAGGCCGTGGCGCTGCTGGAATCGAACCTGACGACCTTCGGGGCAGGACAGATCTATTACGGTCCGACCGTGGCGCTCAATTATGACTGGCCTGGTTATGGGCCCGGTCTCGATCCACGCACGCCGGACATTATTGTGACTCCAAACGTCGGGGTGACTTACACCGGCAGCGCGAGCAAGCTCGCGGAGCATGGTGGCTTCGCGCACGACGACACCAATGTGATTCTGCTCCTTTCAAACCCTGCTTTCTCCCCGCGCACGGTATATACCGCAGTCGGCACCAACCAGGTGGCGCCCACGGTCCTGAAGGCGCTCGGCCTCAATCCAGCCAGCCTGGATGCGGTTCGCCTCGAAGGCACTTCCGTGCTGCCTGACATTAACTTGCAACAGTTCAACAGCCGCTAGAATCGTCCAGAAACCGCATTTCCCGGTAGTGGTGCAGTTTGAAATGCACCACTACCCAGATCCTGAGTCAGTGCCAGCGTTGCTCTCCGCAGTGCATCTGCTTCCTGCCAATGCAGACTTCGCAAGGGCGAGCCTGTGATTTTTTCCTTCCTCTGCTCTGTGCCGTTGCGGCGGCGAGACCAGAAAACAATGAGTGATCGGCAGCGCCGCATCCGATTCGGCGATCGGCGCTCAACAAGCGCCAAATCGCCGAGTATCAAATCGAGGCGGCTACAGAGGCTGCTGCGACTTGCCCTCTGTGGTCAATATTCGATACTCAAAACGCAAAGGTTGAGACTCAACGATTAACCTGTTGACATTCTACCTATAACGGTCCAAACTATAGGTCGACGATCAACAGGAGAGCGGACGTGACAGAAAGCAAATCAGATGTTCTGCAGGGAACCCTTGATCTGATGGTGCTGAAGACGCTTGAGTCGATGGGGCCGCTGCACGGCTACGGCATTGCGCGACGAATTGAACAAGTGAGCGCGAACACGCTCAGCCTGAATCAGGGAACCATCTATCCAGCTCTCCTTCGCCTGGAACAGCGAAGATGGGTAAAGAGCGAATGGGGCATCTCGGAAACCGGACGCCGCGCCAAGTTCTACTCGCTGACCCGCAGCGGGCGGAAGCAGATCGAGCAAGAGATCGAAGACTGGGAGCGCATCGCCGCCACCATGGCGCGCTTCCTTGCCCCGTCGAATTAGGAGGCGGTAATGGACCGGATCCACATTCTCCTCAGCCGTTTCGCAGTACTCTTCCGCAGCAAGAAGCTCGATGCGGATCTCGATGAAGAGCTGCGCGCGCATATCGATCTGGCGATCGAAGAAAATCGCCGGCGCGGGATGAATGAGGCGCAGGCACGCGCTGCCGCTCTGCGCGCGTTTGGCGGCATCACGCAGATCCGCGAGAGTTATCGCGTACAGCGCGGCCTGCCATGGATTGAGGAGGCCGCTCGCGATATCCGCTATGCCATCCGCCAACTGCGGAAGTCGCCCGGGTTCGCGCTTACCGCCATCCTTACGCTGGCGCTGGGCATCGGCGCGGCCACGTCGGTGTTCAGCGTGGTCAATGCGGTATTGCTCAGGCCATTCGCTTTTCGCGATCCGGACCGGCTCGTTGTGATGCGCGAGACAGTGGAAGACAAGGCGCGCAGCGAGCGGACGGCGATTCCCGACAATTACCGGCATTTCCTGCGCCTGAAGAAAGACGCGGCGACCCTCGAAGGCGCCGCGATCTTTTTTCAACGGGGAATGAGTGTCTCGCCCAGCGGCGATCACCCCCACATTGTCGGCGCGGTTACAGCTTCGCTGAACCTTTTTCACGTGCTCGGAGTGCAGCCCATCCTGGGCCGGGACTTCGCGGAAGGCGATGCGAAAAAGGGCGCCGATGATGTCGTCATGTTGAGCTACGAGGGCTGGCAGAGTTTCTTCGATGGCGACGCTGGAGTGATTGGAAAGACGCTTCGAATTGGCGGCCAGCCAACTACGGTCATCGGGGTGCTGCCGCCGGGCGTGCGGTTTCCGCAGATCGTGTTGGCGCCGAAGATTGCCTTTCAGGAATTCGCACGCGATGCCATGCTTTTTGAGCCGCTGGCGCCGAGCGAACGCGACCTGAATGCGGACATGGGCAACTTCAACTACAAGGCGATTGCGCGGCTCAAGCCCGGCGTAACGCTGGCCCAGGCCAACGCCGAGCTGGAAGCTTTACAGAATGCGTACACGCTTTCCGCGCATCTGCCCTTTCGTTTCGGGATCGCGCTGACGCCGCTGGCGAAGGATGTGGCGTCAGGCGTGAGCGGCGCGCTCTGGATGCTGTTTGCCGCGGTGAGCGCGGTGCTGCTGATCGCGTGCGTCAACCTGGCCAACCTGCAACTGGCACGCGCCGTGAATGCGGAACGCGAGACCGCGGTGCGCGCCGCACTGGGCGCCAGCCGCGGGCAACTGGTAAGGTCGCGGCTGACCGAGAGCCTGGTGCTGGCGTTTGCCGGCGGCGCAGCCGGAACAGCGCTGGCCTTCGGCGGCGTGCGGCTGCTGATCGCATTGGCGCCTGCTAATATCCCGCGCCTCGATGAGGTACACGTCAGCACGGTGGTGTTGCTGTTTGCGGCGGGACTGTCGATTGCGGCCGCCATCGCGTTCGGCATGCTGCCGGCGCTGCGCTCTCTTCGCGTTGCTCCGCAAGCCGCGCTGCAGGCAAAATCCACGCGGACTGCCAATACGCAAGAGAGCCACCGTACGCGCAGCATGATGGTGGCCGCGCAGGTGGCGTGCACCGTGGTCCTGCTCATTGTCACCTCGCTGGCGCTGCGCAGTTTTTCTCGGCTCCTGCGGCAGGATCGCGGCTTCGATGTGAGCCACGTGACGCTGGCGCAGGTCGATCTGTTCTCCCCGCAATATGGCGATTCTTCCAACACCTATAAGACCGCGAAGCTGAGCTTTACCGACCGCGCGCTTGCCGCTCTCGGACAACTGCCCGGAGTGCAGTCGGTGGCACTGACCAGCGTAGCGCCGCTGACCGGGGAAACCTGGGTGGATAATATTTCCCGTCCGGACCATCCCGTACCGGCGGGGCAGAAGCCACGGGTCAACGTGCGCTGGATCAATCCCGACTATCTGCCCACAATGCGGAGTCCGCTTGTCGCGGGCCGCAATATCACGGACGCCGATCGCGCCAATCCCTATGTGGCGCTCATCTCGGAGAGAACGGCGCGCGAGGGCTTTCCCGGCGAGAACCCCATCGGACGAAAGATCACAGACCTTGTTCCGGACGACAAGCATCCGATCACGGTGATAGGAATCGTGGCCGATGCGCGCATCAACGGCCTCAAGGACAATGCGGCTATGGTCTATCTGCCCTACTGGGCCTACACGCCGTGGACGCTGTCGTTTCTGGTGCGCAGCTCGCAATCCAGCGACACGCTGATTCCGGAGATGCGGCGCGCGATCTGGCAGATCGATCCGCAGGTCGCCATTCCGACGCTCAAGTCCATGGATGAACAGGTCAGCGATTCGGTGGCAACAGACCGCTTCCAGGCCATGCTGCTGAGCGGTTTCGGGGCGGCCGCGTTGTTCCTGGCCTTGCTAGGCGTGTATGGCGTCCTTGCGTATTCGGTCTCGCTGCGCCGGCAGGAGTTCGGCATCCGCATCGCATTGGGTTCGGGGAAGAGCGCCCTGATCGGACTGGTGCTGCGGCAGGCTGCATATCCGGTCCTGCTCGGCACTGTTGTTGGGCTCGCGATGGCGCTGATCGCGCTGCGCTGGGTGCGCAGTCTGCTTTATCAAACGCCTGTCATGGACCCGCTCGCAGTGGGCGGCAGCGTACTGCTGCTCTTGGTTGCCGCTACGATGGCAGCGATTGTCCCCGCCCGCCGCGCGGCATCCACCGATCCGATGCGCGCACTCAGGATGGAGTAGAAGCTGACGGATCAGATCCGCATTCTGCCCGGGCGCTTGACCGCTCAGTTCCGCAGAAACACAGATCTCGATTTACGCATAATCGCCAAAGCGCGTTTCGAGGCATTGCAGTTCTGGAAACGTGCTTTGGTCTGTTAGCGTCAGTTGAGAACTGAGGCCGAAGGACCGTGGCAGCGTCCCGCTGCCCAGCCGCTCTTCACTGGAGCGATTCTAGGCAGCGCTCGAGCAGAAAACGAAGCTGGGCTTGCTCCATCTTATGGAGACCGCTCATAAGCTTTGTCTCAACATTTCTCATCGCCAGATAAAACCGGAGGAGTTGCCTCGAACCTTCCTCGGTCAATTCCGCTGGCATGGCTCGCCCTCCGTCTGGGCTCGTTCGCCGTATGATCAGGCCTCGTTTTTCAAGTGCACTCAGCATTGCGATCATGCTTTGAGGCGTCATGAAAGCAGAGCGGGCCAATTCTGCGTTGGAGCGCCCTGGAGACAGCGACAGTTCCACCAGTACAGCCGCCTCAGGCATCGTCAGGTGGACTGGTTCGAGAGCATCGTCCACTGAAGCGCGTAACGCATTCTGAAGCTGCTTGAGTAGAACGGTCAATGGTTTCGGAGCATTGCGTTTTGGTTTTTGGACACTTGACACGTTCCGAGTATATATGGCTACCTTATATCAGGTAAGCTTATATCAGTCTCGAAGGGAGGACTGCGATGATCACGGCTCACGACGCCACCCTGGAGGTAGCTGGTGCGACTCTCTTTTACAAGGTGTGGGGGGCGGGTCCCATGCTGCTCATTCTGCAAGGCGGAGGCGGCGATGCGGAAGGTTCCGAAGCCCTCGTCCGGCTTCTTGCTGATGCATACACGGTGGTGACCTACGATCGCCGCGGCCTCAGTCGAAGTTCGATTAAAGATCCCTCCCCGCCAATTTCCATTCAAGTGCACAGCGAGGACGCGCACAGGCTCCTGTTGGCCTTATCGACGGAGCCGGCATTTATTCTTGGAGTGAGCATCGGAGCCCTGATTGCCCTGGACTTGGTTACCCGTCATCCGGAACAAGTGCGTGCTCTTGTGGCGTACGAACCAGCCATCGCCGATCTTTTGCCGGAAGATGAGCGGGCCAGAGCCAAGCAGACACACCTGGAAGTCGATGAGCTCTACCGCCGCATGGGGTTGCCTGCCGCCATGAAGAAGATGGCGGCGCTCTCAGGAACGAACCTGGAGGATCGGGAACCGGACGTCGATCTGAAACCCCCAGATAGTCAGGGTTCTGCACTGCACGGTAAGAATATGAATTTCTTTCTGGCGTACGACGCACCAGCTGCGCACAACTATAAGCTTGATGTGGAAGCGCTCCAAAAGGTGCGCTTAAAGATCTTGCCTGCTGCAGGACGGAGTTCCGGGGACAGCATGCCTCAGCACTCGGTCTTGGCATTGGCAAAGCTGCTCGGTTCGGACGTCACATATTTTCCGGGCGGACACACGGCATATTTCTTGCGTCCGAAAGCATTCGCGGAAACATTGCGTGCGGCTTTCTCGAGCCTCGGAGTCAGTCCTTAGAAAATCGGTTCGGACTGGATGGACGGAATGATGGGAGTTGCGAGCAAGGCGTCTTGCTCGAAGAATGATAAGTCGCCGAGGCACTCATGGAGCGTTTTTTGTCTTGGCGAAATTGTTTGGTTTTGCCTCAACCTCCCGCGAACAATACGGGAACATCGTACATGCCAAACCAGCCTAAAGCGTCCTAAATGGTCCTTAGTGTAGTGCGTCTCAAGTAGTAACGATTATGTTTCGGAAGCGTCTCAGGTTCAACATTGAGAAGGATCTTCTCCGGCGACACCAAGGACACTGCGGCAGCATCATAGATCGGCCGAAGAGCTGATCACATTGCAGTTGTTCTGGGCCGTTCTTGGTCTAGTTCGGTCCGGATCTAGTCGTTCTACTCCGGGATGCCCGCAGCAAACCACGCATGAGTTCCCGTAGCATTTCGGATAAGGAGTACAGGCGTATCACAGGGATTCGGCGGCGCCGGGGACAGAACATCGTCAATGGTGAAGTCTCCATTCGCCTCGAGAGTTACGCCAGTCTGGGTGGAACTGGACGCACTTGCGCTGGCAGCAGGCCCGCAAAAGAGTGTGGCAAAAACGTTCAGCCCAGCGCTCGTTCCGATGCCATTGCCACCGCCCAGAAGCAGGCCGCGTCCATGAGCACGGATATGCCCATCGGTACTCACAACCACATCGAGGCCGGCGATGACCCAGATCTGGCCGGCCGGAGAAATACCCCGTACGATGTTCGCGGTGACTGTTGTAACTGGCGGCATCGTCGTGCTGACGACGACATTGGAGACAGGAATCACCCCGATGCCGCCCTTGAATGTCACAAGGGAGTTTTCCCGCATACCGTCTGCCAGGGTCGACAGAGGGGCGAGAACGAAGAGCAAGAGCCCGAGACCTGACATGAATTTCATGACACTCCTCCTCAGAGGAGGCCTTCCGATTCCAACTCCAAGGGAGTTCCGATTGGCCTCCGGGCTAAGAAGTATACGCTTCTCGCGCGCTGATGAGATGAATCTGGAGCGGAGTTTGGGATTCGCCCCGCTCGAAACGTACACAATCGCTGCCGTGGCGATGCTTCTCGGGGATTCTTTGGTGTCAGTCTGCTGGCGTAGCAGTGGGATGCGGCCGCCACCAACTCGTGAGCTGAAGCCAACACCTCAACTAATGGAAAGGAAAATGAGCCATGCTGCGCAAGATCCCGATGCTTGCCGCCGCCTTTTCTTGAGTCATTGGGTTCCGCGTGGGGTGGATTGACGCTGGACTTATTTTGGAGCCGGATGTTTTCGCTTTACCATTAGCCGTCGCTCAAGAGACATACTGTCCTAAGTCCATCTCCGTGACCCAACGGTTGACAACGTTCCGGAGGGCTGGACAGCGGGCAAGGACGAATTTCCTAGCACATTAGCGGGAATTACTGTCGCCAACAGGCATAGCGCGTTTCCAGAACTGCAATGCTTGGAAACGCGGTTTGGCGATAATGCGACAACGGAACGGCGGACGCTGAAGCCCGGCATCCCAGCCGGGCTCTTGTTTTCTGGCCCTCTGCAGGGTTGCTTTCCCCCTCCGATTCGAATTATTCGTCGCGCAGCAAGATCATCGGGTCGACGGCAAGAGCGCGCCGGGCGGGGATCAAGGCAGCGACAATGCCGACGCAGAGCATGGTGAGAATGACTCCGCCGAGGATGACGGGGTCCTTTGGCGTGGCCTGATACACAATGGATGAAAGAACGCGGGTAGCCAGGACACCGAGGATCAAGCCGGCTACAGAGCCGATGGCGAGCAACCGGAAAGTGCGCCCCAGCGCTGCGCTGAGCAGCTTGCGCTGATCGGCGCCGAGCGCAATGCGGATGCCGAGTTCGCGGAATCGTTTGCTGACGGTATAGGAAGCCATGCCGAAGATGCCGGTAATGGCGAGCATCGCGCCCAGCAGGCCGAGAACACCGAGAGCGACGGTGGCCACGCGGGCGGCGAAGAGGGCTGAATCCAGTTCGCTGTTCCAGGTCTTGATCTCGAGGGGCAGGGCGGGATCGAGACCACGCATGGAGCGCTGCAGAGCGGCAGCGATCTCCTGCGGGTCGCGCTGCGAGCGGACGATCAGCCAGGTGTTGCTGGACACATGTTGCAGGTAGGAAAAGAACATCGCCGGCTTCTGATCTTCGGTGAGGGTCTCGTACTTGCCGTCTTCCACCACGCCTACAACTTCGGCCCGCTGGCCGCCCCAGAACTTGAAGTGCCCGCCGATTGCTTTATCGACGGACCCGAATACCTTGCGGGCAAATTCGCGATTGATGACGGCGACCACGGGAGCCTTGTCCTGGTCGTGCATGGTCAGGGTCCGGCCGGCGAGAAGCGCGGTCCCGGCGGCACGGAAGTAGTCCGGCGAAACGCCGAAGTTCTCGGCATCGGCCGCTGCATTCGTGGGCCGGAAGTCGGTGGTTGTGTCGGCGTACACATCGGAATCGTTGCCGCCGATACTGAGTGGAAGACGATCGGCATATCCCACAGCGGTGACGCCGGGGATCGCTGCCGCTGCATCAAGCATGCGTTTCTGCATTTCCAAACGCTGCGGGCCACTATATCCGGCCATCTGCAGGTCGGTCTTTACGAGCATGACATTCTTAGGCTGAATACCGTAGTTGCTTTCAAGTGAGCGCGCGAGTCCACGGACGGCGACGAGCGAAGCGGTCACCAGAACAGCACAAATGGCGATTTGCAGACCAAGCAGCACGTCACGCAACGTAAAGCGGCGTGCGCCACCCAAATCCGCAGCGCCGGAGCGAATGATCTGCCAGGGATCGGAGCGGAGCACCTGGCGCACTGGAACCATGCCGAAGAAGACACCGCTGAAGACAGCCAGCAGAAGGGCCAAGCCGTAGGTGGCCACGTCCGGATTGACCGGCACATTGATGGGGATATCGGGAATCGGCCGCCAGGCGCTCAGCATGCGCAGAATAGCTACGGCTCCGGCCATGCCCACGATGGCTCCGGCAAACGAAAGCACAAGGGCCTCGGTGAGGAGCTGACGGACGATGAGCTGGCGGCGCGATCCAAGAGCCATGCGGACGGCGATCTCGCGAGAGCGGTCGGCCGCGCGGGCGGCGAAGAGACTGCCCAGATTCGCGCACGCGGCGAGCAGGATGAGACCCGCCAGAAGCATGAGGCCAGCCATGAACGCGCGGGTGGGCCTGCCGAGGGTGTTCCCGGCGAGTCCGGGCCGGGATAAGGAGAATTTCAGGCCGTCATCCGATTTGGGATACGCCTTGGCCAGAGAAGCCGCGATAGTGTTCAGGTCCGATGTGGCCGCCGCCGGCGTCACTCCAGGCTTGAGGTGGCCGGCTACCCAGGCCGAATGATTGCCGCGTTCCTCCAGCGAATACCAGTCGAGAAGTTGGGGCGTATTGACGAGGGGAACCCACAGATCGGGCGCGAAGAAGAGTTCAGTGCCGCGGAAGTCTGGCGGCGCAACGCCTACGATCGTGAAGGGGTGCTTATTGATCTGTACGGTGCGGCCCACCGCGGCGCGATCACCGTTGAAGTAACTGTGCCAGAGGGCGTAGCTCAAAACGATCTCCGGCATGCTGTTCTTTCCATGCTCTTCGGAGGCATGGAGGAGCCGACCAAGATAGGGCTGAATGCCGAGAGCATCGAAGTAATTGCCGCTTACCATATAGGGCCAGACGACTGTTGGGTTTCCGCTGCCGGTATCCAGCCCGATGCCGCCCGTGATGTTATAAGTAACCAGCGAATCGAAGCTGTGGTTCCTGTCGCGCAGGTCGAGGTAGTCCGGATACGATTGCGACGGAGTGGTTTCTGACAAGTAGTTGCGCTCCACCATGAACAAGCTCTCGGGGTGCGGCACATGAAGGGGGCGCAGAACCAGCGCATTCAGCACGCTGAAGACAACGGCATTGGCGCCTATAGCAAGTGCCAGCGTCAGCACAGCGGTCAGGGCAAATCCAGGCGCTTTTCTCAGCTGCCGTAAGGCAAGTCGCAGGTCGGCACTCATACTTCCCCCTGGTTACGAAGGGCGAGATTGTTTCTCGCGTGCTCGAGCTTCTATCAGCGTGTACGCTCGCCCGAGAGCGGGGGTTCCGTTTGAAATTGCCCTAGCTTCCCGATTGGCTTCACACCTGTCAGCAGCGATATCTATCCGCGAGCCCCGCAATAGTCATGTTGTCAGTGATGGCATCGTGCGGCAGGAGAGCATATTTCCACGGCTTGCCGCTCGATCCAACCAACAGCCCGGCCTCCGAGCTTCACCGGGGCAGGAAATTCTCCGGCTTTGATGCGGGCGTAGAGCGTGGTCTTTCCGAGCCCCGAAATGTCCTTTACAGCAGGGAGCCGGAGGAAGCGCACAGACTTGCGGTTTGTTAATTCCTCTATGCCGCGATCGTTTGGCGTGGCCAGCGGCTGCCATTGTTTAGGTTGCATTGCGTGCTGTTTTTTACCTTACGGGAGGTAATACTCCTGCCGGACCTTCGGCCCGGGATTCGCGGAAGAAAAATTTCACGGGCAACGAGGGCTGACGGGAGGGGAAGTGTTGTTTTACGCATAAAGTGAAATTTTGACCCCATAAGGTGAAAGTCTAGCCCCCATAAAGTGAAAACTGAGTGGGGCTTATCTCTAAGTCAAAAGTCGTGACTCTGAGAATGAGATTTTGACCTTGCCCTCAGAATGCGTACACCTTAGCGAGTTGGTTTAGGCGAGATTAACGGATCTCGTCGTGGCCGTCGTGCGGCGGGAATGTGGAAATCGGCTTCATCGATTTCCATATTTCCGCCGCCTGCTTCGGTCGCCGCTGACTCAGGCGGCAGCCTGCTGTTGCTCCATCCAGCGCTGTTCGTACTCGGCGGGACTGGAATAGTCGAGCGTCGAATGCATGCGGCTGCGGTTATACCAACGCAGCCATTCCAGTACCGCGTCTTTAGCTTCGCGGATGGTCGCGAAGCGCTGCCCGTGGAGCCACTCCACCTTCAACGAGCCGAACAGCGTCTCGCTGCAGGCGTTGGCCAAGCGGCGGCGCGACCGTGAATGCTATGGACGTGTGGAAGGCGGCGGCTCCGGCGATAGATATATTGGCTCCCGACATCTACTACCCCAAGTTCTACGATGTGGCCTCGCAGTACACACGCCCAGACAACCCGCTCTTCGTGCCCGAGACCAACTTCAATCCATACTTTGTCGGCTTTGCATATACCACCCTTCGGCTACTTCAACGGCATCGGCTTCAGCCCTTTCGGAATCGACGACACGGCAAAAGGCGGACAGGGAGCAGCCCTCGGAGCGCTCTTCGAGGATACCTATCGCGTGCTGCGGCCGATGCTTCCGATCATTCTGCGGTATCAATACACAGGCAAGCTGCACCCCATCCTGCAAGGACTGGCGAATGGGGAGGATTGGAAGCAGTCGATTCGTGTGGGCGACAAGCTGGCTGCGAACGTCGACTTCACGGCGAGCTTTGATCCGGTGAAGGGCAGGGCCTGCGGAATGATTATCGAACTCGCTCCAGACGATTTTGTCGTCATGGGCACGGGATTCGATGTCACCTTCCGCAAAATGGAAGGTCCGCTGCGCGACGCCGAAGTTATCTCCATCGAGGAGGGGACATTTCAGGGCGAGCAATGGGTGCCCTCCCGCCGCCTCAATGGAGATGAACGCCACGTCTCTCTGCCTGACAGATCGACCATCCTGCGGGTGCGGGTGGCCCGGTAAATCAACACAACAAAAGTAGGAGACCAGCAGTAACGGATGTGCAAAGTGCGTGTATTGCTCGCCGACGACCATGAAGAAATTTTGGCGTGGGTGCGGGCGGCACTGACATTAGAGAGTGAAGAGTTCGAAGTCGTGGGCGCGGTAAGAAATGGTCGCGATGCAGTGGAGGAGGTGCAGCGTCTCGATCCCGATGTGCTGGTGATCGACATATGCATGCCGATCCTTGACGGATTGCGGGCCGCAGCCCAATTGAGCTCGAATTGTCGAACGAAAATCGTATTCTTCACGCTCCACGAAGACTCCGATTTCGTTGCAGCCGCTTTTTCTGCCGGAGCCTCGGCCTATGTTCTGAAGTCGGAAATGGCTACAGACATTGTTCCCGCTATCCCCGCAGCTCTGCGGGGGCACAGATACCTATCGCAGGCTTTACGGCCGTAGTATGGTCGCCTGAATGGAATGTTGCGATGACTACACGGCCTGACTCATCCCGGCTTCATATTGAGACTCTAAGACTGGTCTTCGACCGCCAGCAGAGCTCTTTTCGTCAATACTCGCCAATTAACCACAGAAAGCGGATCGAAGCTCTCGACGCGCTGCTGCGAAGCGTCTTCCGCTACGAAGATGCCCTCGTAGAAGCTGTCAACGCTGACTTCGGCCAGCGCTCCGCATACGAGACCCGACTACTCGATATATTCCCCGTGGTCGACGAGATTCGCTATGTGAAGCGAAATCTGAAGCGCTGGATGCAGCTGCGCCGCGTACCTGTTAACTGGCAGTTCCTGCCCAGCCGCGCAACGATCATCTATCAGCCTCTTGGCGTGGTGGGCGTCATCGGGGCATGGAATTATCCGATTCTGTTGACCCTGTCTCCACTCGTAAATGCACTTGCGGCTGGCAATCATGTCATGGTCAAGCCGTCGGAACATGCCCCGGCGACCGCCAGCGTCCTGCACCAGATGATTCGCGAAGTCTTTCCTGAAGAATATGTCACCGTCATCGCCGGAAATACCGAAGTTGCGGAAGCGTTCTCCTCTCTGCCTTTTGACCATCTCATCTATACCGGTTCGGCACATGTAGGAACGCTAGTGATGAAGGCAGCGGCGGAAAATCTGACTCCGGTTACACTTGAGCTAGGTGGAAAATCACCTGCATTCGTCCATGAGTCGTATCCGATGGCTGTTGCCGCAGATCGAATCTGTTCGGCGAAGTTCTGGAACGCCGGTCAAACGTGTGTTGCGCCCGATTATGCCGTGGTGCCTGCTGCCAAGGTGAACGAGTTTGTCGGTAATTGCCTGGGGGTTATCGCGAAGCGGTTTCCGCATCCTTCTTCGAATGGCGACTACACCCACATGATCAGCCAGGATGCGTGGCGCCGCATGCAGGACCTCATAGGTGACGCGGGACGCAACGGAGGACAGATCGTTCAGCCGTATCCGGAGAGCGAGACCTCGAGCGCCGGCAATCGTGTCTTTCCTCCCACACTAGTGGTTGATGCGAAGGAATCGATGCGTGTGATGCAGGAGGAGATCTTTGGGCCGATCCTGCCGGTCGTCAGCTATGCTTCTTTTGAAAGCGCGTTGGAATTCATCAACGCGCGCTCGCGCCCTCTCGCGCTCTACTACTTCGATCGGAACGCGTCGCGAATCAGGAAGGTGCTGGAACAAACAGTGTCGGGCGGAGTAACCGTGAACGACTGCATCTTTCACCTGCCGCAACATGCGCTTCCCTTCGGAGGCGCAGGTCCAAGTGGCATGGGAGCCTACCACGGTTTCGATGGATTTGTGACCTTCTCCAAGAAGAAGGGTGTGCTCTTCCAGAATGCGCTGGTTGGATCGCTCCTCGGCCGTGCTTTGAAACCTCCCTATACCGCTGTGTCAGATCGCTTGATGGGACTTCTGCTGCGGCGAAGTAAACCAGGCAAAATTCGTCGAGTGGCACTGAACGAGAAGAAGTGAACGGGTGTTCCAGTGAGCTTTCCAAATCTCGCTTACCTGGATAGCTTTCGCCTCAAAAGGAATAGATCTTATGGCGACGAAAGCGCAATTTTCGTCGATCACAGCTTGCCCGAAGGTCAGCGATCGAATCTTCATCAATGACAAGGGTTCAATGCGATTTGACAATCTCGGCGATTTTCGGGACAGGCTTCGGGAAGCGGAACTTCTGGTCCACGCCTCGGGTGCCCTCCTGCCCCATGAGGAATACACGCAACTCGTTGGCCCGATCGAGAAATTCCAAAGTTTTCAGGTTGGAAAAGCGGATCTCCTCCGCACCTAATCAATACGAGCCCGGCCTACAGCAGTTCTCTCAGACGATAAGCGAGATGATCGTCCAAAACAGAAAAAACTGGAATAGCTATAACGAGCTCTTTGTGACGTTACAGGCCGTGACGCGGAAACATATTTATGGTCCGCTGGCACAGCATCAGCAGTCGGAAGACTGTGATAGTGCTCAAGCTGTTGAATAATGCGCTTTTTCACTTACTGACAGGTATCGGTTGTGGAAATTCTTCCCACCTCAAGCCTGGCGTTATCTTCGTTTCAGCCTAGTGTAGTGCGTCGTAAGTGATAACGATTATATTTGGGATGCGTCCA
>Ga0335075_10006452_pt1 | contig 18122 bp, 11 predicted proteins | sample Lox_Sample_24_FD_206723 | JGI IMG/M metagenome (GOLD analysis project Ga0335075, IMG submission 206723) | Soil microbial communities from Loxahatchee National Wildlife Refuge, Florida, United States - Lox_Sample_2.4 | ecosystem: Environmental > Terrestrial > Soil > Wetlands | place: USA...
ACGAGGCCCGCGAGGCGCTCAGGGTGCGCCAGCGCGTACTCGATCGCGAGCATGCCGCCCCATGAGTGACCGAGCACGACCATTCGCTCGAATCCCAGCGCGGACCGGACTTCCTCCACCTCAGTGGTGAAGCGCTCGAGGTTCCACAGCCGCGTATCGGCCGGCTGATCGGAAAAACCGCATCCGAGCTGATCGTAATACCAATATGTCACGCCGGCCTGAGGCAGGAAGTCCTCGAAGCACTCGAAATAGAAATGGGGAAATCCCGGGCCGCCATGCAGTGTCAGAACCGGAATGGAAGAGTAGCTCGCCGCGACGTGCTTGACCCACACGTTGTAGCCGTTTCGAAGTGCGACCATGCGGCATCCGCCGGTGTGCACGCCCGCCGATCCTGCCGGAGTGGGGGTTCCGGAGGTCATGGCGGTTGCGCCCGTGCCGCGGAGGCCGATCGCGGCCGCGACGGACAGGCCACTCCTCAATAACGCCCGTCTCTTCAGGGGCTCTCCCTCATGAGACTCTGCACGGTCGAGAGCACGGAGCAGGCGATCCAGCGCCCATTCGGCGACACACGAGGATGCAGATAGTTCTGATTCCCGACGCTCAGCCGGCGGACTGGGCCACCGCGGCGCGGGACCGACATGATCTGCATCTTGTCGCCCACCAATGCGGCGAAAATGAGCGTTTTGCCGTCCCGCGTCCAGTCGACGCCACCATAGGTCTCGCTTCGATACGTCGCCAGCTTGGAAAGACGGCTGCCATCGTCGGAGACGACCCAGAGCACCTGCTCCGTGGGTGAAACGGCATCCTCTATCGCGACCTCCTTGCCCGAGGGAGACCATTTGGCAAACTCGGGGCTGTGCACCTGCGGCGGCATCGGGAATCGGTGTTCGCCGAGGGGTTTGCCGGTCGCGGGATCCATCGTCATGGTCTTCACCTCGTATCTCCCGGGCGGCCCGTTGCGGTCCCACGTGGTGTAGATGAGCTGTCGCCCGTCGGGTGACCAGTATGCCCACCCGGTTTCCCACAGATCGTTGGTGATCTTTACGCCTGCATTGGGCGGTCCGTCCGCGGAGCGCAGCCAGATGTCGTCTGTGGTGCCGGGTGCCCCGTAGTAAGCCGGATCCTCCTTGGAATCCCGGTGAGAATGCCAGGCGATCCATTTGCCGTTCGGCGACCAGTCGGGAGGGAAATCCTCGTTATTGCCGACGATGAAAGGTCTGACCGGACCGACGGCCATCCCCTGCGGATTCATCCGGACGATATAGTCGTCCTGCGGCAGACCCCAGTCGACGAGCCTGAAGTCGCCGGTTACGAATGCGAGGCGAGTACCGTCGAGATTCCAACTGGGAAGGTACCCATCCTGCCCGGGTAGCAGCACGCGCGGATGGCCGCCGCTCACCGGCAGCAGAGCCACACGCTTGGTCACTCGGGTGCTCACCCAATAGAGGTCGTTACCGACGGCGGTCGGATCGGCCTGGTCGGAATGCGGGCGCGCCCGTATCAGCGTGAACGTGTGCGCATGTAGATCGAAGCGATACAGCTTCAGCCAGCGCTGAGGCTCGTGCGGCACCTGGCGCTCTGCATTGTTGGGTGGACTCAGGCCTGCGAGCGGCAGTATGAGAGCCGAGCCATGCGCGGTTACGGTCATCTCCGGCCCCGCGAACGGCCATGCATCGAGGTTGCGCGCCAGAACCCGGGTCACGCCCGTCTCGATGGTCACGGCTGCCAGCAGCGACGCACCGTCGTCCTGCCGTGCAAGCACATAGGCGGTTTTGCCGTCGGGCGAGAAGCGGATGGTCAGGGGCACGGCCTCGAGGTCGATCTCCTTCTGAGCTTTGGGAGTACCGACGAAGATTGCCTTCGGCGGCTCGGCTTCGAGTCGTGGTGGATCGATCCAAAAATACGCAAGCCGGGTCCCGGTGTGGTCGCACGCGGGACTGGCGCCGGATGGGACGTTGACCGCCTGCGGGGAGCGGTCTCCCCGGTACCAATGTCGGCTCCCGTTGAACGTGCCCAAACGAAGCAATCCCGCGCCACACCAGACGGCCTGCTCGAACCCTTTGACCGGGCCCTCCAGCAACGCGTCATCGGACTCGCCGCTGGGGAGTCGGAACAGCGACTGGTTGCCGTCGACGAAGGTCCGCAATACATAACGGCCGTCGGGGCTGACCTCCGACCGCGCACTGAAGTCTTCAAACATGCGGTGGCCCTCCCAGCGCAGCACCGTCGTCGGTGCCGCGTGCGCGAGCGTCGCGGCTGATAGCAGGAACGCGCTCAGGGAAAGGAATGAGGGTGCTCTTCGACGTTTCATCATGCCAGGGTCCTCGGAGGATGAGACGAATGCTGCGCGTCCGGCAACGCGCGCCACTTGACAGAAGAATACAGATTATTGACCAACCGTGCTTGGACGTGGACCGGTCACGTGGCGATAGTGTGGAATGCCTGGCATGGCAACCGATAAACACGCAGTTGACGTCCGATTGGCACTTGCGGACCTCGTATTCGAGGTGCAGCATCAGGATCACGACTGCGTACGAATCTTCCAGTACCAGACGGCTCACGCGGATCCGGCGCTCCTGGAAGCCTACTGCTACACCAGCCGCATATCCTACGAGCCGGGCGAGATCCTCGCCATCCACGCCAGCGCAACTCAGCCGGATGTGCAGTTGACGATCATTCGCGACGGTGAGGTTCCGAGGCAAGTGGCCGACTTCCCGGCCGTCTCCGTGGCGAGCGTGCCCACGCCGTCCGACTTCTACGATCATGGCTGCAATTGGCCAGTGGTGCTGCGTTGGAAGATTCCAGATGCTCTTCCTGGCGGATTCTACATCGTGCGGATCAGCGCCCGGCGCGATGGGCGGCTCGTGGAGCACGAGCACGGCTTCTGCGTCCGCCGTCGTAGGTCCGCTCCACCGGCTCCTGTGCTGTTCGTTCTTTCGAGCTGCACCTGGACCGCCTACAACGATTGGGGCGGAATCAATAACTATGTGGGCAGGAACCCGCCTGCCGGATTCTCCTTTGCTCCGCGGCTGTCTTTGCAGAGACCCTACGCGCGCGGGTTCATCTGGAAACCGCGCGGCGCGCCTCGAATAGCGGACGACTCCACGCCCGGGCTGGGCGACACGCCCCGATATCAATCCTTCGAATGGGCATATGCCAAAGGTTTCTCGAAATGGTGCGCCGGCGCCGGGTGGGCAGCCTACGAGCGGAATTACGCAATATGGTCCGAAAGGGAGTCGCTGCCTTTCGACTACATCACTCAGCATGACCTCGACGGCGATCCGGCGCTGCTCGAAGGCCACCGTCTGATCGTGATCGTGGGGCACTGTGAATACTGGTCCGCGAGGATGCGCGACGCGATCGATGCCTGGGTCGAGAAGGGCGGCAATGTTGCGCGCTTCGCCGGCAATTTCGGATGGCAGATCCGGTTGGAGGATGGCGGCAACGTGCAGGTCTGCTACAAGGAGCGAGCGCACGACGCCGACCCGTACGTGAGCGGATCTCAGAGTCATCTGACGACTACGCTGTGGGACGACCCCATCACCCGGCGTCCGGGCAGCCTCACCTTCGGGCTGCAGTCGATTCATGGCATATACGCGCGAGTCGGGGCGGCCGTGCCGCGCGGGTCAGGTGGCTTTACGGTTTATCGGCCCGAGCATTGGGCGTTCGCCGACGCCGACCTCTATTACGGCGATACTTTTGGAAGCCCGGCGCGGATCTTCGCCTTCGAATGCGACGGACTGGAATACCAGTTCAACCAGGGCCTTCCCTATCCAAAGGGCTCGCCGGCAATTCCGCCGGGGCTGGAGATTCTGGCCATGAACCTGGTCTCGCCGGTGGAGACCGATCACGCGCTGCCGATGACCCGGCTGTTTGCCGGTGATGTGTCGCTGCGAGCCGTGGCGAAACTCAGATACGGAGACGAATCACCCGAACATCTCGCTGCCGCGCGGCGCGGCAGCGGCATGATCGTTTCGTTCAGGAAGGGAGCGGGCGAGGTTTTTCATGCGGGCACGTCCGAGTGGGTGAACGGCCTGCGGCTCAGGGAGAGTTTCACGGAAGCAATCACACGGACCGTGGTTCGCAGACTGGCCGGGCTCTAGGAGTCGAATCTCCGGCCGATGTTGCTGGTCCCAATGCCGACTACGGCAACGCCGGGACCGATCGCCGTTCCATCGGCGTCAAAAGAATGTTCTGACATGTCAACTGCCGCGCGAACGAATCGGCGAGACTCCCGTCGTCCGTTCTGGATTCCCCTTGTCCATAAAAACAGGAATACCTCGGATGAGAGTGTCAGACATTGTCCGCGGCGGGCAGGCCGGCTGCCTCCTGTTGATCGTCATCTGCGGGAACCGCGCCGCGGCGCAAACCGCCGCGACTCCGGTTGCGGGGTCCACCGAACCTGCTCTGCAGGAGGTCGTCGTGACCGCCGATCGTCGCGAAGAGCATCTGGGGCGGGTGCCGGTGAGCGTGGCGGCATTCACCAAATCCCAGATGGATGCGCAAGGGGTGAGGCGCGTGGACGACATTGCGCTTCTTACCCCCGGATTGACCTTCACGCACGAGGGCGGAGGCGACGGCGCCAGTGGTCAGATCACCCAGATATCCATCCGCGGCATCGAATCCACGGTCGGAGCGGGGACCACGGGCGTTTATATCGACGATACCCCGATTCAAACGCGGGCGCTCGGCACCAGCTCGGAGAATGCCTACCCCGAAGTATTCGACCTCAGCCGGGTCGAGGTGCTGCGCGGACCGCAGGGGACCCTATTCGGGGCCGGCGCCGAGGGCGGCGTGGTGCGGTTCATTGCCACGCCGCCGAGTCTCACGGCATATTCCGGCTATGCCAGGGCCGAGCTGGCGGACACGGATTCCGGCGCCCCGAGTTACGAGCTCGGCATCGCCGACGGCGGACCGATGATCGCCAATAAGCTCGGATTCCGGGCGAGCGCCTGGTTCCGGGACGACGGCGGCTGGATCGATCGTGTCAATGCCGGCACGTTGCAGACCGTCCAGAGCAACGCCAACTCACAGGATTCGGCGAGCCTGAGACTCGCGATGACCTGGACGCCGAGCGATAAATTCACCCTCAATCCCTCGGTCTTCTACCAGAATCTCCAGTATCACGACACTTCGTTGTACTGGGATTCGCTCTCCGATGCCGCGGATGAGGAATTCAGGAACGGGCGCACGCTGCGACAGCCCTGGAAGGACGTATTCGTGCTGCCCGCGCTCGCCGCGGAGTACGACCTCGGCTTCGCGTCGCTGTTGAACAATGTTTCCTTCTTCAACCGCGATTCGACCGGCATCAAGGACGGCACCAATTTCATCCGCTCGGAGCTTGGTATCTCTCCCTACCCGACGCTGTCCGGGGAGAGTGCGCCGACGTACATGGAAGACACGCAGAATGTCTTCACCGAGGAGTTGCGCCTGCGATCAAATGGCGGTCAACGGCTCGACTGGACGGTTGGACTGTTCTTCTCGCACGCCAAGCAGTTCGTCTATGAGAACTATGTCGACCAATACCTGGATCAGACGCTGATGAACCTCACCGCCGGCGCGCCATTCTGTCCACCCGGCGGATGCAATACGCAGGAGTTCTTCGGCGTGCCGCTCATCGGAGGCAAATCGTATTTCATCGGCGCGGAAGACACCCTGGACAAACAGACCGCGGTCTATGGGCAGGCCGACTACGACGTATGGGCCGGATTGAAGCTGACGGCGGGACTGCGGCTCGCCGACATGCAGTATACGAACAGCACGCTCACGGCGGGCCCGATAGCCGGTGGAACGAATGCTTCCGGAGGCGCTCAGAATGAACATCCGGTCACGCCGAAGGCGGGCGTCGAGTATCAAATGAGCCCGGATGTTCTGCTGTACGCGTCCGCCAGCAAGGGATTTCGCCCCGGCGGCTCGAATATCATCGTCAGCTCGGAGTGCGGCGCCAATCTGGCGGAGCTCGGCCTGAAGCAGGTGCCGCCTTCCTACGGGTCGGATCAGGTCTGGTCCTATGAGGTCGGCAACAAGAGCAATCTCGCCGATGGGCGGTTTCAGATCGCCTCCAGCCTCTTCTGGATCGATTGGCGGGATATTCAGCAGAACATCCTGCTGCCTGCCTGTGCCAGCGAGTTTGTCGGCAATCTGGGCGCGGCCGTCAGCAAGGGATTCGATGTTGAGACGCAGATCCGGCCGTTCCCGGGCCTCACTGTCGGATTGAGCGGCGGATACACGGATGCCGCCTACACCAGGACCACGATGGGAGGCTCCGGAACGGTGATTGCCGAGAGGGGCGATGCCATTGGCGTGCCGAAGTGGAGCGGCACTCTGTCGGGTGAATACGATTTCGCGTCTTTCGGGCGAGACATGTATGCGCGGTTCGACTTCCAATTCGTCGGCGAAGGCCCGAATCAAGACCCCAGGGTCTACGGTTACGATTCGGCCATAGTCCCTACCGGGCAGACCAGGATGCTCAATCTGCGCATGGGCACCCTGCTTGGCCAGTGGAACCTGTCCGTATTCGCCGACAATGTGACCAACGACGAGCCGATTCTCAGCCAGGGACGCGATGCAACAGGCTCGCCGATCCTGACCAGTTTTACGTACCGTCCAAGAACCATCGGAGTCACCGCGGTTCTCAAGTTCTGAGCGCCGGCGCGAGGAATCAAAATGAGCACGACGAGATCCGTTGGCGTGAGCGGCACGTCCGGCGTGGGGCCGGGTGGCCCTGCCCAGCCACATAGCATATTGACGCTCGCTGCGGCAGGTTTCCTCGCGTACTACATCACGGTGATGTGGCACGAGATTTTCGGTCATGGGCTTGCCGGATACCTGCTGGGAGCGCGCCACTTCATCCTCACCTCGACCTCGATGTTCTCGCCCGACATGGCCGCCGGCACGCGCGGGATCACTCTGGGCGGCCGCTTCGTTGCATTCGCAGGTCCGCTTGCGAACGCCGTCATGGGTATCGTGATATATCCGATATTCCGGGCGGTGAGCCGCAGAAACGGCAATCTCACGCTGCGCTACCTTCTGTGGCTGCTTGCCGCCCTGAATTTCTTCCTCGGTTTCATGTACATGGTTTTTTCCGGCATCTTCGGCGTCGGTGACTATGCGGCGGTCATCGCATTCCTGCCCTTCCATGCGCTTCTGAGGACGCTCGAGGTGCTGGTCGGCGGACTGTTGTGCGCGGCCACGGTACGCTTTTTCGCTCCGAGCCTCGCGGAGTTTTCCGAGAATCTGTGGCGGCTCTGCCTGGTTCCTTACGTGTCGGCCACCGTGGTTTTCTGCCTGACCGGGTTGCGCATACCCAATGCCATGCACTTCATGCTCATTTCGGTGATACCGGCCTCGCTGATGGGTCAGGCCATTCTCGTGTTCGTCACACCCGTCGCGCGTAGACTACGGGCGGCGCCGCCGTCTCCGGAAGCCATCCGCACGAGTCCGCTGATGATCGCCATTGCGCTACTGTTCGTGGTGGCTGTGTACCTCACTGCCCCGGGCGCTCGGTTCACTTTGCCTCAGCTCTGAGAGGTCAGGGGGGTGAGGCAGCCCTATTGTCGATGACGCGCGTGGCCTTGCCCGCGGAGCGTGCGATCGCGCCGGGAGGCCTCACGTCCACCCGAACCGAGACGCCGAGGAAGTCCTTTATCCGCCCCATCAGGACCATTGCCTCCTGCCGGCATTCCCGGTCCGCGGCGCCCGGTTTCATCTCCACGGCCACGGTCACCTCGTCCAGGTGGGCGGGCCGGCTGATCTCGATCACGTAGTGCGGCCCGAGGTGCGCGCACACGAGGACCTGATCCTCCACCTGGCTGGGGAAGACATTGACGCCTCGGATGATCAGCATGTCGTCGGAGCGTGCGAGTATCCGGGCCAACCGCCGCATCGATCGCGCGGTCGGCGGCAGCAGCCGCGTGAGGTCCCGGGTTCGATAGCGAATCACCGGAATGGCCTCCTTGGTGAGTGACGTCAGCACCAGCTCTCCCAGCTCACCCTCGGGCAGGACTTCTCCCGTATCCGGATCGATGATCTCGGGATAGAAATGATCCTCCCACAGGCACAGGCCGTCCTTCGTCTCGGCGCATTCCTGTGCGACACCGGGCCCCATGACTTCGGACAACCCATAGATGTCGAGCGCGCTGATCTGGAATCGCTGCTCGAGCGCCTGTCGCATCGACTCTGTCCAGGGCTCCGCACCGAAAATTCCGATTTCGAGGGACGTACGCCGCGGGTCCAGTCCCTGACGCTCGAACTCCTCGGCGAGTGCGAGCATGTAGGACGGCGTGACCATGATTACCCGCGGCTGCAGATCCCTGATGAGCTGTACCTGGCGTTGAGTTTGGCCTCCGGAAGCGGGTATGACGGTACAACCGAGACGCTCGGCGCCGGCGTGCGCACCCAGCCCACCGGTAAAGAGGCCGTACCCGTATGCAACATGCACGGTGTCGCCGGCGCGGACGCCCGCTGCGCGCAGCGACCGGGCCACGAGCCCGGCCCAGTTCTCGAGGTCATGCGCCGTGTAGCCGACGACGGTCGCCTTGCCCGTGGTACCCGAGGAGGCATGAATACGGATGACGCTGGAGCGCGGCACCGCGAGCAGCCCGAACGGATAGTGGTCCCGAAAATGCGCCTTGACGAGGAATGGGAAATTGGAAAGATCGGTTGCCGACCTCAAGTCTCGGGGGGCTACCCCGGCGCGATCGAACGCCTCCCGGTAGTGAGCGACATTGTCGTACGCGTGTTGCAGGGACCAACGAAGCCTCGAGAGCTGCAAGGCCCGCAAGCGCTGCTGGGATGCGAATTCGATGCCGTCATCGCTGTCGGGATCGTCGGCGTTCATTCACGTGGCGGCATTGACGACCTTCAAGGTCGTATAGGCCTGCAGGCCCTCTACTCCAAACTCGACGCCGAGACCCGAGCTCTTGATCCCGCCGAAGGGGATATTGGGCGCGACCTCTGCATGTTTGTTGATGTAGACCGTGCCCGCCTCGAGTTGTTCGGCGACTTCCGCGAGGCGGTTCCGGTCCGTTCCCCAGACGGATGCCGCCAGACCGTAATCCGTCTCGTTGGCCCAGCGGACGGCATCCTCGATTCTAGTGTAGCGGATGATCGGCAAGGCGGGCCCGAATTGCTCTTCATCGACTAGGCGCTGCCCGTTCTCCGCATCGCCGACCAGCGTCACGGGAAAGAAATAGCCCGGCCCTCCCGGGGCCGTGCCGCCAGCGATGACGCGGGCGCCGTCGCGCTTGGCGTCCTCGACCAGCTCCGAGACGCGCTGCAGCTGCCGTTCCGTCGTCAGCGGACCGAGTTGCGTCGCGGAATCCATTCCATTGCCCACGATCACCGATCTCGCATAGCTCGCCAGGGCGCCGCAAGTCGCCTCATACATGTCATCGTGAACGTAAAGGCGCTTGAGAGCGGCGCACGTCTGTCCCGAGTTGATGAATGCGCCCCAGAACAGCGACTCGGCGATACCGGCCGGATCCGTGCCGGGGAGGATGATCCCAGGATCGTTGCCGCCAAGCTCGAGCGTCAGACGCTTCAGTGTAGACGCTGCATTCCTCATCACTCGGCGGCCGGTCTCGATCGAGCCCGTGAAGACGACTTTGGCGACAGCCGGATGCTGGGTGAGGAGGTCCCCGAGATGATCATCGCCGGATAGAACATTGAGGACTCCCGGCGGCAGCACCTCGGCAATGAGCTCCACCATGCGCAGCGTGCTGAGTGGGGTATGGGGCGAGGGTTTGATGACTACGGTGTTTCCCGTTCGAAGGGCAGGCAGCATGTGCCAGACGGCGATCAGCAGAGGCCAGTTCCACGGAGTGATCGAAGCCACGACGCCCACGGGCAGGTGTGTCAGCGTCACGCGCTTGCTTGCAGTAGCCTCGAGGGTCCGATCCGGAACGTCCATTGAAGCAGTGTATGTGGCCCAGCCGGCGGCTCCGGCCAGCTCGAATTCCGACCCCAACCCTTTGAGCGGCTTGCCCTGTTCGCACGTCACGAGGGCAGCGAGCTCCCGCGAGTGTTCCCCGAGCACCTTGGCGACTGCCTCACACGCCGCCTTTCTTTGTGAATGGGTGCTGTGGCGCCAGCGGCCGAACGCCTGCCGGGCGGTCTCCAGCGCTTGCTCGAGGTGGTCGGCGGTGGCGACGGGGCAGAGGCCGACCAGCGAACCGTCAGCGGGATTTCGCGTCTCGCGGTAGTTGGTGGCCGGGATCTGACGGCCGCCGATCGTCATCTCGTACTTGGCTGGCATCGTGGTGGTGTCCCCTGGGATCCTGATGGCAGCCTAGCGAAAAGGAAATCGAGGTCTTTACATGTCCGTGCACAATCTTTACTGGAACATGCAGGTGCGGTTCCGTTCGCACGGGATGAGGCGACTTCCTTGCTACTCCTTTGACCACCGTGGTAGGCTCGATCGGGGTCGTCTAAAGCACATCACGACAAACAATCCCTCATGAGTGTCTCTTCCGGTGAGCTGCAGCGACCGTTGGTCATGGCAGCGGCAGCTCACGGCGTAAGCGAGCGGATTGCCGCGGCCGGGGTGGATCCCGGCGAAGTTCTGAGCGAGGCGGGGCTCGAAGCGGACGAGCTGCAGGATCCGACGCGTCGCATCTCTCTGTCGCAGTACTGCCAGGTCTTCGAGATTGCGGCGCACAAGACGATGCACTCGACCTTCGGGCTCGAGTTCGGCTCCGCCTTCCATCCGCAGCAGCTCGGCATGCTGGGGTATCTGGCCATCAGTGCGCCGACGCTCGGCATGGCGCTGCGGAAATTCGCCGACTATCTTCCCGCTCATCAGCAGGCGACTCATCTTGCCATGAGGACCCTGACCGACGGGCGCGCCATGATCGAATACGCGATCCTGGACGGCTCGATCCGTTCCCGCCGGCAAGACGCCGAGCTCTCCATCGCGATGCTGCTCAATGTCTTTCGACATTGCCTCGGCCCGCGGTGGCTGCCGATGGCCGTGCATTTCATGCACGCGCGGCCCTCAGGCCGCACGCGCCACGAGGAGCTGCTCGGAACGCGGCCGCTCTTTGCTCAGACTTCCAATCGAATCCTCTTTCGGCAAGCCGAGCTCGATTGCGCGATGCCGCGCCGGGACTACGATCTTTTGTGCCTGCTGGAGTCGCAGCTCGGCAAGCAGCTCGCCGAGACGCGCGCCTGCAGCGATATCGTGGAGAGAATACGGCATGAGATGGGCATCGCGCTGGCGGCCGGCGCCTGCGACGTCGATGCGATCTCGAAGCGATGCGGCGTTCCATCCTGGACCCTGAAACGCCGACTGAAGCAGCGCGGGCTCACGTTCCAGGATCTGCTCACGTCGACCCGCATCGATCTGGCGACGCGGCAGCTTTCCCGCGGCGCGCCAGTCACCAACGTCGCGGCCGATCTCGGTTATTCCCAGGTCAGCGCCTTCAGTCGCGCTTTCCGCCAGTGGACCGGGGTATCGCCGCGCGAGTACCTGCGCCGCGGCAGCTCGACCCCGTATGCGGATGCGGAGTCATCCGCGGCCGATGCGGAAGAACTGATCTAGCTCCATCCCCGAATCCCCGCTTTCCGCAGCCGCTCAGCTTCGCGGCGGTCAAGATTTTGTCTCCGACGGTCAACCGCTCAGGCTCCAGGTTCGCCAATCTGCGTGCCGCGCGAAGCGCTGAGGCATTTCACATTGAGCGGTCGAGAATCCGGGGATGCCGGCAGTTCCTCCATGAACCTGCCGGACGAAGCTCGGCCCGAGGAGCTTCATGCAGCACTCGAGAGCCTTCTGCGCGCCTACGGTCTGGCAGCCGCGCGCCTCGTCCTCATCAACAGAAGCGAGAACACGACATTCCGCGTCGAGCCCGCCGGAGGCGGCCGGCCCGTAGTATTGCGGCTCTATCGGGTGGGGCAGCGGGCCGAAGCCGAAATTCAATCGGAGCTCGATTGGATGGAAGCGCTTCGCACGGAAGCCGGCATAAGCACGCCGCACGCGCTGGCCAGGCAGGACGGCCGGCGCGTTTCAAAGGTGATCCTGCCCGATGGAACGGTGACGAGCTGTGTTCTCTTCGGTTACCTCGCGGGTGTCGAGCCGCCCCCGGAAGACCTGGCACTGTGGTTCGAGCGGCTCGGCACGATCAGCGCGGAGATCCATCTTCACGGCCGATCGTGGCGCCGTCCGCCGTCCTTCCAGCGGCCGCTGTTCGATTATGTAACCTTGATCGGTGCGCGAGCCGTATGGGGATCTTGGGAGCGCGCGCCCGGGCTGGACGCGCGAGCGGTGGATCTGCTGCGGCGAGCGTCCGAGGAAATCGCCACGAGACTCGCCGAGTATGGTCAGACGCTCGACCGATTCGGCCTCATCCATGGCGACCTGCGACTCGCAAATCTTCTGGTCGATGGGGCGCGCATTCACGTCATAGATTTCGATGATTGCGGCACGGGCTGGTTTCTGTACGACCTTTCCACGTCCATCAGCCTGATCGAGCATTTGCCGGAGGCCGAGTCGCTGGTGCAGGCGTGGCTGCGCGGCTATCAGCGCCTGGTCCCGTTGGCGGAGGTACACCTCGGGATGGTGCGTCACCTCATCATGATGAGGCGGCTGCAGGTGCTGAGCTGGTTCGGCCGTAATCTCCGCTCCGCCATCGTCCTCGAGCATTCCGCCGTGGTGGTTCCGGCCACCGTTGCGGCAGCGGAGGGCTACCTGCGTCTCGGCACGGGGCGCGCGGCCGAGTTTCTACCCAAAAGCTAGATGCTCATCGGGATGCCATGATCATGATCAACAAGAATCGCCTGGTGGCCGTGGCGGTGGCGGCAGCCCTCGAGGCCGCTGGGGCCGGGGCGGCGTACGCGGCCGACCTGACGAGCGTCCCGCAGCTCGCAGAGGTCGTGGTAACCGCAACGAAGCGCCCCACCACACTGCAGACCACGCCGGCGAGCATCACCGCCGTCACGGGCTCCGAAATCGCGAGCCGCGGCCTGGCTGACTTCAGCTCGCTTGCCCAATCGGTGCCGGGCATCTCCATGCGGACGTCGGGGCCCGGCGAGACCGAGTTCGAGATGCGCGGCCTGAACTCCTCGGGCGGGGACGCATCGATGGTCGGGTTCTACCTGGGTGATGTACCGCTGTCCGCTCCCTTCTACGATCAGATCGGCAAGGTGGTGGTCGATCCAAGCCTCTATGACCTGGGCCGGGTCGAGGTCCTGCGCGGTCCGCAGGGTACGCTCTACGGCGCGAGCTCCATGGGCGGTACGGTCCGCATGGTGCCAAACGCACCCGAGCTGAATACGTTCGATGCCTCGGGAGAGGAGGTCGTCGGGGACACCACCGATGGCGGCAGCATCAACCACCGCGAGAACGGCATGGTCAACCTGCCAATCGGCAGCACCGTGGCGCTTCGCCTCGTCGGCTCGTTCGAGAATGACAGCGGCTGGATCGGGCGGCGGGTAATCGCGGATGGAGCGGTGCCGGTCGACACCGGCGTCTTTCCGGACAACTCGCGGCCCGAAAATTTCTACACTGCCCCCCTGCAAGCCCAGATCAACGGGGCCAATACGACCCAGGTGGAGTCGGTACGGGCGACGCTTCTGTGGAAGCCTGCCGATGGCTTGTCGATCACACCCATGGTGATGTACCAGCTCACCCGGCAGGGCGCTCCGAACGCCGTTGACGTGAATGGGTCGCCGACCGATCCGACCGTGCCCGCCGTCAGCGCGCACTGGGAGATCTATGACACGCCCGAGCCGCAGCGCGATCGCTTCGACTTGAGCAGTGTCACGGTAAGCTACGAACTGCACGCGTTCACCGTCACATCCGCCACCGGCTACTGGAATCGCGGCTCACTGATTTCCCAGGACGCGACCGAAGAGAACGCCGCCGCGATCGGCATCCCGGTGTATGACGGCGGCATAGGACCGACGGGGCCGGCACCCAATGGCCCTGGCGCGACCGAAGCCGACTCCACTCACCAGACGAGCGAGGAGCTGCGCCTGACCTCGAGCGGCCCGGGATCGTTCCAATGGATCGCAGGCTGGTTCTACCAGGACCTGTATTCGGATACCAACCTGCAGTCGATCGTGCCGCAGGCGACTCCGATACTGGGCGGCCCGGTGTTCGCCGTCATCAATATGCCGCAGACTCTCATCCAGAACGCGGAGTTCGGGGAGCTGTCCTACCGGCTGTCGCGTCACTGGAAGGTGGCTGCGAGCGTGCGTCATTACCACTACAGCCTGAGCGAATCGCAGGACGAATGGGGCGTGATCACGCCGAACAGCTACGAGGGCGATTACGCGCCGTTCAATTCAGCGGCGTCGAACGGGGCTACGGGCTCGGTTCCGAAGCTCGATCTGCAGTACACCATCAACCAGGAGGACATGGTATACGCCACGGTATCCAAAGGCTTCCGCCTGGGTGGCGTCAACGTCGCGTTCCCGGTGGCGTCTCCCGCCACCAGCACGAATACCGTGCTGGTGGGCGATGAGTGCGGCCTGCAGGCCAAGCTTCTCGACAACACCACGTGCAGCTACCCGGGGTTGCTGCAGGCGCCCGCCACCTTCAGCAACGACTGGGTGTGGAGCTACGAGCTCGGCGGCAAATCGAGCTTCTTCCACAACCGCATGCAGCTCGACGTGAGCGCCTACTACGAGAACTGGAGCAATCCGCAGGTTGCCACCGATATCGGCGGTGTCGGCCTGACGGCCAACGGCGGCGATGCGCACATCAAGGGTGCCGAGGCCGAGCTGCGCGCACTATTGAGCGAGGACTGGGACGTCGTGCTCAACTACGGCTACACGGATGCCGGATTCGTCCAAGGCAGCGTCATCACGGGTTTCCCGGGCGGCGTGGCGATTCCCGATACGCCGAAGTCGACGGCCTCGGCGATCCTGCACTATGAGCATGAAATGAACGACAGCCTGACGATGTTCGGCTCTCTGGAGTGGGATTACATCGGCTCGCGACTCAACGCCCCTTATGGCGAGACCATCACGCTGTGGAACTACAACAGCCTGCTGGTGCATCTGCCTGCGTACAACCTCGGCAACCTGCGCCTGGGCTTGAGGGGCGAGCGCTGGGCGGCCGCCTTGTTCGTCGACAACCTTGCCGACAAGGAAGTGCTGCTCGATCCGCAGCCGCAGATCGACCTGCAGATGGCAGCGGTCACGCGCTACACGGTGAACCGTCCGCGCACGATCGGCGTCGATGTGAGCTACAGTTTCCATTGAGGCATGCGCCGACGGCGCCATGCTAGAGTGATCATCGGGTCCTTTCCAGACGGCAGTAATGTAATGAATAGTGAATCTGCGGCGGCGGCCACCGCTCTCGAGCGCTCAGCCCTGGATTGGCGGCGAGTCTCTGCTCTCGGAATTGCGATTGCCATCTCCGGAAACTTCTCCGGCTGGAATTACGGTCTGGCGGTGAGCGGCTGGAGCAGTATGCTGATCGACGCTCTGGCGATGGCGGTGATGTTCTTCGCGCTGGCGCAATGTCTGGCGGAATTGGCGGCGACGTTTCCCGAGGGAGCCGGATTCGACCATTACGTGCGTGAAGGGTTCGGCCCGGCAGCCGGTTGGATCTGCGGCTTCTCGCTCGCGGTTGCGCTGGCGATAGGAACCGGGCTCGCGGCCTCTTTCTCGGCTGCCTACTTCGAGGCCCTCACGGGACTGGGTGGGTGGCCGGTGAAACTCGTGATGTTTGCCCTGATCATCGGTCTGCAGTTGCGCGGTGCGCGCGAGGCGGCTGGTCTGACCGTCCTGACCGGAACGGTCGTGGTGGCGGTACTGATCGCATTCTTCGTATTTGCGGCGTGTCATTTCAGCTCCGCCAATCTGATCAGGGCCGAATCGGCCTCGGCTCAGGCCACACCGGCATCGGTTCTGGCCTGTGTGCCGTTCGCACTCTTCCTGTTCCTGGGGGTCGAGCAGGCCGCACAAGCGGCCGCGGAGACTCGAGATCCGAGCCGAACGATGCCGAAGGCGCTTGGATTTGCCGTGTTCGTCGCGGCGGCAGTCGGTCTGGCGACGCTGCTGTTCGCCACTGCGACCGCCGACGTAGCCAAACTGAGCGTTTCCGACGATCCTCTGTTCACAGCGGTAATGGCGCATGCCGGCGCCCCGGGTGCTTCGATCATGACGCACGTCGTGAGTATCGGGGCACTCGTGGCGCTGCTGGCGACCTTCTTCTCGCTCGCGTATGCGGCGTCGCGACAGATCTATCACCTCGCTCGTGCCGGAGACTTACCGGATCTCCTGGCGGTGACCAACCGGCGCCACGCGCCATGGGCGGCGCTGGCGGTGACCGCGGCATGCGGCGTGCTTTCGGCCGCCTTTCGCCCCGATGCCGTGATGGTCGTGTTCATATTCCTGGTCTGTGTCTCTTATCTCCTGCTGCTGAGCGCGTTCATCAGGCTGCGCCACCGTGCCGCCGCCAGGTGGCGGCCCTACCGCGCGGTGGGTGGCCCGATAATGGCCGCCGTAGGATTCCTGTTCGTGCTCGCGGTCGTAGCATCCTGTTATCAACTGCGGCCGGCCGCCCTCAGCGGGTGCATCGTGGGACTGGCGCTGTCCCTCGGCTATTTTCTACTACGAAGCCGCTCGGTATCCAGGCCCGCGGACTCTTGACTCTCTCAATGCTCTGAATCCAGGAGTACGACATGCCATTCTCACTCAGCGACCGGGTCGCTGTGGTCACCGGAGCCGGCCGTGGAATCGGCAGGGCGATTGCTACGGTGTTCGCCAGAGGGGGCTGCAAAGTCCTCATCGCGACGCGCGGCAAGGAGGCAGGAGAGCTCGTGGCGGCGGCGATCAAGGCAGAGGGCGGGACGGCGGCACTTCACGTCTGCGACCTCGTCGCGCGCGATGCCTGCATGAAGGCGGTGGAGGCGGCCACGCGAAAATTCGGCCGTTTGGATATTCTGGTGCACAACGCCGGCGTATACCCCATCTGCACGCTTGCGGACATGACTGAGGAAACGCTCGACCAGACGTTGAGCGTAAATCTCAAAGCGGCATTCTGGCTCACGCAGGCCGCTCTTCCCTGGCTGAAGCAGGCGCCCCATCCGCGAATCATCGTGACCTCGTCCGTCACGGGCCCCCGTGTGGCGCTTCCCGGCCTCTCGCACTATGCCGCTTCGAAGTCGGGGCTCAACGGCTTCGTAAAGGCGGCTGCCATGGAGCTCGCGAAGTTTCACATCACGGTGAATGGAATCGAGCCCGGTCTCATCAGAACCGAAGCGATGGACGCGCTGGGCGACGAAGCTCAGGTCGCCGCCATGGCCGCACAGATTCCTCTGCGGCGCCTGGGCGCTCCGGAAGAGATAGCGTATGCAATGCAGTATCTTGCATCCGATGAGGCCGGATTCGTGACGGGACAGACGCTCGTGCTCGATGGCGGGGCACTGCTGCCGGAGAACTCCTCCGCTCTGGAGTAGCCATGCCCGAGCCGACGAAGCAGGAGTGCATCGAAAAGGCGCGCAAGTACCTCATCCCGGGCCGCGTGCGGGCCTATGAGGGGCTGGGGGTCATGCCGGTGCTCGCGTCAGCCAGCGGATACCGCTTCCGTGACCTCGACGGCAAGGAATTTCAGGACTTTCATCTCAACGGCGGCACTTTCAATCTCGGTCATCGGAACCCGGAGCTGCTGGCCGTTCTCGAGCGGAGCATGCAGATCATCGGGATCGGCAACCACCATTTCGTGAGCTGCTCACGAGCGGACCTGGCCGAGGCACTGGTGCAGTCCCTGGCCGGGCTGCGTTACGTCGTCTTCACGGCGTCGGGCGGCGAGGCGACGGATGTCGCCATCAAGTCGGCGCGGTGGGCCACGAAGCGTCGCAAGGTCGTGACCTTCGACGTTGGATATCACGGAAGAACCGGGCTCTCAGGAGCAGCGGGCGACGTTACGAGTGCCAGATACTTCCACTCTGATTCGCCGGACTTTCTGCGCGCGCCCTTCGATGACACCACGGCCATGGAGGGGATGCTGTCGCAAGGCGACGTCGCCGCCGTCGTTCTGGAATCCATTCCGGCGACCAATGGATTCGTCACTCCGCGGGCCGGTTACTTCCACAGAGTCCGTGAGCTGTGCGACCGCTACCAGACTCTCCTGATTCTTGACGAGGTCCAATCGGGTCTGGGACGCACGGGAACGC